>Ga0194052_1000214_pt1 | contig 40209 bp, 39 predicted proteins | sample SepL226m_MetaG_FD_160117 | JGI IMG/M metagenome (GOLD analysis project Ga0194052, IMG submission 160117) | Anoxic zone freshwater microbial communities from boreal shield lake in IISD Experimental Lakes Area, Ontario, Canada - Sep2016-L227-6m | ecosystem: Environmental > Aquatic > Freshwater >...
ACTATATGATACAGTAATACCGTAACATTATGACTTTTGTGGATATATTCACTCATGTGGTGAATTATATGCCATCATTCAATACGCAGCAAGCTGCGGGGAATTTACCCCAAGGGATTAAAAATTATTTTCATGAACAAGGATTACTATAAAACATTAGGCGTCGATAAGTCTGCTTCGGCTGAAGAGCTGAAGAAGTCTTTTTATAAGCTTGCACATCAGCATCATCCGGATAAAGGCGGCGATGCTGAAAAGTTTAAGGAGATTAATGAGGCTTATCAAGTGTTATCCAATAAGGAAAAAAGAGCGCAATATGATCAGTTCGGTCAGACTTTTAACGGCGCCGGTTCGGGCGGTGGAGGCGGCGGCTTCCAGGGTTTTAACGGTCAGAATGTTAATTTTGACATGAATGACTTGGGCGATCTCTTTGGCAGCTTCGGCGATATGTTCGGCTTTGGCGGCGGACACAAGGCCGCTCCGCGCCAAGGTGAGGACTTGGAAATGGACTTGACTTTGGATTTTTTAGAAGCTTGTTTCGGTATAGAAAAAAAACTTAAGTATAAACGCCAAGCGGCTTGTGCGCATTGCAGTGGTAGTGGCGTAGAGCCGGGTGCCAGTGTGGATACTTGTCCCACTTGTCATGGTAGTGGTCGTGTTACGCATATACAACGCACTATCCTGGGTGCCGTGCAGATGCAGGCAGTTTGTGGTGATTGCCAAGGAGCTGGACAAAAGGCATCCAAGTTGTGTGGCGATTGTCGTGGTCAGGGCGTAATGTCTGAAACAGCTGAGATGACTATTAAAATTCCGGCCGGTATCAGTGATGGCGAAGCCGTTCGTTTTGTTGGTCGAGGATCGGCCGGCAAGAAAGGCGCACCGGCTGGCGATCTATACGCGCGAGTGCAGGTGCGCGGCGATAAGCGTTGGCAGCGACAAGGTTACGATATTCGTACCAAGCTGGATATTAGCTATTCAGAAGCAGTTTTGGGCTCCAAGAAAGAAATCGAAACGATTGACGGTTTGGCTGAGCTAAAGATTCCTGAAGGCGCTAAATCCGGCCAAGTGCTGTCAATTAAAGGACGCGGCATCCCGCGCCTGAACCAAAGCAGCCGGGGTGATCACCAAGTGGAGCTATCGATCAAGGTGCCGACCGGCATTAACCGCGCCCAAAGGAAGCTGTTGGAAGATCTGGCGAAAGAAGGACTATAAGTTCGTAAAGTTTGTAAAGTTTTTAAAGTTATAGGGAGTCTGGATTTTTATTTGTAGATTTGTATATTCATTCGTAGATTAGGATTATGGTTTGTTTTTATATATTCACCATAGGCTGCCAGATGAACAAGGCGGATGCCGAGAGAATTCGGGGCTATCTGGCCTCTTTCGGTTTAGTAGAATCTTCTGTATTGGAAGAGGCTGATTTGATTATCTTGGTCACTTGCGGCGTGCGCCAATCGGCCGAGGATCGTATTTTTGGCCTGATTCCCAACTGGCGTGCCGGCAAGCCTGGTCTGAAGATTGTCCTGACTGGTTGCTTGGCCTTGAGGGATGACGTACGTCAAAAATTGGCCAATGAGATTGATCTTTGGTTACCGATTTATGATCTGCCAGCCTTGGGTGCAGGTCTAGGCTTGGCTCAGCCGACGACTGATAATAGTTATAATAGCTTGTCTTATTTGGCTCTCCAGCCGCATTATGATTCTTTGGTTAGCGCTTATGTGCCGATTGGCAATGGTTGTAATAATTTTTGTTCATATTGCGTGGTGCCTTATGCCCGTGGGCGAGAAGTTTACCGGCCTCATGCCGAGATTGTGGAAGAAGTGAAAAAGCTGATACGCCGCGGTTATAAAGAGATTATATTAATAGCCCAAAATGTTAACAGTTACAGCTCTCTTGTCGAAAATGGAGAGTCTTTAGATTTTGCCGATTTGTTTAGAATGGTAGATGCGATTGAAGGCGATTGGTGGCTGCGATTTTCGACCAGCCACCCTAAGGATATGTCGGATAAATTAATCCAGGCAGTAGCCGGCGGTAAGCATGCCTGTCAGTATTTTCACTTTGCGTTGCAGTCTGGTGATGATGAAATCTTGCGTCGTATGAATCGGCGCTATACGGCAGCTCATTATTTGGAATTGGTTAAGAGGATTAGAGAGGCTAGCCCTGAGGCGATGATTTCTACCGATATCATTGTTGGTTATCCTGGTGAGACGTTGGAACAATTCGAACATACTGTAAGCGTGATGCAAGAGGCAGGGCTGGATATGGCATATCTATCACAGTATAGTCCGCGTCCTGGCACAGTTTCAGCCAAAGAGCTTGATGATGTGCCTAAAGAAGAAAAACAGCGACGTGAGACCTATTTGAATGACTTATTGAGGTTGAGCGGTCGGGCAAATAATCAGAAATATTTGGGTAGAACTGTGGTAGTCTTGGTTGATTCAATAAAGCAGGATAAGATGGGCAATTTGATAGCCGGCGGCAAGACTGCTGATTTTAAAACTGTGCGTTTTCCGGCAAGCGATGTAACTGTCGGTCAATGGGCAAGTGTAGCGATTGATAAAGCGCGTGATTTCAGTTTGCTTGGACATTTGGTCGAAGCAAAAAGCAGCCTATAGGCTGCTTTGGTTGTTGGTGATAAAGACAGTATTACGTCGATAGTCTTGTTTGAGACGATAAGAGTAAAAACTGGTATCATCACCGATGATTGAATCTGTATAACAGTCCACAATCTTGATATTCTTACCCAATAGTCCAGCCTCGCTTAATTGGCAGGTGATTGCTATTTTGAGGTGAAGAAGCCCTTTGTGATACCAATCCCACAGATTTGTGAGATGCGGGTCTTGATCGGAGATAGTGTTTAAGTTATCTCTGAGCCCCGGCCAGAACCAAGCTAACATTCTTCCCGGATAAACATCTGGAAAATTGTGCTGAATTAAATCGATAGTTTTTCCGACGATATTCAGATTGGTACCGGCTCGTCCGCTATGGATAATGGCTAAAAACTTTTGATCCATATCAGTAAGTGTGATAGTGGCGCAATCGGCAGTATTGGAAAACAAGGCAACAGGCTCGCCGTCTGCCGGACACATAATAGCATCGGCCTCATGGTGGCTACTGCTATTAAGTTGTCCATAGTTTAGATAGACAATATTATCTTTGTGCTGGGCTTTGAGTTTGTGATAGCAACCAGCCCCTAAGATTTTTTGCAAGAATTCACTTTGCAATTCTTCGAATACTGGGTCAATATAACTACAGTCACCGAAGCGATTGGTAGTGATGCCACAAAGTGGCGTTTCTTTATTAAAGAGCAGAAACCTTTGGTCGTCGGTCAGGATTGAACCGTCTTTCAAGGGTGTTCTCATAATACCTCCTATATTTTGTTTGAGAGAACACTAAATCTTCACATATTTATTATCGTATGTCAAATCAAAAAAAGCCCAAGATTATTGCGATTATCGGCCCGACCAGTTCAGGTAAAACCGGCTGGGCGGTCTCTTTGGCTAGGCAATTTAATGGCGAAATCGTCAGTGCTGATAGTCGGCAGGTTTATCACGGTATGGATGTGGGCACTGGCAAAGATTTGGTGGATTACGAGGCGAGCGATGCCGGCCCGGCTGTGCCATATCATTTGATAGATGTAGCTGACCCCAGCGAACAATTTGGCTTGGCGGATTATCAGTGTCAGGCTTATGCAGCCATTGACGATATTCTGAAACGAGGCAAATTGCCAATTGTCGCTGGCGGTTCAGGTTTGTATTTGCAGGCCGTTATTGATGGTTTTGCTCTGCCCGAGATCAAACCGGACGAAGAATTGCGCCAGGATCTGGAAGAATTGCCTTTAGAAGAATTACAGGCAAGATTAAAAGAGCTTAATCCTGCCTTTTTTGCCAAAATAAATAATAGCGATATCAATAACAAACGACGGCTAATCCGCTATGTTGAGCTTAATAGCCAAGGTGTACTTAAGGAGCCGGACCAAAACAAGAGCGAGCCGCGCTATGATTGTTTGACTATCGGTATCGAGGTAGATAAAGAAGAGTTGGATAAAAGGATTATCAGCCGTCTCAAACAACGGCTGGAAGAACAGAATTTGGCAGGGGAAGTGGAGGGATTGAATAATTCCGGCATCAGCTGGCAACGTTTGGAAAAATTCGGTTTGGAATATCGTTGGCTGTCGCGTTACTTGCAGGGCAAGATTCCCTACGAAGAAATGGAGCAAGCTCTGGGCCGCGACATTATCCGCTTTGCCAAACGCCAGCTGACCTGGTTCAAGCGCTGGGAAAAACAAGGTCGTCAAATACACTGGATAAATAATTTGAACGAGGCCAAAATCTTGATCGAAAAATACTTAAAAATTCCACTTCAGTAAACTAGTTTACTGAAGTGGAAAGTAATGTATTGTCTTGCTGTTACGAATAAAAAAATTCAGCACTTTGGTGCCGATTTTTTTTAATTGATAATTGATAATCGAACATCCCCCTACGTGAGTAGGGACAGGTTGTTAATTGACTATTGGTATCCCATTACACTAATCTTGCCGCCTTTGGTCGGGTCGGTGAAAGCGATATACAGGTTGTTGTCGAGATTAGCCATGCTGGGGTCGCCTGTGTCGCTGGGTGAGAAGCCGGCTGGACCTAGCGGCTGCCACTGGGCGCCGTCCCATTGCATGACGGTGGCTTTGTTGTCATTATACTTATCAAGATAGGAGATGTAGAGGTTATTGCCATGGGATAATAGAGTGGTGTTGTCTGCTTGACCGGCGCTAAAGCCGCTGCCGCCCAAAGCATTCCAACTTGATCCGTTGTAGCACATCACGGTGGCCTTGTGGCCAATATTGTAATCGATATAGCCGACGCAAGGCTGATTGCCGTAGATAGCTAGTGAAAGATTAGAGGCATTGCCATTGGAAATGGTCTGGCTCGAGCCGACATTAACCCAGCTGTTGCCGCTGTTTTTTTTGACTACTACTTTATCTAGGCTTTCGTCAAGATAGGTGATATAAAGAGTGCTGCCCATTTGCAGGGAGATCTGGCTTGCTACGCCGGTAGAAAAACCGCGGCTGCCTAAGGCGGACCAGCTGCCAAGATTGTCATTGACCATGACGGTTGCCTTGCCATCTTGAGCCACATCCTGGAAGGCAAGGTAAGCTATTTTTTTGTCTACGATTAACGACAAGTCTTTGACGGCTGTGCTAAACAGGCCATTGCTTAGAGCTCTCCACACATCGTTGCTGGTATAATCATTAATCAAGACTTTCGCTTTGCCTCCAGCTCCTAAATCAGACAAGGCTAAATAAATATTTTTGTTGCTGTTGTCGTGATCGTGGACAGCTAAGACGGGATAGGCGGCTTGGCCTTGTTGCAGAGCTAGGACGGACGCGGCCTGTACGTCAGTCCAGCCTCCATTGTTGCGCAAATCATAGGCCATGACATTGGCTTTGCCCCCGGCTTCGCTATCGCGGAAGGAGAGATAAAGCTTGGCGAATTTATTTAATAACAATGAAGCTGAATCGGCTTCACCGTCGGTAATCCCTTGTTGGCCGACATATTGCCAGACGCAGTTTTCCGAAAGACAGCCTTCGCCCAGGCTATTGCAGAAGTTGGACGGGTCAGCTACGCAGCGGCCCGGTGAAATATCGGCGTAGCTGTTGGCTAGGCAGAAAACCAGGTTATAGCTAAGTCCGCCATCCAGTGATTTATAACTGTAATTGCTAATACGGCAATCGGCTGGTTTTGGGTTGACCGGAATCTTGGCTGCAATAATTTCTCCGCCTGGGGTGATAAGAGGGTGGCCGGCAGTTAAGGTGTTTGGGTAGACGCCAACTTTTTGGTGATAGATTTCTAAGGCTTCTTGCAGGTTTTTTATGTCATGGACGCGTTGCAAATCTCGGGTGCGGCTTTGATTCTGCCTAAACATGGCAGTCGCAATAATCGCTAGTGCGGCAACTAGCGCAATAATTACTATTGTTTCGATTAGCGAAAAAGCGATGCGACGGCGCATAGGCATAAGTTATTTGATTAGATTGATGGGCTGGCCGGCCACATAGGCTTGAATATCGGCAATCGTAGTCTTGGTAATGCGATCACAGGCTTCTTGGCTATAGAAACCGATATGGGGCGTAAAGACGACATTGTCTTTGGATAATAAGATATGATTTTTAATCAGGCTGGCCATTCTTTTGTCGTTCTGCTGGCGCCAGACCAGATGTTTTTCTTCCATGATCAAGTCTTCTTCTTCCAGGACGTCCAGACCGGCGCCGGCTAGAATCTTGTTGTCCAGGGCATAGAGCAAGGCTTCTGTTTCTACAACCGAGCCTCGGGCGGTATTGACCAGGAGAGCGCCTTTTTTGATCAGTTTGACGTTGTTTTTGTTGATCATGTGGAAGGTTTCTGGAATAGCCGGTACGTGTATGGTGATGACGTCTGATTTCTTAAGTAGTTCTTCTAGACTGGCATATTGATAATTCAAGGTCTCGGCCAAGAATTCATTTTGGAAACAGTCATAGGCCAAGACGTTCATGCCGAAGCCTCGGCCGATGCGGATGGCGTGCATGCCGATTTTGCCTGCGCCGATGACGCCTAGGGTTTTGCCTTGGAGGTCGAAGCCCTTAAGCCCTTCGATGGTGTAGTCCTCGCGCATGGAGCGCAGGTAGGATTTGTGGATATTGCGCGATAGCGAGAGGATGAGTGCGAAGGCATGTTCAGCGACTGTGTTCTCGCCGTAAGACGGTACCGAACAGACAATGACGCCCTTAGCCTTAGCTGCTTTAAGGTCGATGTGGTCGTAGCCGGTGGAACGAGTGGCGATCATTTTTAGCTTGGGCAGTTTCTTGATGATGTCGGTGGTTACTTTGCTGGAGACGAAAACGCTGACGATTTCGGCGTTGGCAAAGTCGGCTGTTTTGGTTTCATGCAGGGGAGTGGTAAAGAATTTAAGCTGATGTTTTTTGAGCTCTTTGCTCATCATCTTTTTTTCCCAAGGCTTTGTGTCAAAAATGGCAATTTGCATACACTTTAGTTTATAAAGTTTATAAAGTTTGTAAAGTTAGAGGAGGATATCTTTTTTATAAAATCCGCAAAACTTGTTGCTGCGATGTAAGCTTCGGCAGGGATCTTGATTTAATTTTTTAGTCTATCAGTTTCTTTAAGATTTCTTCGACTATCAGCGGGTTGGCTTTGCCGCCGGTTGCGGCCATGGTTTTGCCGACAAAGAAATTGATTAGCGTAGCCTTGCCGGCTTTGAGTTCGGCTGCTTGGCTAGGGTTGGCGGCTAAGACCTGCTCGACGGTGGCCGTGAGGGCTGCTTGGTCGTCGATTTGTTCCAAGCCCAATTCGCGTAGAATATCTAACGGTTTACTTCCTCGCACAAACATGTCAGCTAATATTGTTTTGGCTGTCGTATAATTAATACGGTTTTTATAAACTAGTTTGATTAGTTCAGCTATATTTTCCGGCGTAATCTTGAAATATTCGATTGCCATGCCGTAGGCATTTTGCATTTGAACTAGCTCGTTAGTTAACCAATTGTAGGTTGTTTTTGATAATTTGCGCAGCTGTCGTTGCCAGTCGTCGCCTTCGGCTTCGATCCAGGCGCGCAATTCGGAGATTACCTTTTCGAAATAATCAGCTAGATCGCGATTGTCGGCCAGGAAGGTCGCTTCGCTTTCTTCGAGACCATATTCGTCTTGCAGCCGAGCAATCTTTTGGTGGGGCAGTTCGACGATTTTGGCGCGTACTTTTTCAACATAGGCCTCGTCTAATTGCAAAGGCGGTAAATCGGGTTCGGGGAAATAGCGATAGTCGGCCTGGGTTTCCTTGGTGCGTTGGCCGACGGTTTGATTTTTGTTTTCGTTCCAACCGCGGGTTTCGGCCTTAATCTTTTTGCCTTCGTCTAGCAGCTCGCTTTGGCGTTTAATTTCATATTCAATCGCTTTTTCGACTGCTTTGAATGAATTAATATTCTTGACTTCTACTTTATGATTAAGCAGATCTTCTCCGGTGGGCAGAATCTGGCCATTGGCATAGCGCCAGCTGCCCGGGCGTTGTAGGCTGATATTGGCTTCACAGCGCATCAGGCCTTTGTCCATATCGGCATCGGAGATGTCCAGATAGCGCAGGATGGATTGGAAGCGTTTGCAAAAAAGCTTGGCTTCTTCGGCCGAGGCAATAACCGGTTCGGTTACCATTTCGATCAGCGGAATGCCGGCTCGATTAAAATCGACCAGTGAAGAGCCTGTCTGATGGTTTAATTTGCCGGTGTCTTCTTCCAGGTGCAGGCGTGTAATATCAATATCGCGATTGGGACTGATAGTCAAAAAACCGCCAGTGGCCAAGGGCAGGTCGTATTGGGAGATTTGATAGCCTTTGGGCAAGTCGGGATAAAAATAATTTTTGCGATCAAATTTGGAATAATAATTAATATGAGCATTTAGCGCCAAAGCCAAGAAAACGGCGTATTCCACCGCTTGTTCATTGACGGCCGGAAGAGTGCCGGGGTGCCCCAGGCAGATGGGGCAAGTAAGGCTGTTGGCTTCTTCGGCCAGCGGCAAATTGGGGCAAGAGCAAAACATCTTGCTTTTGGTATTGAGTTCGGTGTGGATTTCCAGGCCGATAATCACGTCGTACTTGTGCATAAAAGTAAGTTCATAAAGTTATAAAGTTATAAAGTTTATAAAGTTAGCGGAACTGGGGATTTAATTATTTAGGAATTGCTTCTGTAGGATAACGGCTTTGCGATAATTTTAGATAAAAATGTTATATTGCAATATATTCCATTATATTTTAACCTAAAATCAGAAAATATAGAAGTTGACAGCAGATTGATTTTATTTTATAATCTTTAAATTGTTCATTATTGCTTGAGGTGTTGATGGCTTATCTTTTCTCTGGTGGCGTTTTAGCGCTATTTATGGCGGCTTGTTTTTTGCAATTTGTGCCGGACAAAGTGTTTTATAAGTTACGAAGCATTTTCTTCGGACTAATGATCATTACGGCAATAGCCATAGAAATCCCTTGGGTTTATCTATTGGCCAGCGGTTTGGCAAAAGCGATCAAATCTTTGTCTTGACTCACGCTCCTCCGAAGCATATCGGGGGAGCTCTTTTTATTAAAAAAAGTTGGCGATAGCCAACTCCAACTCTTTTTACATTTTCTCCGCCAGCTGGCGGATTACATTTTAGCTATTTCAGCCCAGTCGATCCAAATCCTTCCGCTCCTCGATACGTGTCGTTGTCGAGGCCGGTCTCGACTATATCGTGAATTTCTATTCTTTGAATCAAGAGTTGGGTGATTTTTTGTCCGGCTTCTATCCGATGTTCATGCGGATTCAGATTGACTATATTAATCATAATTTCACCGCGGTAGCCAGAGTCAATTACGCCGGCTAGGCAATGCAAGCCTTTGCCGGCGATGCCCGACTTATCCCAAATCAAGCCGACGTGGCCGTCGGTAATGGCTAGGCGTATGCCTGTTTTGATGTATCGATATTCTCCTGGAGCCAGGATTACCGTTTCGTCAGCATAAAGATCCAGGCCGGCGTCTGTGTCGTGGGCGCGGTTAGGCAGTTTGGCGGTCGGGGTTATTCTTTCTACCAAAAGATTTGCCATATTATATTTCTTGGTTGCGCAGTCTTTGCATTAGCGCGTCAACTTGGCGGTAGAGCGTTTCGATGTCATGATTATTGTCAATTATATGTTGGGCTTGGGCCATGACAACCGGAATTTCGCGGTCGGCTTCAGCCTGCTCGTCAGCTTGGAAGGCCTCGAGAGTTTTGCTCTGGTCGTCCAAATTCTGGCTGCGTTTAAGCAGTCGTTGATGGCGGGTTTGCTGCTCGGCATGTACTGCTATCAGTACAAAGCCTTCGAGCGCGCGCGCTTGCTCCAAATCACTGGGGCGCCTGATGCCGTCCAAAACGATAACTTCGGCATCGTCTTCGCCTATATCATGGACGATAGTGGCGCTAATCAAATGCTGGTGGAAGGTGCTGCGCAGAGCTTCGCTTAGTTTGGCCATGTTTTCTCGGACTATCGACAGGTGGAGGCGTTTTAGCACATCACGCAGTGGTCCGGAGAAGCCATAGACGCTGGCCTGGTAGTTTTCTCTTAGGTATTCGGCGACCGTGCCTTTGCCGGTGACCATGGGGCCGGTTAGGCCTATGATGATTCTTGCCATATGTAAGTTTGTAAAGTTTCTAAAGTTCTTAAAGTTTGTAAAGTTATAGGAATTGGGGATTTTTTGGTTCCAGTAAGTTAGACAAGTATTTTTTTCATCACTGCTTCCACTTGGCTGGTTAGTTCTTCGGGGATGCCGTTATTTTCGATGATAAAATCTGCTTGGCGGCCGACTTCGTGGATGGCTACTTCGGTTAGGCGGGCTTCTTCGGCGATGAATTCCGGCCAGGTCATCTTGTCTTCGCCGGCCTTCTCTTTGCGCAGCTTGGTGCGTTCGTAGCGGATGCGCATATCGGCGGTAACGTAGATAAGGTGGAAGTTGCTGCCGTAGCGCTTTTTGAAAGGCTCTACGTCGTCGTGCATGCGGATACCGTCGGCAATCACAATGTCGGCCTTAGATTGGTCTTCGATATCGTGGATTAAAGAGTCGATAACGACGGATGCGCCGAATCCTTCTTTAAGCACGAGCGCTAATTTGATAAAGTTATCGCGAGTCAGCTCCAGGTGCAGGTCGCTGACGGTGCGTTTGAGAATCTGGGAGGTGCCGAAATGTTCGGCGCCGTAATGAGCGATCAAATAGTCGGAAACGGTGCCTTTGCCCGATCCCTTTTCGCCGATTAGGCCGATAATGATTTTGGGTGTCATATGTAAAAATAAAAAAAGGCCAACTTAGGGGGCCAATTTAACATCAGGGATTATAGCTAATTTACAATAGATTGTAAAGCCTTGGCGATTAATGCTATATTTGGTATAATGATAAAAAACTATATGAATAAACGACACGGCTTTACCTTTGTAGAACTTTTGGTCATTATTGTGATTATCGGAGTTTTAGCGGTTTTGGCTACAACTTCTTTGCTCAAGGCTCGCGTCAAGGCTTGTGATGCCAAGCGCGTGTCTGACGTCAAGCAATTAACAACGGCCTTGGAAATGTATTATTATGACGCCAAAGGTTATCCGAAAGATTTACCTTGGGGACAGCCGTTAATTAATAATGAAACAGGAACGACTTTTATGAATATCGTTCCTCAGGCGCCATCCTTTTGTGTTTATGGTGACGCCTGCGTTGATCCGAAAGACAAGAATTACGATTATGTTTCGGCTGATATCAATAAATATCGTATTAATTATTGCTTGGATAATGCGGCTAACGGCGAAGTGGCTGGACAAAAATTTGCTAAGCCAGGCGTTATCGGCACAAATGCTTCTTCGACGGCTTGCTTGATTGATGATGATTGCGCCGGCACCGGCACTTGCCAGGACCAGGGCGGCGGCAATCTGATTTGCGCTTGCGGCGCCACAACCGCTGCTTGCCCCGCTGGTAAGCGTTGTGACGGCACGCAATGTTTTCCTTATTGTTTGGATGATACTGATTGTTCTGGACTGACTTGTGATAATGGCAGCTGTAAGTAGAATAATAAAAAACAACCGTCCTGAGGCACCTCGGGACGGTTTTTGTTTACAACAACGCGCTAGCATGATCCCAGATATCTTTAGCAACTTGGGCGATAGTTTGATTTGCGTCAATAATTGGCCAGCCGTATTCGCGAGCCAGGTATAGATGCTCCAGTCGGACGCGGGCTGTCAGCTCGCTGTCGGTTTCGTGTTTGTGGCCGGTTTCGGTTGAGGCCAAAAAACGGTTGCCGTCCAGTAGGATCGCCAGATCCGGCTGAGTCAGGTGGTTATTGAGATTGATCAGAAAATCTTTGTCGACTCCGGCAGCAATGCCCCAAGTCAGGCTGGTGCCGATGTAGTCTTCACAGACGACATGGACTCCTTGGCTCAAGAAAGTTTCCAATCTTTCTTGGCATTGCGTGCGGTTTAAGGCGTGCAGTATCTGGAATTCACGTGCGGTTAGGCCAAGCGGATTTTGCTTGCGTAAGTAATCGTTTAACAACGGACCGCTGGGATTGACGTCATACTGTGCGTATTTAATGCTGACGCAAAAACGTCCGCTAGCCTTGATACTTTCGTATAACAGTTTAACCTGCGTACTTTTGCCGATATTATTGATGCCGTACAATACGATAAACTTACCTTTGGGTACAATAGTCATGCTTTCTCCTTGATTAAATGAACTGGTGTAATTGGTATAGCAAAAAAGAAAGCCTCCCGTCAAGGAGGCTGTGTTTGTTGTTTTTGTAGCTAACTACAATAATGATTGCGGCGGTTGCTGCCGTTGAGTAATGTCGTGCGTGCCTCTTTTGATGTCCCAAGTGTTGGGGCTGAGATCGACATACATCTTAAGATTCGGCAGATAAAAATGCAAACTGCTAAACATCTGATGAATGACATGGCGCAAAGTCGGATGAACAGTCTTAGAAGACCGTAGCTCAATGGTGTAGACCATGGCCGGCAAGCCGTAATTGATTGTACATGGAACCCTATAACCTAAGGGCAAGTAGTATTGCTTGTTGACAGGGCTGGCGTTAAGCAGGGAGATCGCCTGCTGTTGTTTTTCAATCAAAGCTAAACCTTGCAAACATAAATCATCCGGTAGTTCAAATAGATACCAAGGATTAAAGTCGTAGCGATCAGTCAGCAGGGGGATGCGGCATGTGCCATTGCGATGGCGCTGGATATCTCGAAACGAACCGAAGTCCAGCATAAAGTTAAAGCAAACGGTGCCAAGTTCTCCCATGATTACCGGTAGATTTGTCATCGGACTGCGAGCGTCGATAATTTCTTGGAATTCAGCCAACCTATCCATGTTTATTTGAATGTCACAGGTAAAACCAGGTGCATCGCACGGGTCATAATAGCCTACTTTTTCCATAGCAAGCTGGCGGTAAACAATCTGGTGCGCTGTTTCAACTTGTGAAAAGCTTTCCGGATATTTAGTCTGAAGCTGGCTTAGAATCTGCTGGGCGGTAATTCGCGCTTCCTGCAAAGGATGATGCATGAGCCAGGCCAGGTGATCGTAGGCTTGGCGCAGGTTAGTATGCCAGCTGAGCTGGGTGGTAATGCCGGCCGGCAGCCAGGCGCGCAAGATGTCGAAGGAGCGAGCCTTGATAGCTTTGTTATACACAGCTTCATTTTGGCCGTCTTCAAGCGGGTGTTGCCGTTTGACGTGCTCTTGAAGCGGTGCTTGAGCCGCCATATAGAATTCCATCCAGGCGTCCAGGATGGCCTTGGAAGCAGGCGTACCAAGCGGGTCGATAATCGGTTGCTTGGCCATATCAACATAGCGGGTGCTTGTTTCTTGGCCCGAATACAGCGGCCAGTCTTGGATCAGCTTGTCGGCCAAGGTTGAGATGCCTTCGATAAAGATAGTGGTGCTGCCGCAGTCGGCGATGCTTTGGTGGCCGTAGCCGATGTAGTATTCAGACATAAACTTGCCTGAACCAGTGGCCTGCACTTTCTCAAGATGCTTTGTGACACTTTCGGGACTGCGGGAATAGAGCGCTTGCAGCATGGCATTGTCTTGCGGCGGCAATTCGTCGATGATGAATATTTTGGGCATTATTTACCTCTTTGTGAATGAACAATAATTATTTTTTGTATCCTAAGTTTAGGCCTTTTCTCGTTTTATGTCAATGTTTTAAGCCAGTATTTTAGGCCGATATAGCGCAAACAAATAGCTTAGCTCACTCCAGTATACTAGTATACTGGAGTGAGCTAAATGTGTGGGTTTGAGGGTGGGCTGGATATTTTGTTAAGACTATTAATATCGCGATACAAAAAACTTCCGACTGAGCGGAAGTTTTTTGTATAGATCTTTTGCTAGTTATAGGGAAACCTTGATGCCGGGGCCCATGGCGGTGGTAATTACCGCGTTCTTGATAAAGAGGCCTTTGGCAGCTGATGGCTTGTTCTTGCGTACGGTATCGACAATCGCCTGGAAATTTTCAGCCAGCTTGGCGCTGTCAAATGAGACTTTGCCGATAATCATATGCAGATTGCCGGTGTCATCGTTCTTGTAGGAAATTTTGCCTTTCTTTAATTCAGCCACGGCTTGGGCTGGGTTAGCAGTCACGGTTTCGTTCTTCGGGGAAGGCATCAAGCCTCTGGTACCCAAAATCTTGGCGATTTTGGCTAAGTTGCGCATCATCATCGGTTCGGCTACGGCTACCTGAAAATCGGTTTTGCCGGTCTTAAGGATGGTCTCAATCAATTCTTCGCCGCCGACCAGGTCGGCGCCTGCTTGACGGCAGGCTTCTTCGTTCTCTGGGGCGACAAAGGCGCAGACTTTAATCTGCTTGCCGGTGCCGTGAGGCAGAGAAAGGGCAGAGCGGATCTGTTGGTCGCCTTTGCGTGGGTCGATGCCTAGGTTGAAATGCACTTCGACGGAAGCGTCGAACTTGGCCATGTTCATTTTCTTGGCGAGTTCTACGGCTTCGTTGATTGGATAGGCCTTGAGCTTGTCAAAGCCGGCGGCTTTGATGGCGGCCTGCTTGGCTTTGGTGCGGCGGCCGTTAGGATTGGTTTTTGTCATAGTTGTTCGTGGTACAAGCCTTCGACTCACGCCGAAGTCCCACAATTAATAATAAGTAAATTAAATTGCCCTTTAGGGCTCAATAATTTTTGATTTTTGTCCGCCAGCTGGCGGATTAATCTTTGATTTTTTAGCCCTTGATTTCGATACCCATCTGGCGAGCGGTGCCTGCGATGGTTTTTTTAGCAGCTTCGATGTCGTAGCAATTAAGATCAGGCATCTTGAGTTTGGCGATTTCCTCGAGCTGGGCATCAGTCAGAGTTCCGACCTTGGTGGACAAGGATGATCCGGAACCGGCCTTAACGCCGGAATATTTCTTGATCAATTCGGAGGCTGGAGGAGTCTTGAGGATAAAGGTGAAAGTGCGATCGGCGTAAACGGTGATCTCGACCGGAGTCAATTCGCCCATTTTGTCGCGGGTCTGCTCGTTGAACTTGGCGCAGAAATCAGCGATGTTCAAGCCATGTTGGCCCAAAGCAGGACCGACTGGCGGCGCTGGGTTTGCTTGTCCGGCGCGGATTTGCAATTTGATTTTGGTGACAATTTTCTTTGCCATACTGTATTTATATTGCTTTCGCTAGAAGCTTCCCGGTTTTAAAAAGGGAAACGAACGCAGTTTTTAATATCTTTGAATTAAGTGATGGGTTAAATCTTCTTGATCTGCAAGAAATCCAATTCGATCGGGGTTTCGCGGCCGAACATGGAGATAAGGACTTTGATTTTGCCTTTGTCTTCGTCGACTTCGGTGACCTTGCCTTCCAGATTCTTGAAGGGGCCATCCACAATGCGGACCGGGGTATCAGGGGAGACGTCGATTTTGAACTTCGGCTCTTCCACGCCCATGCGTTTCTGCAAGCCTTTGATTTCGTCTTCCGAGATAGGGGTAGGCACAGTGCCGGTACCGATAAAGCCGGTGACATTAGGCGTATTGCGGACCGCATACCAGGAATCGTCGGTAACGACCATTTCCACCAGCACATAGCCGGGGAAGATCTTCTCTTCGACGACCTTGCGTTTGCCGTTTTGGATTTTGATTTTTTTCTCCTTGGGAACCAGGACGTTGAAAATACGGTCTTCCATGTCGAGAGACTCGATTCTCTGGCGTAGATTCTGTGCTACGTTTTCTTCGTAGCCGGAATAGGTGTGCAGCACATACCAGCGCCGGCCCTGATTCAATGTTTGTTTGGCCATACTATTTGATTAGATGGGTTAGCTATTTATTAACGCAAGATAATGGATTGCAGAATCTTGTTGAACAGGAAGTCCAAGCCGCCTAAAAAGGCAGCGAGACCGGCGCTGACCGCCAACACTAAGATGGTGTAATTGGTGGTTTCTTTCTTGGTCGGCCAAGTGATTTTTTTCAGTTCGTGAAATGCTTCCTGAAAGTAAGCGATGAGCTTGCCCATATTTTTCTATTCAAAAAAGCCCTGCCGAGGGCGTTTAGTTATGCCTCTATCATACAAAATCGGGCTATATCTGTCAATAGAAGCCCGGGTTTCGTGCTGTATAGGCGGTATTTAGTAATTAAGCTTTAATATTAGCCATAAAAATGAATACGGCAATCTGATAATAATTGTGGATGGAGCGGTTGTAAGGCTAATTTTCTGTTTGCTTTCAATAAATAGAGGGGATAATGGCTGTAAGCCTTGTCTATTTGGATGATTCGTGGTATAGTCTAAATCGCTAAAAAAGTTCTTTTTAAAACAATCCAAGAGGAGATTCAATGCTATCAACAGAGCTCGAGTTAGAGATTATCCGTAATGACCAAAAAATTGTCGGTTTAAAAATTAAGCCGTTGTCCGAAGCTAATGCCGAAGCGCAACATTTTTGCAATTCTTTCCCGTATCGATATTACAAGCAGGAAACGCGTCTATTTTTCCATCGACGGAAATTATACGTACGTCACTATGATTATAAATTTAATGAGATGCCAGCCTTTGCCTTGAGCCAGGCTGATTTCGATGCTCTAAAAAGTTATTCGCCGACCGATTGGTCTTTGCAATATAGCAATAGCCGGACAAGCGCCCATAACGCTCCGCTTATTCATCTGTGCTTAAAAGATCGCCTCCCGGCTAAATCTTGGTTGCATTAAATGTTAACCAGCCTCTACGCCTTATCCGCCCTCATCCGCTCGGTGCAAACCGAGTCCGAGGGCGGTTTTTTGTTATCAAGAATATTTGTGGTATAATAAAAACATGTTAGGACTTATCGGAAAAATAATCGCCGGTTGGTTTGGCGAAGCCCTATATTTTCCTCTCTGGTGGTACAGCCAGGGATTTTTGGGTTTGTCTGCCGTTGTCTTCGGTTATCTTGGCAATGAGTTTCAGGCCTTGGCAATCAAAGTCTGGCTGACCAATCTTTTTGTCCCGATGTATGGCCAGCATGATTTTGCCAGCCGCCTGATCAGTTTCTTTATGCGATTGGTGCAGATTTTTTTTCGTTTTATCTATTGGCTGGTGCTGGTGTGCTTGGCTTTGTCCTTGTTGCTCTTGTGGCTTGCAGCGCCGGTCCTGGCATTAGTGGCTTTAATCACTCAACTGATTTGATATGGATCAAACGCCTAAAATAAATTGGAGCTTTTGCTCGTCTTGCCAGGGGGAGGGACGGCAATTCGACAAACCTTGCCCTGTTTGCCATGGCTTGGGCGTTGCCTTGGTTGCGGGTGAGCGCTTGGTATTTTTTGACTTACCTCTGAGCCGAGCGTCTATTTATCTGCGCCGAGCGCGCGCCAAAGCTTTTAATCTTTTGGATTTTTTGGCGTTGCTGGTGGGCGCCGTCGGGCTGGCGGCATTGGGCTGGTGGGTGATTTATTTTAGCGGCGCCGATAATACCGTTACCACCTTTTTTGGTTTCTTAACCGCCAAGCATCCGTTGCTTTTTACCTTCTGGCTTTCGGTTTTAGTCGATCTGTTTGTTATTTATCGATTTAGCCGCCGAGCCGCGCAGGACCACAAGTTTAAGAAGCGTGATTGGTTGCCCGAAGACGCCCAATTTGGCCCAGAAATTGAATGGCAAGAAGCTTGGAAAGCAAAGCGCAAGATTAACGCTGCCGATTTTTTAAGTGAACCGCTTTTGTCTTCCTTGGAGCTGGCTTATTTGCAAGCGGTTAAAAGCCAGCAGATTGTGGCGGCTACGCATTTATTTGTAGCTTTGGTTTCCGGCAGCATACAAGTGGCTAATTGGATGAGCCGCCTGGAGGTTAACGGCCAAGAGCTGTTGGCTAAAATCGGCAGGCATATAGCAGAATTGCCAACAGGATCCGGGGCCGGTGAATATAGCCGCGGCTTGAAGCAAGTCGTCTTGGGCGCTTGGCTGAATGCTGCCTGGGATGATCGCTTAGCCATCGAGCCGATGGATACGATTCTGGGTATTTATGAATCAGACAGCCAATTGGCAGAGATTTTATTTGATTCAAGCATTGATAAAGAGAAGCTGATTAATCTGGCTGAATGGTTTAATATCAGCGAACGCATCTTGCGAAATTATAAGATTTTTTCCCATATGGCGCGCTTCAAGCCGGGTACCGGCATGGATCGTGCTTATACAGCCTTGGCTACGCCCTTGCTGGATAGCATCGGTATCGATTTGACAGTACAGGCCAAATTTGGACGCTTGCCTATTTGCGTGGGCCGCGATACGGAACTGAATAGCATTTTGACGGCTATGGCTAGCGGACAGCCGGGGATTTTGCTGGTTGGGCCGACCGGCGCCGGTAAGCATGCCATGATAGAAGGCTTGGCCCAACAGATGGTGATGGAGAAAGTTCCGCCGGCTTTTCAGGACAAGCGTTTGGTAGAGGTGGATATCGCCAGACTATTAGGTGGAGCCGCTGGAGCAGAAGCGGAAAATCGCCTTATGGAAATCATTAATGAAGTCGGACATGCTCGTAATGTCATTTTATATTTTCCTGATATCGAAAAATTGACCGGTATTACAGCCGGTTCCGAGGGCAGTCTGGATTTGGCGGGTATTCTGGTAAGCGCTTTGGAGAACGGGCAAATCTATTGCTTGGCTAGCGCTAGTGAAGAAGCTTTTCGCGCCTATGTCGAAGGCACGTCTATCGCCCAAGCGATGGCTAAGATTGCGGTACTGGAGCCTGAGCCGAATACCGCAATCCAAATGGTGCAATCGAAGGTCGCTTGGTTGGAGCATCAGTACGGCACGTATTTTTCTTATGAAAGCTTGGCGCAGGCCGTGGTCCTGACCGCCCGTTTTGACCATACGAATTATTTGCCCGAAAAGGCCATCAAGCTATTGGAACGGGTCGCGCCGATGGTGGTGCAACAGAAAGGGGCAAATAGCCCGTTGACCGCCGATGATGTCGCCGATTTTGTGAGCAAGGAATTAAAGGTCCCTGTTAATAAGGTTAGCCAGCAAGAAGGCCAAGAATTATTGGCACTGGAAGAAAAAATGCACGGACGGATGGTGGGCCAAGAAGAGGCCGTCAAGATGGTGGCCGAAAGCTTGCGCCGCGCCCGCGCCGAACTGCGTGAGGGCAAGCGGCCGATTGCTTCTTTCTTATTCTTGGGCCCGACCGGTGTCGGTAAGACCGAGCTGGCCAAAACTTTGGCCGCGACCTATTTCGGCGATGAGCAGACGATGATCCGCTTGGATATGTCGGAATATCAGTCCGAAGACGCGCTTGTTAAGATGATCGGTTCGGCAGAAGGTGTGGCCGGCTATCTGACGGAAAAGGTGCGCAAGCTGCCTTTTGCCTTGGTGTTGTTGGATGAAATCGAAAAGGCCAATGCCCGGGTTTTGGATTTATTTTTGCAAGTGATGGATGATGGACGATTAACGGACGGACAAGGCCGGACGATTGATTTTACTAACGTTATTATTATTGCCACCTCTAATATCGGTGCGGTGCTAATTAAGCAGGCAGTGGAGCAGGGGGTTGATTTGGAAACGATCAAGCAGAATTTATTGGATACTGAGCTAATCAAATACTTGCGGCCGGAGTTTGTTAATCGTTTTGACGGCGTAATCGTCTTTAAGCCGTTGAATTTGGATAATGTCACGCAGATCGCCGGCATGCTGATTGCGCATCTAGCCAAATTATTGGAGGCTAAGGGGATTATTCTGGAATCCACAGACGCCGGATTGCGCAAGTTAGCGGCTGCCGGCTTCCATCCGGAGTTCGGCGCCCGGCCTTTGCGCCGGCTCTTGCAGGATAGGATAGAAAATGTTATAGCCAAGATGATTCTTTCTGGCGATGTCGCCCGCCGCGACCATCTGTTGATTAATGATAGCGGAGAGGTAGTGGTGGAGAAGGCCAGGAAGCTGTAATAAAAATCAAAAATTAAATATCAAATATCAAAAATTTGGAGTGCTTCGCACTTTATTTAAAAATTGTCCGACCTGTCTCGAGCTTGCCTCGGGAAGGACTCAATGTTTTTGATCTTTGATATTATATTCTATGTCCTATTTCTTCGTCTTTCTCCTAGCCTTTATCATTAGTGCTGTCAGCGCGCGTGTTTTGCAGTGGCTGGCGCCTAAGGTGGGACTGATGGATTTGCCGCGCGACCGGCACCAGCATGATAAGCCGACGCCATTTCTGGGCGGTGTGGCTGTTTTTATCGCCGTTGTGGCCGTTTTATCACTGACGTATAAACAGCTGCTAGTCGGTAATCTGGCGCCCAAGCATTGGCTGTTTGTTTTGGCCGGAGCTACGCTTTTGGTTATCGGCGGCATTCTGGATGACAAGTTTAAGCTCAAGCCGAGCCTGCAACTTATTTTTCCGTTGTTAGCCTGCGTCTTAGTAGTGATGGGCGGCGTGAATATAGAAAAAATAACCAATCCTTTCGGCGGTTTTATTTATTTGGACCAATGGCAGATTCCTTTGTTTACTCTGGGCGCCTACACTAGGCATCTGGTAGTTTGGTCTGATGCTCTGGTCATCTTGTGGCTCTTCGGCATGATGTTCACCACCAAACTGCTAGACGGCCTGGACGGCCTAGTCAGCGGCGTGGGTGTGATTGCCAGTATTATTATCTTTATTTTTACTATGTCGACGCGCTGGTATCAGCCGGACATTGCCTGGGCTTCTTTGGTTTTGGCTGGGGCCTGCGCCGGTTTCTTGTATTGGAATTGGTATCCGGCCAAGCAATTCTTGGGAGAGTCAGGCGCCTTGTTGATTGGCTTTCTATTGGGGGTCTTGTCGATAATCTCTGGCGGTAAATTTGCCGTGGCTTTGTTGATTATGGGTATCCCTATCTTGGATGTCGCTTGGACCATAGTCCGCCGCACGCTCAAGAAACAAAATCCTTTTCGGTCGGCCGATCGACAGCACTTGCATTTTCGCCTCTTGGATGCCGGATTATCGACCAGGCAGGCCGTGACTGTTTTTTATGGTTTTGCGGCTCTTTTTGGCGGTTTAGCTATATTTTTGCAGTCAAAAGGCAAGCTGATGTTGTTGGCAGTAGCGCTGATAATTATGGTCGGTTTGCTGGCTGGATTCGCCTGGGTTGACAAAAGAGGTAAAGCACGTTAGAATAGCTTAAGATTAATACCACTAATATAAAATTATGGCTAAGATTGCAGTAATCAAGACCGGGGGTAAACAGTACAAAGTCAAAGAAGGCCAGGTGCTTTCTATTGAGAAGTTGGATGCAGCTGCCGGCGACAAGGTAAAATTTGAAACTTTATTGTTAGCTGATTCCGAAACGGGTGAAGCTACCATTGGCAAGCCTTTCTTGGGTGAGCAGGTTGAGGGCAAGATCGTGTCCCAGACCAAGGATGACAAAGTCATGGTAATCAAGTTTAAAAACAAGATTCGTTATAAGCGGACTGCCGGCCATCGCCAGCAGATCACTAAGGTTGAAATCACCAAGATTGCCTAAACAAACAAAAAACGCCCCGGCCTTGTGTCGGGGTGTTTTTTTGTAGCTAAAACATAGGGGATTGTCGCTTGATTTTTTAAAATGTGTTATTATTACTAAAAAGGTAAAATAATACCCATATGACAAAAAACAATTTTATTTGGAGGATCGCTTCGTTGGCAGTTTTATTGTTGCTCGGCCCGGGTTTTGCTTTGGCGGCCGGCATCGACACGGCTTATCGCTATGCTTATAGTGAAAAGCTTGGCGTTATTGATTTTACAACGGTTAGGGTTGATGACGCTACCCTTACCGGCTATGCATTAGCCGGAACCGAACGCATCGATTTTGCGACACCGGATTTTTCGGTAAAAAATGATGGCCAAGGCCGGTTGTCCGGTTTTGCATCTAGCGCTAAGTACGGCATTATTAATTTTAATGGCGTGACGATTGACAAAGACGGCTACTTCCAAGGAGTGGCTGATGGCGGCATCTTGTCTGGACGATTGATATTTGACTGCGCGCGCAATATTTATTGTCCGGAAGGTCTGACTTATAAATTACGCACCGACTGGGTACCGGCGCAAGCTGCGGCGACTCCGGTGGCAGCCGCTTCGACGCCAGTAGCGGTTGGCGGTTATAAGCCAGTCACGGTTGTGGCCTCCGCAACTCCCGTGGCAGCGGCTAGTGCGCCAGCCGACCCTGTTAGTTACAAATCTTGTGATAAGATTAATGATTACGTTAGTTATATTAAGTGTATTTCCGATATTGATGCCCAGCGCTCTGGCAATAAGGTGGTGGTTACAAACGATCTGTTGTCAGGCGATCCTAAGGATTTTTCTGTGTTAATCAACGGCGGGGCCGGAATAGCGCCGAGCCGTCAAGTTAAGTTAAGCATCAAGGCCAGCCCTGCGTCTGTGCAAATGGCTATCGCCGCTGACAATCAAGTCGCTAGTCCGGCAAAAGAAGCATTGGCGGCCGAAAAATCATATGAATTAGCCGATATTGAAAACGTGCCGCAAACTGTTTATATCAAATTTTATGACAAAGACGGCAAGCCCTTGTATATCGCCTCGGCCGCCGTTACCTACAGCAAGCCGAAGCTTGACGCAGCTCAAGAGGCGAAAGCGGCTGTTATTTTTACTAAACTCTATGGCCGCCAACCGCAAACGACGGTTAACGATCAGGCCGCACTTGGCGTAATCGCCTTGGGTGTGGATAAGGCTTTGGTTCGTGATTTAACCAAGGAAGCCGCTGCTCTTAAGCAGTTTCAAAAGGTTTACAAGAAAAATCCAACCGGTGAAGAGTGGAATTGGGTAAAAGCTTTGGCTTATTATAACAATCAGACTATTGCTGCAACCGAAACGGTCGCGCCGGCTGTCATATCCGAGGTTAACGTTGATTGTAAGCCGAAGAAAGCCTTGTCATTAGCTTTGACTCTGGATTCTCAGGGAGAAGAAGTGAAGCAATTGCAAGCCTCCTTGTCATGTATGGGATATTTGGCGGGCAGCGGTTATACTAGTGGAATCTTTGATAAGCCGACCGAAGACGCGGTCAAGGCCTTTCAGGAAAAGAACAAATTGAAATGCGCGGATGGTACTTTTTGCGGTTTTGTCGGTCCGTCCAGCCGCAAGGTTTTGAATAGTGGCAAGGCAACTCCAGTGAAGCAAGCGGTGGAAGCTGTACCCGCAGTGGTTAAGCAAGTAAATGTTTTTAAGCGTAATCTAACCGTCAAGATGAGCGGCGATGACGTTAAGGCTTTGCAGACATTGTTGGCCAGCGACGGCACCTATGCCGGAAAGGTTACCGGCACCTTTGACGATGCTACCGAAAAGGCGGTAATGAAGTATCAAGAGAAGAATAATCTGAAGTGCGCCGATGGCACCTATTGCGGCTATATCGGTCCTGCTACCAGGACAAAATTAAACGCAAGCCAAGCGCAGTAATACAAAATAAAAACTCCCTCATAACGCGAGGGAGTTTTTATTTTGCTTGATTTATTGTTGATTGACGGTAATCGGGCAGTCGGTTAGCTTAAGGTTAAGCGTGGTTTGGAAGGCGGCGTTTTCATAATGATCGGTAACCATAGTGTCCGAAGCGGAGGCTACTAGCTTTTGGCTATTGTCCGTCAAGGTGGATTTGCCGATTAACTTGAGCCCATGATTAGGCGGTACGTTAATGGTCATTTGGCAGGCGTTGCCGGTTATGTGGACGTCCTTTAGATTAGCGGTATTGGCTAGGTCTAGAGTTATTTGTCCGCCTTCGAGCTGTAGATTGGCGGGGCCGTTGGCGGGAAGAGCTAAGGTGTTGACGGTGGTAGTAGAATCTACGGCCAGCAAGTCTAATTGGTCTAGATCGGGACTGAGATTAAGGCTGAGTTGAGCCGCAGTGAGTCCATTGACTTGGGGCGCGGGCAGATTGATGTCAATGATTTGCTTTTTGCCGACCAGATTGGAATTGCCGCAAAAAGATGAATTGCCGTTTTTTAGGTTGCCGTAAACAAGCTGAGTGCTATTTGAACTTGAAGTAATCTCAAGCTGCGTCGAATTGACGGTAATATTTGCTTGGGTGCTTTGAGCCTGGTAATTTTTGTCGATAGCTAATGGTATAGTAGGGCTTTGATTATTGGTTGATAGTGAAACGTCAGGACTTATTAGATTGGTGGCGATGGTCTTGGGCAGGTTATTAAATAGCAGTAATAATATCATGGTCAAGACGGTCAAGGTGAGGGCGCTGCCTGCCAATATTGATAACAGGCCTTGGCCGGTAATCATTGATAAGCCCAAGAAAATTAGAAGCAGCGGCCACATTTGCCATAAATCAGGTTTGACTTCCGGCGGCAGCCAGCCCAGATTGACCCCTAAATAGATAAAGCCCAGCATGATTAGCGTGACGGCAAAGGCGATCTTGCCGAAGTCGGCTCGTTTTCGGTTTACCTGGTAATAATGATTGTGGATATCAGGCGTTTGCCAATCATCAAAAGCCTGCGGTTCTTCCGGCATCAGGTCGTGGATTGTCGCTTTTTTGCTTGAAGCTTTTAGGATTTTTTTTGGCATATTATTTTTTTCTAATGAGATAAATACCTATAAAAATAATGGTTAACGGCCAAACAGTGGCCGACCAGAACCAGTTAAACTGGGTAGGGACAAAGTTATTGATCAGCAGGATGAATCCAATAAAGCAGACGATCAGTCCTAGATAAAATCTGGAGCGGGGGATTGCCAAGTCTTCGTTGCTGTCAGCTGTCCGGTTTCGTTTTGGTTTAAGCTCTTTGGCTATGGCTTGAGCCTGGCTTTTGACGCTGCCGGTTAGATCGTTCAGATTGTCTCGGGGCGTTGCTTCTTGATTGACGTCGCTAGGTGTTATTAGAGCCAATATGATATAAAGCAAAATGCCGCTGCCGCCGGCTAAAGTCAAAACGATAAAAGCGGCGCGTATTATCGTTGAGTCTATTTCAAAATATTCAGCCAACCCGCCGCAGACGCCGGCAATAATCTTGTCGCGGCTCGAGCGATAAAGTTTTTTGTAGGGCATAGAGATTAATTATTTCTCTTACGAAGAATTAATCTATTATAGCATATTATTTATAGCCATGGAAATGTCATGGACGATGCTTGAAGTTTAAAGCTCTGTTTAGAAAATAATATATAAGCGTAAGTTAAGCAGATTGTTTTGTGCTCTATTAAGTTAAACGGATGATATTTTAGGTTGCTTCGAACCGGTTTCTGGATTATACTGCTAGTATAATATAATAATTTGGTATAGCTATGAAAGCAAAAAATCCAGTCATTTTAATCATTCGCGATGGGTGGGGTTATCGGCGCAATCCGGTGGGCAATCTGATTGCCGCGGCCAAGCCTAAATATTTTGATTATTTTTGGCATCATTATCCACATGCATTATTGAAGGCGAGCGGGGAGGCTGTTGGTTTGATGCCCGGCTATCAGGGCAATTCGGAAGTCGGCCATTTGACCATCGGTTCTGGCCGGATTATCAAGCAATCTTTGCCGCGCATCCAATCGGCTATCGATGACGGGAGCTTCTTTAAGAACAAGGCCTTTTTGGCAGCCATTAAGAATTGCCGCCAGCATAAGACGGCTTTGCATCTGATCGCGCTGGTGCAAACCCAAGGGGTCCATAGCCACACCAATCATCTGCTGGCGTTGTTGGATTTATGCCGCCGTCAAAAATTTCACAATGTCTATGTTCACGTGATGACGGATGGACGTGACGCGCCGCCGACCGAGAGTTTGAAGCATGTGAGAGTGATCAAAAACAAGCTTAAGGCTCTCGGCTTCGGTAAGATTGCCACCATCAGCGGCCGCTATTATGCCATGGATCGCAACCTGCGTTGGGAGCGGACCAAAGAAGCTTACGATTGCATTGCCCTGGCCGGTGGACCGAAATTTACAGAAGCGGAAAAAGCAATCAAGGCTTGCCATCAAGCCGGAGTCACTGATGAGTTTATCAAGCCGCAACACGCGCAAGGCTATGCCGGCCTCAAGGCGCATGATAGCTTTATTTTTGTCAATTTTCGAACAGACCGGACCCGCCAATTAACCAAGGCCCTAATCGAACCTAAGTTTACCGGCTTCAAGCGGAAATTAACGCCGTTGTTCTTTGTGGCCATGACGCAGTATTACCAGCCGATGCCGGCAGCCGTCGCCTTTCCGAATATTACAGCCAAGAATCTGTTAGGTGAAGTTATCGCCGATGCCGGAATGAAGCAATTGCGCATCAGCGAAACAGAGAAATATGCGCATGTCACTTTTTTCTTTAACGGCCAAAGAGAAGAGCCGTACAAAGGCGAGAAGCAGCTTTTGATTAAATCGCCTCATTTGGCTACCTATGATTTGCAGCCGGAAATGAGCGTTTATGATATTGCCGCTAAGCTGTGCGTTGAAATCAAAAAACAAAGTTACGATTTTATCGTGGTAAATCTGGTGAACTGCGATATGGTCGGGCATACGGCCAAGAAGTCCGCGATTATCAAGGCGGTGCAGAGCGTAGACAAGGCCGAGAATGAGATTGTCAATTGCGGCTTGTCCAATGGCTATACTTCAATCTTGTGCGCCGATCATGGCAACGCCGAGGATAAAAGTCCTAAGTGGGTGACCAGCCATACAATTAATCCGGTGCCTTTGGTAATGGTTGCGCCTGAGACGAGCGGGCTTAAGCTGAGTCTGCCGAAAAATGCCGGACTTAAGGATGTTGCGTCGCTGGTATTAAAAATATTAGGCTTGAAAAAGCCTAAAGAGATGCGTTAATCTGATTATAATTATAAAAATAGCCGCTTTTTTTGGCGGCTATTTTTAGATAGATAGGCAAATTGCTTGTATTTATGGCAGCTTGGCTTTGTGGCGTATATCTGCTAAGATGCCAATGTTTAATAAATATAAATCATAGATCGTATGAAGAATCCACAAGAAATCTTTAACAAAATAACTCAGTTAAAACAGGAACAAAAGATATTGCGTTCCAGCTTCCGCGATGCCATGACTCATTCCCGCGAATTGCAGGAATTGACGGAAAAGGCTAAGGAAGTCCGCGCCGCTAAGAAAACGCAAGAAGATACTATAAAAAAAGACTTCGGACCGGAGATCAATAAATTGGATGAAATAAAAAATGAAATGGCCGAGCTGAATGTCCAACTGAGTGACATCGCGCTGAGCAATATCATGAAAGGCGAATTGGTGGAGATAGTCGGTCAACATGAAGAACAATACGAACCTGTTTTGAGTGTCAAGTTCAAGCGCAAATAATTCCCTGATTTATACCCGCCCGCCAGTAGTCGGGTCGACTCCGGCAGGTATCTGCAGAATGCAATTATTAGCAAAATTATTCCCAGCTCATGTACGTATTAATCAGGTAGATAACTAATTTTAGCTTAATACAAAAATAAGCCTCGTGTTAACGAGGCTTATTTTTTATTTAGAAACAGTCGCGATGAGGGGCGGTGCCAGTTTGATGCCGGCTTGAGCGAAGCCGGCTGTAATCTTGAGCAATAGTTCCTGTTGGTTGTCTAAGAAGAGCTGCATATCGGCACCGCGTACGGCATAGGCGACTTCCAATAGCAATGAGCGGTCGGTGGCGGCGATAATGTTGGTGTGGTCAAATTTGAGGGCAGGCAGGGCCTCGACTGCTTGGCGCGCGATAACCAGAGCTTGGCGGCAGGCAGCTTCGTCGGTGTCTAGGTTGACGTGTAATTGGATCTTGGCTTGCCGTTCGGTTAGTTTTTGGAAATTCTGGATGCGGGCGCTGGTCAGCTCTTTGTTGGAGATGATAATAATCTGTCCGGAGCCGCCTAAGAGACGGCTAGTCTTGATGCCGATCTTCTGGACGAAGCCGCTGTCATTGCCCAGGACGATGAAATCTCCGACCTTAAACGGTTTATCCAGGTAAATGGCAAAAGAGCTAAAGAGGTCGCCTAAGATGTTTTGCAGCGCCAAGGCGATAGCGATACCGCCGATGCCGAGGCCGGTTACCAGGCTGGTTACATTGATGCCTAAGTTGGATAGGATCATGATGCCGCCGAACAGCCAGAAGACCACTTTAATCAAAAGCGAGATAATGTATAAAAAGGACTTGGCTTGGTTGTCTTTTTCAAAGTGGCGGCTCATTAGGCGGGTAATAATTTTTTCTCCAATCGCAATCGCGATAGTTACTACCCAGATGAGCATGGTTAGATTGATGAAGCGCACTACTTGCGGGTGGACGGCCAAAGTTTTGAGCGCCATATACAAAGAAAACCAAATGTAATAAGGCGGACCGAAGCGTCGGGCTAGGCTGGCGGAAAAGTCGACCAATTTGTTTTTATTTTTGGCGAAGATTTTATTTAGCCGGCCGATGATCAGGCGGTGCAATAGGCTGGTGGCGGTCAGAAAGATGCAAAAAACAACCAAGGCTAAAAAATAAGTTTTTAGGCTATTCCCTAATACGACAAAGTGCCAACTGGCGCCGGCAAAATATTGGTCAAACATAAATATTGATGATAATTAGCATTCTTAAAGATATTTAGATTATAGCATTATTCGGCGATGAGTTCCAGGCAGTTGGCAGGTTGTCAAAAAAATGCTATAATGACTTTGCTTAAATAAATTCGTTATGCCTCTAGCCAAGTCTAAGAAAATGGCAGCTAAAAAGCCTGCCACCAAAACTAAAACCGCCAAGCATGCCCCGGTTAAATCTTTGGTTGGGATCAAACCCAAGATTAGAATTCAGCGTGTTGCCGGTTTGGCGCCGAATTTGCCAACCAACAAGGAAATGGTTGTGGATTTGAAAAAATCCATGCCAGTCGCTCCTCCTCTCGGCTCGCGTACGCCGACTGTTCTCGCGAAGCCAGCCCCGACCGCCGACAAATCCTTTTATAGCGACGAAGAAGACGATTCTTTGGAGCCATCGCTCAACTTGCCTGCATCTAAGTCGCAACAAGAAGAAGACGGGGATCTGGATGACGATTTATCTTTGCCCGAATACGTTTCCGGCAAAGATAAGCAAGCGGCGCCTGATTATGCTTCGCTTGATAACAAAGAACGTAAGCCCAAAGACGGCGGCTTGGACAGGATGTATAGCCAGTCTGGTAAAGACAGCCTGCGTGAACAACCATCATTGGACAATGCATCCGTCGGCGTCTACAAGAAATTAGCAATCACTTTTGTTTTCCTGGTGGCCGTCATTGGTTTGGCAGTGTTTTATTTTGCAGCCGTCAAAACAAATATTTTAATCAGCCTTAAAAACGAACAAATCAAAGATAGGCTGACCGTTACCGTAGTTGATGGCGCCAGCCAACCTGGCCTTAACGAGCCGACCGTTTCCGGGTTAGTCAAGGAGATTGCGGTGGAGCAAAGCAAGGTCTATACGATTTCCGGCACCGAAGTCATCGGCACTGAGGTTTTTGGCAAAGTTACCTTGATTAGTACCAATAACAAGAGTCAGCCGCTAGTGGCTAATACGCGCCTGTTGTCTGCCAGCGGCAAGCTATACCGCTTGAAGAATTCGGTTAATATTCCAGCCGGCGGGCAGATTGAGGCCGAAGTTTTTGCCGATAACCCAATCCAAGAAAATGTCGTAGGAGCGGAAAAGTTTACTATTCCCGGCTTGTGGGCAGGTTTGCAGGACAAGATTTACGCAATGAGCAAAGAAGGCGATATCCATTTTGGCCAACAGACCAAGAATACAATCACCCAAGAACAGCTTGACCAATCGGTGGCCAACCTCAAACAAGAAGTTGCTGACAAGGCTCAGGCCGATGTGGATAATACTTATAGCGACTTCAACAAACGTCTAGTGACTATTGTCGCCAGCAGCACCACTTCGACGATAGACAGCAAAGTAGGCGAAGAAAAAGACCGCTTTACCGTGACGGTCAAGGCGACGGTGCAGGTAGTAGCCTTTAAGGATGCCGATTTTAAGGCATTGGCCGAGAAGGCAATCACTGCCGCGTTGCCGACGGACAAGAAGTTGGTCGCCTTGGACAATAGCTCTCTGGATTATCAGCTGGTTAAGTTTGACGCAGCTGCTAAGCGAGCCGAAATCGAAATGTCCATGGGCGCCGAAGTCACGCTCGTCCAGCAAGACAATATTATCGACAAAAAGAAGATTATAAATTTAAAAGAAGACCAGTTGAAGCTCTACTTGGCCAGCCAGCCACTAATCAAGGATTTCCAATTGCAATTCTCGCCCAGCTTTATCCGCAAGACCCCTGGCTTAGTAGACCGTATTACCGTCCAGATTATCAAGTGATCAGCTCAAGGTCAACGCCCTGGTTATAAGACTGGGGCGTTTTATATTCCAGATTTCTTCTGTGCGTAGAATACCAACCTAGACTGTCGTAGGCGAGGCAGGTTGAGTTATATTACGGTAGGTCCCTACAAATACAAATTATTACAAATATACAAATCCGTACCCAAACGTTATGTTATATTTGTAGATTTGTAATAATTTGTATTTGTAGGAGCATGGCTATAGTAATTTGAATTATTTGACTCAAGTATACGATATTTGACTTTTAGACAAAAAATAGGCATTATTGCTGTATAAATAACCCCTATGAATATTTGGAAACAAGTAAAACAGCAGCTGGCCGCAGAGCTTAATCAACAGCTGGAAAAAGATATAATCAAACCTGGCGACTTTATCCTGACTCCGGATGCCAGCTTAGGCGATCTAGCCTTGCCTTTGTTTGTCTTGGCTAAGGACCTACAAACTAGCCCGGCTAAACTGGCTATCGATTTGGCAGCGAACTGGAACTCTGATTGGTGCCAAGCGGAAGCTGCCGGCGCCTATCTTAATTTTCGCTTATCAACCGAGTGGAACAAAGAAGTTTTGGCCAACATCGAAACAGGCGAAAACGAGCGGATAGGCGAGGGCCAGGAGGTGATGATTGAATACTCTAATGCCAACACGCATAAGGAATATCACCTAGGCCATTTGCGCAACATTAGTTATGGCGATGCTATGGGACGGCTTTATCGGGCCGCCGGTTTTAAGGTGTGGCCGGTGTCTTATATTAATGATTTTGGCATCCATGTGGCCAAGACCATCTGGGCGCTCAAGCGCGGTTTTGTACCGATGACCGAAGACGCCAGCGCGGACAAGGGGTTTTTGTTAGGCCAGGCTTATGTCGAGGCGGTCAAGCAACTGGAGATTTTACCCGAGGGTCCGGCCGAAGTTAGTCAGATCATGCAAAATATTGAGGCTCGCACCGGCGAGGATTACGACCTGTGGACTACGACCCGCCAATGGAGCTTGGATTATTTCGCTTCTATCTATCAGGAATTAAAAATTGAATTCGCGGAGCATTATTACGAGAGCGAGTATATCGAGGCGGGCCGCGCTTTAGTTGATGAGCTGTTGAAAAAAGGTATTTTGCGCGAAAGCCAAGGCGCGATCATCGCCGATCTGGAAGAATACGGCTTAGGCGTCTTGGTCGTGCTGCGCGCCGATGGTACGGCGCTTTATCCGGTGGCTGATCTGGCCTTGGCGCAAGAGAAATTCCGCCGCCATGAATTGACCAAATCTTTATATGTGGTGGACGTACGCCAATCGCTTTATTTCAAGCAGTTGTTTAAGGTTTTGGAATTAATGGGTTATCGGGCCGAGATGGCGCACTTGCCTTATGATTTCGTTAAGCTGCCAAGCGGGATGATGAGCTCTCGCACCGGTAATACTATCAGCTATCGCGATTTGTATCTTAAGGTATTTGAAAAATTCAAAAATGAGATTGCTGATCGCCACGTTGATTGGGACGAAGATCAGATGATCGAAACGGCTCGGATTTTGACGGTAGCAACTCTAAAATTTGAAATGCTCAAGGTGGGCGCAGACAAAGTGATTTGCTTTGATGTCGACGAAGCTTTGCGTTTCGATGGCTTTACTGCTTCCTACCTGGAATATGTAGCGGCCAGGATAAATAGCGTTCTGTCAAAGTCCGGTTTGGAAACGTCCGCTATTCTGAGCGCTGGGGGCGATTTGTCGCAAGCGTTGGAATCAAGGTTGGTGGCCAAATTGGCGCAGTTTGAAGAAAAAATAGAGCAGTCTGCTCAGGCTGCCAATCCTTCGGAATTGGCCAAGTATCTCTACGAACTGGCCCAGCTGTTTAACGATTATTACCAGACAGTGCCGTTGCTGGTTGATGATAGCGGATTACGCGCCGTACGTATGCGCTTGTTGCTTAATATTAGGACAATTTTGCAAAATGGTTTAGAATTATTAGGGATTGAAATAGTGCGCCAAATGTAGTATATTGAACACTGGGCCCATTTAGAGCTATTTTTAATATTATGTTTGGCAAGCTAACGTTTAAAGAGAAAGTCTTAATCTTTTTCTTGTTGATTATAGTGGTTTGGGTAGCAATCGTGCTTTTTGATTTACGCGACCCAACTCGCAAATATAGGAATAACCAATTTTATTGCAAGATGGATACCGATTGCCAGATAGTGCTGGACCCATTGTCAAATGCTTGCCTAAGCGTCAATAATCTACACAAAGATAAATATGATATGGATACGCAGTGTCGTCACCGTATCGCCAAGTGTTCCGTTAATCTTTGTACTGCACCATAAAACCATGACAAAAAATTATTTAGATCAATTCATGCCTGATTTGGCCGCTGCTAGGACTGATAGCGAGTTGGCTGAAGTCTGGCAAAAATATCTGAGCAAAACAGGTTTACTCAAGCTAGCCGTCAAGGAATTGACGGCTTTGAGCGTGGAAGAAAAGCGTGAGCAAGGACCTATTTTGCAGGCCGCTCTCAAGGAAGCCGAAGAAGCCTTGCGCGCTAAGCGTGAAGAATTGGCGGCGGTAGCAATGCAGGCTATTCTTAAGAAAAAAGCCGAACAGTTATCATGTCAACCGATTAAGTTGGGCCATCTACATCCGATTACCGCCACTATCCGCCAGATGAATCAGCTTTTTGTCTCGATGGGTTACAGTATTATGGAAGAACGGGAGATTGAAACAGATGAATTTTGTTTTCAGCGTCTAAATGTGCCATCCGATCATCCGGCGCGTGACATGCAGGACACTATTTACATCGAAGAGCCTAATTTGTTATTGCGCACCCAGACTTCGTCGATTGAAGCGCGCACGCTGGCTAATTTCCAACCGCCTTTCAAGGTGGTGGCCCCGGGCCGCGTTTATCGCAACGAAAAGGTCAACAAGAGCAATCATTTTATCTTCCATCATTATCAAGGTGTCGTGGTGCTGGAAAAAACCAGTCTCAAAGATCTATTCGGCACTTTTACCTGCTTGTTTAAAGAAATGTATGGCCCTGATGTCGTAGTTCGATACCGAAATAAATATTATCCCGAAGTTGAGCCGGGTGTCGGCCCTGATATGCAGTGTTTTTCCTGCCATGGAGACGGCTGTCCTTTGTGCAAAGGCGTCGGCTGGATCGAGATGGGGGGCGCCGGCATGATCCATCCTAAGGTCTTGGCTATGGCCGGCATTGATACTGACAAGTTCTCCGGCTTTGCCTTCGGCCTGGGTTTGGACCGTTGGGTGATGGCCAAATATAAAATCGGCGATATCCGCACTCTATTGGGCGGCAATCTTGCCTATAAACCGCAAAAGTCATGAAGATCTTATATAGTCAAATCAAAGAATTAGTGCCCAGTTTGTCTGCTGCGGCCCAAGAAGTCGGCGAAGCGCTCACTATGACCGGCTTTATGATGGATAATTTTCAGCAAGTTGTTTTTAAGGGCGAGGCTGACCAGCTGTTGAGTTTGGAAGTGCGCCAGAATCGAGCCGATTGTCTGTCAGTTATCGGGGTGGCGCGCGAAGTGGCTGCCTATTATCATTTGCCGTTGGAATTGCCTGCCGGCCGATCGTTTCTTAGTTCTGCGGCTGCCTTGCCGGTATCGGTGCGGGCTGTGGAACATGTCAAAAGGATTTTGGCCGTACGCCTGGAGGGCGCTGCCAATGGCGCTTCGCCAGAGTGGCTAGTTTCTTTCTTGGCTTTTTATGATATCAATAGCATTAATTTGTTAGTCGATTTGTCGAATTATATCATGTTGTATACGGGTTTTACTTCGCACTTGCTGGATAGCGATCTGGTAGAAGGCGCTTTGGCTTGGGAGGTCAATCCGATTGAGCGCAATATTCAAACGCTCGATGGCAGCGAACTGGCCTTGACGGGCGGGGAGTTGGTTATCGTAGATGATGCAAATGTCTTGGCGTTAGCCGGCATTGTCGGCTGCCGTTCGGCTGCCATCAGTCCGGCAACCAAGAATCTAATTGCCGAAATGGCCGTGTATGACCGCTTTATCATCAAGCAGAATTCTCGCGCTTTGAGCGTGGTGACCGAAGCCTCCAATCGCTTATCCAAGGATATGTCGCCGGCTGCCGCTGAATATGCTTTTTCTTTATTGATTAAATTATTGACCCAGGAAACCGGCGCTAAGATTGTTGGCGAAGTTTTTGATTATTATCCGGATCCTCAGTCGGAAGTTGTTATCGATTTTAATCCAGAACTGCCGGGCAAAATCGCCGGCATCGATCTATCCTCCGAGCGAGTGCGTGAAATTTTGGAAAATTTGCGCTGCGAGGTCGAGATGATCGATCCGCTTAGTTGGCGTGTTAGCGTGCCGGAAGATCGTCTGGACCTGGAACTGGCCGAAGACTTGGCAGAAGAAGTCATCCGTTTGAATCGTTTTGATCGAATTCCCAGCGACCAGCTTCCCGCCTTGACGGTGACGGCCGATATTACGCCGGCTTCTTGGCTGCTTAAGGAAAAGATTAGGGATGTTATGGTTGCTTGGGGCTATGATGAAATTTTGTCTCAGCCATTGGTCTCAGCCGAGCTTAACCAGCAGACCAATTGGATCGACTGGCAGATGATTCTAACGCAAAACAGCGTCAACGAAGAATTCCCGGCCTTGCGTCAGTCTGTCGGCACCGGCCTATTGAACGAATTGGCCGAATATAACAAGAAGCAGGTTTGGCCGATCCGTATCTTTGAAATCGGCAAGGTTTTTGGCCGTGATTTATCAGGCGTCAAAGAGCTATACAGTTTAGGCGCCCTATGGACCAGTGATCAGCCCGCCTTGCCGGCGATGCAGGCTGATGTGTTGCGCCTATTGTCGTTTTTGGGTGTGACGGGTGTAGTCTTGGAGCCGTTGGCACAGGCGCCGTTGGCGGCTAATCCCTTTTGTAGTTTTGCTATCATGCTCCAGGGCGTTGCCTTTGGCATCTTGGCGCAGCTCAAGCCGCGCGAACGAGCAGACCATTTGTATTATTTCGAATTGGATTTGGATAAAGTGTTGGAATTGCAATCCGCCACTCATTCGGCACGTGAGTTAACCGGCAAGCTGGTTGTATTGGATGCCAATTGGGAGCGGCCCGCGGATCAGTCTTTGGCTCAAGAGCTGATTGATTTGTCTGTCCAGGCTGGCGAGTCGTTGTGGGATTTGTCGATAGTTGATGTTTATCCTCTTGCAGATAATATTGTTCGTTATACTCTGCGGGCGGTCTATGCCGAGCTTTCCGATCAGGAAGCTAAGCAATTGCATGCCCGTCTTTTCTCTTTAAATTGAATTTTTTACCAGGGAGGCTGCTAGCAGAGGCTGGCAGTAGTTTTTGTTTTATGCTCGAATTAAAAAAAGTCAGCAAGCATTTTGGATCGGTAGCCGCTTTGGTAGAGTTGGATCTGTTGGCTCGTCCCGGTGAAATTCTGGGCTTGCTCGGGCCTAACGGCGCCGGTAAGACTACGACGATGAAAACCATCGCCGGTTTTTGGTATCCCAGCTCGGGACAGATTTTGTTAGACGGCCTCGATATCGCCATCAAGCCGGAGGCGGCCAAAAGGAGGGTTGGCTATTTGCAGGAAAATGTGGCTCTTTATGATGACATGAAAGTCTTTGAGTATCTTAAGTTCATGGCCGAGATGCGCGATTTGTTGCCCGAACATCAGTTGGAGCGCATCAAGGAGGTGGCGGAGCGCTGCGGCTTGAACAAGGTGATCGGCCGTCCGATCGCTCATTTGTCAAAAGGCTTCAAGCAGCGTATCGGCTTGGCGCAGGCCATTTTGCACGATCCGGAGGTCTTGATCTTGGACGAACCGACAGCCGGCTTGGATCCTAACCAGATTGTGGAAATCAGGGGATTGATCAAAGAAATCGGCGCAACCAAAATCATGATTTTCTCTACGCACATTTTGGCCGAGGCTGCCGCTATTTGCGATCGCATCGTGATTATTAATCAGGGCTTGAAGGTGGCCGAGGGTACGCCTGATGAACTGGCTTGCCTGACTGCCAGCCAGCAATATTATTTGGAGGTGGCGGCCGAACCATCGCTGGTTGCGGAATGTTTGGCTAGCTATGGCCTGACTGCCGAGCAAGAAGATCCTCAGCTGGCAGCCTACAAGATAATATTCAAGAATAAAGAACAGCGCCTGCAATTAGCGGCCGCGCTGGCCCGAGCCGGCTTACCGGTAGTGGAATTCGCGCCGCAAAACCATGGGCTGGAAGACAGCTTCCGCCAATTGACGCAAAACATATGATAATTAACGATCCACACGCCGTGCGCTCTATCAGCGTCCTGGTCAAGAAAGAATTGGCCGGATATTTTAATTCGCCGATTGCCTACGTGGTGATTTCGGTATTCTTGGTAATCGTCAATTGGTTATTTTTCAAGCCATTCTTTTTGGTCGGTGAGGTTAGCTTGCGCGGCTTTTTTGATTTGTTGCCTTGGCTATTGCTGTTCTTGGCGCCGGCTTTGACCATGCGTCTGTGGGCTGAGGAAAAAAAATCAGGCACTTTCGAATTACTGATGACATTGCCGATTACCACTTGGCAGGCGGTATTAGCCAAATTTATCGGCTCATTTATTTTTATGCTGTTAATCTTGGCTTTGACCCTGAATATCCCATTTTCGGTCGCCTCGATGGGCAGTCTGGATTGGGGCCCGGTTGACGGCGGCTATCTGGGAGCTGTTTTTATCAGCTTGATCTTCTTAGCTATCGGCTTGTTTATGTCGGCGATGACCAAGAACCAGATTATTGCTTTTGTCGGTACTCTGGTGGTTGCCTTTTTGGCCTTGGTGGCCGGCAGTAGTTTTGTATTATCCGGTATGCCTGATTTGGCGGCCAAGATTCTGGCCGGCGCGGGGCTGGCTAATCATTATGCCAATCTGGCTAAAGGCGTCTTGGATACCAAAGACTTTGTCTATTTTTTCTCTATGACTTTTTTCTTCCTCTGGCTAAACGCGCGAGTCTTGGAGGCCCGCAAATGGTAAGTTTTCAAATAACATGAAAAACATCAGACATAACAACCAACGAGAATTAATAATAGCCGTCACATTGACCATCGGTATCATTGTGTTGGTTAATTTTTTTGCTTGGCGTTTTTCTTGGCGTTTTGATTTGACCGAGAACAAGGCCTTCTCTATTTCGCGTTACAGCCAGCAGACGGTCAGGGATCTGCCGGACCTGGTGACAGCCAAGGCTTATTTTAGCAAGGATCTGCCGCCGCAATTCAGTGTAACCCGTGAGCAAGTTGCCGATTTATTAAACGAATATGCCGGCTATGGCGGTAATTTCCGCATCAAATATCTGGACCCGGGCGATGGCAAAGAGGCAGAGGCTGCCGGAATCCCTAAGCTGCAGTTTAATGATGTCCGTCGCGATAAATTGGAAGTGGCCAATGGGTATTTCGGCATTGCACTAAGTTATCATGGCAAAAGCGAAGTGATTCCCATGATTGAAAATGCTTCATTGTTGGAATATCAGTTGACGACTGCGCTCAAAAAGTTAACCGCCGCTAATATGTCAACGGTCGGCTGGCTGGACGGTTACAGCGCCGATCTTGATGCCTATACCGCTTCTCGCCAAGCCCTGGATAAAATTTATACTAATCAGAATATTGATTTAAAAAATGAGGCCGGCCTGGCTAAGGCTTCGGCCTTGGTGATTGCCGATCCCACCAAGAAATTTAGCGCGGCCGATCTGGCCAAGCTGGATCGTTACTTAAATAGCGGACATAATATTTTGGCATTATATGATAGCCAGTTGGTGCAATCGAATTTGTCGTTAGCCGCAAATCAAAGCAATTTTGGCGCATGGCTAGCCGGTCATGGCGTCGAAGTGAGCAAATCGCTAGTCTTGGATTCTCAGGCCGGCGTAGCTTCTTTCGGCCAAGGTTATTTGTCTTATAGCTTGCCTTATGCCTACTGGCCGCAATTGACGACCGCCAACTTTAATCCTGATAAGCCGATTTTTGCCAAGCTAGAGGGCGTCATCCTGCCTTGGGCCGCCAGCATTAGCGCCGGCCAGGCTAGTTCTAGTTTCCAAGTTTTGGCTAACACCAGCGCCAAGGCTTGGCCGGCCAAAGGTTCTTATAGCCTGGAGCCTGATAAGACTCCTGATGCCCAAGGTCAATTTGGATCGTATGCCTTGGCAGCCGAAGCGCAAGCCGGCAAAGGTAAACTGATCGTGGTCAGTGATGCCGATTTTGCCAAGGATCAATTTGTCTCCGCCAATCAGGCTAATCTGGCTTTCTTCCAAGATCTGGCTGACTACGCTTTGCAAGAGGATGGTTTGTCGGCTATTCGCGCCAAGAGTATTGCCAGCCACCCCCTGGGAGATTTATCGGCCGCCCGCATCGCTTGGATGCGTTATCTCAATCTGGCAGGCGGGACCTGTCTGGTTGTTTTGGCCGGCATTATCCAATATTTCCGCCGCCGCCGTACCAAATATCTAGAATACTAATATGAGCAAAAAAAATTATATCTTGCTGCTTGTTTTCTGCTTATTGTTGGGCGGCGCTTTGACCTATCAATTTTTATTGCCCGGTTGGTTGGGGCGAACAGGCAGCCAAGCCAAGAATCCCTTGCAAGACATTGATTTTGCGTCGGCTGACAGGCTGGAAGTCGCGAGCAGCGACTTTAGCGGTGCCTATGATAAGAATGGCAAGGGCTGGCGTTTGGATAAAAGCGTTTATAGCCTTGAGCCGGGGATGATCGAAGGCCTGCTGGCCGGCTTGAAACAGGCAGCCAGTTCTACCGCTGAAGTGATAGCCACGAATGATCAAGGCGGGGATGAGCTGGGTCTGGGCAAGAAGGCTGATCATCTGGTTTTTTATCGCCAAGGCAAAAAGTTTTTCGAATTAACCATCGCTTTGCCGCCGACCATTGCCGGATTCTACCTTAAGAGCGGCCAAGGGCCGGATAGTTATCTGATCAACTACCCCTTGTCTTATGATGGTTTGGATTGGCGCAGCCGCCGCATTAGCCAGTTTGAGGCCGGACAGGCAAGCGAATTGACGCTAAATATAAATAATAAGCTTTACCGCTATACCAAGGCGCCTACCGGCTTTATGCCTCAAGGCCAGGCGCTAGCGGGATTAAACATACCTCAGGTAATAGCCCTTTTTAGCCAGCTAGAGGCTCAAGGCTGGCCCAAAGCAGGGCAGTGCCTGATAGACGGCGCCAAATTGACGGTGATTGCTGGGGGAAAAGCCTATGATCTGGAGCTAGGTAAGAACACAGATGCCAAACAAGCTGGCCTGTCTTGCGTCCGTCTGGGCGGCCAAAACGCCTGGTATCTAATTGGTCAAGACCAAACCAAGGTATTATTTGGTTCTCGTTAGTTATATATTTCGTTTAAATATAAGTCGGTCAGACTTCTATTTTTTTTGGCCAATTTTTGCTATAATTATTTAATGATTTAAAGTTATTGAATTAATATAAAAAAATGTGGAAAAACTGATTGCATTTTTGAAAAGAACCATTTTCAAAGATTATCAAAATACGTGGCTAGCCGGTTCGATATTGGCTTTGTTAATGATGGTAGTTTATAACATCAGTAACTATACTTCTGGCGAGGTTTTTTTTGGTGTTTTTATCCTAATGCTTTCTTTTGTTATATCTCAAATTAGTACGAACAGGATAGCGAATGTGAAATTGTGGATATATTTTATCACTTGTATCGGACCATTATTAATTTTTATAGGCATGTTGCAGTTTTCTCCAACAATTCGTTGGTTGGGGAGAAAAACTATTCGAGATGTGATGCTTGATAACAGCGTAAATGAGGTTTTAAATATTAATTCGAGGTTTGTTTGCTATCTGTTAGTTATCTATTTTGTCGTCTATTTGCTTTTGTTTGTTTTAAGCAAGAGAAATGGAAAAAAGATTGGTAAAAAGAAAAGGTAATAAAGGATTTAAGATATTTATGAATAAGTTCAGATACATTTTGGACTCCGAAGGAGTACAAAATGTTCAATCTGAGTGAAAAATATGGAGGCATAAAGGGCTTTCATAAGTGGTATGATTACGCAGTAAAGCAAAATACGCGTATG
>Ga0194052_1000215_pt1 | contig 39806 bp, 26 predicted proteins | sample SepL226m_MetaG_FD_160117 | JGI IMG/M metagenome (GOLD analysis project Ga0194052, IMG submission 160117) | Anoxic zone freshwater microbial communities from boreal shield lake in IISD Experimental Lakes Area, Ontario, Canada - Sep2016-L227-6m | ecosystem: Environmental > Aquatic > Freshwater >...
CAGATGAAGAAATAGCAAAGAAAAAACAAGCTACAGACGAACTTGTCGCAGAGATTGAAAAACTCGAAAAAGAAAAGGCAGAAGCAGAAAAAAAAGAAAAAACAAATGAATAATATAATGTATATATTTTATATATCTGTACAATACCATGACGCCTTCTAGTAAAGAAATAGAAACAACCATTCTGGAGAAAAAAGAAGCTCTAGAAAAGATAATAAAAGAAAATCAAACTCTTAAAAATACAAGAGGTGAAATGGTAGTAACATTAAATAAGTTAACCAAAGAATCAAAAAAATTGGGAGAAGAAATACAGGCCATACAAAAGTGAGAAAAAATGTATAAAATAAAAAAATGAATAGCAATGGCACTTATTCCTATGATCCTAGCAGGAGGAGCATGGGATGTTGTGAAAGTAACAAAAAAAACTGACAAACATATACCATCACAAGGACAAATAGACCCATGAAAAGATAATGGAACAGTAAAAAAACCAACTGAATGAGAACAAAAGGAAGTATCTCTACCCAACTGCATACCTCAAGACAAGTTAGACGGAGTAAGTTATAAAGATATCGCTGAAGCATTAGGAAATATGAGAGAATCAGCGGCATTACAAGACAATATCATGGAGATGATTATGCAATGAAATATTTTAGGTATACAAAAATATCTTGGTATGAAAGAAAATTCCGAATTTACGAACAATCGTGCCACAGGTAAAATGAACAAAGCAACACTAGATAAATTAAATAATCCTTTTCTTATGATGGATCATAATGAGATTTTGAATAATCCAAATATCCCACAGGATGTAAAAGACGAACACAACAAATTTTTCAATGGAATATATCCAACCAACGCTGTAGGATATGTAATAATCAGCAAGAGAGATATGAACGAATATCTTTTTACAGCAGATCATCATTTATTGAAAAGATATCCTATTCTCGTGGGTACACAACCAGGAAATACTCAATATCAATGATCAAAAAATCCTGATACTCCTATAGGACTATATAGACTCAATGATACAAGAAATGACAGCAAAAACTATCATGCTGTAGATGGACCAGGAAAGTTTTTCACCTTACTTCCTGTAGACACGAAGTCAAACTTTAATAATGCCTATGATATAAATCAATATGCTATGGGAATCCATCGATTATATTATCCTACAGGTAGCCAATATCCCAAATGATATGATGAAGCCACACGAGCGACAAGAGCAAATGCACTACAATCTCAAAATCTTAGGGACAGACTACAAACTCATGGATGTGTTATGATGGGAGATATAGAATGTTGAACATTTAACGACAATATAGCTGTAGGTGACCTATGATCTTTCGTCTGTATCACCGAATAAAAATAAAAATATATTTGAGCTAATAAAATAATATTCAATTTTTTTTTAATTAAAAAAAACCGTGAGAAAGAAATACTTCTCACGGGGTAAAATGGCAAAAGGAATATAATACAGACAGGAATAAAGGATTAGTACTTAACCTTGTATTTTCTGCCTACCATAACCGCAGGTTCATCGCCACCTACGGCATGCATTTCCCATTTGCCGTCAGGACGTTGTACCAACTTATAGCCCTTTAGTACATCAAATTTGGAATTTCCAGACTGGAATTTTGTCTGTGGACCGGTCTGACCGGTGAAATTCTTTATGATGACAGGTTTCTGGTCAAACACCATGACGGTGGAGTCAGCAGTTTTAAACCTTATCGCGGTAGTATCACCAGGTTTGGTAATGACTACGTAATGATACGGCAATTTCTGTTTGGCTTTCACAACCGGAGTAGTTCCATTGGATGGATTACTTACAACCGGTGGATTGGTATTAGTTGCAGGTGGATTAGTTCCAGTTGCAGGTGGATTAACTCCAGTTGCAGGTGGATTAGCTCCAGTTGCAGGTGGATTAGCTCCGGTTGCAGGTGGATTAGCTCCGGTTGCAGGTGGATTAGCTCCGGTTGCAGGTGGATTAGCTCCGGTTGCAGGTGGATTAGCTCCGGTTGCGGGTGGATTAGTTCCAGTTGCAGGTGGATTAGCTCCGGTTGCAGGTGGTGTTGATCCAGTCACATGGACAGTAACAGACGTAACAATTGAATCTTTACCCCAGTATCCCTTGAGAGTGAGAACATAGTCTCCTGTATCAGGGAAGCTTGGATCAAGAGAACGTTCAATAATAGTGCCTGCTTCGTCCTTTTTGGGAGAGTAAGAATAGATCTTACTTCCGGCCAAATCCAAGACTGCTTTATCGAAATTGCCGGTCAACGTAACATGCGAATTCAGAGGAGCAATACCAGTAGATGGTGTTGCCTTCAATGTAAGCGTTCTGCTATCACCCTTAGCGAAGATGAAGTAGCCAAGAGGGATCAACAACAATAACAGCCAAAGCCAGTTCTTGTTAAAACCCTTTTTCTTGTCAGTTTTCTTGGGCTGATCATCGTCAACAGGTACAAGTCCGCTAATGGCGGCTTGAATTGCATCTGCTTTAGCATCAGCTTCTGCTTCGGTGCCTTCCGGCATGTCATAGGCAGCCTGTAATACAGCTGCGCTTGCCGGTGTGTAATTCATACCGTTGATGTCTTCAACTGCTTGTTCAGCAGCAATTAATTTTTGTGTCTTCATGTTATTAAATTTTATTATATTTTTGTTTGAAGTTGAGCCATTGCTGTATAGGCGGTTTCTGCCTAGTCATTAGGAAGGCGATTTCTTAATGACAATAATCTTATACATATTAGTATAGAAATGTCAAGGGGAAATAAAAGAATATTTATCTTGTTTTTTTTTGACAAATACATACCTAATAAGTAATAAATATTTTATTAATAAATAGACAACATGATTGATACAGACATATTTATCGAACAGATGATTATCAAAGTCGTGCCCGAAATTGATGAAGAAGGACTCGATATGATGATAGAAGAAACCAAGCCAGTACTCTATGATCGAGTCATGACACACATCGTAGGCAAAATCGATGAAAAAGACGGACAATGATTTTTGGATATTTTAGAAAAAGATTGAGTTACTCCAGAAGTAGCTGATTATCTCAAATCTAAAATAGAAAACTTCCCTGAATTTTTGGAAAAAGTATATGATGACTTCGAAACTATGTATCTCAAAGAATTCAAAAGTTTTGAAAAAGAATTTAAAGATGAAGAATTCGAAGATGAAGATGAAAAAAAATAATCATTAAACCACTGTCAGTCTGAGCAAAGTCGACCTTCATAGAACTTGTCCCGGACAGCAGGATTCAAGATGACATTAGTTTTTATGTCTTTATTCTTATTTCAACAAGTTTAGTCGCATATCATACTTTATCCAAAGCCAGATTAACTTCTTGTAATATCTGGTTTTTTTCTTTGAAAATTTTTATCTTGAGTGACTGATCATTGGTTTTGAGAAAAAATACATTGAAACTGACATATCATTCGAGGGTTGGAATCCCCAAGATAGTCCTCACTGTATTCAATGCTACCGCACCTACCATTGCCCTACCAAGATGTTTATGCGCCAATGTTTTTCTGATATAGTCTTTGAGTTCTTTCATATCGAAAAGTTTAATATCTTAATTTGCAAAATCAAGCAGAATTAGTATATTCACTGTATTCATAAACAGCTACCATTTGTCAATGATTCGGCTAGTAGTAAGCAACCTTTAGTCTCTTACCAAATTAATGAAAAAAATAATCAGTATACTGTGATTAATATTTATTATTGGTATAGGCACAACATTTGCTAAATCATGTACATCAGATTATGATTGTACTCTATGAACAGAAACATGTCAACTACCACCACCACCATTGATGGGTGGTGCATGAACATGTGTTTCAAATATAGTACAAGATACATGATGCCAATGATGTACAGAACTAAACATTCCAATGGTTTGTTCTACGGGCACAACACAAAAAACATGTAATAATAAAACTTATTGTTGTAGTACTCCTGGAACAGAAGGTTGAAGTTCAACATCAGTCATGGGAATCACGTGCGGAACAAAAGAGCTTACCAATGGACAATGCAAACTCAATATCTACGATACGCTAGGAATCAGAAAAAGTGTAAGAAATACTTGAGATCCGACATCTGTAGGATTATTTGTGCAAGATATAGTACTTTCTGCAACATTTTTTATCGGGACATTGGTAACGGTAGCACTCGTAGTTTCAGGACTTATGTTTATCTTCGCAGCAAGCTCAGGTAAAGATCCAGCCAACGCAAAAAAGGGAATTATAGGTTCACTCGTAGGATTACTCATCGTAGTTTCCTCATACGTCATCATCAGATTGGTACAATACATAGCTAAAGGATTCTAACTAATAGTGAAAAACTAATAACGAATGATTTGTATACTTATAGACTACTGTAATATACAATAGTCCATAATAAAATAATACCAACACTTTTCACTACTTATTTTAAAGTCATGCATATTCACATAGTCAGCATTTTCCCAGACATATTCAAAAGTTTCATGGAAACTTCGCTTATCAAAAAAGCTCAAGAAAAAAAAATTATTACGTTCACCTTTACCAATCCAAGAACATTTTGTCCGGATAGACATCAAACAGTAGACGACACTATTTACGGCTGATGAGCTGGATTACTCATGAAAGCAAAACCCGCCATCGACGCCGTAGAATCAATAATTAAGAAAAATCACTTGTCATCCTGAGCAAAGTCGAAGGATATAAGTTTTAAAGTCATATTGCCTTCTCCAAGTAAAGAAACTTTTACCCAAAAGACTGCACATGCACTAAACAACACTCAACACCTGATTTTCGTTTGCACAAGATACGAAGGTATCGACTATCGTTTTGAAAAATATATGAAGAAAAAATTTCCAAAACAATTTTCCAAGATTTCTCTCTGACAATTTATCACGCTCGGTGGTGAAATCCCAGCGATGGTGATGATCGAAGCAATAACCAGACTCATCCCGGGAGTTATCAAAGAAGAAGCAAGTCGACAAGATGAAAGTTATAGCATCGCAAAAAACATGAACAATTTAGAATATCCACAATACACCAAACCAGATGAAGTTCTTGGCATGAAAATTCCAAAGATTTTAATCAGCGGACATCACGCAAATATCAAGGCACGAAGGGAGAAAAAAACCACAAAAATAAAGAAAAAATAATACCAATTTTTATATTGTAAATACCATCATGCAAACAAAAAAATTTTTTCTTCCAGTACTTTTGATGCTTATTGCAATTCCATGTATAAGCCTATGAGCACAAACTCAGCAGACAAATATCCAAGATGTAATAAGTCGGATGTATGAAAATTGATTGAGTATATATTCGACGGCAGCGACATTTACCCCAGATAAGAACATTCGTAGGGATGAAGCAGCAAAGTTTATCACCATTTTTGCATATTCAATACTAAATCAGCAAGGAAAGGAAAGTCCCGAGTGTTATACATTCAACGACATAAACAAAGCAAATAGTTTACAAACATACATAATACAATCTTGCGAGTTATGATATATGAAATGAGCAAACAATAAATTTGATCCAACAGGCAATCTAACCAATGAACAAGCAATCGCAATCACAATAAGAGCTAATGATTGATGGTTGGAAGAACCAAAATCAGATCGATCAAAAAATTATTATGCAAGAGCAAAAGAACTAGGAATTACAGATTGATTAGACCTATCAAACAAAACAGCAGCTATTACTAGAGGAAATTTTGCTACATTAGTATATAATACAAGCCAATCGTGATGGTGAAGTCAATTAGCAAAAGGAATAGGAACTATGATAACATCATTTATCGATATGCTAGGCATCAAGATAAATTCACATACCGGTATTACTAATGAATTTATAGCTCAGGCATCTACATGTCTTTCTTGATCAAGCACAATCACAGAGACAAATTTTGATATGATGGGAATGAACTTCTATATAAAATCATACAGACAAATAAGATGATTTGATGGAAATCTATGTAAAATTTATGAACGTACAGAAGACGCAAAAGTAAATATTTTCACAGGAATAGCATTGTCAGCAATCAGTAGTGGATCTACTCAAGCAGAGATTGATGAAAAATTAGCAGTGATAGAATCTGGTATGAAGGCAGCAATTGGAGAAGATGGTTTCTGTAAATATACTACATGAGTACTAGTGGCAAACTTACAGAAAGAACTATCAGGACAATCTTTGCCTATGGGAGATTTAGGCAACAATACAGATAATTGTACATGAGTACTATATGAAAACAAGTAACAATAAAATAATATTTAGTTTATATAAATATTTCATGAAATTAGAATTTCCAGAAAAAAAGCACGAAAAAGAATATCTCGAGATGATAGAAGAATTTACAGATAACAAAGAAGTAATTATTCCTTGAGCAGCGAACCTCAAAGAAGGAGAGACGTATGATGATTTTCTAGTAAGGATAAAAAGAGATATGGAGACAGGAAATCCGAAATATGATTTTGCAAAATCGTCTTTATATTTCCTCATCGACGATAAAGGAAAAATAGTATGAATAGAAGCAATCCGCCCTATACTCAGCGAAGCATTGAGATACGATGGAGGGAATATTGGATACGGTATTAGACCAAGTGAAAGAAGAAAAGGATATGCAACAATTTGACTCACCTTAGCATTACAGAAATGTAAGGATCTATAATTAGAAAAAGCATTGCTTACGTGTGGGAAAAACAACATTTGATCATCTAAAACCATGATAAAAAATTGAGGAATACGAGACTCTGAATACCAACACGAATGACATATCAAAGAAAGATATCGAATACCAATTAAATAAAGGAATACTCCATCCTTCCAACAAAGGGAGAACTACGTTTAATTTATAATTATTTATACATGTTCCATGAATACGAAACTAAAATACTGGATATCAATGTGAACGAAATCGAAACAAAACTAAATAAACTTTGAGCTGCGCTCATTAAACCAGAAACACTTATGAGAAGACGAGTATTTGATGTCCAAGCACACAGTCAAAATACAGGCAAACGATTCCGTTTACGTCAACAGGGAAACAAAACAACATTGACGTATAAAGAGAGATGATGATTGGATATAGGTTCTACAAAAGAATTAGAAACAGAGGTTAGTGATTTTGATATAATGGCAGAATTATTACAAAAACTAGAACGACAAACAATGGTATACCAAGAAAATAAAAGAAAAGTATATTCACGGAACGATATTGAATTTTGTATAGATACTCGACCCATGATACCCACCTATCTAGAAATAGAAGCTCCATCAAAAGAACAAGTAGAAGAAGCACTCAAAATACTATGACTAGAATGAAAAGATGTTGGTGATATGTGAATGATAGAAATTTATAAAAATCATAACATTGATCTCCATAGTTATAATATACTCAAATTTGAATAATTTTATTTATGAAATACCATGCTTGGACTCCTCTATTTCGGAAGACTAGAAAAAGAAAAATGAATCGATGGTATCATCGACATGATTGAATCATTCGAAAAAAGAGACAAAGAGCTACCTTTTCAACTATTTATATTTGGCTCAGGAAGTAGAGAAAGGAAAATCCAAGAATTGACACAAAAACACAAAAATATTCATTTTTTCTGACGACAAAACATAGAGACGATCAAAAGATACGTAGAAAATTGCAAGTATTGCCTCATACCATCTGAATGTTTAGAAACATTTGGACTTTCGGCATTGACAGCAATAAAGCTATGATTACCGCCTATCGGCTATGCCAAATGAGGACTCAAAGACTTTATAACTAAAGAACTAGATCTCACTCATCAACAATGAACCACCACTGGACAGAAATTATACAACATAATAGAAAATTTATCAAACAAACAGGATTTTCAACCTTCAACTTTCAACTTTCAACTTTCAACTTTCAGTAAAGATAGTCGAGTCGTTCGTTTCCACGCTCTCGCAGGGAAAAATGTCAAAAAAATAATTATAGTATCAGATTTTATCAATAGAATTTGAGGAATAGAAACCTATATCAATGATGTGAAACAGTTATTGGAACAACACGGATACGAAGTAGAATTATGTTGATGAATAGTGCCATGATGACCTATCGGTAAGTTAGTGAAATATTTAGGAATTATTACTGGACTAGGAAATTTTTACGAAGCAATCAAGCTCAAAAGAAAAATAAAAAAATTACAACCAGATCTCATCCGATACAACAGCGTCATGAGATATCTAGGTCGAGCACCAGTATATGTAAGTAAAAATAGTTCTGCAAAAAAGCGGATGATGTTTCATGATTTGGGATATTTTTTTTCATTTCCAAGTCAGTTGATTCATGAACAACAAATAAAGACACCATTTACCTTGAAACATTTTCTCAGTTCATATGCAACAAAAAATCCATTAAAGAAACTAGCTATCATAGGAAAATATCTATCCCTTTGTCTAATAAAAAAACAATTACAAAAAAGGATGGACACATTTTTGGTACCATCCGATTTCATGAAAGATATAGTACATAAGTCATATGAAATAGATAATAAGAAGATCAATATTTTTCCGCATTTCATCCAAGAATAAAGAGAGTGACAAGATATTTATTTGATGAATATGACTGAATCATAAAAAAAATCACATCCAAAACACGAAGCAATATATATTTTATCATTGCTTTATGAATCGCAGTATATTTGAATATGTGGTTACTTTAATGTATGCTAACTACTATGATAGTATTTTCACTACTATACCACAGAGCGAACGAAAAAGAATGGAAAATATACGACGAAATTTTCGCTATATTTCTCATGACATATAATCTTTACCTATGTTTCCTATAAAACTTTACTCAACCATATTTTTTATTAGCTATGATAAGTGTCATCTTAGCGCTATGGGTTTATTTCCACAAAACTAAATCTAATTACGAATATAATCATTCGTTATGGCATATATTTCCAGCTATTATCACGACCTTGTGTATATTGGTATATATAATGTAACTATATAAATAAAAAAAGAATGGAAACAGTAGTATTTCCATCTTTCCACATTTCAATCTTTCAACAGATTATTCAATCGATTTTAAGTCTTCACAGACCTTTCTAAACGTACAGCTCCCACATTTTTTTGCGCTATTGGTTCTTAGGAAATGATCATGAGTTAATGGCTGATTTTTGATAATATCACTATCTTCAAGGAATTGTTTTTGGAATTCTACATCTTCTTTTAATTTTTCAATAATATGATCGATATCAGCTTTTTCGATTTTACCACCAATTTGATGAAGACTTGGCAAATACACTTCATACGCCTCTATATCTACATCTTCGATCTTGATATTTGATTTCAAAAGCATTTTCAATGCGTAGATCTTGAGCTGTTCAGAGATACCATCAGAATCCATTTTTTCTTGTCCAGTTTTTCGATCAATGATAAGATATTTATTATCAGAGATAACCACACCAAAATCTGGAGCCGCCATCACGTTCACTGCCCTCAATTCTGGAATAGTGTATAAATTTAATTTCATTCCTTCAAAATCTTTTTCTCTCGGATTCTCTACATAGACCGTTTTAGCCGTATCGAAGTAATGTTGTGCTTTTTGATTTCGATCACTCTCCAAAAAAACATCAAGATTATGGATAACTTTTTGGATAACATCTTCGAGTTTATCATCAATATTTTCTCCGTAATAGTGTTCTGAAAGTCCAAACTTATGGTCTCTATCATAGGAAGTATAATCTCTGGTTTTGGATGTTTCAAATTCTGTTCTCATTTCATTTACGACACGATCCTTGAATTTTTGGATAGCTCCTTCTTCAAGTGGTCACTTTTTCAATGCTCTTAAATAATCAGAAAGCAAATGATGAGTTTTTTCACCCACTCGCATATCCGTACTTTTGAGATTTTTCAATAAAAGTGCAGTAAGCCAAACATCTTCATTGAGACTTCTCAATGCATGAGGATAATAATTGAAATAGTATTTTTTATTACAATATTCCAAGATAGTAATTCTGGTCGTAGACCATGTCAGCGTGTGATTATAATTATTTGCCATACTATATAATAAGAAGGTAAAAGCTAATTAACAAGACACTAATCTATTGATACGTCAATAGAGTAATTACGTTATACAAATATAGAAAGGTATTTCAATTCATGATTTTTATGTAAACAAAATCTTTTCACTTGTTTTTAAATTCAAGTTTAGTATGGTATGCTCTCATAAACAAAATTTTCAAAAAAATGACACAAGAGACAAGAAAAAAGTACAACGAATGGTATTGGGATGTGATGGTCCAAAAAGCACTTCAACGAATTATGCTCGTATGTAGAAGCATGGACAGAAATCTAACCCTAACGACAGACAAAGAAGATTTTTTTCTTCTGTTGAAATATCTGAACACATGGGAAAAAAACAATCCCATTATGAATGAAGAGATGAAAAGAGATTTATTCATTATCAGAAATTTTGAAGGGTATCAAGAGCGTATCGCAGCATGATAACCAAACAAAAAACCCTGCACATTTGGCAGGGCTTTTTTTATTATATGGTGATTGCAAACTTGCCAGCGACAGGCAGGCATAGTAAATCTTAGAAATTTTTTACTTTAGATCACTTCATTCCTCACAATGACTTTTTTTATTTTTTCAATTCTGAATTCTACATTCTAATTAGTCATCATATCATTGTTCTTCCAATGTCATACCCACAACTGCTTCATCTGGAGTAAGATCACCACCATTTTGAGCCTCTCTATTGATGTACACATACATAGGTAACAACATAGGAATTCTACCAATAATCTTAAAGATAAAATCACCAAGATCTTCTTTGATTTGTTTAAGATTATCTTTTACTTCCATACGTTTTTTTTGATTTTCGTTATATTTTGCTCTAGCAAATTCAACAATTTGTGTGTGGATTGTCTTCACTTCACTAGAATAGACAAATCATCTAGATTCAATCTGAATATTTCCTACGAGTTCATTGCTTTTGGTATCAATCTTGAAAATCAAGGATACAACTCCATTTTGAGCCATAATATGACGAGCTTTTATAACATATTCACCAGACATATGTCATTGTCATTTTCCATCAATCATAATAGTATCCAATTTCAATTTCTGGTCTCAAATCAAAACAACATCATCATACATCTCTATAACAGAACCATTTTCCACGGGCATAATGATATTTTCTTCTGGAATACCCAAATCCAAAGCAAGTTTTTTATGTGCATATCTATGTTTCATAGAATCAAATGCTGGCATAAAGTATTCAGGTTTGATGAGACTGAGAAATAATTTATGATCTTCAGCATATCCATGTCAACTTGTGTGGACATCCATTTCATTGTTGGTGATCAAATCTACTCATTTGGAAAGCAAACTATTGAGCATTTTGTCGATAGCAAGTTCATTTCCAGGAATAGTAGATGACGACATAAGAATAGTATCTCATTTTTTGAGTACTACTTGCGCATGTTCGCCTCTAGACATTCTTGTAAGCGCAGCAAATTCTTCTCATTGTGCTCAGGTACAAAGAATAAGCACTCTTTCATCAGGCATATTATTTACTTCATTATCAAGTTTACGGATCATACCTTTAGGTGCATTGATATATCCAAGTTGTTGACAGATATCAACATTATTAATCATAGATCTTCCTGAAAGGAATACTACTCTATTATATCTGATAGCACTATTGATGATTTGGATAACTCTACCGATATTGGTAGCAAAGGTAGCGATAACCATTCTTCAAAGAGTATTTTTTATTTCCGTATCAACAGTCTCTCATATAACTTTTTCAGATTTTGCTCGTCATGGTGTTTGAGCTCCAAGACTATCTCAAGTATAAAACCTTACTCATTCAGTACCAATTCTTGCAATTTTTGCCAAATCAGTTGGTCTATCGATGGAAGGAGTATGATCGATTTTAAAATCACCTGAATCAAAAATTATTCCTTTGGGTGTATAAATAGCCAATGCCATACTTTCAGGAATATTGTGGTTTACTCTAATAAACTCAACAGTAAAACATCATAATTTTATCAAATCAACATCAGGATCAATAAGTTTATATTTGATGATGTTTGCTTTTTTGGGATCATCAAAAGTTTTTTTAATAATTCCCAAAGCCAAAGGCGTTGTATAGATAATAGGATATCACAATTCCTCTATAATATTTTTGATAGCTCAGACGTGATCCAAATGTCCATGAGTAATAAGGATACCTCTAATTTTAGTTTTATTTTTTTTCAAATAAGCAATATCTGGAATAATATAATCTGCCCCAAGTTCTTCATTAGCGGCAAATTCCATTCCAGCATCCACGATGATGATATCATTTTTATATTCAATAAACATACATTGTCCCACTTGTTCCAAACCTATAAGATTACCAATTTTTACAGGTATTTCATCTTTTTTGATAAGTTTTTTAAGATCTTTGACCCCAACAAGAGATGACACTTGTTTCTGACGAATAAACGCTTCAGAAGTCATTTTTGACCCCTGAGGATAAAGAGGTTTTTTGCCTTTATAAGGAGATTTCGCGTTGTTTTTTTTGGTAAAATCGATAGAAAGATTTCATTGCATGGGTGCAGCTGATGTCGTTGGTAATGGTGTCTTGAGTATTTGGGACACAGGTGCTGGTCTTGATACAGATACCGTAGAAGATGTTGGTTTTGATGGTAGTGGTCTTGTGGGTACTGGTATTTGTTTTGGCTGTTGTACCATAGGTACTGGTGCTCCAGGTAGTTTTACTCATGGAAGTAAAGGAGTTTTCGGCGCTTGTGCCAAGGGAACTCTTGGTGCTTGTGCCAAGGGAACTCTTGGTAATTGTGTTTCGTTCATAATAGTGTATAAGTATAAAATAATAAAATTGTTAGTAAATATAAATTGGTTTTAAATATAATAAAATATGATATGGAAATATTGGAGACATTGAGAAAGACATGCAAAGAAAGGAATATTCCTATTATAAGTTTGGCTACAGAAAAGTTTTTGTGAAAGATATTGAGAAAGCATAAACCAAAAATATGTATGGAAGTTTGAGGTGCAGTAGGATATAGTAGTATATATATGGGAGAATTGATACATACACGAGGAGGAAAGATTACTTCATTTGAAGTTTCATATCCCGCATACCAAGAAGGGCTACAAAATATCAAAGAAAGTCATTGTTATAATATCATCAGCTATCCCTATGACGTTCGCCAAGCTCCTATCAAAAAATTGGTGCAGGCGCCAGTGGACTTTGTATTTATCGATGGACAGAAAAGCCAATATGGTGAATATATGGAAATTATCGAGAAAATAACTTCACCACACACGGTTATTGTCATAGATGATGTAATCAAATATCATAACAAGTTGATATCATTATACTGATATCTAGAAAAAAAGCAAATGAATTATAAAATACTACAGCTGGAGCCAGATGATGGCGTGATGTTCATAGAAAAAATATATATAAAATAGAAAGTTATTTTATACTTTCATCATAAATATGAACAATCAAGAATGTATCGACAAAACAGTTGATTTTGTCAAAGAAACCTTAGCTGGTGCCGAAAGTGGCCACGATCGATGGCACATCTATAGGGTTTGGAAAACAGCAAAGGAGATCGCATCCAAAGAACTCGTAGACATCTTAATTGTAGAATTATGAGCACTTCTCCATGATATCGCTGATAGTAAGTTTAATAATGGTGATGAAGAAATAGGTCCACAGAAAGCAAGGAAACACTTAGAATCTCTTGAGGTAGAAGAAGATACAATTGTTCATGTAGAAAACATCATCAAACATATTTCTTTCAAATGAGGAAATCATAAGCAAGAATTCAAATCACTCGAACTTGACGTAGTGCAAGATGCAGATAGATTGGATGCATTAGGGGCTATATGAGTTGCAAGAGCGTTTAGTTATGGGGGAAATAAAAATAGAGAAATGTGGAATCCTGACATCAAACCAAATACACATATGACCAAAGAGGAATACAAGAACAGCAAGGAATCGACTATCAATCATTTTTATGAGAAACTATTACTACTCAAAGACAGAATGAACACCAAAACAGGCAAAGATATGGCTCAACACAGACACGAATTTATGGAAAGATACCTAGAAGAATTCTATAAGGAACGAGAAGGAACCTTATAACATTTCAAAAAATTATACAAACAATCTGTAGATATGTTATAAAACAATATGTTATTGACATTAAGTATAAAATATATATAAAACAAAAAAACAACAAAAATGCTAACAGACACTGACAAAGTCCTTATCGAAAAATACCTCGATAGTCAAATAGGGCCTGGTGAAAATCCAGCACTTACGAAAGAAGAATTGATTGTGTTTAATGAAAGGATGGAAGATTCTGACTTCAAAGATCACTTCAGCCTTAGTAACGAAGTGAATGAAGCAATCATGGACAACGACGTGATTGATTTCAGAAAAAAACTCAAGAAAGCAGAAGAAATTTATCACAAAAAACAATAGTATATAATAAAGTATACACCTCGAGATATTTCATCGAGTTTTTTTTATTTTAACGTTTTTTATCATTTCAACGTTTGGTCATGTAGTCGTTTCATCGTTATATTATTGTATCACAAAAACCCAATTTGGAAATAGTAAAATCGCTATTTTTTTGTTTATTTTTCCTATCTTTTATATATAGTAGTGTGTCATGTTTTTTGTATTCGATCACAAATACCGCAAAAGGCGGATTTGATGGGAGAATTATACCGGCGATTTGAGAAAAAACAAACACAAATACAATGAAGTGATTGTTGATTTCGAAAACAGTCGGTGTCGTATTAAAAAAGCTTTTAAAGATTCGGCTCCTCACCTCATGAATTGACCAAAGAAACTCAGCGTACGAATACTTATTATTTTCTATGGAATATCATATCTTTTACAGAACAGTATTTTTATTGATCGGAAAAAAGTATATGCGGCAGAAACCCCTAGCACAACCAATCTTGTAGCTATTTTTGTAGACAAAAACATTTATCAAGATATCAAAGCTAATCTTGTCCGATATACCACTACCTATATTCAGAAAAAAATAGCCAACAGCAAAGCAGTAGTTTTCCCTATAGATACGACAACACTCAAAGCACATGAAATATCACAGATATTAGAAAATATGTACTTTGAATGAATCAAAGACCAGAGTTCTAAACTAGTGGGTACTATACTTATCGGTGACGTACCATTACCTGTAGTAGAAAACAATGGATATATTTACCCAAGTATTTTCCCCTACGTAGATTTTGAAAATCAAGAATTTGTGTATGATGCCAACAAAAAATTCTTTGTATATAACAATAATCCAAATGGACAAGCAGAACTTTGGCACGGAATAATTAAATTTGATACTCCTGCAAAATACAATGATTTTTTCACAAAAGTAAAATCATACTACAACAACCCAACGACATTCATCGATAAAGCAATTTGGTATGAAGACTTTATTGGACTCAAAAAATACTTTATTCCAGAAAATACAAAATACTATATCAATAGCATACTATTTGCAGAAGATATAGGATATCATAGATTCAACAATCTTTTCCTCAATATTCTCAAGGATGAACACAATGAGAGTACGCTTGCACTCGGAAACAATTTACAAAGTGATTTACAAAATGTAACAGATCAAGATCTAAAAGCATATGCCAACGATATGGCAGCGAGAAACAACACAGCAGCATGATTAACACAAGGATTAAGTTCCAATATGCCGACACTCACCTTACAAAAAGCTACTCAAGAAATGCTCAAAGGGTATGATGGACTTATAAGTTCTCAGTTTTTGGCAAAGGTAAAAGATAATATTGGCTGACTTGCGAGACGATATAAAACTACCCAAGGAGAAACATTCACCGACTACAGTTCGGTCACTGACAAAATCGTTCAAAAAGATAATCGAGTAGTAGGAGATTCGAGCAATAATGTACAACCACTTCTTATCCAAATAAATGATTATTTAGAAAAGGGAGTAAATGATAAAATACAGCAAGAAAAATATTATATGACAACTCCGATTCCCGTCAGTGAATTAGATTTTGAAGGAAAGAAAAAATGACTTATCCAGAAAAAATGTACGTGGAAAACATATAATTATTATGAGAATTATTTCTTCGGAACGAATGCAAATAGTATTACTAGTGCGGAACAGACAAACATATACAAAGGAACATTCCAAAATCTTACTTCTATTTCTGGACAAACCATCAGCAATACGGGTCAATCTATAGGAGGATCATATAAACTCTTTTCAACGCAGATAGAAGCAAATAGAGGATATGATTTCAATACAACAAAAGATGAATTAGATAGATACGCACAATATAAAACAAATAAACAATCACTCCGACAACTCAAATGTACCAATTATTTTCTATGACGAAAACGACTAGGTATTTGTATGAGGCCAAGATCTCGATCAGTCAATGATAGCTCAGATGGAAATAAATGTTATGTTGGTGATACCCAAAAACAATGAGGATGTGAAACACTCACAGATTTTTCAGTAAGAAATCGATGATGATGATCACCTTTAAGTATGGACTCCACAACACAGAAACTAAAAAATTATGATTATAGAAATGCTGTCTTACCGATATATGACATAGCTGGAGCCAAAAAAATAGATACAGCACAACTCGATGCCAATTCATACAAAGGAGCGATAAGCTATACCAATATGATACAGGAAAAGTTTGGTGTTGGTGATCTTCAGCACGGAAGTAATAGCATATGAGGACTTATAACTAATCCCACAAGTAATGGAAGCAATCTAGTCTTTACCAACCAGCTTCCCGTTTGAGATCTTGAGAATCCTACACGGACAGTCAACCCTCCAAAAACATATGCACAGACAAATTTCTTTACCTTATTTACTGCATTACCATACCACATAGTAAATGCAGGAAAAGCTGTCCTTTATAGTAGTAATGCAGGAGATTGTGGAGGAAACGGAAGTATTTATACATACAAAACCATTGATTCAAGAGTAAAAAACATCTCACCTACACGAGATCAAATATCCGACACAGAATTTTATAAATTCAAAGATTTTTCTACACTCAATGTTTTTTATACTACAGTGATAAAAGATCTAGCACAAACAAAAGCAGATATCGTACAAAAAAATGAAGAATTTAGTTGAACAGATAATCTAGACGTAACAGGTGTGGTTGCAAATTTGAGGCAGATAAAAAATTTAGTTGCATCAGGAAACAATGGTATGCAACAGATTGTAACATTTAATCCAGCAACACTTCCAGGATATACTCCCATACAGATAACACAGCTCATACATACACGAACGGGAAATAATTTAAATTGAGCAAACATTCTAGAAATAAACAATAGAATAACAAAAATCAACGACGGATTAGAAGCATTGCTCAATTATATGAATGGACTGAATATCAACAATGTATCGACATCCTTTGCAAATATCGTCCAGTCAGAAGGATTCAAAAATCAAAAAGTAGAAATATTGAATACACGGAAAAACAATATCACACAAAACTTCGATTACATAACCACAAATATCAATGCACTTAAAGCAACGTTCACTAATGCTCGAGGTATCTACAATACGATTGGACAACTCAACAACAATATAGTAACGATACAAGCAAAGAAAGCAGCTATCAACTCAGGGACACTCTGTTGATCACCGACACCACTACCTTGTTGATGTGACATCACTCATTATAAAGTTGTATGTGATACATTGGATACTATAACAACTACTCTACAGACAAATCTTAGTAGTATAAATGATAGCCTCACCAAGATACATGTCTATCTGTGAGACAACAACGAATTTGGCGTACCAGTAACCGTACAACCGTTTGTAGAAATTAATCAATTATTTTCTGACGCTGAAATATTCTGAGAAATCACGCAAAATAAAGCGACAATGAACACCTTTATTATTTCGACTGATCCCGAGAAAAAAGAAAAAAATAAAGGAATGAATCTGACTACTCAAGACAGACCTATCGATAATATCAGAAATATTACTTTCCAAGGAATTGGTTGAGACACGGTAAGATTAAATTATCCAAATCTTTATGAAGTACAAGTGTATAAAAAAGTAAATGATAAGCTGATTCTGAAATGAACAGGAGAAATAAGAGAAGCAATAAAGACATATCTCACGAATAAAGCGATAGAATACAACACACTACTACAAGCACAAAAAAACAAAAAAAATCAATATTATCAATCATTCAGTGCTCAATTTAATTTCTTGGGACAGCTTGATGCTTTAGCAAATCCAAACACCCACAATTATAATCTATTGCCCACAGATTATTTTATCAATCAGATAGTTGCATTTCTAGATACCTTACAAAATGCCCCTGAATATGGAAAACAAGCTATCTATGGAAATAGTAATGCCAATACAATTGATGATAAGCTAGATATGATAGCCAAATTATTATATTATCAAAATAGTACACGACCAGAAAGACTACAACAAACGAGTGTCGCTGGAGATATGACAGAGATCAAAGATAGTTTCGATATAAATCAAAAAATAAGCCAAGTAACCAATACCTATCTTACAGAAGGAAGTGATCAAGGTAAATTTATCACACCAGTCTATGATACTACAGGATATGAGGTTGGATATATCAATTCTGACGGCGAAGATTATATTTCTTCAAAACCTACACCAACATTTATCAAACAAATCCAAAGTATACAGGAAAATATAGTAAAAACAAAAAAACCAGTAAATCAGTTTGTAGAATCGAGCGCAGCAGACCTTGAAGCAGAAGTAGATAGTTGTGAATGAGTAGATACACAAGGGACCGCATTACTTTTTGACTTCAAAACATTCTCATCACCACGGGGAAAGGCAATGGTATGTTGGGCGAAAAAAATACTCAAAAAACCATTTGATATTAAAATAAGTTTTGCAAACGCACTTGGACCAGTTGTATTATGAGCGACTAAAGAACTTACAAATACCTTAGCACAAACAACCGGAGAACGAAAAGAATATGGAGCACAACGAACGGTACCAAACAATGACGATATAATCAATCAAGCTGTTGGTAATATAAAAGACACACTACAATGATATAACAATTATGCTATAATACATGTAGATAAAACAATTATCGGAGTAGATGACAACATTTGAGTTGACGCAACAGGAAACGCTCAAATAAAAATCGGCATGGCTCAAGACATGGGAAAAATAAACGTAAAAATATCATGAACGGGTGATAATTGTTTTGGGATAAAAAGAGGAACAACTATGCTCAGTGAAAATATTTGTACAAAAAAAGCACAAGAATATTATAACCCAAATACAGAAGATTTGACCTTTGAAATTGTTCTCAACAAGAAAACAGCAGGAAGTACAGCACTCATGATAGAACTCTGTCCAGAAATAGGAAATGCATGTATTACCAGACAAGAAGTAATAAATATTATACCAGGACCAATTGACACAATCCAGTTCCAATCACCAAAAATTGTCATGGAGTGAGCTGAAATACCAGTGATAATAAGCGCCCAAGATAGTCATGGAAATACTATAGGACAAAGCATACAAGCATATACAATCAGCGTAAATAGTGGTAATGGACAAATATATGATGGTGCAAGTGCAAATGCTAGTATCAAATTTGATAATTTCGCAACATCATCATTTATCTATCAAGCACCTACCGGAATAAAGGAAAATAAAAACGTTATTATAAACGTATTACCAGATCAAATAGAAAAAAGATTATGAGCAGATATTACAGCACCAGTCAAAGTAGTCCAACAAATAATTTCGGTCGTCAAAGGTATCATAACAGTTCTTCAAAATAATATTGTGCTCTATCAGACAAACATCACACAAACAAGAGAACCAAAAATAAATTTCACTCTACCAAAAGACGAAACAGCTATTCAATATCCAGATGCCGATGGAATACCACAAATCAAACCAGAAAACATTCCAAGTTTGGTCATTACCGTGAAGGACAAAAGTGGTAATGAACTAGATACGGTTGCAAATATTACCAGTAAACAAGGAATACTTATCCCATGAACCATAAAAGAAAAATCTATAACAAATAATAATATCACAAAAAAACAAGTATACTTTACCCAAACAAATGATTTTGTCATCACCAGCGGCCAATTAAATATTACGCTATATCCAAGTTTCAAAGCAGGAAACGATACAATAACTATCAATATTCCAGGTATAGATCCTATCGTTATTCCTGTAACAGTAAATCCATGAGCAGCGAAGACAGTACTACTAAAACTAGAAAAAAGCAGAATGGATCTAACTACCACCACAGGAAGTAAATGAACTATCAACGTCGTAGATAGTTGGAACAACAAAGTAACCAGTGGAACAGTAATCAAACTCTGAGTCATCGGATCAGCAAACAGTAATGTGGATGAATTTGTCTATAGTGGAAACGAATATTCGTATACTATTACCGCCACAGGTGCCGGAGGTGAATGATATGTGTTCGCCTATATAAAAGACAGAATACTCAGCGATCAGACACCATGATACGAAAGATTCATCATCCAAGACAATGTCCTTCCCAAAGATAAACTCAACGTCATGTATCTCAATCTTTTCTGAACCGATCGAGGAAACCAGCGATGATATTTTTCTGAAAACAATAAAGTAATAAATACTATAACTGATCAATCAAATAAATTACTAGCAACGACGACACAACTTGTGGATCCAAGCAAAATAAAACAAATAGAATATATCATTGATCCACACGGACAGATTCAAAGTATAAATACCAAAGAATCTACACTGACTATAGAAAACAAAGGATTTATAGTACTTATGCCAGAGATTGCAAAAATACATCTAGGCAATACAAGCGATTTTAAGATTCAAAAAATAGCAAATACGTGAGCTATCAACGAGTTTACAAAAGACAGCAACACGATAGTATATATACCGGAGCCAACAGATAGTGTTGTCACAGGAAATGATGCGACCAAATCACAAATAACCATCAATGGAATAGATATCTTGGATCTAACCAAAGGAACAATAGATACAAGACTTACCATCACTGCAGACAACGAAACACTTGCAGATATGAGTACCTACACCATGACATTCAATGGAAAAAGCATAGGAAAGCTGATGATTTGGAACAATAGTACCGATACGACAAACCCCGCAAACATTGATATTCAAGATCCGATTACCTATGGACAAACAGCTATCTTTAGCGAATGATCTACCAACACTCAAGGTAGAGGAATCTATATAAACAATAGCGCCTTTACTAAACAATGATATGCGTCCATAGAAGACAGTACTGATGCATTATTGGGTATATGATTTACGAGTAATTTCAAAAATATTGCCAACTTTGCAAATGGTAAATCCGTAGGAGAAGCTACCCTACCATATGGATCACAGTTCCTGATAAATTTCTGAGATCCTTTACTGGGAAGAAGAGAAAAAAATCCAAATATACCAAATACTGATTTTGATGCATCAATCGGACAGACCATCTACGCTGATCCCAACAAGACGATATTCAAAGTGCTTCCCATCGATTTCAATAATGATGGATTGAAAGATCTGATTGTGGTCTATACAGATGGTGTCATTAAATTGTTGAAAAATTATTGAGGTACACATCCATACAAAAATCTACAAGAATTGATGATTATAGCAGAACCTATAAAAGATATAAAAATAGGTGATGTAGATGGAAATGGCTATGATGATATATTTGTTACCACCACGAACAATAAAGGCATTGTATATTTGAATGACAAATGAGTATTTCCTGTCGATGGAAAAAATGTTTGTCTCAATGTAAATGCGGAACCAGACATGATCAACCCAACTCCTGATGATTTTTCAAATATCAAGCAAATGTTTGTCCAAGACATGGATAAAGATGGAAAACTAGATATCGTAACCAATGATAGTTTTGGCGATATCAAGATATTTTATGGAGGTAGTACAAATGGTTGAGCAAATTATCTTTCTTCGGTTACCTGAATCTGTGATAGTAATCGATATACCAGACAAAAGGATAATTACAAAATCGTCAAACGTTTTGGTATCAAAATAAACAGCAATCGATACATACAAGATGGTAGTCTTATCCACCGAAAATGAACAGAAACACCGATGGAAGGAGTCACAGAAGAAAAAGATATAGTAGCTCCTGATACCACAGCAGGGATGACACAAACACAACAGGAAGCACTCAAGACACAAACTATGAATGATATCAAAACAATGGTTGCCAATACAGATACCTATGTTGCTGCCGGAACTACACAATTAGCATATACAGATAATCCACTTTCCACAGCACCGACCTATGAATCGCTACCAGCTAACCAAATAACATATCTTCCTATCAATGAAACAAATGATGCAGTAAGCGTATACAAAGAATATGCAGATGTGAACGGATGAGTATTGAGACAAGATGATGAGGTAGTGATCAAAACGACAATCATCTCAAAAAAAGACAATAATAAGCTTACCTATATAGACCAATTACAATGACCATGGAGCATAGCCAAAGATGATACCAACAAGATTACATCATTTGTCTTTGATACAAATAATACGTGATGATTACTTATAGATCGAAATGGTCCAGAAGGATATCAATTTGTTATCGATAATATCCAGCTCAATTCAGGAGAATCATTAAGTTTTTCATACAAAGTAAACTACCAAGCACAAAAACAAGCAGTAACCATCGATGTCCAAGACACAGATCTTTTAAAAGAAAGCAAACAAAAAGATGGATATCCAGATATTGCGATCAGCAGTACCGATTCATGTCAAAAAAATAGATGGATATTTTTCAACGATAGAATAGGAACCAAAAAAACATACGAGCAAATATATGATGATATACAAGCAGAGATAAATGATTATAATAGTTGAGCAAAGACAGTACAACAAACAGCGATAAATAACATCGTAGATCAACTATCAAATGTAAGTAGTCTAGACTGAGTATCCAATATCCCAGGAATGAAAAATTTAGAAGGACGAAATGGAAGTAGTATTCTTTCATCATTGTTAGCGCCATGAGGAATATCTCAGAATATAAATATTTTGAATAACTATATAGATGGAGCAACAGCAAACGTATCTAAGAAATTAGATGCTGCACTTCAATGACTCTGTCAATGATTCACTCTAGGAAAATGATGATGCCAATGAGTCCCCGTACCATTCAATCAAGCATTTTTAGCTCCAGGAGACTATCATATTTTCTGATGTGTACCACAATTACCCAATCCACTCTATTCTGTATTTAGAACGATCAATACGACAATAGGAAAAGGTATGCCAGTATTAAACATTCCCGCTACACTTCAGACACCTTTGGGACCAATTCCATTCTTTGGAATATTTGGATTCCCTCAAAAATGAGGCCCATGAGAGACAGATGATTTTTTTCTTGGAGCACCATGAGGAATATATCCATCATTATTCAGATTATATGTAGCACCTACACTTACCCTAGGACTAGGAATAGCAATGTGTTTTGGACCATATAGTATAGGTAAAATATTACCAAAGCCATTTAGAGATCTTGGAGGTAATTGTATCGTATTTGCTGTTCCACCACTGACAAGCTGTCCAAACACGAGTGTGGGCACAAATCAACCAAGTACAGAAAGTTTATGATCAAGCATGGTAGCTGCTGCTGGCCAATGAACATGTAATAATCCACCAAAGATAGGAAACACGATAGTATTTGCAGGAGATTCTTCACAAGAAAGTAGTGTAAATACAGCAAGTTCACCACTATATCTTGCTACAGCAAATGTGCCTATATTGGGGACGACACCTATATATGCATGATCTTCAGAAAACACTCCTTCATATTCGTCAGCTATTCCACAAGGAAATTTTGGAGGAATCATCCAAATGGACCAGGATCCAATAAAAGTATCAGCAAGCCAAGATTCAAGAAGTTACGATGGATATGTTCTGAAAAAATGAGAAACTATCAACCTCAAAATAGTAGGAGCAAAAACCAAAGGATTAGTAAAATGTATGGTACAGACATGGATGACAAATCAGATACAATATATTCAAAACAATCTGACCAAAATGACTATTCAAATTGATCTTCCCGATGTGAGTACGGTATTTCAATGATTTGATAAAATAGGAAACTTAGAAAAAACATATCAAGATATCAATGCAGCAGACACATCAGCGGGATATATCCAAAACCCAAGCACAACAGGAGGGACACTGGCAACAATAAAATCATATACTTCCAAAAAATATATAAATAGTCTTTCTCAAAAGATTGGAAACAATCCATTTGAAGCTATACAACAATTATTTAAAGAAGTACCACTGATAAATATAGATACCAAAGATCTCAATATAAAAATTCCAGCACTTACAAGTGATGATATTATTAAATATGTAAGTTATCTCAAAATACGAGAAGCAAAAAATAGCCAGATACTTGAAAATTGGACAAGTTTGATCAATCAAACGCTAGCACTCTGTGGGACGACAGACAAAGCAGAAGCACAAGACATGAAAGCAAAATTGGAGACAGAAAAAGCAGCAAGTACGTATAATAGTTTAGGTTCGTGAGAAAAAAAACGAATAGATGTGCAGATAAACCAAATGAATTCTATTATCGCGTTACCAGTAAATTCAACAGGAGCAAAAACACGGAAAGAAATGGGAGCAGATGTAAAAAATATACGAATAAATGCAAAAAATACGGCGACAAAAATAGGAACATTACCGTATCGAAAAGTAATACAGATAAAACTTCAAGCACGAAAAGTAGGATCAGGAGTATGAATAATACCATTTTGAAAAGCAGAACAAGCAAGATTAAATGCTATAAATGGGATAACAAGCAATCTAGAAAAATGTAGTGGCTTAGCGGGATCTATGGGAGATTTTATGACATTTCAAGAAAACACTGCAGGACTCATTAACTCAGTAAAACAGAATATCAACGTACTCGAAAAATATAAGGAATTTCCTAGTCAGCTGTATCAGTGGACACATCTTACGGATAGATATCTCACGGAAATTTCGTCACTACTGTCAAATTTTGTAGGAGGAATAAATAGTTTTTTGAGTGTCAACGCTACAAGATTTTCACAATATGTAGACGCAATCACCTTGATAATATGAGCCATAAAGACATGGCAAGCTATTATAGATTTTTCAGTCAATCGATCAGAAAGATGTAGTAAGTGTAGCAATGATAATTATGGTTCATTCTCCTGTAGTCTTTCGTTCCTCTGTCCAAAACTACCAATATTCCCGATCCCAGCATTTAAGATACCAAATATTTATATGGATATTTCTCATATAGAATTAGGGATGAATATCGTGCTGCCAAAGATAAATTTTGTACCAATCAAAATACCGCTACCACAATTGCCTGATTTACCAGAACCGCCAGCAATAGATGTAGATTGGAATATAAATCTCAATATGAATCTGTTTAAAGGTATGTCATTACCTACGATTCCTGTGATACCAGAACCACCGACATTACCAGAACCACCATCATTTATTCCAAGTATCAAGATGGATCTTCCGGTATTGCCACCAGCACCAAAGATTCCAAAAATATTACCAGAAATAAATGCGATACTCAAAGTAGCAGATTTTATAGGCAAAATATTCTGTATCGTGAAATGAGGCATAGGACTTGTGGGAGAAAAATGAGTAAAAGGGAAGATTGAACAGTTAACGCAAAGGACGTGGAATGTTCCAGTTTTTGATTATTTCAATCTGACAACAAACTTCAAAAGCCCACCACTTCAATGATTTGACTACAAACTCGATGCATATACTACACTTAAATTCAATTTTGACGGAGTATATGATGTATTTAATAGTATTGCAAGTGTAACAAACAATTTTGTTTCCAAACAAATAGAAGCTCCTATCCAAAAAACAGTGAATCAAATAACCAACTGACTAAACAACAATCCAATAATGAGCTGACTAAACAATATAGGAAATTTTAATCAGAACATCAACATCAACGTCAATGGCTACAATACACAGACAGGAGGAATCACAGGAATGATTGATTATAAAGTAGCATATATTGAACTTACACAATGACTTACTCAATTCAAAAATAGTACAACTACGGACAAAAAAATGAGTGATAGAGTCAAAACAATCCTGGCGACAGTAGAAAACAAATCGACAGTTTTACCGGCTACAGATCAAATACAGCAAGTAGAAAAAGATGCACAAAGTATTATCAATGGCAAAATCCAGGAAAATAAACAACTCCAAAAAGAAATCTGAGATTATAATACATTTATCAAAAAAATAGAAAACAATCAAACGGTATTGGTAGATGATACAACCATGTCGGTAAGTCTCAAAACACCATTATTAACGATTGATTCACCGACCAAAAACATATTACAGACACAAGAAGATCCGACGAAAACATATCTAGATCTCAACAAAAGGATGGTACAAGGATATCTTGATGCAGTAAATAATGATGGTGCAGAAAAACTCAACATGTCTCCGATAACATATAAAAAATCCAAAACATATCTAGAAACCACCAAAGAAAAGATTGATACTGCCCTACTTGCATATACAGACACACCAGTATTGGCACAAGGGCAATGAGCATGTACCAACTGTTCAAACACCGAGACAAACTATAGCACAGATATTTCATCATATGTACAAGGCGTATTTGTTGAGTCTTATAGTGGAAATCAAAATACCAGTGGAAGTGTAAAAAACATGGTAAATACAGTAAGCTCAAGTGTACAACTACAAGGTGTACAACAGACATACACTACGAATACTGATCTCAACAACGATAAATTACCAGACATTTTGATGTACGATGCCAATAGTATATATATCAAATACGCAAAACAAACATCAGAAAACTTTTCGAAATGAGGCAATGCATTGACGACATATTACAATAAATTTTATAGTTATGAAAACGAACATCCATCAACACGAATCAATCCACAACAACGATATATCAAGTCATTGAATCAAATGGGAAACAATAGTGATGCATACGGATATATGACCATCAATGACATAACTATTAAAGTAGTAGACAAAAACAAAGAACCAAAAAACTTCAAGACTGACGGACAAACATTCGATAATCTGGAACTTTCACGACAAAATAGTGATACATTATGAGAACATGTAGATGGATATATTATCAAGGTAAGTACAAAAATAGATGATAAAGATACGCCAAGTAGTTTCCGAGACATACTAGGAATCGGAGAAAAACCAAAATATATTGTAGTGCTACCACAAGACACCGACTATACAGGGGCAATGATAACCATAGATCAGAACCTAGTAAAAAAGCGTATCACTAGTCAATTGTGAAACAGTATTTTATCAGTAGAACAGTATGACCCAGCTCAAACGAACATAAGTCTCACATTGAAAAACTTACCAAGAAAATGGTTGTATACAAGCTTAGCGACACTGACAAATACCTCTAATACACTGACCAGTAATCAACAAAAATCATTAGCACTCTACACAAAGACATCTCCACGGTCCAATCAAACAGTAGCAGGAATGCAAAATCTATGAGACATGACAGCACCTGTGGGTGACGTAGTATTGTGGAGAAATATAACTAATGAAGCAATAAGTACAGGACTGACTCATGAATGATATATCAACACCAATTATACACTCAAATCAGTATGGACAGACAACGTGGTAGTTGCAAAAATGATTATCCAAAAAGATGGAAAAACAATTCTTGAAAAAAATAATACATCTCAAACAGGGACAATCGATTTATCATGACTTTTCTTTACCTGAGCCACCCAACAAGATTTTGATTTTATCGCTATCGATCAAAACAATAATATCACAAAAGAAAGAGTTACCGTACAAATAAGTATTCCAGATATCCAAGTGATAGATGTCAAAAAAAGTGGAGACACAACGGCAGACATCATAGCGAAGATCAGTAACGATTTAGATGAATGAACGATTATATTCCAGAGATTGAGAAATGGTATACGAAAAAACATTGAAGGAACAAATCAAAACGCATACAGTGGATTTAGTCTTTCACCCAAACAAACAATCATCACGGGAGGAATATTTACTATGGGAAATGATATTGGAATGTATGATACCCAGGGCAATGAAATAGCTACCATAAATCCGAAAACAGGAGAAATTAAAATCAGTAAATGATATGAAAACACAGTAAAAATACATCTAAGCTTAAGTACACATATTCCTGTAGTAGAACTCAGAGACATAACGAGAAACATTACCTTGTTCCAAATAGTATTGCCTATAGAAGCCATCACAAGTATAGAAATGAACCAAGGCGAACCAAATTATCAGGAATTACACCTCACAGATGGACAATTTGGTAACTTCAATGGTGGCTATTGTATCAAAAACAACAAAGATGATTGTATCCTATATACAAACAGTGTATGAGCAATATATATTCCATGAATATATGCAAGTTCATTAGGAGGAGAATATATGTTTGATACAACAGGTCAGAAAGCAGAGTTTATATTCAAAGATCAATCAAACTCAGCAATCACAACACTTACATTACAAATCAAAGCAAGTAAATAATGTGCACTATATTTATCATTACACAAGCAGATGAAGAAATATATAGGAGTAATAATCATTACGAGCATAGCCACGATAGGTGGTGTATTTGCCAATGATTTTGGTAATGATTGTAATATTGTACAAGGTTCTGGTATTGATAATACAGTGAATGTATATGGAACTACTAAATATATAGATGTACTACCCACAACGGGATTCAAACAAGCACTGATCAATCTCAAGTCATATTGCTGTACAAGACCAAATTTTATGGATTGTCCCGATAAAAGTAATGTACCCACAGCATATTATCCCCAAAGTGAAAATCTTTTCATTCAGCTTTTCGATGTTGCTATGAGGAGATTAGACGGAATAACATGACTCGCATACAACATAAGCCCAGATCCTACAGCACTTGAACGAAGGACAAAAATTACTGCAATAGCAAATAGTGCAACAGGCACACAAGCAAAAACCATAGAAGATATGTATGCACAATATTGGACATGACACAAATATGCAGAAGAATACGGAAATATAGACACTATCATAAAGGGATATAATAAAAATATTGCGACAGTATCATTAAAAGATAAATATAGCACTCTTTGTCGATTAATCAGAGATATCTATTCAGGAGCAGCAAAGACTCAAGTAACAGTAAGGGATGATGTAATGTTAAGCAATTGTAATAAAAAAGTTATAGAAAGAGAAGATAGAGAAGTAGGGTATATCAAGATACTTATGGTACAAAAATCAAATCAATTACTCGACGAAACAATGAAAGCATACACCAAAACATATTTTGTCCAAGAGAAACTGATGGCATTATGGAATTTAATTGTTAAAGTAAAAGATATATTCCAAACAGTAGTTCAACAAGCTCCTGCATCCAAAACATGTAGTAAGTAATCCAAAAAATAGTATTTTATTCTTTATGGTACACGCAAATGAAAAAGATTATCTTGGGAAGTATTTTATTCTGACTACTTATAATTCCGATACATTCTTTTGCGCAACAGGCATCCAATGATTTCGAAATTATTCCCAAAGCATCAAGTGGTGGTGCAGTGACAAAAGCCGTAGACGCAGTAGGACAAACTGGAGGGAGTGTCCGAGATACGTACAACAAACAAGCAGTAGCACTTTCATGAAGTGTAGGAGATCAGATAGCATCAGGTATTATGACCCGAGACACTTTATTAGAATATATTGTATATTTAGTAAGATTTCTTTCTCAAATAGGGATATTTATAGGAGTCATTATGATTATCTATGCAGGATATCTCTATGCAAGTAGTATTTTCAGTCCATCGAATATGTCAAAAGGAAAATCAGCCATAACAAATGCCATCATAGGTGTTTTGGTTATAGCATTTTCTTATGCAATTATGAAATTATTGACGAGCGCTTTCTTATCATAAGACATGATTTTCTTTAACGATATATTCATACATATGAGAAAAAAAATATATATAACTTCCACACTAAAATCAGAATGGAATCGTACGTTTAATTCATTGCTTTGTAATAAACTAGAAAAAATAGGTATTACCTGTCATCTTCCACAAAGAGATACCAAACAAGATGGGACAGATCTAGATAAATTTTCTCAAAACATAGAAGGCATAAAAAATTCTGATCAAATACTTGCCGTAGGTATGAACGAATCTATTAATTGGTGATTAGAAGTAGGATACGGATTTGGTTCTGAGAAAAAAATAATTTTATTGACAAACAAAGAACATAGTATTCCTATAATGTCGTTGGAAATGTATTATAAAATTTTGAGAGTTGATAACCTAGATGATATGGATGAATACATAGATGATCTAGTACGTATTATTAGAGAATAAGTAAGATTTTCATAATACAAGAAAAAACTATTTAGAGTTTTGTATTTTCGTCTTGAGTTCAAGACTCATTTTACTCATATCAAGCAAAGCATCACTGAGATTTTGTAAAAATATTTGATTGTTTTTGAGAAATTCAATCATGTTTTGTACAAATATAATATGAGTATTTTGAGCATATGTAGTAAGTACAGCAGAGATAGCATCACTAGAAAGTTTTGCTTCCTGAGATTTAGCAACCGCAGCAGTGACATCAGCGATATTTTGATCAATATCAGCGAGAGATGTTGTAGGAAGTAAACCAGCATCATTAAGAACATTCCCAGAACCAAGAATATATTTATTATAATCATCAGCTGTAGGTGCACTCGTATTCATATCCAAGACACCAATATTGAGATCGGTATTTGCTTGAGCCTGTTCTTGAAGTTTTACCGTAGTGGCTTTTTGAGAAAAAACAGGTTTAAATCACACTTGAAGTTTGAAAGCAAAAGTATCAGCAAAATTGATTTTTATATTTCCATCGAGAAACTCTTTTGTTTTGGAATATTTTGTTGTCTTACCACTATCTTTTAATCATTGTAAGGTATCAGATATCTCTTGAAAAATAGCTTGGATACTAAAAACAGTTTTTCATGGATTGAGGATTGGCATCTGCACAGGAACCTTACAAAATTTGATACTAAACATATTCTCCATTTTTTCCCATCATTTACCATTGGGTCCAGCTATCAAAAAGCAGGTACAATCAGATACACAGAGAACTTTATCTTGTAGTCATAAGCCATCACATTTTTGAATACACGATTTAGCACAAGATAATTGGCATTGAGCTTGTTTATCAAGAGAGAGACCGTTACAGGCATATTCACAAGTACCTGGAGGAGCATCACCAAATGCTTTTTCAGCATAAGCATTGGCAATAGCATCAGAATATCAAGAATCTGAAGTACTTCATCATGATGGCAATGGATTATTTGTAGTAAATTGTGTCAATAGATTAGTATTGATAACATCATCAATGTTGGCATTAGCTATGAAATTACTGATACCAGAGAGATATTCTTCTGGAGTCATCAGAGGAGTTTGTTGTTCAACAGAAGGAGGTGGGGTATTTGACGTAAGACACTGATTTCAGAAAAGCAAAGCTACTGCAGCAGGACTAGATGATAAAGTAGGATTGGTAGTTTCAATAAATTTTTGTACTTCTTTATCAGCAAGAACCGAAGCATTGGTTACAGAAGATGGTGATGCCGATGAAGAAGAAGTGGTTGTTGTTGTTGTTCATCATACACCAGAAAAGTTTTCTCATGACGATAAAGGACTAGACGTACCAGTAGGTCATCAGGTAGTAGTAGCAGTTGATCATCACCCTCAAAGTTGATAAGCATTTGGAGAAGACGAAGAAGAAGCATCACCATTAGAACCAGTTGGTGATTTTGGCAATCTATAAAACAAAACTTGTGGACTATCAGTAAAGGTATCAAACAATATTTTTCCTACCTGATTGATATCATATAAAAGATCAAAATCACTATCATCCAATGTTCCATTCCAAAAAAGATCAGATCAGAAATTACTTTTATTGAGTGTAGACATAGTATAACTATTACTATAGACATCATAATATATTTTATTTATTTGATTATTGAGATTCTGTAGATCCGTATCCGTAGGGTTGGTTATTTTGCTACAAACAAAAAATTTAGCACGACTTTTATCAATATCAGATTTTGTAGGTTGAGTAGTTCATGGAGGTAAAATCAGATCAAAAGTATTTTTGAAAGAAAAATTTGAAGAATAAAGAATGTTTATAAAATCAACATTTTTTAAAGAACTACAGGTAGTAAAATAGGACTGGAGCTGATCAAGAGAAGTTGTTGTAGCAACCACTTCTTTATCTTTCACAACTTTCAATGCCTTGAAATACAGATTACTGATAGTAGATGTTCATTTAAAAAGCGAATCGATTCATGCAGATTGGTCAGTAGATTGAGAAAATGCCTGAGACAAATCAATAGCAAAAACAGAAGAACAAGTTCCGATAAGCAATATACACAGTGTTAGATATGTTCTATTACGGTTTTTGAACATGACTGAATTTACCAGGTAAACTATATATAGGAGTTACTATGTGAGCTAATGTTTCTCAAAAACCATTCAAATCTTCTTGGTACATAGAGAATCACACATGGAAAGGGAAAGCAACATAAATATCACGCATCATTCTTAAACTCAGGGACAAAGCATCCTTAGACCACATATATTGGGTAGAAAATGTTTTCAAAATAGTAGAGTAATCATTCATATAGGTGTTGTCTGCCAGAAGCACTGGATAAGCTTGAAGCATAGAAAGATAATATCACATAAACAAACGATAATAGAAAAGTTCATTATAGACAAGATTTACAAAAGAAGACAAACTTGCTCATTGGTCTCCATAAAGCCCACAATAAAAGACATCTCCAGTAATGGTCACCGCAGGACAAGAAACAGTTTTTGCTTTACTTGCGGAAAGCGCTAAAATACCACTAGCATTGAGAATAGTGACATCACTGAGAACCTTACTGACATTTTTCATATAGGACTTCATCATTTGACATGTTTTAGGATAACGAGGATCTGTACATAATTGTACACCATCAAAATATCCTGAAGAATAGAGATTAATCTGATTGATCATTTTTTGTTCATCACTAGAAATATTTGCGATCATACCATACACATTTGGTTGCTTCATATTTATATAATCATTAATGATAGCATTGAATAGTTTTGGGATATTTACAGAAAGATCACAATCATTATCAAAAGCAGTAGTATCACAAAGATCAGTTTGATAATTATCAGTAGAGACAATATCCTGGAATCATAGTTGCACAAAACCAGTACGTTTGAAATAACTTTGTTCTTGAGAGGTAAAATAAGGAGAACCGGTACGTATATTTCTACAAAGCAAATGGACAAAAACAGATTGCTGAGCATTGTAAACGAAATAATTTCCTGTAAAAGCTGTAGATTGTAGTACCTGAGTACAATAATTAGATATCAAATTTATTATTTTATTATTTTGTGGTTGATCTGTAGGAAACTGTAAATCACTAGCAGAAAAAATAGCAAATGTTCTGATAGAAGAAAACAAGAGACAAGCAACTCAAGTCACAAAGAGAAGTATTTTCCATTGGTTTTTTCTACCAATCATATAAAGACAATGAATAAAATAAAAAGATTATCGACATGATCATCATCCACCACATTGAAGTTCACACGAAGCTCACAATGTAGAAACAAGACTACTTTGTTTATCTTTGTTGCCTATAATATCGTTTTTTATCACAGAAATTTGCTTGCCAAGAACCGCAAATGCAGGAGTAATATCTTTTACTTCTGACATACCGACAAGATCCAAATCTGTTTGCTGACTAGCAAAAACATCATACACGTAGGAGTCGATAGATTTACTAATATCAGTTGTGGCAAAAGTATCAGGGGGTGAATCTGGTAATGTAGGAATAGCTTGGGTAGTACCCTTGAGATCTTTGGGAAAAGTTCGAAACGCAGTGACATCACTTACGACACCAGCGACTTGCTGACCAACTGCAACTCAAGACTTTTTAATACCAGCCCAAGACTTTTTCAAAGAATCAGCAAACGTTCATTTACTGACTTGCGTACTACCATACATTGATCTGAGAAGATCATTTTCTCTTGCTTTATATGCATCATCTTGTGTACTTGGAGAAAATATTTGTCAGAGTCTAGTGACCGCATCGTTAAATGTTTTTTTGGTATCTGATGATCATAAACTGAGACTTTTTCGCATTTTACTCCGACCCTCTTTAAGTTTTTTCAATTCAGAACTACAGATAGCACTTGGTCATCTAGCACAATTATAATCACGTTGCACCGTCGCTATAGCACCAGTAGTAAATCCAATAAATATACCTTTATCAGAACCTCATCTTGTCATAGAATCAAATCCAGAAGTAGCGCCAAAGTATAAAAAGCTTTTTGCAGAAGACAGTACTTGAGTAAGTAAAGAAGTGACATTATTGTAGGACACACCAGGATTTAATTTGGAAGAAGGAATCAATAATCATTTATCGATATATTTTTGGATGATAGCTTGCATAATGGTGCGATTTTCTGGAATGATTTGTTCATACCATCAGCCTCACAATCCAAGTTCATATTTTTTATCATTTACCTGAGATTCTAGTTGTTCTATAAGTTTATTATCTCTGAGAAATACTTGATTCTTGGCCAACAAAACAACTCATCATATCATATCTTTGAGACCAGCAAAATTGACGGGAGAAGAAAAAATAGCAGTACTAGCCAAACCAAATTTGAGTTTATTCACAACATTTCTAGCTACTGTACCGAGAACTGTTTTCTTAGGAGCAGTAAATACGGTTCATTTGAATCGATTAGGATTGACATACTGACCAAGATACGTTCATTCTGGACCAATAGTTTTGATAGCATTGCTCATTTCTCTGACAAAATCCATCAAAAAAGTAAATTGTTCTGGTGCAGTTCCACAAATAGAAGATTGTGTTGCACAATATGCAGTATCATCAGTTTTAGCAAAAGAAAAATTACTCACACAAGTGATCACTACACATACTAGAATATATGGAGCAATAATTCTCTTCATCAAGAACAAATAAAATAAAGAATATATTTTTTTACTTTATGCTTTTAGCTTTAAGCTTTGAGCTATTATTTTATATTAGCAAGTTTACTTTGAAGGAGCGATTGCTCGAGAGCAGTATCAGAAATACTTAATGCTTTGAGATAATATTCTTTGGCCATAGGATATTGCTTGAGCGAAACGTAATAATCACCAAGCAAGTGATAGAGATGAGATTGATGATAATGGTCTGTCAGATACAAAAGTTTTTGTCCCATTCAAGATAAATTTTGTTTAGCTAATTGCAATCAGACCTCACCATACGTACAAACATCAGCTTGACTACCAGTAAAAAATGTAGAACATTTTCCCATATACAAATCAGCCAGTTGTGGAGTATCGAAGTATAATGAAAAAGGATGTGCTGTACGGAAAGGAATATAAAACATCTGATCAAAAAACAACGCAAAATCTGACGTCTGTAAATTGGATTGACCAAGAAGATCCTGCCAAATACGGACCATATTGGTTGTATCCTCTTGTTGTATATAACAGAGAAGCATATATCTATACACATCAATTTGTAAACCAGCATCGGTAACTTGATTGAGATAGAGAAGAGATTGGTCATAATCACGATTCCGATAATACGAAATACCTATAAGAAATTTATACAGAAATGCATTGCTCGTATCAAAGTCAGCGAGCTTGAGGAAATAATCTTTAGCTGCTTCTCGATTATGAGTCAAAAAGTTGGAATAAGCAAGTACTTGATAAGGTAATACATAGTCTTTATTGATAACTAATGCATGGAGCGCTAGTCTCTTAGCAAAAGAAAAATATCAGTTTTTGAGTAAAGTCAGCGAAATCAATGCATCTCTATAATAGCTTGGAGGATTAGTTATTTTCACAAAAGTAGATAACGCAGAATCATATGAAGATTTAAAATCTTGATAACGAGGATCCGTAATTTTGGAGAACGAAATCGATGCTCCCGTATAATCATACACCCATAATGATTTAAGTCCCTTATAAAACAATTCATCATCCTGAGTAAGCATATCACGTGATCTATAGTTTTGTATCAAAACAAAGGTGCTATCCAACGAATTAGCACTATTGAGATCGATAGCAGAATCATGGAAACGGGTATAGATTACCTGACGTGGATCAATCTTCAATGAAAGATAATCACCCTCGTTTTGTACCAAAAGCGCTAGGTACTGATTGGCCTTATCAAATTGATAATATTGGAGAAATTTTTCTACCAAAGGCTGAAGCAAATCAGGATTTTTATTTTTGGTATAAAGGTATTCCAAGACATTCAAGTCCTGAAATATTTGTGAATTTCCTAGACTTTGATGAATCACTCCAGAAACCATAGCAGCTACCTGACTCACAGGTGCAACACTGGTACCAGAATTTTCTACTGGCGCTTGCAAGGAAGTAGACTCCGTAAGTGGAATATCTTTTTGAACAGACACATCTCTCGAAGAAAATGTACCATCCAAAAAAAGGATAACAAGCCAGAAACAAAGAATCATGCTTCAGATAATCAGTGTATTGGTTGCTTTGTATGAAGGTTTCATAAATTCAATATTTATTAAATAAATTTTTCTGACTATTATTTTCACATTTTTTCTAAATTCTACATTTATTTTATTTTTCTGCGTTCTAAATTCTGCATTCTGAATTTACAATCAATTATACGCTAGACAAACCAAAAAAGCCAAAAAACCCAGTCAATTCAGCAAAGATAATTTGACAAATAACAAAATATGAACAAATAATTGACATTTACAATAAAATATATATAAGATATAAAAAATGTTTTATATAAATCATTGCCTATGAAAAATAGATGGGATTTGTTCAATACCGTAGATGAATTTTATGGAAAAAAATCTAAAATAGAGGATACAATAGTTATAGCAAGTCAGCACCTTCTATGAACACAATTAGAGATGTTCAAAAGACTATTATCTCACAATTTAGATAGTAATAAACTATATATTATAGGTAAAAACTATTCAACAAATAGGGAGGTATTTGAAACACTACAACAAACTGGAGCATATATAGATCCTTCCAGCATACAATTTAATCCTAATAAGAGTTTCGATAGTCAATTTGACAATAATATAGAACAATTATTGGATAAAGTAGAACAAGAACATCATATTGATAAACATACATGTATACTGTTAGATGATTGATGACATCTAATAGAAATAGCTCAGAAAAAATGACGAAACGAAAAATATAAGCTCTTAGGAATTGAACAAACATCTTCAGGATATCATAAAATAAAGGACTTAGATTTAGATTATCTAAATGTTGCAAGATCAAATACAAAACTTATCTATGAAACTCCATTCATAGGAGATTTATGAATAGAAAGAATTATGGAAAGCATTAAAAAACATGATATACAAGATCCTAATTGTCTCATAGTATGATGTTGACCTATAGGGGAATCTATACTCATGAGATTAAGAAATCTATGAATTTCATATACATGATTTGATAATAAACATACATATCAAAAAATTTTAAGCCAAACGTCAAAGATTGATATTTCAGAAAAACATTTTTTGGATTTTTATCAAAAAAACATAAAGAAATTTAATATGATTGTATGATCAACTGGATCTAATATATTGAGTTTTGAAAAAATCAAACATTTATGACCCAAAGTAGCATTAATAAGTATGTCCTCTTCAGATAGAGAATTCCCAGCAGTAGAAATAAGAACTCACGCCGATACTACAACATCTGAAATACATAGCGATCGAAACTATAAAAACATAACACTCATCAATAGTTGATTTCCTATTACATTTCAAGGAAATTATCATGAATCTCCTCCAGAAATTATAGAATTGACGATAGCATTGCTTTATGCAGGAGTACTTCATCAAAACTTCAAAAACAATGAAAAACATAGTACTCCATGATTCAACATACTTAATGCAAGATTAGTAGAATGATTTAAAAGAAGATTAGCTTTGCATAAAATACCATATAAAATAAAACAATAAATACTTACATAAATAAAAAAACTGAGCTTAATCGGTCAGTTTTTTTATTATGTACTAACAAAATTCCATTAATTAAGTTCACGAAGGTTTTTTGAAACGGTATTCAAATCTATTTTATCATATCTTTGCATAAGCATATCAGTTTTGATTTTGCTCATAATTTCTTGTACTACTCACACGATGATGATGACTCCAGAACCAGTAACAACTACAGGAAGTGATCCAAGTGATTGTACTAATGTTTGGATAAACGGAATATAATTGAGAATATAACTATAGATTCCTATAAACGCTAATCAAGCTCCTCACCATAAACATAAATGCATAAGGATTCCATTGATGTATTTAGCTGTTTCTTTGCCTGGTCTTATACCTGGGACAAATCCTCCTCTCTTTTGGATATTATCAGAGATTCTTTCTGGAGAGAATACAATCAATGTATAGAAGAAAGTAAATACAATAATCAGAGCAAAATAGAGAACGATAGCAGGTATTCAAGGTTGTTGTGTATAAATATTGAGATTAGCTTCTATCCAATTTGCAATACCGACAAGTCTTGTATTCATTGGTTGAAACTGAGTAATAAGTTTAGAAAGTAAATACGGGAAAGACACAAATGCGATAGAAAAGATGATAGGAACCATTCCGACTGGATTCATAGGAATAGGCAATGATGATGATTCTTCTACTTTTCCTCTTCTTGCATAAATAACTGGTATTTCTTTGATAGATTTGAGAATAAAGATAGAAAGTAAGATCAATCCAAGTACAATAATAAGCATAAATAAAGTTACTCCTAGAAAGTTATTTGAACCTGCCATACTTGAATATATTTTTTGAGTGATTCATGAAACGATAGAAGCAAAAATCAACATAGATACTCCATTAGATACTCAGTTTTCAGTAATCAATTCTCCTATCCACATCAATAATACTGATCCAACCGTCATGGTAAATGCAGTAACGATAAGCGTAAACGGTGCTGTACTGATAACACCTCCGAGAAGATAATTAATAAAAAACACCATGCCGATAGACTGAAGAAACGCTAAGGGTACAGACAAATATCTTGTATATTGTTGAATTTTTTGTTGTCCGACTTCACCTTGTTCAGTAAGCTCTTCAAGTTGAGGAACTACAGAACCAAGAAGTTGCATAATAATAGATGCATTGATGAAAGGAGCAAGTCCTACAGCAATGATAGCAAATTCTTTCAAGGATCCTCATAACAACATGATAAAGTATCCTATCCCAGAATCCGTAGTAGTAGATGTCTTGGTCATAAGTGCAGTAATATTTACAAATGGTACAGGAATAAATACCAAAAGTCTATACAACGCAAGCATCGCAAGCGTAAAAATAATCTTCTTTTTTATGCTAGGATTTTCTCGTATCTCTTGAAGTTTTTTTAAGAATTTTTCCATAAAAAAATGATAAGAAACTTAAAAAATTACTTAGTTTTTTTGCTTGGAGCTTTTTTAGCTACAGGAGCAGCTTTTTTAGCTACACTAGGTGGTTTTTTCGCAGTTGATGCTTTTTTTTCAACTACTTTTTTTTCAACTGCTTTTTTAGCCACTGGTACTTTTTTTTCATTAGATGTTTCAAGAAGTTTTGGTGCAGCAACAGGTTTTTTT
>Ga0194052_1000219_pt1 | contig 39483 bp, 36 predicted proteins | sample SepL226m_MetaG_FD_160117 | JGI IMG/M metagenome (GOLD analysis project Ga0194052, IMG submission 160117) | Anoxic zone freshwater microbial communities from boreal shield lake in IISD Experimental Lakes Area, Ontario, Canada - Sep2016-L227-6m | ecosystem: Environmental > Aquatic > Freshwater >...
CATACTTTTGATATGGCGATCTTGATAATTGTGATTTTGTTCATCATTTGGTACGTACTCCGCCACATCAAACATCGCAGAGCGGAGGGATAAGTCGCTTCGCGAATTTAAAATTTACCAATTTACAAATTTTGAATACCTCTGTCATCCTGAGGAACCGAAGGATCTCTTATTATAATAGTTGCGGGGAGATTCTTCACTCTCGTTCAGAATGACAAGCAAAAAAAAGACTTCGATATTTTCGAAGTCTTTTTTTATATAGATCGATACTAAACCTGATCGGTAGGAGCCTGAGCTGGAGGAATTGCTGGAGCCGCTGGCGCAGAAGCTTGTGACAGGTCAACAGGTGTCTCTACGACTGTAGCCGGCGCGGCTGATATTGTTGAGTCAGGCAATGGTGCGAACACATCATCTTCTATTGGTGCCATTGTAAATGGTGTTGGCGCTGCTTCTCCGGTCGGTGTGACTTCGGTGACTGGAGCCACTTCAGCAGGGACTTTCTCTTCATCAACTGAAAGATCGTCTGTTTTCATCCCAGTCAATTTCTCGAGGTGATGGACGCCGACTATGATTGCCGATGGTTTGCCGTTTTTTGTGATAACATACATCGAGTCAGAACTCTCAACGGTCTCAATAATCTGATTAAGTGAGTCGCGCGCATCAGTAACGGGAATAATTTTTTCAATATCAACTTCTAACATGGAATTTCCTCCGGAAATTATTTATAAATTCATACATTCCGATATTTATATATTTATTCTATCATTTATCTATTTATCGGACAAATCATTATTGCAGCGGCAAGGATAATGGAATATCATAAATGTATGAGTAGAGAATCAGAATTTGAAGAGAGACTACTGAGATTCTCAAAAGAGATAATTTTCTTTTGCAAAAAGGTCCCAGAGAATAATATTACGCGACCGATCATCAGCCAACTCGTCAGATCTGCGACGAGCGTCGGAGCAAATTATATTGAGGCAAATAGCTCATTCTCGCCAAAGGATTTTGCTTCAAAAATTTCAATTTGTCGTAAAGAAGCGCAAGAAACGAAATATTGGCTAAGGCTCATGAATGATTGCGATGTCACAAAGAAAACCGAAATTGATTTGCTTTGGAAAGAGGCAAATGAACTCAGTCTAATATTTCATAAAATTTCTTTCACAATAAATCAAAATAGAAAAATTACTAAATAAATGGAGAAATATAGGAATGAATAAATTAACAAATAAAACTGAATCGCTCCTTCAGTTTGTTAAGTTTGCCCTAGTTGGTGTCACCAATACCGCTGTCGACTGGGTCGTTTTCTTCTTGTTGAAAGCAACTTTGATCGATCCTGATGTGCAAATGGAGAAAAATATTGGTAAGGCAGTTTCTTTCTTCGTGGCAATGTTGAATTCATATCTTTGGAATACAATCTGGACATTTAAGAAAGAGTATCAAAATGTCACAAGCGGGGTAGATGCGAAGAAGCAAAAAGGTGCAGTATTTCTCAAATTTGCTCTTGCAAGCATCGTTGGCTGGGGCATAAATGTCTTCTTCTACAACTTGGTTTCTACAAAGGTCTCATACCTGCTTTTTGGCGAGGTAGATACCTTAGCCCTAGTCGTCGCTTCAGGCTCTGCGATCGTCTGGAACTTCTTCTCTAATAAATTTTGGACGTATAAAAAGTAGATTGTTCTGTAGTGCGGATATCAAAAAAGACCGAATATTCGGTCTTTTTTGATATGAGATTGGATATTGTTATTTTCTTTTTGACAAATACTCTCCAAGCATCTTTTGCCAAGGGCGAACAGTGATTCCTAGTGTTTTCTCGATTTTTGACTTATCCATATACGAGTACGTTGGTCTTTTCGCTTTTTGCGGATATCCATCACTGGTGATTGGCTTCAAGTCAATTTTGGTGTTTGTTTGTGCAAAGATCTCTTTTGCAAAATCATACCATGAGCATGGACCAGTACCCGAGAAGTGATAAGTACCGTATTCTGGAGAATCTTCTATTGTCTTTGCTAGCATCTCGACTAGGTCGCCAGTGTATGTAGGTGAACCAACCTGATCATTTACTACATTCAGGCTGTCTCTTTCGCTGGCTAGTCGAAGCATTGCCTCGACAAAGTTTGTGCCAGGATGTCCTTCTGGCAACTCGCCAAAAAGCCAAGCGATTCGGAAAATATAATATTTATCACAAATCTTTCGGATAAATTCTTCACCTTCGTACTTTGTCAAGCCATAAATTGATAGAGGATTTGCCATATCTTCCTCTGTATATGGGGTAGTCTTCTCGCCATCAAAAACAAAGTCAGTTGAGATATAGATCAGTTTGGCATCGGCTTCTCTCGCAACTTTCGCAATGTTTTCTGTGCCGAAGGCGTTTACCTTGCGACATATTTCAACACTGTCTTCAGCCTTGTCTACCTGAGTATAGGCTGCGCCGTGAATAATGTAATCAGGTTTTTCTTTTGATACAGTTGTATGAATGGCGTCGATGTCGGTTATATCCATGTCGTCTGAGTCGGTCAAGATGAGCTCGTGTTTTTGCCCAAGGATCTCAATAATCTTTTTGCCAAGCTGGCCTTTAGCACCTGTGACTAAAATCTTCATGTTATAACCTTGCATCATTAGCTTTAGCCCTGTTGTTATCTAAGTATTCTTTGGAAATAATATTTTTCCACCAAGCTTCATTTTCTTTGTACCAGTCAATTGTCTTTTTCATGCCTTCCTCAAAGGTCACTGAAGGCTTCCAGCCTAGTTCATTGGTAATTTTCGAGTGATTCATTGCATAGCGCATATCGTGTCCCTTGCGGTCTTCGACAAAGGTTCTGAGTGTTTGAGATTTGCCCAGGAGTTCAAGTACAGTGTCTGCAACTTGCAAGCCATTTTTCTCTGAGTCGCCGCCGACGCAGTATGTTTCGCCAATCACACCTTTGTGTAGGATCAAATCTATAGCAATGCAGTGATCTGTGACGTATAAGTAGTCGCGGATGGCTAAGCCGCTACCATAAATAGGCAAAGGTTTGTCGTTAAACGCATTTGTAATGAAAAGAGGAATGGCCTTTTCTGGAAAATGATAAGGGCCATAATTATTTGTGCAGTTCGAAATGGTTGCAGGGAAGTCGTAAGTTTCGATAAAGGCACGAACTAAGTGATCAGAACCGGCTTTTGAGGCTGAGTAAGGGGAGCGCGGTGAGTAAGGAGTTGATTCTGTAAATCTCTCACTTAGATTCTCGAGAGAAAGTGTGCCGAATACCTCGTCAGTCGATACATGGTGGAATCTTTTGATTCCGAGGTCTTTTGCGACCTCAAGTAAAACTTCTGTTCCTATCACATTGGTCTCTACGAAGATTGCAGGACCTGTAATCGATCGGTCAACGTGTGACTCAGCAGCAAAGTGCACCACTGCGTCACAGCCTTCCATCGCCTTCCTCACATCTTCTTTGTTGCAGATATCGCCGTTGATGAAAGTGTACCGAGGGTTATTCTCGACAGTCTTGAGATTTTCTAGATTGCCGGCATATGTCAGCTTATCTAAGTTCACAATCTCATAATCTGGGTATTTGTCCATCATATGTAGGATGAAGTTTGAGCCAATAAAGCCGGCGCCACCAGTGACCAAGATGCGAGACTTAGGGTTTAGGGTATAAGCGATAGTGTCTGTCATAATATTCCTTTATTTAGTAATAGAATTAGAAATTTGCGTCTGAATCCTTCAAGAAAGGGGCACTATTATCTTTATCTGAAAGAATAGGCTGATCGTACTCCCAATCGACAGCAATTTCTGGGTCATCAAAGCGGATGCTTCTATCAGTTTCTTTATCATAGTAGTCATCAACTTTGTATTGAAATTCGACATCGTCTGTAAGGGTAAGAAAACCATGTGCAAAACCTTTTGGAATAAAGAATTGCTTTTTGTTCTCGGCGCTCAGCTCTATAGAAACCCACTCCTTATAAGTTGGCGAATCTTTTCTCAAGTCAACGGCGACATCTAGGACTTTACCTCTAGTGCAACGGATCAGCTTCGATTGTGAGTGTGGCGCGTTCTGAAAATGTAAGCCACGAAGAGTACCCTTTGTCGCGCTAAAGCTGTGATTGTCTTGGATAAAATCAGCTTCGATGCCAGCATCTTTTAGTTTCTGTTTGCTATATGATTCGAAAAACCAGCCCCGACTGTCGCCGAAAATGTCTGGTTCTACGATCAGTACGCCCTCAATTTTTGTAGGTGTTATTTTCATAATTTCTCAGGTGATTAGTATCTAATTTTACCTTCAGCAACTTTTAGAAGATGTTGCCCATAAGGTGATTTGCCGTATTTCTTGGCGATTTCTAGCAATTTTTCATCGCTGATCCAGCCATTCTTGTGCGCAATTTCTTCCAAGGCTGCAATCTTGATATTCTGTCTTTCTTCGACAATACGCACGAAGTCATTTGCTTCCATAAGCGAATCGATCGTGCCAGTGTCTAGCCAAGCAAAGCCACGGCCAAGAAGCTTCACGTCAAGATCGCCAGCTTGTAGGTACATGTCGTTTACACTTGTAATTTCAAGTTCGCCGCGATCGCTTGGCTTTACATTTTTGGCGAACTCAACAACTCGATTGTCATAGAAATATAAGCCAGTAATTGCATAATTTGACTTCGGATTCGCTGGCTTTTCTTCGACTGAGATTGCCTTGCCATTTGCGTCGAACTCGACGATGCCGAATCTTTCTGGATCGTTCACATAGTAGCCGAAGATTGTTGCTCTTTCGGCATTATTTGCGGCCTCTTCAAGAATCTTGGTCAGACCATTACCATAGAAGATATTATCACCCAGCACCATCGCGACACTGTCAGTGCCGATGAATTCCTCGCCGATAATAAAAGCCTGAGCTAAGCCGTCAGGTGAAGGTTGTTCGGCATAGGATAGTTTCAAGCCAAAGTTTTCACCATCGCCAAGAAGCTTCTTGAAATTTGGCAGATCGTGAGGTGTCGAGATAATCAAAATCTCTCGAATGCCGGCAAGCATCAAGATTGATAGGGGATAAAAAATCATTGGCTTATCATAAACAGGCAAAAGCTGCTTGCTCATCGCCATCGTCAGCGGATAAAGTCTTGTACCGCTACCACCTGCTAAAACTATACCTTTCATAAAAACTCCATTTTTAGTTTCAGAATAGATTAGATTTATCCTATCATTCCGTTATTACTTAATCAAGAAAGTTGAAAAAAGAAGCATATTCTCGAGCGATTAAAGCTTAAGAAGATAATTCTATGCCTTGGCGAAAACTAGCGAGAAATATCTAAATAATGCTCGTTTTTAATAGGCCGCGTAGAGGCGTCCCGCAATATTGTCGAAAGCCGATAACTATGTATGAGACACCTGGATTACCCTCAAGTATGTTATTGTGTAGACGTAGATGCCCTATGTTTTTTTACAGAATGGTTGGCAACTATTCTGGATGTAATGAATACAGCTGAAGAGCCTAACTCTTGAGAAGATCCAAGCTCTGGCGATGTCAATAATCATAGCACCAGCAAAAACTGAAGTTACAGAGGCAACCATGTGTAACGTAAACAACGGACTGAACCAATAGTTCTGAGTGTGCAAGACATGAGAATAAATATAAGCGCTTATATAGGTATTTTCGTGTATCACATAAATGCTTAACACAAATGATGCAATGTAATTTATTATCTTCGACTGTAACTTGAGCCTAGAAAAGAATAAAAATAAGAATACAGAGCTAATTATATCTAAAAGACAATTATAGTTCCAGGCAATTGAGGGCAGACCAACCCTGGGGGCGATGCTCATATATGCGAAAATTACAGTTGTAACTATAAGATATCCTAATAAATAAAAATATTTTGATCGATCTAATATAAAATATTTCTTAAGATAGCCACCGATAGCGTACATTACTGTGAAAGAAATAATTCCAAGTCCACAGTCCATGTTCGGAGAAGTTGCGGTTAATAAGGAGGGCCAAACAGAAAAAAGTAACAACAAAATAAGCAGAAGTTTTTCGTACGATTTTTTATCTATCTTATTCAGTATCATATTTAAATATGGAGAAAGTATGTATAAGATTAGATATGTTTTGATGAACCAATACTGACCACTAAATAGAGGAAGGACCGACCCGCTGAATGTTAGAAGATTGAAAGTGTGTCTACCCACGAAAACGTAGATCAAATAAAAGAGTGCCGAATAGAAAGACGTGATCAAGAATAAACTTGCAACCTTCTTTATGCTTATCGTTTCATTTTTGATTTGAAAAAAACCGGTGATAAGTATAAAACAGTTTACTGCAACGATAAAAGAGCTTTCAAGAAAATAAGTAATAAATGAATTATAATGAGGAAAATACAAATTAGCTAGAGCACCGCCTTTGCCACCGTTGAAATAATGCAGGCCGATAATCATTGCTATCGACACGATCCTTAGTAGCTCTAAATTCGATTCACGACCAGTATTTTTTTTAGTCATATTCATAATTGAAGATTATCATATTAACTATCAGTCTTCAATTATCTACTAGGCTAAGCCACTCTGTCGTGAAGGCATCCTTGCTGTCTTTATTAATTCAGTTATTATTGGTAATATCTTTAATATGATAAAGAAAGTCCAATCATATTTTTCTGAACTGATTCCCAATGGGATAATTTTCTTGCGTACGAGTGCGGTTGCTAAAAATGCGACGGCACTTTATGTTATCCAAATAGCCGAGTACATAATACCAATGATCACTATTCCGGTCGTTGTGAAAGCGATTGGTGCTGACGGTTTCGGTCAGGCAGCATTTTGTCAGGGATTGGTTGCATATCTTACGATGTTTGTTGATTATGGATTCTCAATGTCAGCAACCCGTAGCGTGTCTGTATACCGTGAGGATAAGGCGAAAATCAGAAAAATATTTTCAAGCACTATAATCGCTAAATTTATGTTGTTTATTGTTGGCCTTGCGACGCTTCTACTTTTAAGTTTGCTGTCTCCAAAAATTCATGACAACTTGATTATGATGCTCGTCGTCTATATGGGAGTTCTCGGAAATATAATCCAGCCAATTTGGTTGTTTCAGGGGATGGAGAAAATGAGCTTCCTTAGCATTGCTAGCATATCAGCAAAAGTATTTATGATAGTCGGTATATTCTTGTTTGTTTCTGGTGATAACAGTGTGGTCATTTATTTATTTATTCTTTCGTTAACTCAAATACTGTATGGATTGATAACCTTCCTCAAGGCAAAGAGGCAATTTGCTGTCTCTATCGAAAAAGTTAGAGTGGCAGATATCGGATCCGTGCTTCGAGAAGGCTGGGTTTTGTTCTTGTCAAACGCATCAGTCAGTCTGTACACGGCGGGGAATCCGTTTATTCTTGGTTTTTTTGTATCTCCTGCAATAGTCGGCTACTATTCGGCTGCAGAAAGAATCGCCAAGGCCGGGCTTGGATTGATAGGTCCAATTTCTCAAGCTGTTTACCCAAGATTTGCAAAGTTGGTTAATGAATCTCGAGAACAATTTTATAGTCTAGTCAAAAAAGTTTTTTATACTATAGGTGGTTTTGGTTTGATTCTCTCGCTTTTGATTTATCTTTTTGCTCCATTTGCAGTAAAGATTCTCTTGGGCCCGGACTTTGGTTATTCAGTAGGGTTGATTAGAGTATTGTCTCCGTTGCCTTTTATTATCTCGCTTAGTACCGTTTTCGGTACACAGATAATGTTGCCGCTTGGGAAAGATAAGGATTTTACAAAGATCTTGTTTGTTGCTGGTGTCATCAACTTTGGTCTTGTGTTTTTGCTTGCTGGCAGAATTGGTGCATACGCCAGCGCAATTGCATTGGTCGCGGCAGAGGTATATGTTTCGTTGACGATGTTTTTCTTTGTTAAAGATAAAATTAGAAATGTAGAGTAAATAAATTTTGGAGAAATAAAATGATTATCACAAAGACGCCATTTAGAATGAGTTTTGTAGGAGGTGGTAGCGATCTAGAATCGTATTATGGCAACAAAGTAGGCGCTGTTGTAAGCACTACTATTGATAAGTATGTTTTTATAACCTTGAATAAGAACTTTGATAAAGGAATTAATCTTAAGTATTCTCAAGTTGAAAAAGTTGAGAATATTAGTGATTTGCAGCATGATCGCGCCAGAGAGGTTTTGAAAATGTTGAAAATCACAGATTCTCTCGAAATTTCATCCCTTGCAGACATCCCATCAAAGGGGACAGGACTTGGGTCGTCTAGCTCGTTTACGGTGGGTTTGCTACAGGCACTCCATGCCTACAAGGGTGAATATGCTTCTCCAGAAAAACTTGCGCAAGAGGCCTGTCAAATAGAGATCGACATATTGGGAGAGCCGATAGGCAAACAAGATCAGTACGCGGCAGCGTACGGCGGCCTAAACTTGATTCAATTTAATCCTGATGGCTCCGTGGCAGTAGATCCGATTATCTGTAAAAAAGACACTATTCAGGAGCTAGAAAGTAACATTTTGATGTTTTATACAGGAATAACGCGAAGTGCCTCCAACATATTGGCAGATCAGAAGAAAAATCTAGAGGCGGATAAGAACAAAGCCTTGGTTATGGACAAGATGGTAAAGCTTGCCTTTGACCTTAAGAATGAATTGCAGGAGAACAACGTAAGTGCATTTGGTGAAATTCTAAATGAAAATTGGAATTTAAAAAAACAAATGGCGTCAGGCGTTAGTACGCCAGCTATCGATGATTGGTATGACTTGGCTATGAAAGCAGGTGCTACGGGTGGAAAGCTACTTGGGGCAGGCGGCGGCGGCTTCCTTATGTTCTATGCTCCGAAAGACAAACACGTACAAGTTCGGCAGTCACTAAATATGCTTAGGCCGATTGACTTGAAATTTGATTATCAAGGGAGTAAAGTAATTTTTATTCACGACTAATTTTGGAGGTAAAATTATGAAAGAATTTTTATCTGACTATTTGTCAGAACTGAATCGTTGTCTGGATTCTATTGATCCCGACAAACTTGCCGAAGTAAGAGATATCTTGTTAACAGCAAGAGAAAAAAACCACACAATTTTTGTAATTGGAAACGGTGGTAGTGCGTCAACAGCATCGCATGTTTCTAACGACTGGAGCAAAGGCGTCCTAGGTCATACCGGAGAGAAGAACATCAAGAGATTCCGTGTTATTTCTCTGGCTGACAACGTTGCTACTATGACAGCATGGGCAAATGATACTTCCTTCGATGACGTTTTTTCGCAACAGCTTGAGAACTTAGTCGAAGAAGGCGACATCTTGTTGGCAATCAGCGCAAGCGGAAACTCAAAAAATGTTTTAAACGCTCTTGATGTTGCAGACAAACATGGCGCAGTAATCGTTGGCCTCGCAGGCTTCGACGGTGGTCAACTTGCAAAGAGAAGCAAGGTCTGTATAACTGCAGAGATCAAAAAGTATGACGTTGCCGAAGATTTTCACATGATTATCACGCACATGCTTACCCGTTGGTTCTACGAAAATTTAAAGTAGCTGTCCTGTTCTGAAAACAAATTGTCGGCCGAGGAAATTCCTCGGCCGATTTTCATATATATTTACGAATGATTCTTGTGGCAGACAGTAGGTCCTTCGTAATGAAATCTGGTTTATATTTCCATTCATTGACAGTTTTAAAACTTTCTCTGCCTCTGCCTGTTAAGACCAATATCGTTTTGCACCCAGCCCTTTTGCCGGCTTCAATCCCAGACTGTGCATCGTCTACCATAAATGATTTGCCAAGATCGATATCATGTTGCTTCGCCGCTTGGAAAAACATTCCTGGCATTGGTTTCCGACAACCACAATTGTCTTCATGTCCATGAGCGCAATAATATATTTGAGAAATCGAAGCGTTCACTTTTTTGAGCTCATCAAGCATGTTCTTATGAATGTCTGAGAGATCTTCATGGCTCATCATACTTCTACTAATGCCTCGCTGGTTTGTAACAAGGACTGTAAAGAGATTATGATCGCTTAGCTCCCTTAATGCTTTCATTGCGTTTTTGTAAAAATGAAACTCATCCCATTTTTTAACATAATCATGAGGCTTTGCGTTATAATTTATCACACCATCTCTGTCCAAAAATACGGCGGGTTTCATTAAAAATCCATTTTTTTAATTTCGTTTTGGGCTTTTTCATAATTTTCATGTGTGCCAATATCTAACAAAAATTCATCAGTTTTATATCCAAATAATGGTACTTTCTTTTCAAGAAGCGACGGGAATAAGTCATGGCCGAAGTCGCAAAATCCCTCAGGTACGTACTTTACAATCTCCGGACTGCAGACATATATGCCAGCGTTTGCCCAATGAGTAGTAATCTCATTCACTGGAGGTTTTTCTTTGAACGAGATTATTTGAGCGTTTTCATCCAGCTCCACGATGCCTTTACTCTCAGGATGTTCTTCATAATATAGTGCAACTGTGGCTATGGCTTTCTTTGAGTGATGAAAATCGAGTAATTTCGATAAGTTAATATTTGTTAGGTTGTCTCCGTAGATGACAAAAAATTCCTGATCAAAAAAATCTTTAGCTTGGGCTATTGGACCAGCAGTGCCAGATAGTTCTTTTTCAACGATGTATCTAATCTTGAGGCCTAGTTTTTCACCATTTCCAAAGTAATTTCTTATTTGATCTGGAAAATAAAAAAGATTCATAATTATTTCCGTCACACCATAGGACTTCAGCCAAAGCAGCTGATGCTCAAGAAGAGGTTTTTCCCCAACCTTCAGCATCGGTTTTGGTGTTGTATCTGTCAGAGGCTTAAGCCTAGTGCCAAGGCCAGCTGCGAGTACAAAGGCTTTCATATTATTCCTTATATCCGTTAGGATTTTTATCAAACCAATTCCAAGAAGTTTTTATAATGGTGTCTAGATCTGAAAACTTCTGTTCAAAGCCAAATTTTGCAATTATTTTGGAGGGATCTGCAATTAAAGTTGCTGGGTCGCCGGCACGCCTAGGTTCTATTGTAGCATCGACCTTTTTCCCAGATATCTCCTCGACTTTATTGACGATCTCTTTGACCGAGTAACCTTTTTCTATTCCACAATTAAATGCATCAGATTTTCCGTCTTCGCCTAGGTACTGTAACGCACGAATATGGATGTTCGCCAAGTCTACGACATGGATAAAGTCACGAACCCCAGAGCCATCAGGCGTATTATAGTCATCACCATATATTTTGAAAGTCTCTCTTTTGCCAAGAGCGGTGAAAATTGCCATCGGGATAACATGTGTTTCGGGGATGTGATTTTCGCCAATTTGCCCCTCTGGATCTGCTCCAGCAGCGCAGAAATAGCGGACCGCAACATATCTGAAGTCATAAGCTTGATCATACCATTTCAAAATTTGTTCAAATTGAAGCTTCGACAAGCCATAAGGCGAAGTTGGATCTTTCGGGTCGTCTTCCTTGATCGGAATCGTTTTTGGTTCTCCATAGACGGCAGCCGTCGATGAGAAAACAAGCTTCTTTACATTGGCCTTGAGCATTGCGTTTAGCAGATTAAGTCCGCCACAGAGATTGTTTTCAAAATATTTAGCTGGGTCAGCAACCGAGTCGGGGACAGAGGCATATGCAGCAAAGTGAATTACTGCCTCTATCTTGTGCTTCTCAAAAACGGCCTCAATATCGCTTTTGTTTCTAAGATCACCTTGAATTAATTCTCCTCCGACGACCGCATCTCTAAAACCATTTTCAAGACTGTCGAAAATTATGACTTCATGACCCTTTTTTAATAATTCTTTTACTGTGTGCGAGCCGATATATCCAGCTCCGCCTGTGACGAGAATTTTCATATTAGACATCCTGTATTAGTTGTTCACCTTCTCCAACAAGAATAGCACAAGATCATTTACTCCTCAAGTTTTACCGACTGTGCACATTCGCATATGGACAAATCGGTCATATATCGACTATACTGGAATGGCAATTATTAATATTGGATGAAAATATGAAGCACGATATTGTTATCGTAGGTGCAGGAATCTCTGGCTGTACTCTCGCAAATCTTTATGCAAATCAAGGGAAAAAAGTATTGATCATTGAGAAGAGGCCATTCGTAGGCGGGAATTGTCATGACGAGATAAATTCTGACGGTCTTCGGATTATGTCATTTGGCGGTCATATATTCCATACAAATGATGATGAAGTTTGGGAATATATCAATAAATTTACTGGGTGGACGCCATCTGAGCATCGAGTTCTGAGTCACGTAGATGGTAAAGACGTTCCTGTACCTGTAAATATTACGACAGTGAATGAGCTTCTTGGTTTAGACATCAAAACTGAGACAGAAATGAAAAAATGGTTAGAAGAAAATACGGAGAAGATAGCAGATCCGAAGAACAGTGAGGAAATAGCACTTACGAGAGTAGGAAGGTTTCTCTACGAAAAAATGTTTAAGAACTACACTATCAAGCAATGGGATATGGAGCCAAAAGATCTGGCTGCTTCTGTGATGGCACGAATACCTGTCAGAACGGATTTTAATGATAGATACTTTTCTGATAAATATGAGGCTCAGCCAAAAAATGGTTATGCGGCATTTTTTCAAAAAATGGTTGATCATGAAAATATCGAGATACTTCTAGAGACTGACTATTTTCAGATGAAGAACGATCTAGACTATGAGAAACTGTTTTTTTCAGGCAAGCTCGACGAGTTTTTCGAATACAAATTTGGAAAGTTAGGATACAGGTCTTTGAAATTCGAATTTACAACTTATAATCAGGAGCACTACATATCTGGCCCAACAGTGAATTATCCAAACTTTGAAGAGACGTTTACCAGAATTGTAGAGTATAAGTATTTTTACAAGCAGAATCATCCGAAGACTACGGTCTCCCGCGAGTGGGCAACATGGGAGGGGGAGCCATATTATCCAGTGCCTACTGCAGAAAACGAAAGCCTAGCATCGAAATATAAAGAAGAAGTCGATCATGCTAATCAAGAAAACGTATACTTTATCGGGAGATTGGCGAATTATAAATATATAAATATGGATCAGGCATTTCGTAGCGCTCTCGACCTATTCAAGGAGCTACAAGGTGAATAGTCAAAAGAAAAAATTAAAGATATTGCAAGTCGGCTGGGGGTGGCCTCCTCGACAGACAGGTGGAGCGATTTATTACACTCGTACGCTGTGCAACAAGCTTTCTGATATGGGGCACGATGTTTCTTATTTTTATAGCGGTGATCAAAACCTTATCCCGTTTACATATATTAGACGGAATAAAGAAAAGAAAATCAAGCTATTTGAGATGGTAAATTCCCCAAACCAGTATGAAACAAAATACAATGACTCACAAAATGAGCTCCAAAATCATATTATGGAAAGATGTTTTAAAAAAGTTCTGAAAGAGGTCTCGCCAGATATTGTTCATTTTCAAAATTTTGCTGGCATATGTGCCAGTCTTGTAAAGGTCGCATCTGACAGCGGATCTGTCGTTATTAATTCGATGCACAACTATATACCCATATGTCCAATCGGCGAAATGTTCAATTATGAAACTAATAAGATATGTGATCTTAACAGCTGTACTAATTGCTACAAGAACAAATTAATCACAAATAGGTATATAAATACGATTATTGTACTCGTTGCTAAAGTCGCCAGTCCCAGAATTAAGGATGTTGTGCGTAAACTAAGTTTTTTTAGACAAGATAAGCCTCTGGTGAAGGTGCCGGCGAATAAGGTCAATAGTTATGAAAAAGAGAAGAACAAGCGTCTTTCATACTTTAAAGACATGCTGAATCTCGCTGATATGAATTTGGCCGTCTCAAAAATAGTTAGGGATATTTATATTAACTATCTACGGATAGATTCGGGGAAGGTTATTGTCTGTCACGTCGGGAACGAGGAGGCCGAAAAAATCCAGCCTGAATCAGATTTAGTACACTCAGATTCAGTACACAAAGATGGCGAGACTACAAAGTTTGTTTTTTTGGGGTCTCTGGCACCGCATAAGGGTTTTCAAAATCTTCTCAAGGCATTTAAATTGATTGATCAGAGCAAAGCCACCTTATTTGTCTATGCACCTATCAGCAAAGAGTATGAGCAGATCCAATCTACTCTTGAAAAAAGATACTCAATTAAATTTATGGGCGGATATAAATTGGATGAGTTGTCGAAGATATTGAGTCGTTGCGACGTTGGTATAGTTCCACCGGTTTGGCACGACAATGCCCCAAGAGTCGTGTTTGAAATGCAGTCCGCTGGTCTTCCCATTATTGCTTCAAATGTTGGCGGGATGTCTGATTTCGTTCTTGATCAAAAGAACGGACTTATCTTTCAATATGACGACCCATCTGACTTGGCCGCTAAACTTAACATTTTCATTTCTGAGCATTATCTGATAGAAGAGTATGGGAGAAACATTATCCCTGGCAAAACAGTAAGCCAGCATGTTGCTGAGATAGAAGCTATATATTATGACTTTCGTGTCAGAAAGCTAAAGTTTAAGCAAAATAATTAGAAATAGTAGGGGCACATATTACTCAATCCGACCAACCTTGTTTCGCATTCCTGCTAGAATAGCTTTTGCTAAAAGCAAAGCTGCCTGTCGTTTGTTTTCAGAATAGCGAAGGTAGTACCACCCTCCGATTATTATGATTCCTTGGAGCATCCTCATTACAAATATTGGGCGATAAAAAAAATATCTTTTTAAAATTATAATTGTATTTCTAATTAGGTAGAATTGAGAGGTTGGTGACTTGGTTAAGTAGCTACGCCCAGTTATAGTTTTGTGCTCAGTTTTCACACCATCCGTGTGTTCAAGGAAAACATTGCCAGCAATTAACGTTAGCAACTTTAGTTTGGAAAGCTTCAAGTTGACATCGGTGTCTACGTGATAGATAAAAAGATCATCATCAAATCCACCAATTTGTCTCAAACCATTGACGCTGATCAGCGAGCCAGAAGATATGATATCTAGTGACTTACGAACTCCTGTTCTTTTCCCAGACTGCGACCATCCTATAATTCCGATTCTATCATAATCAGAGATTATTTTTTCGTATTCAGACGTAAAATTCTCAGGGATGACGCTGTCCTGATCCATAGTTAAAAGCCACTTATATCTCTCTTCTTTGGCCATTTCAAAGCCAACATTTTGTGCCGTAGCTATTCCTAAGTTTCTAGATAAGGTTTTTAAAATTATTGTATTTGAGATGTTCTTTGATGTTGCGACAATATCGTTGGAGTTTTGGGAGTGATTATCTACAATAATTATATTTTTGAACTGTCTGAAAAGCGCTCGCAAATTTTTCTCCAATAGCACAATATCGGGGTTATAGGTTATAACGACTGCAAGAGTATTTTTTGAAAGACTATCTGCCATATGTGCCAACCAATTATTTTATAGTAATAAAAGTGTAAAGTGCATTGTACGTATTACTTCATTTCGCCCAAATTGTTTCTAAGCCCGTCAATAACGGCCCTCCATAAAATGATGCAGTCAATTTTTCTGTTGTGGCGGTTAAATTTCATGTGATAATGAAAATCGTAGAATGGCGCGATGAAAAAATATTGGATTGATAAGAATGGGTAAGTAAAAAAATAGCGTTTAAATAGTACAATGCAATTTCTGATTATATAATAATAGGCACTGCTCGAGTGATCCCTGAATTGAGAATAATTTGAATCTTTAATCTCAGTTTTTTTCCCAAGCTCATGATAAAGCTTAACGTTGTCTGTTGCCATAACCTTATATTCCCTATGGATTTTCAACGAAAAGTCAAAATCAACTTGGTGCACAAAAAGATCATTGTCCCAGCCGCCAACTTCTGTGGCCGCTTTTACGTTTGTCAAGCACCCGGAAGTGATTAAGAAATATACATTTTTAGGATTATAACCATTATTATTTTTTGATAACCATCCGAGCAGGCCAATATTATTATATTCTTTAAGGATATGCTCATAGCAAGTGGTTAGATTGTCAGGAATTATGCTGTCTTGATCCATGGTTAGAATCCAATCGAAGCGGTTTTTCTGAGCTACCTTGAGGCCTGTATTTAATGCAAAAGCAATTCCCTTGTTCTTATTAAGCGGAATTACATCGACGTGACCAAACTCGCGGGACAGCCTGGTTATCTCAGTCAGGTTTTTCGAACCGTTGTCAACAATAAGGACGTTGTCAAATTGTTTACGTAGAGCACTGATATTGTTATATAGCAACTTTTGTTCCGGATTATAGGTTACTATGGTCACAAGAGCCTCTTGTTTTAGGTTGAAAGTATTTATAATTCCTCCATTTGATTTGTTGCGCCATCCCAAAAGGCTTTAACAAGCATTCGCAAGTTTTTAAGCTTATTTGGTTCGTAGATTAGTAAAAATATGTTCGCAACAAATATCGAGTAAAGAAGTATTTCTAGCGTAAAATATGGACTTGTAAAAAAATGCTTTTTGAAGATATATACTGCACTCCTTGTGTTGTAGTAATACCTGATCGGCTTATAATATGTATAATAATTGCCCAAAAAAGTTCGTCGATTTGTTTTACTCCCCAGATTGTGCTCGAGCAATACATTACTATTAAGTATTGTACGGTAACCTTTTTTTAACATTCTTAGGGAACAGTCATGATCTACGTGACTTATAAATAAGCCATTATTGAAGCCGCCAATCGATAGTAATTTCTTTATGTTTATCAGCGACCCCGAGCTTATTATTCTTGGCGTATCTATTACTGTATATGATTTTTTTGTATAGGCACAGCCAATCAAACCGACGTTTTTGCATCCAGATAAAGTTTTTTCGTACTCCTCGGTGAGATTTTCAGGAATCACGCTGTCTTGATCTAACGTTAGGAGCCATTTTTTTGATCTGTTTGTTTTTACTGAGTTTAGTCCTAGGTTCTGTGCATAAGCAATCCCCATATTCTTGTTTAGTTTCAACAGCTCAACTTGTAGATGATTCTTTTTGATGTATTCAGAAATTAAATTTATGTTTGTCGATGCATTATCAACAACAATAATATTGTCGAATTGTTTTTCGATAGCGTTAAGACATCTCTCGAGCATCGGTATGTTGGGGTTGTATGTAACAATAACTACGAGGGTTTCATTTCTTAAAAAGTTAATCATTTTTGCTATATTACCTAATATATTTCCAGATTATAACACTACCGTTATTAAACACCTCTAAAAAATTGGTATTATCCTCTTTGAAAAAATCCAAGTTTGCTTTGTCAAAATTATCATTTCGCCAATAGTCGTACCTTGCATAATATCCGGTGACCTTGTCGAGGGAATATAGTACATAAATATTTCTTGGAATATTCCTTGTATCAAGCTTATTGTCATCAGTCATACTCGCTTTAGTTTGTTTCCTGTTAGAGTTAAGAAGAGTGAGGTCGTCAAAAAGCTGGCTAAGGGATGCGTCGCAAGAATTTTTGCAACTTTCATCCATAAATTTGTTATATAACGTATTTATCGTCTCTGAATTTGGAACTGCAACAGTTGTTTTCGTCGGAAGTATTTCTTTCGGTAGCTGCTCGGCAATAAACTTTTTCGTGTCAATTGCTGTTGGTTGGGTAAAGAAAGAAGACGGTGGCACTAGGATGTCTCGATCACCAAAGTAGGTGATTAAAGCAGTATTGCCCGGTTGGCTTATTATCAGAGAATCATATGGAGTGCTCTGAATATAACCTAGGGAAGCGTATTCACTTTTTGTGGTCCATCCCTGCTTGATATACATGAAAATAATCACAGCTGCAACGCTACATAGCAAGACGACGGCAAGAACTATTGACTGTTTTTTTGTTAAAGCCAGCTCTCTGAGCAGAGAAGGAATTAACAAAGAAAATGTGGCTACGATGAATATCCAAGATCGATCGATAAGGAAAGCTAGTCCGAGTCGAGGAAAGATTTCGGCAAGAAGAAAAAATAAAATAAAACTGACGGCACAGACTTTGCCAATGCTGCTTGAAAGGATCCTGTATCTTTTTCGTTTAACAACAATCATCAAAAGAATAATTAGGAAAAAACCGCCGAGAATATATCCATAATAAATAATCCAAGAATAGCCTGGCCAAGAAACAAAAACTCCAGTGAAATCTCTATATCCATTCAGAAACCAGATGGTAAATTTTGGTTTTTCGATTGCTGAGACAAATGCGGCAACTATATTTTTAACATTATTCATGCCTAGCGTCAGCATAATCTTATCGGCAAAAAGGTAAATGTATGTTGCTACAAAGACCAGAAGCCAGGGCTTATTTTTCAGGCTGACGATTTTGTATCTTAAGAAATATATTATTGAAAAGATGCAGATAATTAATAATATTAAAAATAGCTCGTGAATTTTAACTCCGACGCCAGCACAGATGGTGATAATCGAAAGCCAATAAATATTACTAGCTTTATCCTGTTCGGCCATCAGCGATGATATTAAGTATATTGCAATTGGGAACAAAGCGATCAAGATAGTTTGAGGACGCGATATATAAATTTCTGCGAATAGGATAGGAAAGGAAAGGTATGCGAAGCACGAAATTAACTTTATAGGAAAGTTCTCAAGTTTATTTTCTAGTGCCATTTTATAGCCGATGATTAGATAGGAGAATGTCAGGATCGGCATTATTGCCTTGAAAATCCAAAAAAATTGAATTCCTGTTATATTGTTTATCAAAATAATCAATTGAATGAAAAGAGGTCTTGAATCAGCTATGAGAGGAGATAGGGAGGTGATGCCTTTAATTTTCTCAAGATAAATATAGGAATCATACTCAGGTAATAAAAAGTATGAATTTGAAGCCAACAGGTATATTGCTATTCCGATCAAGCCAAAGGGTAAAAAACTCAAAAAGCATTGTCTATAAATTCGAATGTCGTCTTCAGCTAAGAGAGATTTTTTTCTGATTATAATAATCAGAATTAGAGTTAATAGCCAAATAATAAAGTGGGCCATAACGTTTAGAGCAGCTTGGATGTGGCTGCCAGATAAGAGTCCGAGAAAGTAGAATATTGCAGGGTAAACCGTTAGGCTGGTAAGGAAGGCGATTAGAGATATCTTAAATAAGCCTATATTCGACTTGATAATTTTGTCGAGAGCCATGACAATATTGATTGATGGCATAAACAGTGATAAGGAACCAAAGACAAATAATAAAAAGGGAAATTTAAAAAACACGAATAACCCAAAAGCAAGAAGGAAAGCGAGCATCAGGGCGATGTTAACTAGAATAATTTTTTTCATTTATTTTTTCAATTATATATAATCAAGATTTGTCGAAATTGACTGTGCGATATACTTAGTTTATCATATACCTATATTAATTGTAATCATATGTTATTCACAATATTCACCGCAACTTATAACAGGGCAGATACTCTTACGAGACTCTACCACTCTCTATTGGCTCAGTCAATCAAAGATTTTGAATGGATTGTTGTTGACGACGGCTCATCTGATGGGACAAAATTTTTGATTGATTCCTTTTGTGACGATAAAAAGATAAAGATTCGATATTTCCTGCAAAAGAATCAAGGTAAGCATGTGGCCATTAATAATGGTGTTAAAATGGCCAAGGGTGAATTATTTGTAAATATAGACTCGGATGACTATATTAAGCCATTATTTTTGGAAAAGCTCTATAGCTACTGGATTGAGATATCAATAGCCGAAAGAAGCAAGTTAACAGGTGTTATGACTAGCTCGTGTATGAAAGTTGGTAATAAAGAGTCGTCGGTCGGCAGAGATTGGCCAAAGAAGATAATTATTTCAAATTACATAGATATCGCTAATCGCTTGTATGTTGTTGGTGATAAGCATGGTTTTATCAGAACAGAATTAATGAGAAAATACCCGTTTCCTTTTTTTCCTTCAGAGAAATTTATGACTGAAGCTGTGGTTATGTATAAGATTGCTCAAAAATATGGAACTGTTTTTGTCGATGAGAGGCTGATTGTAGTTGAATACCGCGATGACGGTCTCTCCAAAAATATTCGAAAGGTTTTTCGAGACAATCCAAAAGGATCTGTGTTATACCGATATATGATGATAACTATGGATTACGATTTTCCCTTTAAGCAAAGGATCGTTGACCAGGCACAGTATTTTGCAAGTCTCTATTTTTCTCATCCTAAAGAATTTTCCTTTGGCACCATCAAAAAAATAAAGTGCAAATGGTTATTTTTTGCGTCGTTACCGCTAGCGCTTGTTATGATTATCCACGACAGCACGTATAGTTAGTTCTCTTTGAATATTTTCGAATTCCACATATCCATTACCTTCTCAGGCCTAAACTTCTCATTCTTTTTGCGGCCACATTTGCCAATTTTTATTCTTAACTTTATGTCATCCATTAGAAGCTCGAGTTTTGCTTGATAAGTTGCTTTGTCAAAATTATCAATCAAGAAACCGTCATAATTATTTTTAATAATTTCTGACAGCGAGAGAGCGCAATTATATGTTATTACTGGCAAACCACACTGTCTGGCTTCAAGGATAGTTACAGGAAATCCCTCATATAGGGAAGTTGAGGCGAATATTGATCCCTCCGAAAGAGCTTTGTATTTGTCTGCTGTGTTGCCACAAAGAATAATTTTGCTGTCGAGAGATAATCCGGTAATCATATTTTGTACATTTGCTCTGTCCTCTCCATCACCATAGATTTTCAGTTGCCAATCAGGATGGTTCGGCGATAAATTAGAGAAAATTTCAATTAACCCAGATAAGTTCTTTGATGGTGTTAACCTGCCGAGGGAGACGATCACTTTGTTTTTTAAATTTGATAGTTCGACGCCGCTTTTCGGGGTTTCTACGAAGTTATATATCGATACTAATTTGTTCTTGTCAAATTTTTTGTTAGTCAGGTATTTGACGTCGGAATCGCTCAAAACAATTAGCTTTACAAACTTTTTATAAACTAATTTTAGATAAAAATATTGATTTCTCCAGTGTTCAAAAAACGTTTTAGCTGAGCTATGCAACTGAGCATAAATCTTATATTTCTTGAAAAAGTACTCAGGCAAAATCAAGGAGTATCCAGGATCTGTGAGCAAAATTATAGAGTCATCTTTTTCAGCGAGAATATCCCTGATTATTATTTCGGTTTTTTTGGCAATTTTGTAGATATATATTTTTTTGAGCGCGTCAAGGAGCGATATTGGTGATAGTGGAGGGAGCGAGAGGCATCTGGTAGCGATTCTTTCGTCCCAAACGAAGGGAAAAAACTTCACATTTTTGAAATCTTTACGATCGAAAAGAGCTACGACGATAACATCGTTCCCTCGTTCGAGAAGACGGTGGGAAAACTGGTAGGTCCATGTTTCCATACCGCCAACCGCGTCAAGGAAGCTCGTAAAAATTACAATTCGTTTCTTATTCATTTTATTTAATAAGTAGTTTATTGAGTTTCTCTATAGTCTTATCCCAACTAAAAGTTGAATTAACCGTTTCCCCTAATGCTGCTCCGAGTGAAAGTCGCAGCTTTCTGTTTTGTAACAACTCCGTTAATCTCACTGACAACATATTCTCATCTCCTGCGCTAATCAGGAATCCGTTCTTACCATTCTTTATTATTTCTTTTGTACCACCAGCATCTGTTGCGATAACAGAACATTCCATCGCACCCGCTTCGAGAACTGAGGTCGGCAAACCCTCAGAATATGAAGGATTTACAAATATCTCAGATTCAGCCAGCAATCCGCGCACCTGATTTTTATTTTTTTCTCCTAAAAATTCTATTCTTTTGCTAGCGCCAGCAAGCTTTCGAAGATATTGTTCATAGTTCCCCGAGCCAACAATCGACAACAGGACATTATCCATTTCAATTTTACCTAACACGTTTATAATGTGCTGAATACCTTTTGCCTTTATTAGCCTTCCAACATATATAACTCTTGTTATGCTGTTTCCCTCCAGTCTAGGTTTTGCTCTGAAAAATTCTGTATCTACGCTATTATAGATAATCGCGATATTCTTACCTCCAAGACTTGTGGAAAAGTCTGCGGCAGCCTTTGAAATTGCGATGTGGCTGTCGGCTAATTTAAATACAAGCCGACCAAAGGTTTGGTCGTACAGATAGGCAATAAGACTTGCAATTGGATTCGATAATTTAGGATGGCATGTACCATGCTCGATATGGAAAGACTTCAAGTGATATTTTCGTGCGAGAACCAAACCATGCAGACTCAGCGGGAAAAATCGAGTATTCGTAATAACGATATTAGTTTTTTCCTTTAGAATATCATTTACTTCAGATAAATCAGTTTTTGAGAGCATTGGTATAGGGAAGGTGCCTCCAAGAAGGTTCCATGTGCTAACACGAAGGATCCTTATTCCCTCAATTTCTTCAGCTCTTGGCTCTGCTACTATTTTTGAGGATATAACAATAATTTCATGCCCTTTCTTAGCAAGTCTTGTTGAGATTTCCCACGAAAATTGCTCAAGCCCACCCCTGTGCGGGTAAAAATATGGAGCAAAAATAACTATTTTCATTCTGCTATTCTTCTTTCTCTATCTCCTTAAGTCCTAACTTCATAACCATATCATGTAATTTCTTCTCAAGTCTGTTAGCCTTTGTGTAGACACGGTAGGTGATAAAAAGAAGAAAAATAAATGCAATCCCAGCAAATGTCCCAACTCCAATGCCGTTTTTGCTGACTTTGTCGGCTAGCCTTAGAAATACATCAGGCAGAATTGTTGCAGCAATGATTGCCGACCATGTGAAAAGCCAAAAAAGGAACATTACTAAACTCTCATAGTGTTTTTTAAGGTCATGATAGCTTTTAGATATTACAGTGAGTCCCACAAGTACCGCAATTATCTTTGCAGAAATAATAATCATTTTTTTCCTGATAGTTTAATGCTGATCATCTTCGTAAGTATGTTGATGCCATTAAGCCAGCTTTGGCCGGTTATTTTCGAATAATCTGTGTAGATTACTTCGATCGGAACTTCAGCCAATTTCAATCTATTTCTTTTTATTTCACCAATAGTCTCCGAACAAATCTCATAACCTATAGAATGAAAAGACATCTTTTTCATTGCATTTTTGCTAAAGGCACGCATTCCTGACTGGCTGTCCGTCACCCACTTATGAAAAATTAGAAAAGTCAGCGCATTCATCACCCAATTACCAAAGATTTTTAGCTTCGGCATTCCTTTTGAATTCAGCATACGAGTACCGATAGTAACGTCAGCTCTATTTTCTAAGATTGGTTTGATCAGTTCTGCAACGTCCTCTGGATTGTGCTGGCCGTCAGCATCAAGTGTGACAATAATATCTGCTCCAATTTTTTTTGCGGCTTCGAAGCCGGTCGTGGTAGCTGCCCCGACGCCGAGATTTACGAGATGTTTGATAACGTGTTGGGTGCTATTCTTTGCTATATCATAAGTTCCATCGCTGGAACCATCGTCAACGATAACTGGCACAATAGAATCTATACCGTCAATTTTTTTCGGCAGTTTCTTGATAACATCTTCTATTACAGTTGCTTCGTTGAAAGCTGGTATTACAATGACTAATTTCATGATATTAGAGTACCACTAAAGTAGTTTTAAGTAAACGGAGATGCTCTAATTTTTTGCTCGGAATAAATAGACTTCGTTCGTTTCACTTTTGGCATGGACTGCTAGCACGAAGTTTGGATTATTTAAGTACTGAGCTGCAAAGTGAAACTTTACAGCTGACGGCGTCCAACCGATTTGATTATCGACAATATAGACATAATCATATTTCCTTAGCGTTGTCAGCTCGGTAGGACTTGATGGATCAAGCGGATGGATCGTTACTGGCTGGAATGTATCTGGCAGCCAAAGATATCCAATTTTCCAGTTAGGCAAGAAGCGTTCGAAGTAGAAAGTATAGGCTTCGATATATACAGAGCCTGCTTTCTGATCCTTCAGGTAATTGATTGCTTCCATATCGGCATTTGTCACTCTTACCATCGGATCATAGGCTACTGATCTTTCTGCCTTATTTATAAAGGAGCGGCCGACGGCAAGTATTATTAAGATCGTAAAAATATAGCCAATGATTTTATTTTTCTTGATTAGGAAGACCGAGATAAAATATATTATCAATCCAGCCAATATCGAGAGAGGATAGACCGAGTCACGTACCAGTCTATCTGGGTTCGTAAGGAATGTAAGTCGAGATGCTCCGACCAGCAAGAGTGCCCAAATAGCTACTGGGAAAAGCCAGACCTTGTTCTTCAAGTTTTTTATAAATGGTAGTGCAAATATGCCGAGGCAGCCGAAATAAAAGATAATCACGCCACCAATGTAGTATGGGTATGCGTCAAGTTTCAGAACTGATTCAGGGTCTTGGGAGCCAATAATCTTGAAAAACGGATAGCTCGTTAAAAGCTTGACAGATCCTTCCATTAGGCTACGCGTCGAGGCAAATAGCTCAGACGTCAGGAAGAGATAGAAGCCAGCTGCGAGAAGAACTAGAATTCCGCCGAAGTAAAGTAGGCCCTTTTTGACGCTCCAGATTTTTGTCGTCATTTTATATATGATAATGACGATCGGCAACACTGCTGCTACTGCGAGGAGATAGAGTGTCGTGAGGTGATGAGTCAGTGGCAAGGAGATAAATAAGACTAAAGTTAGGAGACCAAAGACAATCTTATTAATTCTTTTTTTATTCTTTATGAATAGGAAGAGCATCAACATGAAGAGGGGAAGCAGGATCTGCGCGGCGATCAAGTTTGGGTATCCACCATCGTTTAGCTGCTGGATTTGAATCTTGGCTGTGAACGAGTATAAATAGAAACAGATCAGAGTCGCACTTGGACTGAAAAGATAATATACCAAGTAGAACATGGAAACTGCAGCCAAGACGATTATTGAGGGTGCAAACCATTTCATGACGTCCATCATATCTGCATTGAAAAGATGGGCCATCTTGGCGATAAATATTAGAAAGCCAGGGGGATAGGCGCCAGATTTCAGATAGTCAAGTAAGTTTATATCGCCCTTGTAAAAAGGCTGTGCCATGTTCCAGTGCATCATCGCATCATGTCCAGGTGGTACTGGATAGTGGTGAATAATCAAGCCAAGATATTGAAATGCGGAGAGTGCTAAGACTCCAAAAATAAAAAGAGTCCAATAGACTTTCTTATTTGTAAAGATTTGTTCTAGAAATTTAAACATTTTATCCATTCTGATTCTCCGTTGGTTTTATTAATTCGCGAAATGTTTTCAGATCGTAAACTTTAAATAATTGTGAAAGAAGCAAGTAGGTGATGGCTGATAGAGCGATGCCGATGATGAAGTTGATTGGCAGCTGGCGAATGAAGAGTGTTAGGATCAAAGTGACAGCAAAAATGAGGATGATTTTGAGCGTTGTTGCCCAATCAACCTTGAAGCTGACGACTCGGTGAGCGTTGAACCAATTTATGGTGAGAAGTACAAACTCTGAGATTAGTGTGCCCCAAGCCGCACCCATAAATGAGTATTTTGGAATTGCGAACAGATTGAAGAGGAAATTAAACAACAAAACTGAGATAGCGATCTTGATCATCAGCTTCTTTTCATCGTTAGCAATCAAGATTTCTGCGAGGAGAGTGTTGAGATAGATCAAGGGAAGGGTGAAGGCGAGCAGGATTAGGGCGCTGCTGCCAGGGATAAATTCTTTGGTGCTAAGTGCAGTAATAATCTCCTTCGAGAAGACTGAGCAAACTACAGTCATCGGCAGCGAGATAAATAGCATGACATTAAATGATTTCTGAACAAGGTTCGCCACCATTTCTTTATTCTTGCCGATATGTTCAGAAATGGCAGGCTTTAGTGAGCTGGCAAAGTAAGAGCCGAAGAAGGCGATAACCTCGAGGATTTTGTAGGCATTTGAATAGATGCCAACCGCCTCGCGACCTTTCATCGGGTAGAGCATCAAAGTATCTAGTTTGAAATATAAATTATTGACGACGAAGACGACGCCGATTGGCCAAGATAAATTGAAGATCCAAGAGGAAACCTCTTTGTTAAATTTCGGTCCAAATGAGATAAACCGTCGTGCAAAGTACCATTTGAAAAGCCAGATCATGACTCCCGAAAGGGCGACAGTACTAATAACCCATAGGAAGCTGCCATGAAGGACGGTGATCGTATATAGAGCGGCAATCGTTACAAGTTTACTTAGCAGCTCGGCAAGAGCGGAGAACTGCATCTTGAGGCGATTTTGTAGAACCATATCATAGACGCTGCCCAAGAGATTGAAGTAGAGAAAGCCGGTAGCGATGATCACGCCGAAAATAATATTGTGGTTGCTGCGATATGGCGTGAAGGCGATGAGGGCGATCGCAACTAGGCTGACAATAAGAGCTGAGATGGCGCGGATCGTAAGCACGTTCGACATGATCTTTTTCTCATGATCGGGCGCTTTTGATATTTCTCGGACAGTGACCGAGAAGAGGCCAAGATCGGCGATGACAAGGAAGAAGTTTACATATGTGGTTACAGCGTTGAAATCACCAACACCAGCCGCGCCGAGGTAGCGAGCCAGTAATTTGACCGAAATGAGGGTAAACGCCAAAGTCACTACCCTGACGATGATCTGGGAAGCAGTATTTACGAAAATTGCTCTTTTATTGACGTTCAATCGCTGCCATTTCTTTGTTAGTTTTTTTCTGTTTCTTCTTCGAAAGTATCAAAACAGTAACAAGAAAACCAATCAAGATCAACAAGGCGCCAACGAGTGCATAGGAAGTGATCATCCAATCAACCTTTTCGAACCATTTCTTTGGCGGGATGATTGGCTCGAGCTCATCATCTTTTGTGAGCATTGTAATCTTGCCGCCTTTTGCTTGGGAAATTTCAAAAATGAGCGGATCGCTGACCGGTGTTAAGGTTTTCACATCTTGACCCTGTACCGTCAGCTGGTAGAAGCCAGCTTTGATTGGAAAGTCGATGGTCAATTCAAAATTACCGTTCGCATCGGCAAGGATAGATAGCGTTTTACCTTCAGGCAGCGTTGGTGCTGGAGTTAGTGTGATATTGGCAGTGAAGTTTGGTTCGGTCGTGCCTGAAATTACGAGACCGGAAAAAGTTCCAGCGAGTGGATCGTTGACGAAAGCACTAGCCTTACGAACGGATAAATTGGAGGGCTTCACTAGCTCGTCCTTGATCTTTGGATCCGGTTCTTTGACGTTGATGGTAAAATGGCTTGCTGGTCCCCAGCCGTCGCCATTGATCGCGCGAATGTGGAAATAATGTGTGCCAATTGTTAAACTATCGTAAATCATCGTCAGATCAGCAGAAGTGACTTTAGCTTCTGGTGTTGTGTCGGCCGTGTCGTTCATTAAATATGAGAAACCAGTGACGCCTGACGGCTTATCCCAAGTCAGTGTTGCTGATGTAGCTTCATAAAAAGTCTTTTGGTCGGGATGAGTTGTTGAGGAAACAGTGATTGTTCCTGGTGGCGTTGGCTTGCGCTCGAAAGAGAAAGAGGTGCTGCCACCATCGTTGCCGGCGATCACACCTTTATTCGCAAGCTTCACGTTAGAAACGCTGATTTTGCCGGTTCCAACGCCTGTGCCTTGGACCTTGAGGGTCGCAATTTTAAATGAAGTTACAGAATTCGTGACTGCGCCGACAAAATCTCCAGTGCCGCTTGGCTTCGTTACCCAAAGAGCGTCACCAGGGGAAGTCGAGACGATTTTGATTGGTCCAGATGCTGAGATACTGCCAGAGAAGGCGTTGAAAGTTGCGCCTGTGGCGGTGATGGTCACCGTCGTAGTATCACCAACGTATTTGGCGCCACTGTTGGAGACTGAAATACCGGCAGCAAAAGCTGAAGTCGGGATGGTTAACGCTGCTATCGCGATTAGGGTAAAGTAAGATGCAAATTTCTTCATTCATTCCTTAAATTAAATTTTATTTTTATTTATATATTATATTCTGTCATTCCAGCCAGTAAGAGTGAGAGGTGGAATCTAGGACGCCCCCTTCATCTATTTTCGCCTGGATCCCAGCCTTCGCTGGGATGACAACGGGGATTCGCTTAATTCGCTCTATTTGTTATTCGGTTAATTATTTATTTTGCCCAATATCCAGCCAAGATCGAAAGGTCTTGAATGTCAATTGCGTGACCAACTTGTCCAGTTAGGTTTGCAAGTGGATCTTCTGGATTTACTTGATTCCAATACCCAGCGAAGATTGAAAGATCAGTAATGTCGACTGCGCCATCACCATTTATGTCGCCCTGTTTGTGGACTTCAACAGTTATTATTTTTGTGCCTACGACTGCGCCGCTAGCGTCCTTATACTCAATGGTATAGACATTATTCCCTGGACTCATGTTTGATAGTGTCAGGACCCAGCTTCTTGAGCCAGTGTTGCCGCCATCAAGAGCGCTACCGTTTACATACGCAGTCACTGTTGAATTTTTCACACCACTAAATTTTTGATCGGTAGCATAGGTTTTGATTGTGATGTTCGTCGTGTCGTTTGCTTCAGTGTCCGCAGTTTGAGTAAAGTAGCTGTCAAAAAGTTTCATAAAATTATATGAGCTATCAAAAACGTGTGGAGTATAGCGATATAGAGAAGCGGTGGCAGCGTTCGTGAAAGTGACGTCATACTTGCCATCAACATTTTTCAGGACCTCACCAACCTGAAAGTCAGCCCCTTTGCCCTTTGCTCGCTCGAAATTATAACGAAGTTGCCAAGATGCCCACTCAACTTGATTTGTGAATCCTTTGTAATGCTCTGAGCAGCCACCGCTGTCAGGGCAACCATAGCCAACGGCAATCTGAGCGGCTCCTGAGTCGGTTGTCGTGGTAGTGATCAAGCTTTGTTCTTTTTGCAACATGACCAAAATTACTTTTGGGCTGATCGTACCTGTGGCTTCGTTCAGAGTAACACCTTCATAAGTATTTAGGCCTTTGAATGACTCACCAAGCGGCGTAGACCAGTCGCCATCTGCAATGGCTGCAGTAAATTTCTTGCCATGGGCAGCGTCAAAGATGATTTGCGCGGCAGTTCGTCCACCTTCGCTAAAATCTTTCAAGCCAGAATTTTTTGTAACCAAAAAAGCTTGAATGTCGGCAGCAGACATTGAATTAATATCAGTAAAATCTCGCTCACTGATGAGATTGTTGTACATTTTATTCGCGAGGAAGACTTCTTGGGTGAAGGCGGCCTTGACCATCTGTGGATACACCGAAAAAGAGGTGCAGAGAACGCTCGCAATACCCAAAAAAGATAAGATAGTTTGTAATCTTTTGTTCATTTCGATCTCAAATTAAAATGTTTTTTCACCAAGTACATTATACCAACAAGGTCAAGAAAAATCTAATATTGTAGTATAGAAGGGGATAAATTGTTTGTTTCTCTTGTGTTGTCATTCCCGACCTGATCGGGAATCCAGGAAGCCTTATTCCGAATTATATTCTGGATCCTCGGGTTATGGCTCGCTTTTCTATTAGATTTAATATGTAATAGCTCGTCCTCCCCAAGGATGACAAAAAACTAGTGAGTGTAGGATGCGACTAAGGAGAAAAGAACACTTTTGCTTATAGAAAAAAGTGTTGTATGTTGGTAAAATGGAATAGGTTATTAATACATTTCATATGAATCAAACACTTGGACAAAAGCAGAGCCGATCTTTTTTCGATGTAGCGCTGTTTTTGTTGTTCATGTCTTTGCCTTTTGAACGGCTTCTGACCTGGGATGTCGCCGGCTTCACTGTCAAGCTGCCATACATCATGGGCGGAATACTGCTGGTGACGGCAGCTGTGAAGCTTTGCCAAAATCGCGAGAAAATTACTTTTGCCCTACCTGATTATTTCCTCTTTGCTTTCGTTGGCTGGTCTTATCTGACCGCCATCTGGTCTATCGATCAGGCGAAGACGTTGATTGTCAGCTCGATGTTCCTCTTTATGGGGTTGATTTATCTTGCGATCAAAAATTTTGCGGATCAAAGTGAGATTAAGAACTATATTAAAATATTTATTTACTTAGGCGTTGCTACCGCAGTTTTCAGCTTTTGGCAGTTCTTTGCCGATGGCTTTGGCTTAGTATCACATTTCACTGGAGTAGGGCCAGCCTACACTCACGCGCTTTTTGGCTTTCCGCGAGTTCAGTCAACTTTTTTCGAGCCAGGTTTCTTCGCCAACTTCTTGCTGATCCCACTTTTCTTGTCCGTGTATCTATATATAGAAGAGAAAAAAACGTCGTCACTTTGTTTTTCGATGATTATCGGCTTAGCTTTTTTCCTCACACTCTCGAGAGGGGCGTTCGTTGCTTTTGTCCTTTCCGCGATAATCCTTCTCGCTCTAATGATCTGGAGCAAAAATTTTGAGAAAATTAAAAATCTATCCAAACCGACTTTGATTATCATTTCCTCCTTTGTCTTGGCAATTCTATGTGTGTTTATCGTCGCAGGCAATTCTGGTGTCAAAAATTATTTTTCGCAGATCAAAAATTCTGGTGATGTCGTTCAGTATGATGAGAAGTGGGGAGAAGAGCTGATGGTTCGCGGCTATACGATCAAAGTTGCGATGACTCACTGGCGCGAGCATCGACTTGTGGGCATTGGCACTGGTGCTTTTGGCGCGCTCCCAGAGTTTGCCGAAGTTACGGCCAAAGGGAACGCTCGGCAGACCGTCAACAGTCTCTATCCGGAAATTATGGTTGAAGAGGGTTTGGTCGGCTTGCTTTTGTTCCTGGCCTTTTTGCTGGCAACTTTAGGTAGGGTTCTCACGTTGAAAAAAGAAGATTATCTCAATCTTTTCTTTGCCGCCATTATATTGGCCATTTATATTCAATATGCCTCATTTTCTACGCTCTACTTAGTATATATATGGGTATTTTCGGGAATAGCAGTTCGAAGAGACAAATTTAAAATTTAAAATTTACGAATTTAAAATGAATTCCTAATTTAAAAATGATAAATGTTGAAACAGAGGTTATAATTCTGTTCCTAATGTGTCATCCTCGGGGAGGACGAGCTATCACATATTAAATCAAATAGAAAAGCGAGCCATAACCCGGGGATCCAGGCGGAATACATAGATTCCCGCCTTCGCGGGAATGACAGAAGCGGCGCGGGAATGACAGAAAAGAAAAAGTTTCTAAATAAATTGAAAAATATTAAAATAATAAAATAGCTTTAGCTCAGGAGGGGTCCTTGGCAGGTTTCGATTCAATACAATCTAGGCGACATCAAAAAAATGCTGCACCTAACAAGGAAATGCTGAGCGCTTTTGCCTTTGCTGAAAAGAAGGCATATTTCGAGGCGTCTGATGAGATTGTCGAGGAGATGATAGAACTACATGAGGACAAGCTGGAGAAAATCCCCCTGATCCGCGAAGAAAAAGTTTCGATTAATTTCCTTACATATATAATAACTTTTTTTATTGCTGCAATTTTAGTTGTTTTTGGGCTAGTCGGCTATGCCAAAATATCGGCAGAGCTAGAATTACATTCTAAAACTCTAAAGAGCGACAAAACGGAAATCGAAAATGCTTTAGCTGCAGGCGACTATACAGCTGCTGGCGCTGTCGTCGGTAAAATCAGCTCTGATGTCGATAAAACAAAATATTTTGCAGAAAGCTGGGGACAGGATTTGCAGCTCTGGCAGCTGATGTCGCCTAGGAAATCGAAGCTGACTTCGATGGAAACATATCTAGATTTGGCACACACTTTTCTTCAGAAAGTGCCTTCCTACGAAGGAAAATTGGCCGATATTCAATCTGGTGATTTTCTCAATACAAATGGCAATATTGCTAATCTCAACAATGCAATCACCGCGACAAATGATGTGTTGCAACAAGCAAAAAACGATTTGAAAAATCTAAGATTGATACTCAAAATCCAAAAAGTTCATAATTCTGCGGTCAATTCTAAACTTAGTGAATTCGACGACAAGCTTGCTAAGGCGAGTTTATTTGTGAATCGTGATCTGACTTGGTTTGTGGGCGCTGATAGCACGCCAAAGAAATTCTTGGTGATATTTCAAAACAACGATGAGCTCCGTGGCGGAACTGGCGGCTCCTTTGGCTCTTTTGGCATCATGAAGACAGTCGATGGAAAGATTCAGAATATTGATTTTGGTACGAACATTTTCAAGCTGGACAACGATTACGTCTCAAAAAATGCTATTACTCCGCCAGAAGAGCTAATCGCGCTGAACAATGGCCGCTGGTCGCTAAAAAATGCTGGCTTTGCTGTCGACGGGCCAGAGGCTTTTAAGAAGATTGAGTGGTTCTACAATCAAGAAACTGGCGACACGGTGGATGGCGTCATTACGATCGATACGTCAACAATCATTTCGTTACTGAAAATCACGGGGCCGATCGATATGCCGGATTATGGTAAAAGTATTGGTGCTGACAATTTTCGCAACGAGATCGAGCTTGAAGTCCAGCAAGACTACTTCGCCCGTGCTGGAGGGGCTACTGAAAATGAGCCGAAAAAGATTATTGGCGACATGATGCCAAAGTTTATGACCAAAGTATTCGCTGATTTGAGGGATAAGGAGAAGAAGTCGCTCGTCCTAAACTCGCTTTCAAAATCTCTCTCTGAAAAAAACGTTTTGCTGTATTTTGACGACATCGATCTTCAAAAAATGATTGACGACAGCAACTATTCTGGCCTGGTTACGAAGAACAGCGGGGACTATCTATATGTGAATAACTCAAATATCGGCGGTGCCAAAACTGATACTACGATGGTCGATACATACAACTTGAACTCGACGATCGATAGTCTTGGTCTCATCACTGATAAGCTTCAAATTACACGATTTCATAACGGAACAAGCGTTTTTCCGGGAGGCTCTGATCAAAATTTTGTTAGAGTAATGACCCCAAATAATTCGAAGCTCATTAGCTTTGCCGCTGTCGCCGGAAATTTTCAAGTATGGCATGATCGTGGGCTGAAAGACGGCTTGCCGTATTATATGGGCGAGGAGGCTGGCAAAACGAAGATCAGCTTCTGGATGACGACAGAGCCTGGAGCGACAAGCGAAGCAGACATGGTGTATGCGCCTGCTTATAGAGTCGATACGAGCGACAGCTTTATCTATGAACTGTCCTTACAAAAGCAGCCAGGCGTTGAGAGTGAAAATGTGAATTTGCAGATCAATTTTCCTTCAGATTTTGTACCCGAAAATGTCCTTAATTACGACAAGGAAAATCATCGCCTCAATTTGAGCCTGAAGCTGACGGAGGACAAGAAAATCTTGATTAGCTTCAAGAAAAACAAACTAGGTACTCAGAGGTAAGTCGTTTTTGCGTGTCATTTCGACCCTACGAGCTTTGTCGAGTAGTCGGAGAAATCTTACAAATAAATTACTATTCATGAAAAACTATTATGTCTATATAATGGCAAGCGAAAGTAACATTATCTATATTGGAATGACAAACAATCTTATTAGGAGAGTTGTTGAACATAAAAATGAAATTATTGATGGCTTCACCAAAAGATATAAATGTAATAAATTGGTTTACTTCGAAAGTTCGTGTGATGTTAAGTCTGTGTTGGAAAGGGAGAAGCAATTGAAAAGATGGGGAAGGTGCAAAAAGATTTACTTGATTGAGAACTCTAATCCTGAATGGAAAGATTTATCAATCGGAATCGACTATTAGAAGATCTCTCGGCTCCGTTTCACTCTGCTCGAGATGACAAGAAAAATTGAATGCTACACATTACTTCCAAGTCGTCCTGATCGGTGTTATATTGAATTGAATTCTTTATAAAGTAAAGTTAGATTGAATAATATGAACAAACAGCCAGCATTAGCAATTGTCGTTCCATGCTTCAATGAAGAAGCGGTTTTGAAGAAGACAACCGCAGAAATTACAAAGAATCTTGATCTACTAATAAAATCGCAAACAATCTCAAATCAAAGCTATATTTTACTAGTTGATGATGGCAGCCGTGACAAGACTTGGGCAGCGATCGAGAAGTCAAAAGCGGCAAATGCCAAAATTAAGGGCATGAAGCTAACTCGCAATTTTGGCCACCAGCAGGCGCTCGTGGCTGGGCTAATTCATGCAAAAAATAGCTCAGATGTGGTAATCACCCTTGATGCCGATCTTCAGGACGACCCCAAGATAATTGGCAAATTCGTTGAGGCGTACAAAGAGGGCAACCAAGTCGTCTATGGGGTTCGAAAAGAGCGGAAACAAGATAGTTTTTTCAAGCGATGCTCGGCAACCTTTTTCTATCGCCTGATGAGGACACTTGGCGTTGAAATTGTTTACAACCATGCCGACTATCGACTGATGAGCCGAATTGCAATCGAGCACTTAGAGCAGTTTCATGAGGTCAATTTATTTCTGCGTGGCATTATTCCACTTATTGGCTTGCCCTCAGCTACCGTCTACTATGATCGAGTAAAACGTGTCGATGGTGATTCAAAATACACCTTGCACAAGATGATTTCTTTCGCTTGGGATGCGATTACCTCCTTCAGCATCAAGCCGCTGAGAATTATTACGATCACAGGCTTTCTCATATTTATTTTTAGTCTAGCGGCGGGGGCCTGGGTACTGGTAGAATTAATAAAGGGAAACGCAATCCACGGCTGGGCTTCGACCGTCTTGCCGATTTACTTTATCGGTGGCATACAGATTCTCTCGATCGGTGTGATCGGCGAATATCTCGGTAAAATTTATCAAGAAGTTAAGAAGCGTCCAAGATATATAATTGAAAAGGAAATATAATATGTTCAAAAAAATTGCCACGATTCTCGCATATTTGGCTATCGTTCTGATACCTTTTTACGTATTTCGCTTCGATATTGTGGGGATCAGGACAAATCTGCTCGAGGTTGTCGTCGTGCTTGCTTTTGCCTTTGTCGCGATCGACACGACCTTTACTGAACGAAAGTTCAAATTTGGTTCGTATGGGCCGTATGTTTTTCTGTTGTTGTCTGTTCTCGCTACGACCTATGCCCATGATAACGAAAAAGCGGTTGGGATACTTAAGGGCTGGTTTTTTGTTCCGGTAATGTATTATTTGGTTGTCATCAATCTTTTTCGAGGCAAAGAGAAGGTCATCAAATTGCTTTCTTTCTTGGCCGTTCCGACTTTGCTGCTTTCTGTCTGGGCGATCCTGCAGCACTTCGGGATTGTGACTAAGCTTTTTTATCAGGTGGGTAACGCCGATCTTGATCAATATTTGACAGCGCCTATTCGTGCATTTGGACCTTTCGACTCACCAAATTCGTTAGCAATGTTCTTGGCGCCAGTGATTTGTCTACTTCTGATTCCAATAAATAGTATCAAAAAGCTGGCTTGGAGAATTCTCAGCTTCATTTCTCTTGCAATCCCGTTGTCTGCGCTATATTTCACTACCTCAAGAGCGAGCTTCTTGGCGCTGCTTTTTGCTGTGTTCGTCTTTGCCCTTATCGGCTATATCAAGACGAGAAAGGTTGCGCTTATGGCGCTCTCAATCATCTTTCTTCTCGGCGTTGGGCTAGGACTTTTCTTATCAATATCGACAAACGATCCCGGCCGGACCGCGAGCAACACAGTCAGAACCAGAATTTATCATTATTCTATCGAGCTTGCTGGTCAGAACTGGCTGAAGGGCGTCGGTCTTGGTGGCTATACAGCGGCGATTGATAAATTTACAGTCAACGATGTAGAATTTCATACTTATAATCTGAGCTATGCAATCCATCCGCACAACGTTTTCCTCGCGATGTGGCTAAATCTCGGATTGCTTGGTTTGCTGTGTTTTGTGGCCCTTTTGATCGACTTTGTGAGAGCAGCGATCAAACGGCTCAAGTCAGATCAGTGGCGAGTGGCGACCTTTGTACTCATGGCGATGTCGACGATCATTATCCACGGACTTTTCGATACGACATATTTCAAAAACGATCTGTCGGTCATCTTTTGGCTGATATTTGGTCTTATCTTTTTGATTAATTCAAACGACAAAAATGATCAAAAAAATTAATTATATTTTCTTTTTATTGGTAATTTTATTTATGCCATTGCAGGGTCTGGCCTCCGTTTTGTTGTCGCAGACTACTCTCGCGCCGAGCTTAGTTTTTTGGGCACTTCATTGGTACGAGCCAGTGCTGGTAGCGCTATTGATAATAAATGCGATTACTTATTTCTGCCAAAAAAGGAAGCTCGACTGGTCTATCGTGATATTAAGTACAACATTGCTCTTCGGCTTCATCTCCGTTTTGTTTATTTCTCCATCAATTTCACTTGGGCTCGAGGGTTTCCGCTTTACCTTGCTTGGCCTTGTTTTTCTTCTTATAGCTCTTCTTTTGCAGATCGATAAAAAGCAAGTTGCAATATTGATAAAGATCTATTTGATCATAGCTGTCGTCCTCAGTGTCTGGGCGATTCTTGAGCGTTTTTTACCTACTTTCTATTGGGACAGCTTGAAGATCAGCTTGCCAATATCTCGTTTTGGCTGGGGATATTATGACGCTGGTGGTTGGCTGCAGAGCACGGCTTTCTCGGTTGGGCCGAATCAGCTTGCATCATATTTACTACCTGCGTTTTTCATACTTATGCAGAAATGTTGCCCGAATGTCATCCCAGCGAAGGCTGGGATCCAGGCGGAATATATAGATTCCCGCCTTCGCGGGAATGACAAAAAAGAAATTGGGAATCAGTTTTTGAATTGGCTTTATCCGATACTGATTATTGTTGCGATTGCATTTACTCTCTCTCGAAGTGCGGCCGTGGGCCTCTGTGCTGTTTTACTCATCTGGTTTTTACTTTATTATAGAAACAAAATTGCCAAATTGATTGTTATCGCCGTGATTATCATCTTTGGCGCAATTATCCTGATAAATAAGGACAACGCCACAATCAACAATTTTCTGACACATGGAAATCAAACGGGTCATCAGAGTGCGTTGCAAATAACGATGGATGAGCTTCATAATCGTGTGAAAACTCCTGCCAAATTGCTTTTTGGCGCAGGTCTCGGCACAGCCGGGCCAATCGAAATCAAGTACAACAGCGGCATTGTTTCCGAATCTTGGTATTTTCAGCTGGTGCTTGAGCTCGGCATCGTCGGACTGATTTTCTGGCTCGCAATCATTAGCATACTCATTTACAAATTATCAAAAAATTCTGAGCGTGGTTTTTTCTTTGGCATCGTCGCCGTCTCTGTAACCGCGCTATTTCTGCATACCTTTGCTGACAATCCAGCGCTCACCTATACATTATTCATAATTATTGGTATTAAATACTTTGGCCAAGATAAGGTAAAAAACAGCAAGGAAGCTAATGTCTAAAAGAATATTGATCGATGGTCGGTTTATTGGAATAGGCGATTCAATCGCCCGATATGTACTTGAAATGCTCGACGGCATTCTGAAAATTGATAGTGTAAATGAATACACGCTCCTGATCAGACCGATCGGTAAGCCGAAGCTTGATGTTTATCCCGAGATCACGAAGGCAAAGAATCTAAAGGTTCATGAGCTTGATATTCCACATTACTCCATGAGCGAGCAGACAAAGCTAATCAAGTATTTGAATACTGAGAAATTTGATCTTGTTCATTTTACCCAGTTTAATCATCCAGTTGCTTATCGTGGCAAATTTGTGACGACGATCCATGATCTGACGCTTGTCGGTCATTTGCACTACTTCAACCTCGCGAAGCAGCTTGCCTATAATACAGTGATGAAAGATGCGGCGAAGCGCTCAGCCAAGGTGATCGCAATCTCGCAGTACACGAAGGACGATATTATTGAATTTTTTCATATCAAGGATGATCAAATTCGAGTTATTTATCATGGGATTGATCACAGCAGGTTTAACAATAAGATTGAAAATAGGGCAGAGCGAGTAGCGAAGTTCAAAAAAGATAATGAAATTGCTGGCGACTACGTTCTCTATACTGGAATGTGGAAAAAGCATAAGAATTTGAAAAGATTATTTGAGGCTTACGAGCAGTATTTGCTCAAATCTGGTTCAAAATTACAACTCGTTATGGTTGGGGCAATCGATGAAAACGAGCCAGAGATCCTTGCTCAAATAGAGCAGATAAATGCCAAATTTGATAATAAAATGATTCTGACAGTCGGGCCTCGCTATGGTGATGAGCTCGTAACTGCTTATGCCGGAGCATTGTTTTACGTTATTCCATCACTTTCTGAAGGTTTCGGCTGGCCACCACTCGAAGCGATGGCTTGTGGTGTGCCAGTGATCGCATCTAAGGAATCCTGTATTCCTGAAATCCTTGGCGATGCGCCAATCTATTTCAATCCATATGAGGTCAAGGAGATTAGAGAAGCGATAGAAAAAGTGGCAGGTGACGCCAGCTTGCGTGCCGAGCTAGTCAAAAAGGGACTTGAGCAGGTGAAGAAGTACGACTGGGAGAAGACGGCGAAGCAAACACTCGAGGTGTATGAAGAGGCACTAAAGTAATCCATTCTGTCATTTCAACCCTACGAGCCTTGTCGAGTAGTCGGAGAAATCTTACGAATTGAATGTTTGCTATTAGAAGATCCCTCCGCTACGGTCGGGATGACAAAAAAAATTACAAAAAAATAAGCTCACTTCCGGTAGGAAGTGAGCTTCTATTATTTTAAACTATATTCAATTATCGTTTGCAACCCAGCCCATCGATTACATCGACTTTAAAGTCTTTGTAAACGAAGTCATTCGGGTTGTTGGTCTTTCTGAGCATTACTCGGACAGTTCCTGCCCCAGTCCCGCTCATTAATCCCTGAATAAAGGTGTTTCCTACCATTAGCGGTGGAGATACTTGTGTATCCATATTGAATATCACTATCTCTTGGAACGCTATTGGGTTTGTGCCTGTGGTTTCCCATCCAGCTTTTGTCGCCGTGATGTTGAACCTGACACCGTTAAACACCGATAAGGTGCCGTTATACAAACTTACAGGAGTTAAAGTCCCATTAGCCTGTACGACTTTTATGTCCAGTGTCATTTCCGCTTCGGGTGTTGCCACTGCTTCAACGTGAAGTTTCTTTTTAATACTGGTAACTTTGTTACCAGTATTGGATATTATTCGTATTTCTACGGTGAAATATCCAGATTTGTTCACGATGAAGTTGGCATATGGAATGTATGATTCGCTGAGTTCCCAACCACTTGTCGGTAAACCGAGCTGGTCAGACACTGTAACTTGAACATCTTCAATCGTAGATGCAGGGATAATATCTCCGCCGCCTCGATTCAGGGGAACGATTATGCCCATTGCGGACAATTCTTGTCCAACATTGGCCTTAAATGTTCCATCTGCTTCCATTTGAAGTGCAGGATGCTTCGCAGTTACATTGACACTATTTACGTACGAATACGGCGTATAGCCAGTTATCGTCCCATCGAATTTGGTCATCGAATTCCAGTCAGACTGGGAAACGACGATTACATTCGCTTCTACCCATAGGCCATTGCTGGTTTCTGGGGAGAAAAAGGTGCCTGACACATGATATGTGCCAACTAAATTAAAGTTAACGTTGCCGTCTGCCGAAACTGCCGCTGTATTGGATCCGGAGAACCAATATTGCCACATTGTTGGGATTGGGCCACCACGTTTTAAGGAACGACCATCCGAAGATGAAGCGTTACTTGCAGCGTAGTTCACATTTAAA
>Ga0194052_1000220_pt1 | contig 39349 bp, 37 predicted proteins | sample SepL226m_MetaG_FD_160117 | JGI IMG/M metagenome (GOLD analysis project Ga0194052, IMG submission 160117) | Anoxic zone freshwater microbial communities from boreal shield lake in IISD Experimental Lakes Area, Ontario, Canada - Sep2016-L227-6m | ecosystem: Environmental > Aquatic > Freshwater >...
AGGATGGTGCGCAGGATCGCTGACGGCTGTTCGGTGTCGACCCACTCGATGTGCTCACCGCCGGCCGCCAGCACATCGAGCGCCTCGTCGGCTTTGCCGTCGCGGATGGCGGCCGCCAGCGCGCCGATGGATTCACCGAAGCGGTGAGGTGTCACCAGCCTGGCGATCGGGGTGTCGTCGACGGCCGCGAGCCCCTCGACGAGGTCGGCGAGCACGGCGCCGGCTTCCACCGACGCCAACTGATCGGGATCCCCGACCAGCACCAGCCTCGAGTCCGGCCGTACCGCTTCCAGCAGTCGGGCCATCATTGTCAGCGACACCATGGAGGTCTCGTCGATGACGATGACGTCGTGCGGCAACCGGTTGTCCCGGTTGTGGCGGAACCGCGACGAGGTGTCGGGCCTGCTTCCCAGGAGCCGGTGCATCGTGGTGGCGGTCAGCACCGGCAGCCGATCACGGTCGATCGGGTCGAGATTGCCGACCTCGATCCGCACCGCTTCGACTAGTCGCGCGGCGGCCTTGCCGGTCGGTGCGGCCAGGGCGATCCGCAGCGGCGGGCGGCCGTCGAGTTCGGCCTGCTCGGCCAGTAGCGCCAGAAGCCTCGCCACCGTTGTGGTCTTACCGGTTCCGGGGCCGCCGGTGAGAACCGTCAGAGCCCGCGACAGCGCGACCTCAGCAGCCGCCCGCTGTTCGGCGAAGCTATCCGGGAACAGGCGGTGGATGTCCGGCACGGAGCCGGTGCGCTGTGCACCGGCCAGCCTGACCACGTCCTCGGCGACTCGGCATTCCTCGATCCAATAGCGATCGAGGTAGAGCAGACCGGCGTCGACATGCAGCACCGGCGTCTGGCCGGTGAGCACACTTCCCGACACTGCGGCGAGCCAACGCTCGGGGTCGGGCCACGGCAGGTCCGGCTCACCGACTGCACCCGCCACCGCCGATACATCGAGACACACCGATCCGCCACGCACCGCGCGCACGACGAATGCGATGGCCAGCGTGACGAGTTCGTCGGTCTCCTTGGCCAGCGCGGTGAGGCGCTGTGCCACAAGAACATCGGAGGATTCCAGAACGCCTGCCACGTTGAAAGCCCGCAGCAGCCCGGTTGCCGAGATGCTGCGCCGCCAGTCCGACACGTCGGTGACCGGGGCGCTCATGCCGCGCTCCGCTGGCCGTCGAGGAGGTCTGAGAGCGCGGTCACCAGGGCGGGCGGCGGTTGCCAGCCGAAAACCCCGGCGGGAGATCCGTCGATGACCGGGGTGTTCGGCCCGCACATGCCGCGGACGAAGAGGTACAGCACCCCGCCCAGGTGTCGAGCGGGCTCATAGCCCGGAATCCGCCACCGCAGGAACCTGTGCAGTACAACGCAATACAGCAACGCTTGCAGCGGATAGTCGGAGTGCAACATGGCTTCAGCCATCCGCGCCGGTGTGTAGTCGGCGGCGGTCAGCGGCCGGTCAGCCTCACCGAGCCAGTTGGTCTTGTAGTCGGCGACCACATAGCGGTGCCCGTCGGCGAAAGGGACCCGGAACACTACGTCCAGTGAGCCACTCAGGTAGCCGCGCAGGGTCTGGCGGCCGAGTGTGGCGTCGGTGAGACGATCGACGTAGGACCCCAACGGGTCGTCGTCGGGCAGATGCGCGGCGAGGAGCCTGCCGACGTCGGCGAGGCGGATGTCGGGAGCAGCCGATCGCAGATCTCCGCCGGCGAGCGGGAACTCGAAGTCCAGCTCGCACAAACGGTCTTTCAGGCCGATCTGCCGAAGGGTGAGGTTCCCGGCCAGCGGCCCGAGTGGCGTGTCGTGCATGGGTATCAGTGCCTCGGCGAGTTGTGGCGTGGGAAGGTCGACCGGCCACCAGATCGAATGCTTGTCGATCTGGACGGCAAGTTCGCCCACCAGATCGGGCGCCAGCGGGTCGGCGTGCTCGAGCACGGCGTGCACCAGAGTTCCGAATTTCGCACCCGTCGGCAGATCGGCCATCGGTGAGGGAACATCGGCGCCGTCGGCCGGTGTGGTCAGTGCGATGTCGGCGACCTCGTCGTCGAGTTCGAGGACCTCCGGCTCGCTGCTCACCCCGGCGCTCTCCTGCGCGGCGCGCACCAGACCCGAGTACGACGTTCTCCGCCAGACGGTGTCGATGTCACGGTGGAAATGCCGAACACCGAGATTGCCGGGCCGGGGCTTGACGCTGAAGTCCGCCAGGGGGACGACCTCTGAGTCCTCAATCGCCAAGGCGCCTTTGTCTTCCCAGCGCTTCAACAACGTCATCGCATCGGCGCACGAGATCTTCAGAGGGTTGCACCGCAGCGGCACGGAGGATTCACCGGGACTGCGGGCTCGCAGCAGCCGGGACAGGCCGCTGTTGGGCTCATCCCAACTGGGCGCCCACCACGCCACCACCTGGGACTGGGCCCGGGTCAGCGCCACGTATGTCAGCCGCAGTTCCTCGGCCCGCGCCTCGTCCTGTCCCAGTGCCTGCACACTGCTCATGTCCGGACTCTGCTTTCCCCCGATGTAGAGGCAACGCTGTTCGCCGTCGTGGAATCGGACGTATTCCTCGGCGAATATATGGCGGTTGAATGCGAACGGGAGGTACACGATCGGGAATTGCAGGCCCTTGCTTCCCCAGACGGTCATCACCTGGACCGCTTTGGCTTCGCTGTCCAAACGCCTGCTGCGCTCCGTTGCGCGCATGCCTTCATCTCGCTGCGTTCTCAGCCAATCGCGCAATGCGGTCAGGCTGTAGTGCTCGCGCTGGGCGATCTCATGCAGCAGTTCGGTGACGTGTGCGAGGTCGGTCATGTGGCGTTCGCCGCCGGCCCAGGAGAGAACGTCCCTGCCCATGCCGTTCAGTTGCGCAGCCTGGTAGATCGCCGGCACACCGGCCTCACGTGCGTGGTCGGCCCACTTTCGCAACGTGTCGGCCACATCATCGGTGATGGCGTCACCACCACGAGCGAGTTCGTCGGCGGTCTTGCGGAAGAACATGGTTGCCGCAGCGGCCCGAACCAATCCGGGGCGGTGCGGTTGATCCATCGCATCGAGCAGACACAGCCAGTCATCGGCTGCGGGTGACTTCAGGACATCGCTGTCACCGGCGTAGACAGCGGGCACTCCCGCTTTGAGTAGACCCTGGAAGCACTCGCTTGCACCGGAGTGACCGGTGATCACCGCGATGTCGCGGGCCTCGAGTTCCCTCCCGTCGAAGGTTGCTCCGCTGGCCAGCAATGCGCGGATGTCGGCGGCCATGTCCTCGATGATGTGCGGCCAGAGCACTTCTTTCTTCACGGTGTCGATTCCGCCGAGATCAAAGGTGTCCCGTGCCACGACGCGCAGACGGAACGGATCGTTGCGGGGCGCCCCGGCCAAACGGTGCCCAGATTTGGCGGCTTGGACGTCTCGCACCACGATATCGGGATCGCCGAGTTCAGCACCGCCCATGAACTTCTGTAATCGATCGACGAGGACGTCGTCGCTTCGCCAGTTCTTTCCGAGCGTTTTCCGATCGCCCGCGGTGCGCGCAGCGCTCAGATAGGTGACGATGTCCCCGCCGCGGAAGGCGTAGATCGCCTGCTTGGGGTCACCGATCAGGATCAAGGTCGATCGACCGCGAAACGCGCGATCCAGCACTTGCCACTGCACCGGGTCGGTGTCCTGGAATTCGTCGACCATCACCACCGACCAGCGCTGATGCATGCGGGATCCGGCGGGCGAATCCGGCTCCTCCAGGGCGTGGGCCAGGCGCGTCAGCAGGTCGTCGTATCCGAGGATGCCGCGCTTACGCTTGCGGCGATCGAGTTCGGTGATGAACTCACGGGCGAAGACCATGCGCACCGCAGCCGCGGTGTCGGGATGGGAGTCGAGTGGCCGTAACTCCGTTGCCGGTTGGCCGGCGATCTGGCGTGCCATCTCCAGTGCCTCGTCACGACTGAGCTTCGGCCGTTCTTGGATGTTCCCGAAATGTTTGAGGTAGAGATCGTCGACGATCTCCGCGACGAGATCCTCCAGGCTCTCGACAAGCTGCACTCCCGTCTCGCTGTCGCCTGCCACACCGAGAGACTTGAGCACGATATTGCAGAACTGGTGGACGGTGGCGATGGTTGCGGCGTCAAACCCGGCCAATGCGTCTTTCAACCGCTCCTTACGCCGGCTTAGTTCGTCGGCGTCGGCGTCGATGAGGCGGGCGAGCAGCTCGTTGTCCGTGACGGTTTCAGGATGCTCGATCGCCTGTACCGCATCCTGCAACGCCTCGCGGATGCGCTCCCGCAACTCCTGGGTGGCGGAGCGGCCGAAGGTGACGAGCAGCATCTCGTCCAGTGCCGCGATTCCCTCGGCGACGTAACGCGTCACCAGGCCGGCGAGGGTGAAGGTCTTTCCGGTTCCAGCACTCGCTTCGAGCACCGTGGTCGTCCCCGGGGCCGGCAGCGGTCCACACAGATCGAAACGTTCCATCAGCGGTTGCCCCCCTCGGCCGCCAGCATGGGCAGCCAAAGCCGTACGGCATAGGCGCCCATCCGGGTCGACTCGCCCTCGACCTCCTCGACAGAGGAGGGTCGATCCAGCAGTACCGACAACTCCGGATCCCTGCCCCAGATCTGTTCGATGGCAGGATCTTCACGTTCGTACTTCCACTGCCCCCTGGCGGCGGCCTCCGGGCTCTGCGGACGCCGACGGGAGTTCGCCGTGTTGTCGAAGCGGGCCGATGCCCAGGCGAAGGACGTCTTGATCGGGAGCGGGATGGGTTCGCAGCGTCCGGCGTCATAGATGGCGACCAGGTCCCGAAGGACGCCGAGCGGATCGCCGGGCGCCCTCAACCGGCGTTGAACCAGAACGTCGTCGGTGCCGCGTCCGATACAGACCGCGGTCCACGGCCTCGCGGGGAAGGCAGCTGCCAGGGCCACCAGCTGAATCCACGCGGCCAGCAGATGGGGACCGCCGAGCTTGGAGAAGGTCAACACGACGAAGGTGTCACCGAAGAGTTGCCCGACGGTGCCGCTGACCCGTCGTCCGTCACCGAGATCAATGTCGACATCGACGGCCGAGGGATCGCCGACGCGGAACTGCGCGGCGGCCGCTGCGAGCTGCTGCGCATCGTCGCGCAGTTCGTTGACGATACGGGTGCCGAGCCAGCCGGGCGGCACCAGACCCCGGCGCCACTCAGCCTGACGGGCTTGCGCGGGGTCCATGCCCGCGACCATGTCGGTGAGCATCCGGTCCCCGGCCGTCCACTTCTGCAGACCGTCGATCTCGACCGGCATCGAGTCATCGACGCCTTTATCGTCACGGGGAAGGTTGAACTGAAGCTCAGTGAAGAAGCCGCGGATCGGGTTCTTGAAGAAGGCCAGCAACTCGGCGAGTCCCACGTCCTGGGCTCTCGGCACGGGAATCGGTGCTCCGAAGAAGGCCGGTTTGACGGGACGGTCCTCGCCGGTGGCGCGAGCGGCGTCAAGTGCGGTCGGGTCGTAGGTGAACGGCTTCCCGGGAACACCGAGCTCACCCGGAGTGACGTTTCTGACGTCGAACGGTTGCAGCGGATGCCGGGTGAGGACCGTCGCACGGGCGTCCCCGTCGATTGTGGCGTCGAGTGCATCGAGCAGTTCCATCAGCGGTACTGCCGGCGGACGCTCCTTTCCGGAGTACTCGTTCGCGCCGGTATAGGTGACGATCAATTTCTCACCCGCGGCACAGATGGCATCCAGAAGTAACTGCCGGTCCTCAGACCGCACGTCGCGCTCACCGGTCACCGGGTCCCGCGCGAGAGCGTCGTCACCATCGGGGGTGCCCAGCCGGGGGAAGACCGCGTCGTCGAGACCGACGAGACAGACGACCCGGTGCGGCACCGACCGCATCGGCACCATCGTGCAGACCGTCAGGGTCCCGGTGCGGAAGTTCGCGCGCGTGGGCCGGCCCGCAAGATGGCCCTGCAGCATCGCGTGAACATCAGGCAGCCGCAGCAGGGTTTCGCCCCGCAGTCCGGCCCGCTCGGCGATGGCGTTGAACTCGCGCTGCAACTGGCTGATCTGCCAGGCGTCGGCATCGGTGACGCGTGCGATCGACATGACGCCGCGGGCCAGCGAGTCCAGCCACTCCCGCAGTGGGTGGACGCCGGTCAGCGCCTGGAACGCGTGGTGAAGACGTTCGACGAACTCCGCCAACCGGCCCGCGAGGTCGACGCGGTTGCTGCCAACATCGTCGAGGGGAAGCGTCGTGTCGATCCAGGCGTGGGAGTCGTCGGACATGGCCACCCCGGCGAGAATGCGGTCGAGTCCGAAGCGCCACGTGTTCTGGATGAAGTCGACGCCGAACGGCACGCGATGCTCCCGGTCGAAACCCCACCGGGTGTTGGACTGCATGACCCACGCGGTGATGTTCTCCAGGTCGTCGTCGCTGAAATCGAAGCGCGCCCGCACCGGGTCGGCGTGTGCGAGATTGAGGACCTCGCTCGCGGTCACCCGACTCGCCGCCAAGCTGAGCAACTGCGACGCCACCGCAAGCAGCGGATTGGTCTGGACAAGCGACCGGTCGGCCAACCGGACGCGGAGCCGGTGTGCGGGGTGGGCGCCGGGAACCACCTCGCCGAGACCGAAGTCCGCGGCGATCATCGGCGCGTAGGTATCAATGTCCGGGCACATCACCAGGATGTCGCGGGGCTCGAGGGTGTCGTCGTCGTCGAGCAGTCCCAGCAGGATCTCGCGGAGGACCTCGACCTGGCGTGCCGGGCCATGGCAGGAATGCACCTGCACCGACCGATCATGCTGGTCCAGCGAACGGATCTGCGGCCGAACGGCATTGGCGGCGATATCGGACTGCAGCCAGCCGAGCAGGGTCTGCGGTCGGGCGGTGGCACCGAGAAACTCGTCGGTCGCCACCTCGGTGGGCAGGCTGCGCTGCATCTCCCGCAGATCCCGGCCCAGGCTCGCCAGCAGCGGATGGGCGACCGCGCGGTGGCTGTCATCGTCGCGCCGCGCGATCGCCCCGCGTGAACCCGCCAGGGCGGTCCACATCTGCGCGCTGGGATGCGGAAGCCACAGGTGCACCTCATGATGGGCGGCCAGCGCAGTGATCAACTCGATGTCGGTCGACGGCAGGCGGGTGTGACCGAACATCGACACCCGCTCCGGCAGCTCCGCCGAGCCGGAGTCCTGCAATGTCGCGATCGTCGCCGCATGCCGTGTGTGCGGCGGGTCGATTCCCATGATGGCGACAAGCCGGCGCCAGAGTTCCGGTTGCCAGGACAGGTCATCGTCGATCCCACCCGCGTCGCCGTCGAGCCAGCCGGACAGCAGCCGCGGGCGTTGCCTGGCGTAGGAGGCGAACAGCCCGGCAAGCCGGCGGGCGACGGCGTAGCGGCGGCTGCGGCGGAGTTCCTTCTCGACGTCGTCTGACTCGAAATGCCCCAGGTGCGTGGCGAGCGTGCGTGCCCAGGGCTGATCGAGGTTGGCGTCGATCACCTCAAGCAGCGGCCATGTCATGGCGTCCGGCGACCACGGGTCGTCCTCGCCGGTGCCGGTGATCTCCGCGATCAGCGAGGCCGGTGATCGGAACCGGACTCCGGCACACACGCCGTCGGCCCCGGACCCGCGGCCGAGAATGTGGGAGAGCCGCTGGGACAGCCACCGCTCGACTCCGCGGGCGGGCACGACGACGAGATCCTCGGCGAACGGGTCCGAGGGCGGCGTGGCCAGCAGTTCCCCCAGTCCGTCCGCGAGGGTGTCGGTGCGTTCCGCGCGGTGAATGTGCAAGCCCATCGCGATCAAACCTAGACCGCACCTGTGACATTGCGGGCCGGACCAACCGACCGGGCCGGCCGGTCAGTCCTGGATCCGAATGACCACCTTGCCGCGTGCGGTGCGGGTCTCCAGCGAGGCCACCGCCACGGCGGCCTGCTCGAAGGGAAAGACCTGCGGCTGTGGCGGGGCCAGCGCACCCGAGGCCAGCAGAGCGGCCAGACCGTCCCACTGTTCACGCAGTGCTCCGGGATGGCTCAGCGTCCACGCACCCCATCCGACACCGACCACATCGATGTTGTTGAGCAGCAGACGGTTCACCTTGACCGTGGGTATCTCGCCACCGGTGAAGCCGACCACCAGCAATCGGCCTGCGGGCGCCAGGGAACGCAGCGAGTCGGTGAACCGGTCACCGCCGACGGGATCCATCACGATGTCGACGCCCCTGCCGCCGGTGAGTCCGGAGACGGCGTCCTTGAACCCCTCGGCCAGCACGACATCGGTGGCGCCCGCCGCGCGGGCCACCTCTTCCTTCTCCTCGGTGCTGACCACCGCGATCACCCGGGATGCGCCCAGGGCCGGCGCGATGCGCAGCGTCGAGGTGCCGATACCGCCGGCCGCGCCGTGCACCAGGACGGTCTCACCCTCGGCGAGCCGGCCGCGCACGGCGAGCGCGAAGTAGACGGTGAGGTCGTTGAACAGCAGTCCGGCGCCGGCCTCGAAGCTCACGTTGTCCGGCAGCGGGAACACCCGTTCGGCGTCCAGGACCGCCGTCTCGGCCATCGCCCCGCCGAGCATCGTCAGTCCCAGCACGCGGTCGCCCGCTTTGACGTGCGCGCCACTCGGTGCGGAGCGCACCACCCCGGCCAGTTCGGCGCCGAGGGTGAACGGCGGATCGGGCCGGTATTGATAGAGCCCGCGCGTCAGCAGTGCATCGGGGAACGCCACCCCGGCCGCATGGACGTCGACGACGATCCCGTCGCCGGCGAGGGGTTCGTCGACCTCGCCGATCTCCACCGATTCCGGGCCGGCGAGGGAGGTGACCCTGACAGCGCGCATCAGGGTTGCTTGATGGCGAGCAGGGTGACCTTCTGCTCGCCGCGCGGGGTCCGGTAGGTGATGGTGTCGCCGGCCTTGTGACCGAACAGGGCCAGGCCGAGCGGGCTGTCGGCGGTCAGCGTGGTGTCCTCGGCGCCGGCCGGCGTCTCCTCGATGAAGTTGACCACCCGCATCTTGACCTCTTCACCATCGGGCCAGCGCAGCTTGACCTCGGTTCCGTTCGGAAGCTGCCCGTCGACGGTGGCGTTGCCGCCGGCCAGCAGCCAGGTGAGCCTGCTGATCTGCTCCTCCACCCCGCCGAGGTCCTCGGCGCGTTGCAGAGCTTCGGCCGCATCGCCGCGGTCACCGACGGTTTCGGCGTCGCCCTGAAGGTCGGCGCGCAACTGATCCCGCCGGCGTTTGAGGTCGGCGAGTTCCGACTCCAGGCGCGCACGCTCGGCTTCGGCGAACTTCTTCGATCCGGAGTCCTGACTCATGGCAGTCAAGGTACCGGGTCGGGTGGTTTCGACGCCGTGTGACCGCCGAACGCTCCGCCGTATCGTCTTAGGCCCCGGCGTATCGTTTCACTCCGTGGCGAACCGTGACCACGGCGATCCCGGCGACGCCCCGACCATCCCGCCTCCGCTGAGCCCGATCGCCGACGACACCCGGCCGTCGGCAGCCGAGGAGGCGCGCACGATCGCGGCCTCCACCAACACCGCGACATTGGCGAGCCTGACGGCCACCGGCGATCCGTGGGCGTCCTTCGTCACCTACGGACTCCTGCACGGCGCGCCGGTGCTGTGCGTCTCACAGCTGGCCGAGCACGGCCGTAACCTGGCCGGCGATCCACGCGCGAGCCTTTCGATCACCGAGCCCGGCGGCAGCGCAGATCCGTTGGCCAACAGCCGGATCACGCTGGCCGGCGTCGTGGAACGGCCGGCCGGTGACGAGCTGGCCGCCGCGCGTGACGCGCATATCAACGCGGTGGCCGCGGCGCGGTTCTACATCGAGTACAGCGACTTCTCGCTGTGGGTGCTGCGCGTGCAGCGGGTCCGCTGGGTGGGCGGCTACGGCCGGATGGACTCCGCCACCGCCGCCGACTACGCGGCCGCCGGTCCCGATCCGGTGCGGCCCCTCGCTGCGGGCGCGATCGAGCATCTCAACGCCGACCATGCCGATTCGCTGGCGCAGATGGCCCGGGTGCTGGGTGGCTACCCCGACACCGAGTCCGCCGAGTGCACCGGAGTCGACCGCTACGGTCTGGATCTGAAGGTCGCCACCCCGCGGGGCGCCGCCTACACCCGCGTCGGATTCGGCCGACGGCTCGAGAGCCCCGGCGAACTCCGTTCAGCTGCAGCGGAATTAGGTCGACGCGCCCGCAGTGACTAGTCAGCCATCACCGGCGGCGGTCCGGAGGCGCATCTGCGCCGATGGCTGGGCTAGTGTTGCCCACGGTAGGCCGAGAGGAGACGGATGCATGGCTGATACCGGCCAACGCCAGCTCCTGGCCCAGTTGGGTGAGGAGCGAGGCTGGAACCGGCGTATCAGCGACGGGCGGGCCGACATATATATGAAGGGCACCGTTCGCATCCGGGTGGTCTGGGCGGGAGATCAGGACCTCAGCGGGGCGAGCCTGTTCCACGACCAGTGGTATGAGTCCTACACCCGCGACCCGTCCACCGTGAGCGCCTGGCTCAAGCGTTAGCCGGCGCGAGCACCGCCGCCAGTTCGCGCAGCGCCGGACGCGGATCCCACGCCGGATCGCCGTCGCCGAGCACCTGTACCACCACGTGATCGGCACCGGCTTGCAGATGTGCGGTCACCGTCTGTGCGGCCCTCTCGACCGAACCCATACCGACGATGCCGCGAGCCAGCCGCTCCGATCCGCCCGGGACGAAGTCGGACTCCTCGAAGCCCTGGCGCAGCCACGAGTTCCGGTAGTTCGGCAGACCCGAGTAGATCTGCAGGTGCAGATGGGCGCGCCGGAGTTGCTCCTCGTCGTCCTCTCCCACCACCACGGCCTGCTCGGAGACGATCCATTTGTCCGGACCGAGGATCTCGCGGGTGATGGCCGTCTGCCCCGGGTTGACCAGATACGGGTGCGCGCCGTCGGCGTGCGTGCCGGACAGTTCGATCATCTTCGGACCGAGCGCCGCCAGAAGCCGCGTCGGACGGCCTGACCCGGGTTCGATGGCCTCCGGCAGCGCGGCCATCCGCTCGAGGTAGCTGCGCATGGTCGCCAGCGGTTTCTCGTACGTGCCGCCCAGCAGGTTCGTCACCAGCGGCCCGTGACTCACGCCGAGCCCCAACACGAAGCGGCCGGGGTGCAGGGCGGTCAACGTGCGCCCCGCCCCTTCCATCGTTCCCGGGATGCGCGCGTGGATGTTCGCGATGCCGGTCCCCACGACCAGGCGCTTGGTCGCCGACAGGAACGCGGCCGACTCCACCAGGCAGTCCTTGAGTCCCACCTCGGGAATGAACAGCGATCCGAAGCCGAGCTCCTCGATCTCGGCGGCGACCTCACAGGCGGCCTGCATCGGCCAGGTGTCGCTGGCCCACCACACTCCGATACGGGACGGGAAGTCGATGCGGGCCCGAACGGAGCCGGCGCCGGATGGGGTCATCACTCGATTCAATCACCCGGCCTTTGGCAGACTGACCGCCATGGCCGGTGACGCAACCTTCAATCTTTCCTCAGTCTTTCGCACCGTGGCGGAGACCATTCCCGACCACAGGGTGCTGATCTGGCGGGACCGGCAGCTGACCTACGGGCAGATGGACGCCCGCATCGACGGCATCGCGCACTACCTGGTCTCCCGCGGGCTGGGCTGCCACACCGAGCGCGACCAACTGGCGGGCCACCAGTCCGGCCAGGATCACATGGGGCTGTATCTGCGCAACGGCAATGAGTACCTCGAGGCGATGGTGGCCGGTTACCGCGCCCGGGTGGCGCCGTTCAACGTCAACTACCGCTATGTCGAGGAGGAATTGCTCTACCTGCTCGCGGACTCGACGGCCAAGGCGCTGGTGTATGCCGCCGAGTTCGCCCCCCATGTTCAGGCCATCCGCGGTCGCCTGCCCGAACTCGAGGTCTTGATCCAGGTCGCCGACGACTCGGGCAACGAGTTGCTGCCGGACGCGGTCGATTACGAATCCATCGTCAACACCGCGGCACCGCCCGGCGGTATGCCGACCCCCGACGGCGAGGATCTCTACATCCTCTACACGGGCGGAACCACCGGCATGCCCAAAGGTGTGCTGTGGAGACAGCACGACATCTTCATGTCGGCGATGGGCGGCCGTCCGTTCCTGGCAGCCGGCGAATCGCTGGCGTCGTATGCCGATCTGGCCGCGCAGGCCAAGGCTCAGGCCGGCGTGCGTTCGCTGTTGCTGATTCCGCCGCTGATGCACGGCGCCGCTCAGTGGGGGGTCTTCAACGCCATCAGCACCGGCGGTTGGATCGCGATACCCGACGACGTCGCCAGACTCGATGCCGACGCCGTGCTGCGTCTCGCGGAGCGGGAACGGGTACTGGGCATCCCGGTCGTCGGCGACGCGATCGCCCGGCCGCTGGTGGACCAGATAGAGAAGGGCGACTACGACCTCTCGGGCCTGTTGGCGATCACCAATGGCGGCGCCACACTGTCGCCGACGGTGCGCGACCGGTTGCTCGCCGCGCTGCCCAATCTGATGATCATGGACGCGGTCGGGGCGTCGGAGTCGGGGGCGCAGATGACGACCGTCGCGACCAAGGGCGCCGATGTGGCCACCGCGACCTTCAGCCCGCTGGCAGACACGACCGTCGTCTCCGCGGACTTCAGCAAGGTGCTCGGGCCGGGCGATGGTGACGGCTGGCTGGCACGCCGGGACCTGGTTCCGCTGGGCTACTTGGGCGATGCCGAGAAGACCGCCCGCACCTTCCCGATCATCGATGGTGTGCGGTGGTCGATCCCGGGCGACAAGGCTCGCCTCCTCGCCGACGGCCGCATCGAGTTGCTCGGCCGCGACTCTGTCACCATCAACTCCGGCGGCGAGAAGATCTTCGCCGAGGAAGTCGAACGTGCGGTCGCCAGTCATCCCGCCGTGTACGACGTCGTCGTCACCGGTCGCCCGTCGGAGCGGTGGGGCAACGAGGTGGTGGCGATCGTCCAATTCGCCGACGACCGCTCCGCCAACGACGAAGAACTCGCCGAGGCCTGCCGCGAGCACATCGCCGACTACAAGGTGCCCAAGGCGTTCATCCGCACCGACCACGTGGTGCGCTCACCGGCGGGCAAGGCCGACTACCGGTGGGCCAAGGCGGTGGCGACCGGTCAGTCGTAGACCGACGCCGGCGGCGGTTATTGTCGAGAACCGTGCAGTCGGTGTGGGGTGACGCGGTCGCCGACGGCGCCTACGGCGGTCACCCCGGTCTCATGTATCGGCAGCGCCCCCGCAGCTTCGCCGAACTAATGACCGGAGTGCAGCGCTGGGCGCCCCGCACATTCCTCGTTCAGGGCGGCCGGCGGATCACCTTCGGCGAGTTCTTCGCCGCCGCCCACGCCGCCCGTGAACAGCTGGCTCCGCTGGGGATCGAATCGGGCGACCGGGTCATGCTGCTGGCCTACAACTCGCCGGAGTGGGTGCTCGCGCTGGTGTCGGCGTGGTCGATGGGCGCGGTGCCGGTGCTGGGCAACCGGTGGTGGAGTGAGCGCGAGGCGGCGCACTGCGTGGACGTCGTCGGTCCCCGGGCGGTGATCACCGACGCGCCGAACCTCGTGACCGGACCGGCCGTCGACATCGCCGGACTGACGGGCTGCTTCACCGACGCCGTCGACACCGCCCCCGATGTTCCCGGGCCGGTCGATGAGGAGTCGGCGGCAGCCATCCTGTTCACCTCGGGGAGCACCGGGCTGCCCAAGGCGGTGGAACTTCCGTTCCGATCGGTGGTGGCCAATCAGCAGAACGTGCTGGCGCGCGCCCACCTGCGTCCCGATCTGATTCCCGCCGAGGCGCCGCAGGCCGTCAACCTGATCTCCACACCGCTGTTTCACATCGGCGCGTTCGCGACCCTGGTCACCCAGATCCTCACCGGCGGCCGGATCGTGTTCAACACCGGCCGGTTCGATCCGGCCCAGGTGCTGGCACTCATCGAGTCTGAACGCGTCGAGCGGTGGGGCGCGGTGCCGACGATGGCGGCCCGACTGCTTGAGCATCCCGACTTCGACGCTCACGACCTGTCGAGTCTGCGCTCCTTCCCGCTGGGCGGCGCACCGGTGCCGCCGGTCCTGCTCGAGCGACTCGCCCGGCGACTGCCGCAGTTGCGGGAACGCGGGATGGTCAACACCTGGGGTATGACCGAGGGAGGCGGCTTCTTCACCATGGCCACCGGTCCGGATCTGGCGCGGTTCCCCAAGACGGTGGGTAAACCTTTCGCGACCGTCGAAGTGCGCGTCGCCGATCCTGACGACGACGGCCACGGCGAGATCATGGTGCGCTCCCCCACCATGATGCTCGGGTATGTCGGCGTCGACGACGGCACTCTGCAGGCAGACGGCTGGCTGCACACCGGGGACATCGGTCACGTCGATGACGAGGGGTTCGTGTTCATCGACGGCCGCAGCAAGGACATGGTGATCCGCGGCGGGGAGAACATCGCCTGCCCTCACGTGGAGGCCGCACTGATGCGCCACCCTGATGTCGTCGACGCCGCTGCCCTCGGACTCCCGCATCCGGATCTGGGTGAGGAACTCGCCGCGGTGGTGGTGCACCGCCGCGGTGGGCCGGTGCCCACAGCAGACGATCTGACCCGGCACATGCGCAGTGAGGTCGCCCACTTCGCAGTGCCGACCCGCTGGCGGATTCAGGAACAGCCGCTGCCCACCGTCGGCGCAGAGAAGGTCGACAAGCGCCGGCTAGCAGCGGAATTCGGATGAGGGCCGTCGTCCTGCTGGCCCACAGCGCGCGGTTGGAGCCCAACGGCACCATGCATGCCCTCGGCCTGGGTTGGACCACGACGACCACACCGGCGCCGCAGCATTCGCTGATCGTGTTCGTCGAGGTGCAGTGGTCGGAGATCGGCACGTCGTTTCCCATCCATGCCGAACTCGTCGACGGCGATGGCAATGAGGTCGCCCGCACCGAGGACAGCGTGATCAACGCGCGACGGCACCCGGCGCACCCCGCGGGCACCGCGGTCACCATTCCGTTCACCGCCACCATCCCGGCACTGCCACTGGTCGCCGGACAGCGCTACCAGTGGCGGGTGTCCATCGGCGGGCACATGGGCGAGGACTGGCTGGCCGGTTTCACCGTCACCGGCCCGGATGCGGCTCCGGCGCCCGAATAGCCACCGCGACGGCGTGTCTGCCCATGCGGCCGGCAGCACGTCATCTGCGAGCGGCAAGGGGTGCATGCTCGGGCCGCACCCCGACACCCACGACATATGCCGGCACCACCGATAGCCACGGCAGCCGGCGCAGCAGCCCGGTGAGGATCCTCGGCGGCTCGGCCGACGACCCATCCAGGATCGGCCGCACCAGCACTCGGTGCAGCGTGCGCTGCAAAGCCTGAATGACCACCACCGGCAGTAGGCGCCGCCGTCGCACCGCGGCGAGATCACGCTGGGTGACCTGCCCGCGCAGCAGTGGTGGCGCGAGCAGCGTCGCTGCGCCCACCGCATCCTGTACCGCGAGGTTGATGCCGACACCCCCCATCGGCGACATGGCGTGCGCGGCGTCGCCGATGCAGAGCAGACCCTCGGTGTGCCAGCGCCGCAGTCGGTTGAGGCGGACATCGAGGAACTTCACGTCCTCCCACGACGTCAGTACGGAGACATCGCCCTCGGGAATCAATGTGCGCACCTCCTCGATGAGGGCCGACAGCCCGCGAGCCCGCAGGCGCTCGTCGCTTCCCTTGGGAATCAGATAGGCGATCTGGAAGTAGCCTTCGCGGGGAATCATGATCGCGATACGACCGGGTGCAGTCCGGGGAATGAGTGAGTACTCGGCGTCTGATTCGCGGGGCAGCCGGAACCACCACACGTCGAACGGCACCGGCCATTCGCGCACCGGAAGTCCGGACTGGCGCCGCGCCGCCGACCATCGCCCATCACAGGCCACGGTCAGGTCCGCGGTCAACTCGCCCTCGCCCTCCGGACCGGTATAACGCACACCGGTCACCCGATTACCGTCGCTCAGCAGTCCGGTCATCTCATGACGCATCAGCAGGGTGAAGGTCGGTTCGGCTTGCGCGGCGTCGGAGAGCAGGCTGAGCAGATCCCACTGCGGCACCATCGCGATGAAGGGGTGCGGCTGGCGGAGCCTGGTGAAATCGATGAGGGTGACATCGGCGTCGCCGGTCCCGAACCGGATGCGCTCCAATCTGCTCTGCGGAAGCTCCGCGAAGCGCTTCCACAGTCCCAGTTCGTCCAGCAGTGTCAGGGTGCTCGGATGCACGGTGTCGCCGCGGAAATCGCGGAGGAAGTCGGCGTGCTTCTCCAGCAGGGTCACCTCGACGCCGGCCCGGGCCAACAGCAGGCCCAGCACCATCCCGGCCGGGCCTCCGCCGATGATCGCGCATGTCGTGGTTTGCGGCATCGGCCAACTCTAACCGGGCGTCAGATCTCGATTCGCGCGCCGATGATGACGGTGCGGTCCATCGGCAGCCCGAAGTACTCGGCGTCGGAGGTCATCCGGGAGATCGTGATGAACAATCGCTTGCGCCAGGGCGCCATCGTCGGTTCGGGTCCGGCCCGCAGGTTGACCTCGGAGAGGAAGTACGTGGCGTGGTCGACGTCGACCGGTCCCGCTGTCAGTGCGGGATCGACCAGGCGGAGTGCGGCGGGGACGTCGGGCCGTTCCATGTAGCCGACCCGAGCCACCACGTAGCAGATGCCGTCACCGGGATAGCCGAGGTCGTCAACGGTGATGCGCTCGGTATCGGGCACTCGCGGTACCGGCTGCGTTTCCACCGAGACGATCAGGACGTGCTCCTGTAACACGTGGATCCGATCGACGTTGGCCCGCATGGCCAGTGGGGCGACCTCGCCGCCCCGGTTGAGGTACACCGCCGTGCCCGGCAACCGGGGTAGCGCCGGCGTGCGCTCGGCGAGGTCGCGGACGAAGTCCCGCAGCGGCCCGAGCTGCTCTGACCCGGGAGTGGGCGGCGGCGAATTGAGCCTTCGCCGAGCCTGCTCTGCCGCCTTCTCCCTGGCGGCCAAGACGATCTCGCGGCCGCGCTGCCAGGTAGTCATGACGGTGAAACCGATCAGTCCGATCAGTAGCGGCAGCCACGCGCCGTGCAGCAGCTTGGTCAGATTGGCCGCCAAGAACAGCAGGTCGACGGTCAGCAGGGCACCGCCGCCGAGGATCACCAGCCACAGCGGTACCCGCCAACGGATTCGTGCCACGTGCAGGAAGAGCAGCGTGGAGATGGTGATTGTGCCCGTCACCGCCATGCCGTAGGCGTAACCGAGCGCCGCCGAACTGCGGAACGCCAAGACCAGGACGATGACCGCCACCATCAGCAGGCCGTTGACCCACGGCACGTAGATCTGGCCGATGGAGGACGCCGAGGTGTGCGCGATCCGCATCCGTGGCAGGTAGCCGACCTGGGCTGCCTGGGAGACCATCGAATACGCCCCGGTGATCACCGCCTGCGAGGCGATCACCGTCGCCGCGGTGGACAACGCGATCATCGGAATCTGTGCCCAGTTCGGCACCAGCTGGAAGAACGGCGCACCGACCATGCTGTCGTCGCCGATGAGTAACGCGCCCTGCCCGAAGTAGTTCAGCACTAGGGCGGGCAACACCAGGCCCAGCCACGCGAGGGTGATCGGCGCCCGGCCGAAGTGGCCCATATCCGCGTACAGCGCCTCGGCTCCGGTCACCGACAACACGACGGCCGCCAGGGCGAAGAAGGCGATGTGGAAGTGGCCGGCCATGAACTCCAGGGCGTACAGCGGCGATAGTGCGCGCAGGATCTGCGGATGGCCCATGATGCCGCGTACGCCCGAGAACCCGATGACGAGGAACCACAGGATCATCACCGGGCCGAAGAACCGGCCCACCGTCGCGGTGCCGTGGCGTTGCGCCGCGAACAGTCCGATGATGATGGCCACGGTGATGGGCACCACCAGTTCGGCCAGTCCCGGATCGACGACCTTGAGGCCCTCGACGGCGGAGAGCACCGAGATCGCCGGAGTGATCATGCTGTCACCGAAAAACAGTGCGGCACCCAGGATTCCGAGAGTTGACAGCGCGGTAACTACGCGGGGACTGGACTTGTCCGCGAACCGGCGGACAAGGGTGATCAACGCCATCACCCCACCCTCGCCGTCATTGTCGGCTCGCATCACCAGCATGACGTAGGTCAGCGTGACGATGAGCATCACCGACCAGAAGATGAGTGACACCACGCCGTAGACATTGTTGATGTTGATCGGCACCGGGTGTGGATCGGCCGGGTTGAAGACGGTCTGCAGGGTGTAGATCGGGCTGGTTCCGATATCGCCGAAGACGACTCCAAGGGCACCGACGATCACGCCGGTGCGCAATCGCTGCGCCGGCGTGTGGGTCCTCACCTGAGTCGCAGTGCTCACCGAGGCGTGATGGTACCGGTCGCCGGGATCGCTGTCGCGGAGGGAATTCCTGAAGATCGCCGTCAACCCGCACCCGGGGCGTCTAGATTCCCCTCATGCGGATCTTGCGGGCCCTCACCGCCGGTGTGGCGACGGCGGCGCTCGCGCTCGGGCTGGCCGCACCGGCGGGGGCGCGGTTGCAGATCGGTCACTACAGCGCGATCGTCGAAGGCCGCTACGACTTCCACACCTGGCTGTTCTCCTTCAGTTCCTGTGACCCGCCCGCCCCGCTGGACACCTGCGCCCTGGTGTCGGCCAATCCGATGCCGATCGCCAAGGCGTTCCAGTGGTACGGACGGGCTAATCAGGCCAACGGAACCTGGACCCTCGCCGTGGATGTTCCCGACGGACTGCGGTGCGGCAACGTCTACTACGGGCCGATCATCCCCACCCACGACGTCTACACCTGGGACGCCGTGACACTAACCGGCAAAATGGACTCGACCTTCGACGTCGGTTGCGACAACGCCCCAGGCGGGACGTTCACCTATCCGTTCAGCCTGGTGCGCTTCTAGCGCCGGCCGATCATCTCGGCCATCAGATCCATGATGGCGCCGGTTCGCCAATAGATCAGGATCGCAAACAGCGCAAGCAGAGCCGTGCCGGCGCTGGCTGCGACCAGACGGGGCGCATACACGTACAGCGCAGCGACCAGGGTGCCGACGATCAGCCCCCCGACGTGACCCTGCCAGCTGACGCCGGGGAATCCGAATGTGATCACCAGGTTGATCACCACCAGCCCGATCAGCCAGCGCACGTCGAGATTGAGCCTTCTGGCCGCCACCAGTGTCGCTCCGAAGAGCCCGAAGATCGCCCCCGATGCACCGGCGGTCTGCGCGGCCCACGGTGAGAACAGGTAGACCATGACCGAGCCGCCTAGTGCACTCAGTGCGTACAGCGCCGCAAATCGCAGCCGCCCGAAACTGCGTTCCAGGGGCGGCCCAAGCACATAGAGCGCATACATGTTGAACAGGATGTGCACCAGGCCGAAGTGCACGAAGGCCGATGAGACAAGGCGGTAGTACTCCCCGTCGTGAGCGACCAGAGCCGGGACCAACGCGAGCCGACTCTGCAGTCCTGCGTCGGCGATCTGCAGTGCGAATACGGCGGCGTTGACCGCGACCAGGGCATAGGTCACCACCGGAGTCCGCGTGGTCGCGATCGCCGGTGCGGCCTGCGTGGCCACCTGGACACAGTCCACACATTGATGGCCGACAGCAGCGCCGCGCATGCACTCCGGGCAGACCGGCCGACCGCATCGGGTGCAGCCGACATAAGCGGGGCGGTCGGGGTGGCGGTAGCAGGCAGGCACCTGCGGCCCAGGCGGATAGCTCATAGTTGGATCCGACGATACGCGGCATCGTGTGCAGACGGCGCAACCCGATGCGGAATTCGTCGTCATTCGCCCCGATACCGCCGCTTTACGGGCCCTTTCGCAATGAAGTGCTACCGATTAATAGCCATTGAGCAGTATTGATGCGGATTTGCTCCGGCTTATGGCTGGGCGACTCGATCCGTAGTACGTTCACAAGAGCGTTCACAAGAGGTTGAGAGAACAGGCCCTGAGTCATCCCGGATTTCATCCCTTTCCACGACTTAAGGAGGCGTCATGGTTACGGCCAGGTACGCCGGTACGGACACACGATCGGCACCGGAGAAGATCGGATTCCACGTCCGGCGACTGAGTCCGACCACCGTCCTGATCGTCGTCTCCGGTGAGATCGACGCGTCCGCCGAGACGTCCGTCCTCGACGGCATCGTCGCGAGCATGAGCGATCACCGTCAATTGGTGCTCGACCTCTCGCACTTGCGCTTCTTCGGCACCGCCGGTTACTCCGCGCTGCATCGGCTGCAGTCGCACTGCGCCCGTTCGGAGGTCGATTGGGTGCTGATCGCGGGGCCGGAGGTGCAGCGGCTCATGCGACTGTGCGACCCGGACGGCATCTTCCCGACCGCCGCCAACATCGTCTCCGCCGTCGCGAGCCTTGCCCGCGGCCCGCACCGCACTCCGCTGCTGCGGAGCGTGCCCACCAACTAGACTCGCCGACGTGGCGACACCCGGACGGCGGTTCAACGATGTCGTCACCGGATTCTGGAGTCTGGCCGCACCGCTCTATGACGCCCCGGCGCTTCAACGCCTGGTGTATCAGCCCGCGCAGGATGAGGTCATCGCCGTTCTGAGGATCGCCGGCGCCCGCCGGATCGCCGACGTCGCTTGTGGAACAGGAATTCTGGCCACCCAAATCCACGACGAACTCGACCCCGACGAGGTGTACGGGGTCGACATGTCCGACGGAATGCTGGCCCAGGCGCAGGCCCGCCGTCCTGAGGTCCAGTGGCGCAAGGGACGGGCTGAGCGCTTGCCCTTCGCCGACGGCGCACTCGACGCGGTGGTCAGCACGTCGGCCTTTCACTTCTTCGACCAGCCGGCAGCGATGCGGGAGTTCCACCGCGTCCTCGCGCCGGGCGGTCTCGCCGCGGTCGCCACCATCAGCCCCCCGGCGCCGCCGATTCTGCGTCGGCTCAGCTCAGGTCTGTCGAACCCCGCACACAATCCATCTCCGCAGGAGATGCGCGCGCTGTTCCTCGGAGCAGGTTTCGCGCTCGCCGACCAGCACCGCGTCCGCCGGCCGTTGTGGACGCGCGGCGTGTTCGATCTGATCACCGTCGGGACCAGAAACTAGAGAGGACCTCCACCCATGGCTGTCGAACTACTCGCCCCCAGCGTCGAAGTCGGTGTGGTGACCACCAACCTCGCGGAGATGGTGGCGTTCTACGAAGGATTCCTCGGCCTCCCCCTGCAGGGAGAACTCGACTTCCCGGGGGGAACCATGAAGCGCTACGGCGTGGGCAACAGCGTGGTGATCAAGCTCGTCACACTCGACAAGCCGCCGGCCCAAGCCGCGGCGCCGGGTGGGGGCCATGCTCAGGCCGGCATCCGCTACTTCACCCTGGTGGTGAAGAACCTGACCGAGACCGCGAAGCAGATCACCGACGCGGGCTACCAGATGGTCCAGCCGCTGGCCGAGTTCGCACCGGTGCCCGGCATGGGCTGGTTGTTCGTAGCCGACCCGGACGGCAACTGGGTGGAACTCGTCGGACCGCTGTAGGGCGGACTTCTGTGACGATTCATCCCGGTGTCGCGGTGCTGGCACCGCTGGTCGGTACCTGGGCAGGGCGAGGAAGTGGTGACTACCCGACCATCGAGGCGTTCGACTACCTCGAGGAGGTCACCTTCGCCCATGTCGGCAAGCCGTTCCTGAGCTACACCCAACGCACCCGGTCGGTGGAGGGTCAGCCACTGCACGCCGAGGCCGGCTATCTGCGGGTGCCCCGGGAAGGCCGGATCGAACTCGTGCTCGCCCAGCCCAGCGGTGTCACCGAGGTCGACGAGGGCACCGTCATCGTCGAGGACGGCGCACTGGTGATCGAACTGACCTCCGCCGTCATCGGGCTTACCAGCACTGCGAAAGACGTTGCAACGGTGTGCCGTTCGATCCGGATCGACGGTGATGAACTCGTTTACACCCTATCTATGGCGGCGGTGGGCGAGCCGGTGCAGCCTCATCTCAGCGCCATGCTGCATCGGGCAGCGTGACGACCGATCGCCACGGCAGGATCGCCGTCCCCACCGATCTCGACGCCGTGACCAAGATGGGCGCCGAGGACCACGGCGAAATCCCGACCAGCGCCGTCGAGAACATCTGGACATCCGTCCGGCACTGGTACCGGGCCGGTATGCAACCGGCCATCCAGTTGTGTCTGCGCTACAACGGCACCGTCGTCCTCAACCGTGCGATCGGCCACGCGTGGGGCAACGCTCCCACCGATCCGCCCGAAGCCGAACTGGTTCCGGTGAGCACTCAGACGCCGTTCTGCGTCTACTCCGGGGCGAAGGCGATCACCACGACGGTGGTGCACATGCTCGTCGAGCGGGGCGCCTTCTCCCTCGACGACCGCGTGTGCGACTACCTGCCGGGCTACATCAGCCACGGCAAACATCGCACCACCATCCGGCATGTGATGACACACAGCGCCGGAGTGCCGTTCGCCACCGGCCCGCGGCCGGACCTCAAACGCATGAACGACAGCGAGTACGCCCGCGAGATGCTCGGCGAGCTCAAACCGATCCACCGGCCAGGTCTGATGCATATCTACCACGGACTGACGTGGGGGCCGTTGCTCCGCGAGATCGTCTCGGCGGCCACCGGCCGCAACATCCGCGAGATCCTCGCCACCGAGATTCTCGAACCCCTGGGCTTCCGCTGGACCAACTACGGCGTGGCCGCCGCCGATGTGCCGCTCGTCGCACCGAGCCACGTGACAGGTGCGCCGCTGCCGGCCCCGATCGGCGCCGCGCTGCGCATCGCACTCGGTGGCTCGATGCAGCAGATCATCCCGTTCTCCAACACGCCGAGGTTCCTCACCAGCGTTGTGCCGTCCTCGAGCACGGTGTCCACCGCAGACGAACTTTCCCGCTTCGCCGAGATCCTTCGCCGCGGGGGTGAACTCGATGGCGTGCACGTGATGACTCCCGACACACTGCGGGCAGCGGTCGCCGAAGCGAGACGACTGCGGCCCGACGTGGCGACCGGACTGGCCCCGATCCGCTGGGGAACCGGGTACATGCTCGGCTCCAAACGGTTCGGCCCGTTCGGTCGCAACGCGCCCGCCGCGTTCGGACACACCGGGCTGACCAACGTCGTCATCTGGGCCGACCCGCAGCGGCGGCTGGCCGCCGGACTGATCAGCAGCGGCAAGCCCGGCCCTCACCGCGAAGCGCGCCGCTACGGCGAACTGCTCGACCGGATCAACGCCGAGATTCCACAATCCACCTGATCTGGTTTGCAGCGCCCGCGGCCACGGTCCTACCGTCGATGACGTGGACAGCCTGCAGGAGCAGATCGATGAGCTGGCGGTGCTGCTTCACCGTGCGCGGGACTTGTTCGGCGACGGACGAGTCGGCCTGCCGCCGGTCATCACACCGAGTCAGCAACAAGCCGATGATTCACCAACTCCGCCTCGGCGGCCTCGAGGTCGCGCGGCGCCGCCAATTCCGCTGACGGGGTGAAGCCCGAGTCGATGATCTGCCGGCGGATGTCCATGACGGCCCGCAGATGAGACACCCGCGCAGTGAGCAAAACAGCACTGACGAGATCGTCGGCACCGAAGTCCACCGTCGACTCACCCAGCACGACACTGTGGAGGTACCCGCCGCGACAGGAACGGAAGAGGATCTGTCCGCTGGGATGAAGCGCATCGAATCTGGGGTCCGGCTCCACTGTCACTGCAGCCTTTGCATCCGGCGCGCGGAGGCAGCCTCGTGCTGCTCCCATGCATCTGCCGCCATTACCAGGGTGTCGGCAAGATCGGCATGCGCGGCTGCCTGCTCCAGATAGCAGGTGCGGCGGTGCTCGAGCAGTTCGCGGCCGGCGTCCCGTAGTTCGGCGAACACCGGGCCGAGCGACTCCAGGCTCGCCATGATGTCGGCGTGGCCGGCTGGCACGGCGCTGAGCCGTTCCGCCGTACGGCGATGTGTCTCGGCGGCGCGGCGTAACTCCCCGGCGTCGACGTTGATCCATTCGGCCACGGTGGTCTCCTTCAGGCGGTGGGTTCGGCGGGAGCGGGCGCGGCGGGAGCGGGTGCGGCGGGAGCGGGTGCGGCAGTGGTCGGTTCGCCGCCGGCTGCGGGCTGCTCGTGCTGGAACGGATGCACCCACCCCAAAAGGCCCGCTGCGGTGATGTCGGCGATCGGCGTAATCCGGTTGTCCAGCAGAGCCTTACCGTTGCCCAGCGCGAGCGCGTACCGGTCGGGAAGGACGCCGACATCACCGGCGATCAGATGTGCCGGGTCGATCGGGGCGATCACCGGCGACCCGACCGGCGGAAGGGTGATCCCCTGTTGCGCGAAGGCCTCAGGGATCGGTGTCCCGGCCACCGCCGCCGCGATCACCGCCCCGACGATCACCGTGGCGGGTTGCGGCCTGTCCGCGGGATCGGTCTCGCCGTCGGGCGCGCCATCCCCGTCGCGGCGATCGGACTCACCCCGCAGTTCCGGTCTCTCGGGTCTGTCGCCGAGGCGATCGGCCAGGGCACCGATGTCCCCGAACCCGCCCGTGGTGGGCAACGCGCTTCCGGCGGCGGGTGCGCCTCCCCAGGACGGGACAGAACCCAGCGGTGTGTTCACGGCGGGCGTGGTCATCGCGGCCGGCGACGCCGGCGTTTCCGCTGCGGCCGGTGCGGCGGTGGGTGCGTCACTGACGGGTTCGTCGGGGATTCCGAGATTGCCGAGCGGCTCGGCGGGATCGGAATCCGGCCGGCTTTGCACCGGCTCTTGCCCCGGAGTCGCATTCGCATACAGCGATGCGAGTGCAGCCGAGAGGGCCGCCTTGGAGGTGGCGTCGAGTTCGGCGGTCTCAACAACGGCACGGATGTCGCGCAGCAGGCTTAGCAGGTAACGCTGGAAGGACCGCGCGCCCGCCGGGGTGTCGAGGTCGGTGCGGGTGACCACGGCGGACTCCACATCGGACTGCAGCCGGGCGAGGTCTCCCACACCATCGGATCGGGCGGAGTGGGCGTTGAGGATCGCGATCACCACTTGGAGGTCCACCTGAGCCGCAGCGGAGTTCTGGCGCGCCAACGCCACCTCGGCCGCTTGGATCGCCTCGGCCGCCGCGCCGCGTTGATCAGACATCGCGGAGAACGCTATTGAGCCGCCGTCGCAGCGGCAATTCACCCGATCAGCTCAGGGCCGGCGGATCGCGATGCAATCCCCGAGCCGGCTGATCTGCACGCGCGAACCCGGCTGCGGAGCCTCGACCACAAGATCATGACCGATCGCCATCTGGACGTGCCCGGCGTGCGGGAACACCAGATCACCCGGACGGACCTGGGACCGGGCTACCGGCATCCCCTCGTTGATCTGGTCGTAGGTGGTGCGGTGCAACGGGATCCCCGCCTGCTCGTAGGCCCACTTCACAAGTCCCGAACAGTCGAAGCGATCCGGTCCGGTCGCTCCCCAGACATACGGGCAGCCCAGTCGGCTCAGAGCGGCGCGGACGGCGCGGCGCGCCCGGGGATCGGCAACGCCGGACTGATGGCGTCGGGCATAACGAAGCGCCCGCAGTGCGCGGCGCGCGCGGCGGGCACGCCGCTGCGCGGCCTGCACATGTCCCCGCTGCGCACGTAAGCGGGCAAGCCTGCGGCGCAAGAGCTCACGCATCGCGATCGGGTTGTCGACGCGCGGTTCATCGGCACGTGCCGCGGCGAGAACCGCGGCGGTGTCCCGGGCGGCCCGACGGTGTCCATCCACGGCCGATGCCAGCATCCGCGCGGCTTGGGCGTCGACGTGGAGCGAGTCGCCGAGTTCGGCGTCGCGCATACGCGAGGCGGACCGATAGGCGGCGTCCAGATCGCCCGCCCACTGCGCCGACCGGGTTTCCCCGGTGCCCGCCGGCGCCGCGAGCGCGGCGTGCGCTGGCTCACCGCGGAACAGGTCGCGGGCGCGAGCCAGCAGCTCGAGGTCGTTGGACGCCACGAGCGGTCCTAGGACTCGGAAGAGGTTTGGGCTTCGACGAAGGCCCGGACCCGTGCCAACGCGCCGGGGGGGATCAGTCCGCGATTGCGGATGTCCCACATGTCCTCGCCGGTGATCCCGATCAGGGCCGCGATCACCGGCTCCGGCAGACCAGACCGGGCACATGCCCGGTCGAACCGCGCGGCCAGGCTCTCCGGCATCCGGTCCAGCAGACCGGCCCGGATCGTTTCGATGGCCTGAAGGTGCACCATCAGCCGATCCGCCGATTCGGCACCGGCGTTGACGGCGACCCGCCAGGAGTTGGCGGCGAGCATCTCGGCCTTGACGCACTGCGCGATCACGGTATGAATATACGTCTCATATTCGTTTGATGTCTCCGCTGGCAGACGGTCTATCAGGGCTCGGAGCGACTCGAGGTGGGCTTCGGCGTGGCCCTCGAGCACCTCGGAGTCGCTGTGCCGGCTGACGGCCGACGCGCCCGGGGCGGCGGGCGGCGCGGACTGCGTCAGCTGCGCGAGTTCGCCGGCCGGATCCTCGGCGACCAGCAGTCGCGCATAGGTGCCCGGGGGCAGGCCGAGGCCGTTCTCAATCTTCTGAACTGTGCCTTTGTGCGGTTTCCGAGCACCACGCTCCAGGTAGCTCAGCCCCATGATGCTCACCCCGGTCGCCGCGGCGAGATCGGCCAGCGACCAGTCCCGGGCCTCCCGCAACGCCCGGATCGCGGCACCGGCGGCTTCCCGGGTCACAGCCGGACTCCGGCGGAACACCACTGGCGGCAGGTCACGGCGAAATCGTACACAATGTAGATCCGCTATCTGTTTTTGTGTACGTTTTACTTGCGGGTTCTCGGTTATGGATATACGGTTTCGTCATCGAATTTCGCCTCACATCCGAAGGAGACCGCCATGGACCATCGCCCCTGCTCCAGCGACCCGGACCTGTGGTTCGGCTATGCCGACGACGACGCCAGTGACGGCGCCGCCAAGGCCCGCGTCTACGAACAATCGGCGACCCGGGCACGCACGATCTGTCTGCGCCGCTGCCCGCTGTCGGCACAGCGCCAGTGCGCCCGTCGCGCGGTCGACGGCGGCGAAGAGTACGGGGTGTGGGCGGCGGTCAAACTTCCCGGCGGGCAGTACCGCAAACGCCACGAGTTGGCCCGCGCCCACGAACTGCTCCGACGAATCGCCGACGGGTCGGTCAATCCGCGGGAACTCCCCGAAAGCGCGGAACTGCTGTCCCGCACCGACGACCTCATGGCCTCCCTGTCCGCCGTTGTCGTCCACGGACCGCTGACTCGGCCCCCCACAGCGGCCTGAGAGGCGAACACGCCCGGCGGAAGGCAGCCATGGAGGACACTCGGCCATGGAGGACACTGGAGGGCATGCGGACGGTGGTGGTGCTGGCTCTGATGTCATTGGTCGCGCTCGTGATCGCGGTCATCACCGGGAGCGCCTGGCCGGCGCTGGCCGCCGTCGCGTTGGCCGCCGCTGGCATCGTCGTGCTCGTCCGTGACTGGCGCACCGCCCGTGACGGCGAGTCCTCAGATGCCGGTGCGGATCAGATCTAGCGTTCCCAGTTCGCGGATGGCCCGGCCACCGCGCGCAAGCATGGCCAGCGCCATATCGTCACCGCGATCGGTGGCTGCCGAGAACGCGAAACCAAGGGTGGTGATCAGCGGGACCTGCAGCATGCCGAACCGGTAATCGCGCCAACAGGTTTCGTGGTCGTACTCGCCCACTCCCTGCGCCTGCAGTGCCGTCCGGTATGCCTCGACGAGCCGGCGTTCATGTGTGGTGCGGTCCTCGGGTGTAAGGCTGGTGGCAAGGAAGTACGCCACATCGCGGGCAGGCAGGCCGACCGCGAGGGTCTGCCAGTCCACCACCGTGACCTCCCCGCGTCGAGGGTCGAACAGCAGGTTGTCGATGCGGTAATCGCCGTGCAGCAAGCTGAACCGCTCCGGTGCGCCGATGAGCCAGTCACCGATCAGTGCCGCGGAGGCAAGAACCGTGTCGCGGTCCTCGGCGCTCATCCGCTCGCCGAGTTTGTCGATCGTGGTCCGGGCGGCCAGCACGGTGATGTCCCCGAGTCCGCGGGCGGTCGCTACGTCGGGTTTGGGCATGACAGTGGCCGCGAAGCTCAGCCACGCGGGGTCACCCCAGCGCGGACCGTGCAGACCGGCCAGTGCGGCGAGCGCCAACTCGGCCTCCCCCGGCGTGCAGCCCTCGATCTGATCGCCCTGCCTGGCGGGTGCCATGTCGGCGAGCAACAACACGAACTGCGCACCGTCGTCGGCGATCTCGCAGTGGTAGCACTGCGGCAGCGGAACCGATACGGTCGCGGCCACCTCGGTGTAGAAGGCGTGCTCGGAGCGGTAGCTCAACGACACCCGCTCGCGGACGGCGTCGTCCTGGGCGGGAAGTTTGATCACGAAGCTCTGCGGCAACCGGGGGTGGTCGCGGTAGCGCACCTCGAGGCGGTAGGTGGCCCCGGTCTGTCCGGTGCCGACCGGTGTCACGTCGACCTTCGTCACCTCGGTGCCGAGGACGCCTGAGAGCCACGCCTCGGTGACGTCAGCCGGGGTGCCGGGAATGTCCACGAGCCCTAGCCCAGCGGCCTGTTGGTGCGAATCCCGCGATAGATGCCGCGGCGCACGATCAGCGGCATGAGCACCGTGTCGACCGCGCGGCGGGGGATGCGGTACGGGCGACCGTTGGGCGCGAACACCTCGACGCCGTCGGACTGGGTGCCGATCACCGAGCCCCACCGCCGCCGGGGCGCGCGGAAGGAGCGCAGTGGCCGGCCGGCGATCTCGGCGCGGATGTTGTGGGCGAGCACGGCGTCGGCGCGGTTGCGCGCCGAGGAGCGCAGCGGATCGGTGGCCGCGACGTCACCGATCGCGAAAACTCCGCGGTGGCCGGGCACCCGGAGTTCGGGGGTGACCTCGACGAAGCCGCCCTCGTCGAGCACGTCTGCGGGCAGCCAGTCGGTGTTGGGCCGGACCCTTCCGATGGCCCACAGCACGGCATCGGCGTGCGACGGCGGCTGCCCGGTGCTCCAGGTAACGGGTGCGTCGGTGATGGCACCGTCGAAGCCGTCGGGAACGACCGCGCGGTGGCCGGGATGCAGACCGACGCCGAGTCGGGTGAGTCTGCGCCGCAGATGGTCCCAGGTGCGCCGGTGGTGGTCGGTCAACGGGCGGTCATGGGGGTAGTAGAGGTCGACGCGGGTGGACGGCCACTGTGCAGCGATATTGGCCGCAGCACTCAACGCGGCTGCGCCGCCACCGATCACGATCACCGACCGTGCTTCGGCGAGGCGCTGATGATCGGCGGTGATCTGCGCGGTGATGTCGGCGGCGGACTGCACGTCCGGCCGGCGCCAGAAGCCGTTGGTGACGCCACTGGAAATGACCAGTGCGTCATAGGGTTCGGCCATCGGCGAACCGTCAGGGCGTTGCGCGTGCACGATGCGTTTGTCGAAATCGACGCTGCTGAGCCGGGCTTGGATCGTGCGTACCCCGTCGAGTGCGCGGTAACGGTCGAAGGGCACGAGGTAGTCGCGCGCCCATTCGGCCGGACGCGTCAGCCGGACTCCGAGTTCCTGCCCGCTGACCAATGCCGGTTTGGTCGAGATGCCGACGACGTCGGCGAAGCGGGCCAGCCGGATGGCGGTGAGCACACCGCTGTCGCCGAGACCGGCGACCACCACCCGGGGGCGGATCAAGCCTGCGCCTTGCGGGGCGGCCGAGGCAGCAGGCGCGGCACCCGGTCGACGACGTCCTGGTACTCCGGACGGCGCTCGAGGCTGCGCTTCTCCATCATCGGGATACTGGCGCCGAGGAACATCGCCACCATGACCGCCACACCGACGAACAACCACCACCAGTCCGCCGGAGCGGCGGCGACACCGAAGAGCGCCATCGACAGCCAGAACCCGATCTCGCCCACATAGTTGGGATGGCGCGACCACGCCCACAGCCCCTGGTCCATCGCCCTGCCGGGATTGCCGGCGACGAACCGCCGCATCTGCGTGTCGGCGGTCAGTTCCAGCGTCACCGCGGCGACGCCGATCGCGAACGCGACCCACGCCAGCCACAACACGCCGTCGCCCGGACGGGTGGCGGCGATGTAGACCGGGAGCATGCCGACGAATACCTGCAACGTCGGGAACAGATGGATGGCGAAGAAGTCGATGAGGAACTCGAAGCGCGGCGCGCCGTCGCGCAGCAGTGGGTAGCGCCAGTCCTCGTGGTGCAGGCCGGGGAAACCCATAGCCCAGTTGGCGGTCAGTCGAACCGCCCAGTAACCGATGACCAGAGCCAGTAACCAGCATCGCAGCGCACCCGGCCCGGACAGACCGATCGGACCCTGCCACCACCAGTAGACGAACAGCAGAGGCGGGATCACGCTCCAGAAGGCGTCGTAGAAACTGGAGTTGCGGTAGACGCGGCTGAAGATGAAGACCACGACCGTGGCGATCACATCGGCGATCAGCACGTCGAGCCACAGCCGTCCGGTGTGCGGTCCGGCGCGCAGCCACAGCGCCGCCGCGGCGACCGCGATCACGTAGGCCAGCGTGACCAAGGCCAGCGATCCGGCCCGGGACCGCACGTCGCTCATGGTCTGCAGATGCTAGACGGGGCCGGCCGCTGCAGGGGCGGGCCGTCACCGAAGCGCCACAACCGCCCTCGTCGACAGGCGTTATCGTGACTCCCATGAGCACTGATACAGATGCCGCGCGGGTGGCTGATCTGGCGCACACGGTGGTGGCCGAGCACGACCCCAAGCAGGTTCCCCTCACCGAGTTCCTCGGCGCGTGTTACGACGCCGGACTGTCCTGGGTGAACTTCCCCGAAGGCCTCGGCGGCCTCGGAGTCTCGCGCGGCCTGCAGGCCGTCGCCGACAAGATCCTGCAGGGAGCCGGTGGCCCGGTTCCGCTCGGGCTGAACCCGATGGGCTACGGCATGGCCGCCCCGACGCTGCGTGAACACGCCCAGACCGAAGAACTCAAGAAGTTCTTCCTGCGCCCGCTGGCGACAACCGACGACATCTGGTGTCAGCTGTTCTCCGAACCCGGTGCCGGCTCTGACGTCGCCGGTCTGGCGACGTCAGCCGTGCGCGACGGCGACGAGTGGGTGATCAACGGCCAGAAGGTGTGGACCAGCCTGGCACACCGGGCGCGGTGGGGTCTGCTGCTCGCACGCACCGATCCAGACGCCCCCAAGCACAAGGGATTGAGCTATTTCGTGCTCGACATGCACGACCCCGGTGTGGAATGCCGCCCGCTGCGGCAGATGACCGGCCAGGCGGAGTTCAACGAGGTGTACATCACCGATGCCCGCGTCCCCGACGAGCACCGGCTCGGCGCGGTGGGCAACGGCTGGGCGGTGGCGATGACGACGCTGATGAACGAGCGCAGCGCTCTGGGCGCCAGCGGAAGCCGCCGTGGGGCGGGCACCATCGAGGAGGCCGTGCAACTGTGGGCGTCGCGGCCGGATCTGCATACCCCGGTGCTGCGTGACCGGCTCGCGCAGTTGTGGTTGCGGGCCGAGGCCCAGCGGCTGACCTCGGAACGCTCCCGGGTTTCGGCGGGCGCCGGCGGCCCCGGGCCGGAGGGGTCGATCGGCAAGATGGTCGGCGCGGAGCTGAATCAGAAGATCTACGAGTTCTGCATGGATCTACTCGGCCCGGAGGGCATTCTGTATCACTCTTATGCGCTGCACGGAGCCAACGAGGACGGCGACTGGCGCGGGCCGATCCAGCAGCGCTATCTGCGCAGCCGCGCCAACACCATCGAGGGCGGCACCTCCGAAGTGATGCGCAACATCCTCGGTGAGCGCGTGCTCGGGCTTCCCGGCGACCTGCGCGCCGACAGCGGACCGTGGAAGGACGTGCCCCGTGGCTGAGTTCAGCTTCACCGAGGAGCAGCAGGCGCTGCGCGCGGCGGTGCGCAAATTCTGCTCCGAGAACTTCGACGAGGCGACCGTGCGCCGGTTGATGGAGTCCGCCCCCGCCTACGACCCCGCGGTGTGGCGCCGGCTTGGCTCCGAACTCGGCGTGCTTGGCATGGCGGTACCCGAAGCCGACGGTGGTGTCGGCGGCTCACTGGTGGACCAGGCCGTCGCGGTCGAGGAGTTCGGCGCGACGCTGGCCTGCGGGCCGCTCTTCGGCACCGTTTATCTGGCGATCCCGGCTCTGGTGGCCTGCCCGGCGAGCACCGAACGAGATGAACTGCTCGGCGCACTCGTCGAGGGTGAGCGCACCGCGGCGTTCGAGCCGCAACCGGTCGACGTCTCCGGCGGAAAGCTGACCGGCACCGCACCGCGGGTGGTGGACGCCAGCGCAGCCGACGTCCTGCTGATCGCGGCGAGGGGTTCGGACGGACCGGGTCTCTACGCCGTGGACCTGGCCGGTCCGGGCGTGCGTCGCGAACCCCTGGTCACCATGGACCTCACCCGACCGCAGGCCCGCATCACCCTCGATAGCGCACCGGGCGCCCTGCTGGCCGGTCCGGACGAGGCCGAGCGGGTGATCACCCATGCGGTGCAGATCGGTTCGGCGCTGCTGGCCGTCGAGCAGGTGGGTGCGGCACAGCATCTGCTCGACGTGTCGGTGGAGTACGCGAAGTCGCGACTGCAGTTCGGCCGGCAGATCGGCTCGTTTCAGGCGATCAAACACAAACTCGCCGACATGCTGGTCGACCTCGAACACGCCCGGTCCGCCGCGTATCACGCGGTGTGGGCACTCTCGGACGCCTCGGACGATCCTGCGCTGGCGACGAGCATCGCCCAGGCGATCAGTTCGCCGGCACTGAGCCGGATCGCCGCCGACGCCATCCAGGTGCACGGCGGGATCGGCTTCACCTGGGAGCATCAGGCGCACCTGTACTTCAAGCGCGCTGCAACCGATGCCGCACTGCTGGGCAGCGCTGAGCAGCACCGCGGAGTGGTCGCCGATCTGGTTCTCGACACGGCGATCGCACACAGCGGTGCGGTCAAGGTCGCTGCCGGTTAGGTCGCCGGCCGCATCGGAGGAAGCCCATGACGACTGTCCTGATTGTCGGCGGCTTACTGCTGGCCGGACTCGGGCTGGTGTCCAGTCAGCTGTTCCGGCTCAAGGACTGGCTGGCCCGCCAGCCCCCGGCGGAGGGGAACCCTCCGGAGTCCGAGGCGCCACCGCAGAACTGAACGGCCTCGTGGAGGTTCATCGGGGCGGGTCGCCTCGCCACGTGAAGCTGTTGACGTACTTGCCCATGTCCTGGGCGATCTGCAGATTGGCCGGCGACGGAGGTCCGGGCCCGAATACCGGCGTGAACTCCCGGTAAGGACCTGCCGCCGCGGCCAGCAAGGCGAGGTCATCGCGGACGGCGACGATCACGATCACCCGGATGAGTTGGCTGGCGCTGCGCTCGCCAGGCGGACGGAAGTTGGCGACCACCCCGTAACCCGGGCTGTATCCGACGGTGGCGTTCGGCAGTTCGTAGGCCACCTGCGCGTCGGGGAAGTTTCGCGACAGCAGATCGTTGGTGATCTGCTGGGCATCACGGCCTCCCGCGGGCTGGCCGAACAACCGCAGCGTTCCACCGTCGCCGGCCGTCCACCGGGCCGTCACCCCGTCGGGGTCGACGGTGACGTCGTAGGCCGCACCCGGGGCGGGATAGGACACCGAGAACTCTCCGCCCGCAGCGGTGAAGCGCGGGTTGGTGGCGACCGGCAGTCCGGTCGGCGGCCTTCCGCAGTCGGGCGGACAGGCGTAGCGGGTCGGCACGTCGGCGATGTTGTGGTCGAGAATGGCGATGATCATCATGACCGTCACCAGACCGGCCACCCAGAGTCCCAGGGTCAGAAAGTATTTCGGACTTCTCGCCCGGCGGGCCAGGTAGCGCCCCGGCGGCACCGCGTATCCGTCGAAGGACCCCGTCCCCGAGCCGACACTCGCCATCACCGCACCGACGTCTTGTAGAGGAGGAGGTCGTACACCAGGTTCTCGACGTTCGGACTGCCCAGACCGGTCACCATGTCATAGCCGCTCACCGGCCGGGTGACGGCGTTGCCACCGAGTGAGATATCGCGGAAGGCGGGTTTGGCCGCGCCCTTGGCGAGCCGGTACAGCAGCGGGTTGAGATCACCGAGGGGTTTGACGCCACCGCCTTCGAGAACCTCGTTGATCACCGCCGCCAGTCCGGCCCAGATCGGCGCGGCCTGCGAGGTACCGCCGCCCACGACGACCTCCTGCCGGAAGACGAACTTCACGCCGGTGAAAGGATCGGCCACGGCAGACACGTCGGGCACGAGCCTGCGCGCATGTGACTGCGAAGGTCCCACCGCCTGCCACGACGGCCGGGGAAACAGCGTCGAGGCTCCGCCCGCACTTCCCTGAGTGAGCGGAACGTCGTACCAACCCTGCTCCGCGAGGAATGCCCCGGCGGAGTCGGTGGACAGCGTGGTGCCGCCGACCGAGGTCATTTCCGGCAGCGAGGCGACGGCGTCGACGCCGAAATCGTCCGGGCTGGGCGGATCCGACCAGTTGTGGGTGCCCTTGCATTCCAGGCCCGCCAAATCCCCGGAGGCGTCGAACGCCGTCGTGCCGTTGCCGTGCGCCGCGGCGAGCGCGGACCGGACCGGCGCGAGATCCGCCGCGGTGAACAAGCGGTCACAGCCCCACCCGATGGAGAAGCTCCACACCGCCCCGGGGAATCGCCGGTCGACCGATTCCATCAACTCGGCCAGCTTGAGCAGCGAGCCACCGGTCTCGACGGTCGGGCGTGCGTTGACCATGACCAGCTTGGCGTCCGGTGCGACCGCGTGTATCACCTGCAGGTCCATGGTCGACTCGCCGGTGCGCTGAGCGGGCATGCCGCCGACGACCTCCGGTGTGAAGGGCGGCAGCTTGAACCATTCCGAGAAGCTGTCCATGTCCGCCTGATCGAAGCCGTCGAAACTGAACACCACCACGGTCTGTCCCTTACCGGTGTTCCCGCGCCGCACCACCGGGGTGGCGTTATAGGCGGTCAGCAACTGGTTGGGCAGCAGCCCGCCGCCGGGCACGTCCAACGGCGGCGTGGGCGGGAGTCCCTGGGTGTAGGGGGTGTAACTGAGGATCCGACCGAGTCCGGCAACCTCGGTGTGCGCCGCTGCGGGAATCTGCGGTTGCTGCGGCGATGCGTAGAACACCTCCCCGCGCGGAGTCCGGTAGTCGTGCACGCCGACCCCGAACGCCTCGGACATCGACGCCGGCGAACCCTCGAGCACCGCCCAGGTGTCACCGTCGCGCCAGCGCAGGACGAGGCCGTGTGCGCCGGCCCACTGACCCAAACGGACGGGCCGTTCCGATGAGTGCAGCGATGCCGTCACCTGGATCCGGTCAGCGTGCGCGGGCCCGAGATCGGCGGATTCGGAAAGCAATCGGCCGTAGGGCCCTTCGATGACTTCGGTGGGACCGGGTTCCCACGGCCGGTCCCCGGCGAGCAGGGCGACGACGGCAACCGCGGCGACCAGGGGCACGGCCACCCGCGCCCCCGAGTGCTTCGCCACATCCACGATCGTGGACCCCGGCGGGCGATGGATCAACTTGTGGTCAGATCCGGACCGTGAGCTGGTCGTAGATCAGAGGTGCGATCTTGGCCGCCAGGTAGGCGTGGCCCGCGTCGGTGGGATGCACACCGTCATTCCCGATCAGATCTGGCCGGCCCACGAACCATCCTTCGGCGATCGGATCGACGAACACCGCGCCCGCTGCGACGGCCTGGTCTCGCAGGCTGTCGCGGATCCGCAGCACCGCCGGTGGTGGAGCGGCGGTGGGCCATGGCGGGCCGATCACCAGAAGTTTCGCGGCGGGCGCATTGAACCGCGCGAGCTGGAATGCATTCGCCGCCAATACCGGGAAACGCTGGGGGTCGACGGGTTCGTCGTTTCGCGAACCGAAGAACACCACGAGGGCGTCATTGTGGCGGACGGCCTGGGCGGTGAGGTCGACGAAGACACGGCCCCGGCTACCCGGCTGGCCATAACCGGCACCGCCCTCGGCGGCGACGTCGGTGTTGACGTCCACCCCTTGTGCGGAGAGCAGTTGCCAGGCCACCTGGGGCCATGCCCTGGGGCCGTTCCCGCCCTCCGTCGAGCCGGCCGTGTAGGAATCACCGATGATCGCGACCTGAGCCGACTCCTCGGCCGCGGCGTGCGGCCCTGTGCTGACAGCAACGAGTAGACCTGCGATCAGCAGAGTTCTACCGATAGCGACTCGCCCCACCCTCACCTGCGCAAGCCTAGGCCGGGATCAGCCCGCCCTTGCGGACGTCGCCGTCGCGCGCGCGTGCGCGTCGCGGCCGACCGACTGCAGCCGGCCCCTGGTGCCCGGGCCCTCAGTGTCGTCGGAGACCCCCCGGACGTCGCGGAAGTCCACCATCGCGCGCATCCAGCGGCGTGCCGGTTCCTCGACGAATCGAAAGAGCGCCATCGCTGCGGCTACGGCCACGAGAATGAGCCCGATCACCACGATCTTCGCCGCCGGCTTCGACAGCACGATCCCGTACTGCGCCGCTGCCCAATCCCAGATGGTGTGCACCGGCTCGTGGATCATGTAGAGGCTGAAGGAGATCTGACCGCCGTAGACCATCGGACGGGTCGACAGCAGAGCAGGCAGAGTTCCGGCTCCGATCGACAACGCCACCACCAACGGCATGAACAGCAACGCCACCACACCTGCCGGGTCGACCATGCCGGCAACCGGGTTGGCGTCGTAGTAATACAGGATCGCGACGATGCACGCGACGAGCGCCAGGGAGATGTAGCCCGCAATGCGTTTTCCGCGCGCTCCGATGTCGAGGCGCCGCACTGCGGCGCAGGCCAACGCTCCCGCCGTGAACTGCGCGATGATGCGCGGCAGCCAACTCCACGGTGTGTACAGCATTCCGCTGGACAGCAGGAGCAGCGTCGGCGGAAGGGAAGCGCAGAACGCCAACGCGAACAACGTACGTGCCCGTGAGACGCGGCCGATCCGGAAGATCATCAGGATGAGTCCTGCGAAGAGCAGGTAAGCCAGCCATTCCGCACTGATCGACCATGCGGGCCCGTCCCAGCTGGTGTGGTCGAAGAAGGGCGAGAACCACAGCTGAACCATGAATAACTGGCGCACGTAGTTCAGTGCCGTCAGCCTGTCGGCGTCCGGCGACGGCACGTCGCCGACATGCAGGGTGATGATGATCCACACTGCTGCCAGATGCATGGTCACCAGGTAGATAGGCAACACCCGCGAGAGGCGCAGCCACAGGAAGTGCAGGGTGGCGCGGCCCGACCAGTTCGGCCCCATCCGGTCCAGGTAGTTCCACGCGAGTACGAATCCGCTCAGGATGAAGAAGAGGTCGACACCCTGCGCGCCGGCGTTGAACACCGGAGCCAGATCCTCACGCAGTCGCGGCGAGGCGTCCCACAGCATCGGGCGGTAGTGGAACAGCACCACCCACAGTGCAGCGACGATGCGCAGCCCGGTCAGCGCTCTGATCTCTCCGGTGCGCGCGCCATTCATGGTCGAGGCGAGATTACCCGCTCACCGGGGTCCGAACAGGTGCGCGGCGCGCCTAAAGAACGTCGAGAATCTCGTTCTTCAGCGCTTCGGCCTGGGTGCCGAATACCGCCTGCACACTGCTGCCGACCTCGATGACGCCGGCGGCACCGAGTGCCTTGAGCCGGTCGTGATCCACACGCGAGGTGTCGGCCACGTCCATTCGCAGGCGGGTGATGCACGCATCGACATTGACGAGGTTCTCCCGGCCGCCGAACGCGGCGATGAGTTGTTCGGCCTTACTGTCGGTTCTCGCAGGCGCTGTCGCGACGGTGGCCGCTCCGACGGGGATGGCGGTCGCCGCATCGCCGCCCACGCTGAGGTTGGCGCTCTCCTCGGCCTCGAACTCGCCCTCGGGTTCGCGACCCGGGGTTCGCATGTTCCATCGGGTGATGACGAACCGGAACAGCAGGTAGTACAGCGCGAAGAACACCACACCCATCCCGATGAGCAACGGGATGTTCTTCGCCGCGGGTGCGGTGCCGTACAGCAATAGGTCCATCAGGCCGGCGGAGAACGAGAAGCCCAGATGGATGTCCAGCAGATAGGCGATCGCCAGTGACGCACCTGTGAGCAGCGCATGCACGATGTAGAGCGGGAAGGCCACGAACATGAAGGAGAACTCCAGCGGTTCGGTCACGCCGGTGAGGAAGGCGGTCAGACCGGCCGCCGAGAGGATGCCGAAGGCCACCTTGCGCTGCCGCGCGTTGGCCACATGGATCATCGCCAGTGCGGCGGCGGGTAGACCGAACATCAGGATCGGATAGAAACCCGCGGTGAGGTGCCCGCCGGATGGGTCGCCCGCGGTGAACCGGGGCAGCTCACCGGTCACGACCGTGCCGTCGGGCTTTGTGTAGCTGCCGTACAGGAACCAGATGTAGGAGTTCAGGATGTGGTGCAGCCCGACTGGGATCAGCATCCGATTGGCGAAGCCGTAGATGAAGGCGCCCAGGGCACCCGCGCCACCGATGAACTTGCCCAAGCCCGTTAGGCCGGCGTTGAAGATCGGATAGAAGTAGCTCATCGCGAAAGCGACGAACAGAATCGCCAGTGACACGACGATCGGCACGAACCGCCGTCCGCCAAAGAATCCGAGATAGGGCGGCAGCGCAATCGTGTGGTAGCGGTCGAAGAGCACGGCGGTGATGAGCCCCACCACGATGCCCCCGAGGACGCTGTAGTTGATCATCGCCTGTTTGCCGGCTTTGTCGAGCACACCGTCGAGGACGACAGGTGACATCGTCTTGAACACCGCCTGCATCACGAGGTAGCCGACCACCGCCGACAACGCGGTGGAACCGTCCGCCTTGCGCGCGAAGCCGATCGCCACACCGACGGCGAACAGCAATGCCAGGTTGTCGAAGAGGGCCCCGCCCGCAGCACTCATAGCCTGGAAGAACGGCCCGATCACGGGCGCCTTGATCCTGCCGAGCAGGTCGTCCTGGCCGAGTCGCAGCAGGATGCCGGCGGCGGGCAGTACGGCGATCGGCAGCATCAGGCTCTTGCCGAGCCGCTGAAGCTGAGCAAAACCTGGGATATTCAGACCCGACTTGGCTTGCGCCCCTGCTGATTTGGTCACATCACTCATCTGCGGTCAGCCCTTCCTCATCGCGGCTTTAGCGGAGCCTAGTCCACAAATACCCTCGGCAAATACGCAATGCGGGAGGCGGTCTTGGCTTTATTCTGGCGCTACAGCCAACGAAGGAGCTCCCGTGAGCAGGACTGATGTACTGGCGCCCGTCGAGGGTCGTGCGCTGACACTCGCCGAGGTGCCTGATCCGGTGTTCTCGCAAGGGATGGTGGGATACGGCGCGGCGATCGACCCGCCGCGTGTGGTCGTCGACGCGGTGGCACCGGTGACCGG
>Ga0194052_1000221_pt1 | contig 39195 bp, 47 predicted proteins | sample SepL226m_MetaG_FD_160117 | JGI IMG/M metagenome (GOLD analysis project Ga0194052, IMG submission 160117) | Anoxic zone freshwater microbial communities from boreal shield lake in IISD Experimental Lakes Area, Ontario, Canada - Sep2016-L227-6m | ecosystem: Environmental > Aquatic > Freshwater >...
GACGTTGAAATTACGGGGAATCGATCAAATAACCGCAATAAAACAAATGCTCCTTGGTCAACCACTTTTCAACTAATTGCACAAAAGTCTTTTTTTATAAATTAGTCTGACGAAACTGAGTAGTTACGAAATCGCTTCAATAGTTACTTTTCAGCGAAAAAATGTTATTATTTTCCAAGTAATTTAATGTTTGCAAAGCGAGGACCGTTATGCGGCAATGTCCCAAGTGCGGCGATAAATATTCTGATAGCGATTTGCGGTCGATGTGTCCATCTTGCATGGTCACGTTACAGACAGTGAAAGACGCTTCTATTTTGGATACTATGTCTACCTCCGGTCCGGTATCAATGGATATCGGTAGCATTTCCCCGTCATCATCTATTGCGCCAGTCGAAGTAACCACCACTCGGATGGTGATGACCGAAGTAACTCCGGTCAAGGTTGATTCCACTATAATGAACTCGGTTAAGGTTATTGCACCGGAAGATTTAAAATACCAGGTATTTGACGCAAACCAGGAAAATCGGCAGCTAACTGACGCATTATCTATTTCAGAACATCAAGCGGCGGATGACCTGGCAAGAATCGAACGGGAAGCCACCAGTTATAACAACATTACCATACCGCAATCATCCATCCCCATGTCGCCAATAGTAATACAAAATCCCGTTGATGCGTCACCGGAAAGCGATCGGCTGGCAGACGCTCAGAAAAATACTGACAATTTCAGCACCATGAATGTCGGCAAGTATCAGCTTGACGCGGTACAAGGAAAAAGCATCAACATGCCAACCGAGGCTCCTGCGGCGCCGGCATCTATCCTTGCCCCGTCGCCACCCGCTGTCCAACGCCATTATGAACCAATACGGCAATCGTCTGCCGCACCTGCCGGATCAAGCAATGCTGTATTTATAAAAACAACGGAAATTAAAACGGAAACAGCCAAACAAGACGACACCAAAGGACCGCCAGAACCTAAAATAAGAATGATGATAGCGGGTGACGACGTCGGCAGCAAAACAAAGTCGGTTTTCTCTGCCATTGGTGCGGGAATATCAGCGATAATCGCTATCGGGAATTTGCAAGGCGATGTCAATTTTATCAATGTTATCTATTTCGCACTATTTACTTTCTTAACGGTATACCTAATTCGCCAATCTATTTATCATTCCGCCATCAGCAAGGCAGTAATCAGGCAGATTAACACCGCCATGCCGGGCAGAATAATGAAAATAGAAGTTGATTTGGGAATAATGAGAAATATTCCAGTAAACCAGATCAAACTGACAGTGAGCCTGAATGAGGTTGTCGCCAGGCAGGAAAGCAATAAAAATAAAACCACCCAGACGTTCCTTCGCTATACCCGCGACGTGATGCTAATCAGTGCGCCGGTGGTATGGGCACAACAGACTTATGTAACACTGACCGCCTGGGTAGAACTACCCAAGGATGCGGAAGGGTCGTTTAAATCGGAATACAACCAGTTAGCATGGACTGCGGAGCTTTATGGCGAAATTCCCGGCTGGTATCCTGACATCAGGATGCATGTGCCATTGCAGGTGCTGCCGATTATCGAGCGCAAACCTGCCCCGTCGGAAACAAAAGTATTTCCATTGGAAAACCTGCGCGGGTTAAACGCGGTAATGACTATGGACGCGCCGCTTGATATTAATGGCAGGGCCACTATACCGTTGGGACGGGAGATTCCCTACACCGTACAGATTAACCCGACAAACAGCGGGCCGCACCGAAAACTGTTTTTAGAAATCACCATGCTGATAAAAGGAATCGGATCGACAGAAAACAAAGTAATTCACCGACAAATTTTATTTGGCAACGGGTGGGAAGCGCGCCAGCAATTAGAAAAAACCGGCACCTTTATCCTGCCGATACAGGCTGTATACTCATCGAATGTTGATGCCGGCGGCGTGCTGCCGATTTCGTATACTGGAAAATATCTCTCTATCGAATGGCAGGCCGTTGTTCGTGAAGAGATTCCCTGGGAAAAACACCCGACTGATTTCGTACCGATTATTGTGGTAACGGCAGAAAAATATCTGCAGAATGGATAATCATGAAAAAAGAGTTAATGGAATTAACATCGCCAATAGTAAATGCAATTTTACGCACGCGCCCGTATCTGATTACTGACGCAGATGGTAACATCGTGTTTGCCAATGAACTTGCAGTAAAAATCCTCGCAGGAACCCCCAGCCATTGCAATGAATTAGCGCGGATTAACAGCGACTGCGACGAGATAATTTTGCAAATTTTTGTTAATGCCCAGCCCAGCGAACAGATTTGCAGCATCCGCATGATAGAAAATGATGGTTATGTGGTGATGATGAATGACAAACCACGACAATTAAAAAGTTCCGAAATAATCCATCAGGTACGCAACGGCATGTCGATTCTGCACGCGATGCTGGAGTTAGAGATATCAACCGCGCCGGAAAATGAGATAAACCGCCTGATGGTAAGCCAAACGCGCATAAAAGCGATGGCAGCGGTATATGATCTGACAACCGGCAATGCAGATACAGATTTTGACGCGATGAAACTGCTTACCGCCATCGTCGCCAACAGCCAATCAACATTTATGCAGCGGTCGCAAGTTAACGCGCCGGAAAGCAGCACCATAAAAATCCCCACAAAAAACGCCTTATATTTCGGTCTGGTAGTCGCAGAAATAGCAATTCACCTGGCAAAACACAGCGACACCCCGATAACCATTTCCTGCACCGGCAATACCATAAAAATAACCACCCACGCAAACCTTCCCAAACTCCCCGCCCTGTCAAAAACCATCATCGATGGCTATATGACAAAGAACCTGAAAGGAAAATATCTGGTGGAATATGGGGAAACGTTTGGGGTGGAATTGACAATTGACAATTGACAATTTTGTGGTTGGGAGATTTGTGGTGACATCCCGAGAGGTGGCCAGAGCGTCCCGCTCGGAAAAAGGAAAAACAGGGAGGAAATTTCAGCGTTTATCGCATTCCTGCGCAGTCTGCGTCACCGGGACGGATGGCGCCACGTTTTATACCCATAAATTGTGGTCACCGTATGGAACAGGGTCGCAGCCCGGCTGATTTGGCAGTGTCCTGGTTAATAATGGTAAAATCACCAATCGTTCCTATTATTACCTGGGTTCGCCGGGCTGCGACCCTGTTCCAAACGGTGACTACTCTTTATAAACTAACTGAAAACCATACACTTACAACTACCAAAAACACAAAACACCCGGTTTCCCGGGTGTTCTTTTTTCGTGTGGGTTCTCGAAATGGACTTTTAGCGTTTGGAGAACTGGAATCCGCGGCGTGCGCGTTTGCGGCCGTATTTTTTGCGTTCTTTCACGCGTGAATCACGAGTGAGCATTCCGAATGAACGCAGGGTTTTGCGCAATTCTTCGTCGTATTGCAGCAATGCGCGTGCAATACCATGTCTGATAGCGCCGGCTTGTCCAGAGTTTCCACCGCCGAGACATTTGATAGTAATATCAAATTTGTCGTTCAGGCTGGTTGCCCGCAGTGGGGAAATAGCCATTTTCTCTAAAGTCACGCGACAGAGATATGCCAGCGGTTCCATACCATTAATGGTAATCTTGCCGCTACCTTCGCGTAACCATACCTTGGCGGTTGCATTCTTTCGATGCCCAGTACCGTAATAAAATTCTGCCACGATATGCCTCCTTAGCGGCTCATTGATTTCTGGAACGAACCAGTAATATCTTCCGGCTGCTGAGCTGCATGCTGGTGCTCGCCGCCGACATAAACTTTCAATTTGCGGAACATCTGCCGTCCAAGTGCGTTGTGGGGAAGCATTCCCTTGATAACGCGGGCGACGGTGTCAACAGGATTTTTCTCCATCAGTTTTCCGAAAGGGATTTCTTGGAAACCACCAGGAATACCACTATGGCGATATTTAATCTTTGACTGCAGCTTGTCTGCTGTTAGCCTTACTTTGTCGGCGTTAATCACAATAACATGATCGCCGGTGTCAACGTTCGGCGTATAGGTAGGTTTGTGCTTGCCGCGTAAAATCGCTGCAACACGGGCTGCCAGACGACCAAGAACCATGTCAGTGGCATCTACTACGAGCCACTTTCTCTCGATCTCTTGCGGTTTAGCCAGATAACTCTTCATCTTCCGTTTCTCCAACGAGATCCCCCACGGGGATATCAATATTATTATAGCGGGGATACCCCACTCTCATAAGCCACAAGCCGTTTGTCGGTGCGGCAACTTCAGCAAAATGGCGGGTTTTGGTTTCCAGTAATTCTCCCATCCATTCGGGTGATTTCTCACCTCTGCCAATTCTAACAAAATTACCGACTAACAATCGTACCATCTGGTACAAAAAAGCGTCAGCTTTTACGTCAAAAATCAGATAGCTGCCCTGGCGTCTCACCCCTGCATATATCAGATTTTTCACATTTGACAACGCCGGAGAACCGCTGTGACAAAAGGCCGAAAAATCATGCCTTCCCATTATCTCCGTCGTAGCTGCCTTCATAGCATCAACGTCCAGCCTATCCTTGATTTGCCAGCAAAACCTGCTGCGCATGGCATCAACTTCATGTACTTCCTGAACGAAGTACCAGTATCGCCGATATACAGCGCAATGCCTGGCGTGGAATCTTGCATCCACATCGCGCGCCTTGCGCACTCTGATTGAATCCGGCAGCCATCGGTTAGTAACCCATGCTACTTTTTCAATCGGTACCGGAGTTGGAGTGAAAAAATTCACTACCTGTCCAAACGCATGGACCCCGGCATCTGTCCTGCCCGCTGCTGACACGGTAACCCCGTGTCCACACAGCTTTTGCAGAGCTTTTTCCAGTTCACCCTGGATACTTGGATAGATATTCTGCCTTTGAAATCCCGCCCAGTCCGTTCCATCATAAGAAACGGTAAGGGCAATATTTCGCATAATTAATCTTCCAACTGCTCAACCAGCTCCAGACGTACCATCGATGCGGCGTCGCCACGGCGGGCGGCGCGAATGGTTAATACGCCTTTTGCGCTCTTGGTTGATACACCACCCAATCTGGTGATTCTGGAGTATCCGCCATTTCGGTCGCTAAACATAGGACCGATTTTTTCAAAGAGTTTTTTAATCAGTATTTCACCGTAAGGGCGGCGATCAGCACCCTTCAGGCGGAACGGACCACTCTTGGTGCTATCGATTTCTGGTACCAGGCCGGTTACATTCATGTAATGGCGTTTGGTTTCGATAACTTTACCCATTGGTATCCAACGGCGTACCAATCGGCGATTTGCAAGATTGTCCTCGCGTGCCATGGTGATTACTTTTTCCAATACCGGCATCGCCTGTTTAGCGCGCTGCTCAGTAGTGGTTACTCCGCCATGCTCCAGCACGCCGGCCACCAGGCTTCTTATTACGGCCAGACGCTGATCAGTCGGCAGGCCTAAATGTTTGTTACTAACACGATGTCGCATGGTTTATCCTTTAATTAATCTTCGTCTTCGTCATCACCCTGCGGAATCGGTTCGTTTGATTCACGCAGATTAATGCCCATTGAAGTAAGCTTTTCGCGAACTTCGGTGAGTGATTTGCGACCAAAGTTTTTGATCGCCATCAATTCTGCTTCTGAATGTGCGGCTAATTCGGCAATGGTTGCAATGCCGACTTTGCGCAGACAATTCAATGTACGGACTGAGAAGTCCATATCCTTAATTTTCTGGTCTCCACCGGGGACATTCAAGCCCATGCGGTCGCCGAAGTAGCCTCGGTCATCGCCAGCCTCAAAGTCAAAGAAGAGAATGAGGTAGCGGTCGAGAATCTTCGCGGCGTCGCTGATAGCTTCACGCGGGGATATTGTCCCATTGGTGCGCACTTCAATAGTCAGGCGGTCATAGTCAGTTGCGCTGCCGATACGATGCGGGTCAACGCGATAGCCAACCTGGCGAACCGGGGTAAAAATGGAATCAATAGGAATGGTGCCGATTGACATGCGTGAACGATCTTGGCGTTCTGCAGGTACAAAACCGGTACCGAATACGATTTCCATTTTAATATCCAACCGTGAGTCAGCCCCAGATAAAGTTGCAATATGCAGGTCGGGATTAGCGATTTCAATGTCAGCCGGCAAATCGATATCTGCAGCGGTAACTTCGCCTTCTCCTTCACGGAACAGGGTGATTTCGCGGGGTTCGTCAGCAGCGCGGTCATTTGCGCCTGGCAGAACCTTGAATGCAATCCCCTTCATATTTAACAACAAGTCTGTTGTGTCTTCTACTACACCCGGGATAGTGCTGAACTCGTGAAGTACGCCTTCAATCTTCACTGTGCGCAATGCTGCGCCAGGAATGGATGAAAGCAATACTCGACGAAGCGAGCTTCCCAAAGTTGTACCATACCCGCGCTCAAGCGGCTCGACAACGAACTTGCCATATTTAATGTCAGTTCGATCGTCGATGCGCTCGATCTTCGGGGTTAAGTTATTCATCAATACCATGATTCTATGCTCCTGAGTATGCCAGGAATCTAACATACGCAATTATTAACGTGAATAGAACTCAACAATTAGCGATTCTGTCATTTCCGGGAGTTCCATTTCCTGGCGTGACGGCACTGAAACTACCGTAATTCGTTTTCCATCAGTGTCTACGTTCATCCATGCCGGGGTTCTGCGAATGCTTCCACCAGCCTGGAAAACGTCTTTACCTTTTGATTTACCACGAACTTCAATAACCATACCCGGCTTTACGCAGAATGATGGGATATTTACTACCTTGCCATCTATCTGGAAGTGACGGTGGTTAACAAGTTGACGTGCCTCAGCGCGTGAGGAAACCAACCCTGAACGGAATACAACATTATCAAGTCGGGTTTCCAACAACTGGAGCATACCCTCACCGGTAACTCCACGCATACGAGTTGCAGCTACGAAATATCGACGGAACTGGCGTTCGTAAACGCTGTAGTAACGGCGAACTTTCTGCTTAGCGCGAAGCTGTTGACCGTAGTCGGATACCTTTTTGCGTCCTTGACCATGCTGTCCCGGAGGATGAGCGTGTTTTTCGTTGTTCATCGCGCATTTAGCGGAAATACAACGTGCTCCCTTCAGAAACAGTTTGGCGCCTTCAGCGCGACACAATTTACAAACCGGACCGGTATAGCGACCCATTTATGTTCTCCTTACCTAAAAACCGTTATGAAATATCATCATCAGACGCGACGGCGTTTCGGCGCTCGACAGCCATTATGAGGGACTGCTGTAACGTCGTGCAGCGATGCTACTGACAAACCGGTGGTGCCAATTGCGCGAATAGCGGTTTCGCGTCCACTGCCAGGTCCATTAACGTATACGTGTATACGTCGCATTCCCTGATCGTAGGCGCGTCTGCCCACGTTTTCTGCAGCTAATTGCGCAGCAAACGGGGTACCTTTCTTCGTACCTTTGAAGCCAACCGTACCAGCACTTGCCCAACCGATGACATCACCGTTGAGATCTGTTATGGTCACAATAGAATTGTTGAAGGTTGACTGAATGTAGGCATTACCTTCAACTACCGCACGCTTTTCGCGACGTTTTGTCTTTCCGACTGATTTTCGAGCCATCTATTTCCTCCACGAAACCCACTCGACAAAGGGTCTCGCTATTTTAAAAGCGATGCTTTAAGCATCATTTTTATTACTTTTTAACTTTCTTCTTATTAGCTACTGCACGACGTGGACCCTTGCGAGTGCGTGCATTAGTCTTAGTGCGCTGGCCGCGTACCGGCAGACCACGTCGATGACGTATACCACGGTAACAGCCAATTTCCATCAGACGCTTAATATTGGCAGTAATCATACGGCGAAGGTCGCCTTCTACCGTACACTCACGCTCAATCGCTTCACGAAGACGAGAAACCTCTTCTTCGGTCAGGTCACGCACACGAGTTGCAATATCAATATTTGTCTGTTCCAGTATCTTCTGACTGGTATTCAGACCGATTCCAAAAATGTAAGTTAGGGCAATTTCAACCCGCTTATCACGCGGAAGGTCGACGCCCGCAATTCTTGCCATGGAAACTCTCCTCTATGGTATCGTCTTACCCTTGCACTTGTTTGTGCTTGGGAATGACGCATATTACCCGTACTTTGCCTTCTCTGCGGATAATTTTGCATTTATCGCAAATCCGCTTTACTGATGCACGTACTTTCATGCTCTTCCCCCAGAATAGCCTATAAGGCACTAATGTTGCGCACTTTTGCGCACTATTTATATCTATATACGATTCGCCCACGGGTTAAATCGTACGGTGATAACTCTATCTTCACCTTGTCGCCAGGCAGAATGCGAATGAAATTCATTCGAATCTTGCCGGATACGGTAGCCAGCACTAAGTGCGGCTTGCCTTCAGGCGACTTAGGTAAAGTATCAATCCTTACCCGAAAGGACGCATTTGGTAATGCTTCCTCTACGATGCCTTCGACTTCAATTGCCGCTTCTTTCGCCATTAGTACCCGCCTAATTTAGTTTTGTCAGTATGTCAGGTACACCCGAGGTGACCGCTACTGTGTGTTCAAAATGAACAGATAACTTTCCATCACGTGTTACCGTGGTCCAGCCATCTTTCAATATTCTTATTTCATAAGTACCAGCATTAACCATCGGCTCAATCGCCAGGGTCATGCCGCTTTTCAACACCGCGTCCGCGCTGGTAACCCAATAGTTGGGAATCTGCGGTTCTTCATGCAGCGCCTTACCGACGCCATGCCCGCACATATCTTTCACTACCGTGTAACCTCGGCTCAAGGCTAATTTCTCAACCGAGCTGCCGATGTCGCGTACCCGCTTTCCCTGTCGCGCCGCATCAATTCCTGCGTAAAGAGCATCTATTCCAGCCTGCATTAAAGCCTGCTTTTCTTCAGATATCTCTCCAACCCCAAAAGTCCATGCTGAATCAGCATAAAAACCTTCCAGAATCGCGCCCAAATCGATACTGACCAAGTCACCGTCCATGATGACTTTTCCACCTGGTATTCCGTGAACTACCTCTTCATTTATTGATATACAGGCAGTCGCCGGATATCCATGATAATTGAGGAAAGCCGGGATTGCTCCCATTCCTCTGATTGCGTTCTCTGCAATCTTATCTAATTCACCGGTTGTTACCCCCGGTTTCAAAGCATCCTTAACCATTTGCAACGCCATCGCTACAATCTTGCCGGAACGACGCATTATTTCAATTTCCTGCGTAGTTTTAACCGGAATCATTGGCTGTCTTGGCCTTGCTACCCGCATCGTTATTCCCCGGTCAATGCTGCTCGAATCTTTTCGGCTACAGCAGGAACTCCGATAGTACCGTCAACGGTAACTAACTTGCCGGATGACTGATAGTATTCGATTAACGGCTGGGTCTGGTCTTTAAAAGCTACCAAGCGAGTTGTGATAGCATCAATCTGATCATCTTTTCGCTGAATCAGTTCACCGCCGCAATTATCGCAAATGCCTTCAACTTTCGGCTTCATGGTATAAATATGAAATACTGAATTACATTTCGGACAAACCCGGCGACCGGTAAGTCTGCGAATCAATTCATCATCGCCAACTTCAATGTTAACTACAGCATCAAGTTTATGATTAATGCGAGTCAGCATTTCACCCAATGCTTCAGCCTGGGCTACAGTGCGGGGAAAACCATCCAGAATGTAACCTTTATCCAAGGTTTTCAGTTTTTCTTCCATCATATCGATGATTAACTGATCCGGTACCAATTTTCCGCTTTCCATATAGCTTTTAGCTTCATTACCGAGAGCGGAGCCAGCGCGGACTTCGGCGCGAAGGATGTCGCCTGTTGAAATATGGGTTAATCCCCAATTTTCATTCAGATAAGCAGCCTGAGTGCCTTTTCCGGCGCCCGGAGCGCCCAGCAATATAAAATGTAATGTATCTGTCTTTGCCATTAATCTTCCTTACTTAATAAAGCCTTCATAGTGACGCATCACCAAGTGAGCTTCCATTTGTTTCATGGTGTCAAGAGCAACGCCAACTACGATGAGCAGTGATGTACCACCCATCAAAGGTGCAAGCATTGCGGTTGCCGGGTCTTGCCCTCTGCCGCCGACGATGAAAGGAATAACGTATGGCAGAATAGCAACGAGACCCAAGAACATTGCACCGACGAAGGTTATTCGAGTCAGCACTTTGTCAACATATCTTTCTGTCTCACGGCCCGGACGAATGCCCAGGATGAATGAGCCATTTTTCTTTAAATTGTCAGCAATGTCCGCTACATTATATACCACTGCGGTATAAAAATATGTAAAGAAAACAACTAACAGGAAGTAAATCAAACATCCGTACCAGCTTTGTCCCGGTGACAGGTTAAGCATGAACTTAATAAACATGGACGGATTTGTATTACCGCTATTTTGAATCAACATCTGTGCGATTGACGCCGGCAGAGTTACAACTGAAATCGCGAAAATGATCGGGATAACGCCAGCGGTTACGACTTTCAATGGCAGGTAGCTGTTGCCGCCGCCAACTGAACGAACGCCGACTACTTTTCGCGCATGCTGAATCGGTATCTGCCTGACAGCCTGATGAACGAAAGTGATGAATACAATAATTCCCAGGAATACAGCAAGCAGAAGTCCAACCTTCAGAATTGCGAACAAAGTGTTGTTGTCTGAGTTATCAATAGCAGATTTGAATACCTGATAAATGGTGGGCACTAATCTAATCATGATACCGGCGAAGATGATTAATGAGATACCGTTGCCGATACCTTTATCTGTTAACTGTTCGCCAACCCACATCAGGAATGATGTACCGGCAACCATAACAATCATCAATGGTATAATGGTGTAGATACCCAAGGTATCAGTCTCTAATACGCCTGATCTATACATGTACCAGCTAAGACCACCCGCCTGCAGGAATGCAAGTATAACGGTGCCGATTCTGGTATAACTTGATATTCTCTTGCGGCCATCTTCCCCTTCTTTCTGCATTTTCTGTATTTGCGGAACCGCGATTCCCAGAAGCTGCATTAAAATAGAAGAGTTGATATACGGTACGATACCTAAAGCAAGTATTGAAAGACGCTTGAAAGCACCTCCGGACATCATGTCGATGAAGCTCCAGATAGAACCGCTGTTAAACAAGTTGGAAATTTTATCCGGGTTAACAAACGGTGCTGGTATATGAAGCCCGATAACAAATAGCGCAAACATGCCGGCGACGAAAAATATCCGGTTTTTTAATTCCGGCACTTTGAAAACGTCGGCTAAGCGAGCTAATGATTCTTGCCAATGGATATCTTGTGATGCCACGTTAGATTACCTCCGCGCTCCCGCCTGCCGTTTTAATTTTATCGGCGGCACTGGCACTGAAATGGCTTGCGTATACAGTGAGTGGTTTGGTGAGTTCGCCGTTGCCAAGAACTCTCAGTCCTTCATTGATGGTGCTGATAAATCTTGTTTTCAGGAGAAGTTCAGGAGTGATAACAGTGTTTGCATCAAACTGTTCAAGCTGCCCGACGTTAATAATAGTATATTCTTTCTTGAACATACCAATATTGCGAGCGCTCTGGCTTTCGCCTTTCAATTTGCGCAATCGGCGGTTGATAGGAGTCTGTCCGCCTTCGAAACCAGCACGAACTTTACCACGTGCACGTTGACCCTTATGTCCACGTCCACTTGTTTTACCGTGTGCGGAGCCAATACCGCGTCCCACACGCTTCGCGCTCTTATGTGAACCTTCCGGCCCACTTAATTCATGCAATCGAATCATCTTATGTAGTCCTCAACGCAACCAGGTATCCCGGTCACTCGTACGATTGTAATTATTCTGCAACCTTTACATCAACCATGTGGCGTACTTTAATAACTGCTCCACGGGTGCAAGGATTATCCGGCAATATGACCGTCTGGCGGATTTTACGCAAACCAAGTCCTCTCACAATGTCGACTATGGTATGCGGTTCGCCTATTATACTTCTTTTCAGAGAAATTGCTAACTTCCCGCTCATTCTACTTCCCCTTCGGAGGCTCTGCCATAAACTTCAGCCACTGTTTTTCCGCGAATGGCAGCAACTTCTTCAACAGTTCTGAGTGCTTTTAAGCATTCAATAGTTGCCCATGCAATGTTAATTGCGTTAGCTGAACCCAATGATTTAGTCAGGATATTATGAATGCCAGCGGCTTCCATAATAGCGCGGACTGCACCACCGGCGATAACGCCAGTACCTTCTGATGCGGGTTTGAGCAGTACTTTAGCAGCACCTGCGTCTTCCTCTACCAGATGGGGAATTGTCCCCTTGGAAATAGGAACTTTGATCAGCGCTTTTTTAGCAGCTTCAGTGCCTTTGCGGATAGCATCAGGTACTTCAGAAGCCTTGCCTAAGCCAACGCCCACATGTCCTTTACTGTCGCCAACAACAACCAAGGCGCTCCAGCGTAAAGTTCGTCCACCTTTGTGAACTTTCTGAACGCGGTTCAGCGAGACAACCTTTTCAACCAGTTCCAGCGACGTAGTATCAATTTTCGCCATTGTCTTTTATCTCCGTCCAGCCGTTAGAAGTTCAGTCCGCCTTTGCGGGCGCCATCGGCCAAAGCCTTCACGCGGCCATGGTAAGGATTACCACCGCGATCATACACAACATCTATAATGCCAGCGGCTTTCGCGCGCTCTGCAATCATAAGTCCAACCGACTCTGCTCCGGCGATGTTCCATCCCTTTACAGCATCTGTTACCTTCTCATTGAAGGCTGGTTCATTTGTTGAAGCTGCTGCAAGAGTGTTGCCAGCAACATCATCAATTAACTGAGCGTAAATATGCTTAAGACTGCGGTATACAGCCAATCTTGGCCGTTGCGGCGTTCCGGAGACTTTACCGCGTACTCGCTTGTGTCTGCGTATTCGAGCTGCTTTTTTAACTAATTTCATCGATCTCACCTTTTGCCGTCGGTCTTTGTCGACGGCGTTATCGACTATTTCTTACCTTTACCAGCCTTAGCGGCCTTACCAGCCTTGCGGCGTACTACTTCACCTTCGTAACGAAGGCCTTTACCTTTGTAGGGTTCAGGTTTCTTCAATGCGCGGATCTTTGCTGTTACCTGTCCAACCATCTCTTTATCAATACCGGCAACGGTGATACGGGCAGTTCTATGTCCATTATCAACATTCGGTGATGAGGTTTCAACAGCGAATGTAATTCCCTTTGGTGCAATCACATAAATATCATGTGAGAAACCAAGGTTTAAAACCATTCTATCCGGCTGCAATTGTGCACGGTATCCGATTCCATGCAATGTTAGAACTTTATTAAAACCCTTGCTTACACCATCTACCATATTAGCAATTAAGGTGCGTGTTAAGCCGTGCATCGCCTTGTGCAACTTTATTTCAGAGGCGCGCTCAACTGTGAGCACATTCTCTTCCTGTTTCACGGTGATACAGTCAGCCAGCGGGCGGGATAATTCGCCCTTCGGACCTTTAACTGATACAGTGCCGTCTGCGACAATAACTGTCACTCCGGCGGGCAGCGCTATCGGCAATTTACCAATTCGCGACATGATTAACTCCTTCGCAATAAAGCGGCATGATCTTTGACATACCGGCAAGCAAAATTACCAGATGGTGCAGAGTAATTCTCCGCCGACCTTAGTAAGTCTGGCAGTCTTATCAGTGATAACACCCGATGCTGTGGTGAGAATAGCAATTCCCATACCACCCTGCACACGAGGGATTTCACCACAACCGACATAAACGCGGCGACCTGGTTTGCTGATTCTTTTCAAACCACGAATCACTGGCTGATGGCGCGGGCCATACTTCAATGTCAGTTTAACAATTGGGGTGAGAGTATCTTCACCTTCAACTTCGTAACGTGATATATAGCCTTCCTCTTTGAGGATCCGGGCAATCTGTAATTTAATTTTCGTACTCGGGATAGCTACAATATCGTGACCGGCAGAAACAGCGTTTCTTACGCGGGTCAGCATATCGCCAATCGGGTCATTAACGGGCATCGTATTACTCCTACCAGCTCGACTTAGTCACGCCGGGCAAAAGGCCCTTAAGTGCATAGGTGCGTAAACAAATACGGCACATGCCGAACTTGCGAAAATAGGCACGCGGTCTGCCGCAGATATTGCACCGGTTATAAGCGCGTACTGCGAACTTAGGCTTGCGTTGCCAGGTTTGTAATTTACCTTTTTTAGCCACGGTATTCTCCTGTCACCTGTCAGCCTTTGCGCATCGGCAGGCCGAGTTTTAATAATAACGCACGGGATTCTTCGTCAGTCCGAGCGGTTGTCACAATAGTAATATCCATACCACGTACGCGGTCTACATTATCAATCGGTATTTCAGGGAAAATCGATTGCTCTTTCAGACCCATGGTATAATTTCCGCGGCCATCAAATGACTTGTTAGGCATGCCCTGAAAGTCGCGAATACGCGGCAGAGCGATGGAGAACAATCTATCGAGAAATTCCCACATACGCGGTCCGCGCAATGTAACTTTACAACCGATCGGGTTGCCTTCGCGCAGCTTGAATGCAGCAATTGACTTCTTGGCTTTGGTTACTACTGGCTTTTGACCGGTAATAAGCGCCATGTCGCGAACTGCGCCGTCAAGGTGCTTGATATCAAGGAGAGCTTCACCGACGCCCATGTTAACAATAACTTTGCTAACGCGCGGGATTTCCATGATGTTCTTGTACCCGAACTGTTCTTTCATTTCTGGTGCAATTTCTGCTGCATAGCGGTCTTTCAAGCGAAGGACGATTGCCTTCTCTTCTACGCCGCCAAACTTAATTGCGCCCGGTGCTTCTTTCTTGGTAGTTTTACCCTGCGGTGCACCCGGTTTTCCTCCACCAGGCTTCTTTCCGCCCGGTGCCGATTTCTTCGGTTCAGCTTTTGCCACAATAATCTCCTCTGGAATCCCCCACCATCCCATACGCACTATTGCCGCATGGCGGTAGGGCGGGATTTATTAGTCTAATTTCTCAGTCGGCCGTGGAATAATCTGTTGGCATTGTTTGCAAACACGTTCACGGCGGGTGACGGTCTTCTGTCCTGCCAGGGTATTGCGGGTAACTTCAATAAGTTTCATCGCAACCCGGGTAGGAGCATTGCATGACGGGCAAACCAGCATCACACGTGACACCGGAATAGCGGCAGGGATTTCAATCCGGCCACCCTGCTGCAATTGTGCAGCGGCACTGCCCTGGCGAGGCTTCTGGTGTTTTGTTACCAGGTTTAAACCCTCGACAATGACTTTGTCTTTTCCTGTAAGGACTTCAATAACCTTGCCACGGGCACCTTCAACTTTGTTGGCAAGTGCCTGCTGCTCCGCCATCGGCAGCTTCTCAACCTGAGCCTGCAGTTCCGCGGCGGATTTCACGTGCAAGGCTTCGCGCAGACGTGAAACGCCTGCGGCATCTTTGCCCTTGCGGATATATACTATGTCACCTTTTACAATTTTCATCGCTTATTCCCATACAATTCGCCGAGACGTTTTGTCCCGGCGATGCACACAAGACCGAATTTTACTGTTTTTTGGCACCCTTGTCAACAGGGGTACTTAAAAACTAAAGAACTTCTGGTGCCAGACTTACGATTTTCATAAAATCGCGGTCTCGCAGTTCACGTGCAACTGGTCCGAAGATGCGGGTACCGCGCGGATTCTTCGCATCATTAATGAGTACTGCCGCATTTTCATCGAACCGGATATATGACCCGTCCGGGCGACGTAAAGACTTTTTAGTGCGGACTACAACAGCCTTCGCTACATCGCCTTTCTTCACGTTTGAAGATCCCGGGGTAACAGATTTAACTGCCACCACAATAATATCGCCGATATTAGCGGTTGAGCCGGTTGAACCCTTCAGTACGCGGATGCATTCAACTACCCGCGCCCCAGAATTGTCTGCTACATTCAAACGTGTTCGTAACTGTATCATGTTTAACGCTCCTCTTCATCGCGTTTCTTCGCTTCGGCGGCAATTTGATCTGCCACATGCGACGGAACTTCTTCATAATGAGAAATACTCATGGTGAATGAACCTTGCCCTTTAGTAAGAGCGCGCAGTTCATTCGAATACTGGAACATTTCCGCCTGGGGCACTTGCCCTTTTACAACTGACATCCCACCGCCAAGAGAATCAGAACCCTGAACTCGACCGCGTTTGGATGACAATCCACCAATGATATCACCTATATATTCATCGGGGACTGCAATTTCTGCATGAACAATAGGTTCTAAGATAATAGGTCGGGCTTTCGCCATACCTTCCTGAACCCCAAGACGTCCAGCGGTCTGAAATGCAATATCTTTAGAGTCAACCGGGTGATATTGACCGTCAAACAAAGTGACTTTAACATCGACTACCGGGTAACCTGCTATCGGACCGCGTTTCAGCGCATCACGTACGCCCTTTTCAGTTGATGGGATAAACTGCCGAGGCACCACACCACCTACAACTGCATCTATAAACTCAATCCCGCCACCGCGTACATTCGGCTCTAACTTCAATTTAACATCACCGAACTGACCGGCACCACCGGATTGTTTCTTGTGTCTTCCGTGGCCTTCTGCGTTTCCAGTAATGGTCTCGCGGTAAGCAACATGCGGATTACCCAAAATTGTTTCAACATTAAACTTTCTCTTCAGGCGGTCGCGGGCAATCTCTACCTGCAACTCACCCATGCCGGAAATAACCGCGTCATGAGTTTCCTGATCAATTTCAAATTTTAACGTTGAATCTTCTTCCATTAATCTATGCATACCCTGGGCTAACTTATCTTCTTCACCCTTTGTCTTCGGTGAAATAGCGAAGTTAAGCATCGGTTCAGGATAATCAGGCATTGCTATCTGTATTCTGCTGCCCGAGGTTGAAATTGTATTTCCAGCCATGGTATCGTGAAGTTTTGCAACTTGAACGATATCACCGGCATTGGCAACTTCAATGATATCCTGGGTCTTGCCAATAAGTACAAACAGATTGCCAATTCGCTCTTTACTTTCCCTGGTCACATTAACCAGATCGGAACCGGAACGCAACTGACCTGAATATATTCGTAAAAATGTAATTTTTCCAGCAAACTGGTCTGCTGTTGCTTTGAAAGCATAGGCTACTAAAGGTCCGGAGTTTGAATTGGTTAATTCAATTTCTTCCTCACCCTTAAGGCCAATCTTCGCCGGCATTTCATTCGGTGACGGCAGACTGTCGATAATCATATCAAGCAGCGATGTCGTTCCATAATTCTTAAATGCTGAACCGCACAGTATCGGATAAGCATTTCCGTTTTTAATGACAACTTTCAGACCGTTGATAATCTCATCATCGCTGAGAGTACCTTCATCCAGGTATTTCATCATCAGTTCGTCGTCAGCTTCGGCTGCTGCTTCTGCAATGGCATCCCGCATGGATTCTGCCTTGCTTTGCAATTCGGCAGGTATATCCGTCACGGTAGGCATGGAATTATCATCTTTCTCTATTATCGCCTTCATGTGAATGAGGTCGATAACACCTTTAAATGATGACTCCGCGCCGATGGGAATCTGTACCGCAAAGCACTTTTTACCAAAGCGTTTCTGGATAGTTGCCAAAATATCGTCAAAATTAGAGTTTTCTTTATCCAGCTTATTAATGAACAGAACACGCGGTAAGGCACGCTCATTGAGCATTCGCCAGAACCGTTCGGTCTGAACTTCAACGCCGTTTACGCCATCTATTAATAAAAGCCCGGCATCAGCAACTGCCAACACACTAACGGCTTCTGATATAAAATCAGCGTATCCCGGAACGTCAAGGACATTCACCTTGCAGTTTTTATACTGCACCGGTAAAAGAGAAGTAGTAATCGATATTTGGCGATGTACTTCATCCACGTCATGATCCGACAACGTATTGCCGGCGTCTACGCGCCCCATGCGTCCGATAACACCGGTCTGGTACATGAATGCTTCAATCAGGGTAGTTTTACCTGATGAGCCATGTCCGAGCACGGCAATATTTCTAATTTGTCCGGTTTCGAAATTTTTCATCCAAAGAGCCTCGCTTGAGGTAAGGATTCCGGCTGCGCCGGTTAACAGAAACTATTTCGCTTTTTCGAGTACTTCAATTACGCGCCAATTTTTATCTTTGCTAAGTTTGCGTGTTTCCATGATGCGAACTTTATCGCCGATATGGCACTGATTAGTTTCATCATGCGCTTTAAACTTACTGGTGCGCTTGATAATTCTGCGATACAGCGGGTGTTGTACCAGGTCTTTAACCTGGACTACGATTGTCTTATCCATCTTATCGCTGATGACAATACCTTCAAGTTGTTTGCGCTGATTTCGCGTTTCGGTTGTCTCGGTCATTATAATTCTCCCGTTATCGCGCTTTGCGAGCGGCGCGGAACATCTTGTTTTCAATGCTGCGGAACTTGCGGTAGTCATCAAATGATGCAAAACCGGTATTTCCCAGAATTTCTTTCTCGCGGATCAGTGTATACAACACTGCAACTTTCTTGCGGCATGTCCCGAGGGATGCCGGGCTGCTTAACTGGTTCATACCAGCGGCAAATTGCAGTTCGATTAATGTGCGTTCTGTTTCCGCCAACTCACTTTTCAGTTCGTCGATTGTCAGGTTATGCAGTCTGCGGCGTTCTTCTAATTTCACTTACTTTCCTCCACTGCTGCAGCCGTATCTTCACGGGTGACGAACTTCGTCTTAATCGGTAACTTATGAGCTGCAAGGCGCATGGCTTCGCGGGCATCTTCAACAGATACGCCGGCCATTTCGAATAGAATACGTCCAGGCTTAATAACCGCTACCCAGTATTCTGGTGCACCTTTACCGGAACCCATACGGGTTTCTGCCGGCTTGGCGGTAACACTTTTATCCGGGAAAATGCGGATCCATACTTTACCCTGGCGCTTAATATAACGAGTCATCGCAACACGGGCAGCTTCTATCTGACGGTTAGTCATCCAGCAGCATTCCAGAGCTACCAGGCCGAAATCGCCTAATGTAACTGTATTGCCGCTCTGAGCTTTACCCTTAAGGGTTCCGCGGTGTGATTTTCGGTATTTAGTACGCGATGGCATTAACATCGTTTAAATCCTCCGTTGGATGTCGACTACTCAGTTGCTGCCTCAGCGTTTCCGCCAGCTTCAACAACCGGTGCATCAACAGCCGGTACATCAGAGGCTTCAGCGCGGGTAACCCGGCGCCAGCCTTTTTTCTTGTCTCCAACCTGGCCATCAGCAGCTTTAACAGCGGCAGCAGGTTTTGGATCCTGTTGTGGTGCACGGCGCGGCCTCTGTTCAGCAGCAGGTGCTAACGGTGTATTCATACCGGTCAGGATTTCTCCACGGTATATCCACACTTTAACGCCGATGTTGCCAAACTGTGTGCGAGCTTCTGCAGTGCCGTAATCGATATCTGCGCGCAGGGTATGCAGAGGAATCTTGCCATCTTTGTCGCTGTAGCTGCGGGCGATTTCAGCACCACCCAGGCGGCCGCCAACGATAACTTTAATTCCCTTGCCTCCGCGCTGCATGGTACGGGCAATGCTCAGGCGGGTTGCGCGTTTAAATGATACGCGGCGTTCAATCTGCCCGGCAATCGATTCTGCAACTAAATAAGCATCCAATTCAGGCTGTTTGATTTCAAGAACGTTTACCTGTACTTTGCGCGGTACAATCTTTTCGATGTCAGCTCTCAGGTCGTCAATCCCACGTCCGCCTCTGCCGATGATAACACCGGGCCGTGCAGTATGCATGGTAATTTTAACCATATTGGCCATTCTCTCGATTTCAATCATAGAGATGCCGGCTTCCATCTGTCGATTTCTGCCGCCGCCACCTGGCTTGCGCTGTGCGCCTGCCGACATCAGACTCGGCAATTTTTTGCGGATGAACTTGCGGATTTTATCATCTTCGATGACGAAATCTTTATATTCTTTGTCAGCAAACCAGCGGCTCTGCCAATCGCGAATGATTCCCAGCCTCATCCCGTAAGGATGTACTTTCTGTCCCATTATACAGTTCCTCCGATACGAGTGGCCCGGGGCTTAGTTGCCTTAGTGGCCAATTTTATAGTGATGTGGCTTGAACGACGACGAACTATTCTTGCGCGTCCCATTGTAGTAGGATGCATGCGCTTGAAAGTGAATCCGCAATCGACGAAACATTCCAACACAATGAGTCCTTCTATATCAAGACTCAGGTTGTGGTCAGCATTAGCTGCCGCCGACTTTAATACTTTTATAATCGGTTCTGCTGCAATGTTCGGTGTGAACTGCAGTACAGCAAGTGCTTCTTCATAAGATTTGCCACGGATCAGATCGATAACGTGTCGGACTTTGCGCGGCGACATGCGAATGTTCTTCGCCACTGCCTGCACAATGCCTAACTCTTTTCTTTCTTCGATCATCTGTTGTTTCAGAGATCCTCTGGCTTTAGCATTCTTTCCCATTTTTATATGCCCTCTACCGTCGTCCGGGTTTAGCGAACCTTCGATGATTTTTCACTGCCAGCATGTCCGCGGAAATGTCTGGTGGGCGCGAATTCGCCCAATTTATGTCCAACCATGTTTTCGGTAATGAATACCGGAACATGTTTGCGTCCATCATGTACAGCGATGGTGTGCCCTATCATGTCGGGGAAAATGGTGCTTCTGCGCGACCATGTCTTGATAATGCGCTTCTCACCTTTCCGGTTCATCTGGTCGATTTTCTCTAACAGATGCTCATCGGCAAACGGGCCTTTTTTAAGTGAACGTCCCATAGTAACCTCTTTAAAGTTTCTTCCGCGCTGCCGAGTTATTTAGCTCCGCGTTTCTTCACGATGAAGACGTCAGAACGTTTGTTATGACGAGTCTTCTTACCCAGTGCGGGCTTGCCCCACGGGGTCGATGGACCTTTTTTGCGACCGATGGAGGTATGACCCTCACCACCGCCGTGCGGATGGTCGCATGGATTCATCGCGGTTCCTAATACGTGACCCCGACGTCCCATGTGGCGCATACGGCCGGCTTTACCGATTACAATATTTTCGTTCTCAATATTTCCAACCTGGCCGATAGTGGCGCGGCATAAGCCGAATACACGGCGCATTTCGCCGGAAGGCAGCATTACGGAAACGTATTTGCCTTCTTTCGCCATAATCTGCGCAGAGGTACCGGCGCTTCTGCACATCTGTGCACCTTTGCCTTCGTGCAGCTCAATTGCGTGCACGGTGGTACCGAGCGGAATATTAACTAATGGCATTGAGTTGCCAATTTTAATGTCGGAAGCAGGACCAGACTCTAAAACGGTTCCTACAGTCAAGCCGTGCGGGCAAAGAATGTAGCGGCGCTCTCCGTCTGTATATTCCAACAGCGCGATGCGAGCGGTTCGGTTCGGGTCATACTCAATAGCGATTACGGTGGCTGTGCATTCATCTTTCAATCTCTTGAAGTCGATGATACGGTAAGCACGTTTTGCTCCACCACCACGAAAACGGATGGTAATTTTACCCGAGTTATTGCGGCCGCCGCTTTTTTTAAGCGGGGTGACCAGCGATTTCTCTGGTTCCTTTTTCGTCAGTTCGCTGAAATCAGCGGTCGTCATAAATCGACGTCCCGGTGATGTCGGTGAATACTTTTTCAGCGGCATTTCTTTAACACTCCTCCACGATTATCGGCCGTGGTGACCGTAACATCAAAGCTAAAAATTAAGCGCCTTCCAGCTCCAGAATATTCGGGGAGTCGGCGGTCAATGTGACGATAGCTTTCTTCCAGTTCGGGGTTGAGCCGACGCTGGGGCGCTGCCCGCGCTTCATGCTTACTTTTCGGGATTTACCACGAACGCGCAAGATGTTGACGCTGGCAACTTTTACGTTGTCTTTGCTGAACAGCTCTTCGATGGCGCCAGCAACTTCAGTGCGGGTGGCATCGATTGCTACCATGAAGGTGTACTTGCGTACTTTCATGTCGGCTAATTGACTTTGTAAATTTTCTTTTCCGGCAGCCTTGACTTTAATAACTGCTTTAGTAAACTTCTGCAGTTTTGTTAAGCCTACGCTTTTTTCGGTCAGTATCGGTTTAATCAATATCTGATGAAGTGGTCTATTCATTGGTGTCCCCTTCAATTTGTTTTTCCATCCACCGCTCACTGCCGAGTGCGCTTGTCTTCAGTTCTTCCAGCATGGCAATGCTCATTTTTGAAAAGATGAGGGCATTGGCATGAAGAACATCGTAAGTACCCAGCATGTCGGGAGTTGTCATCCACACATTTTGAAGGTTTTGGAAAGACATCACTATTTCAGGAGTCGGATTATCCACAACGATCATCACTTTCTTTTTGGTGCAATCGATTGCCTTCAGGAAAGCTACTGCGTCTTTTGTTCTCGGTGCGGTAATGGCGAAGCTGTCTACTACGATAACAGCGCCTTCAGCTACCTTGGATGAAAGAGCGGACAGCAATGCTGCGCGGCGCATCTTTTTCGGCAGGCTCTGGCGATAATCGCGAGGATGCGGGCCGAATACAACGCCGCCGCCTTTCATGTGAGGAGCGCAGCGCGCACCCTGGCGGGCACGGCCGGTTCCCTTCTGACGGTACAGCTTGCGGGTGGAATGTTGTACTTCACCGCGGGTGAGGGTGTCTGCATTTCCCTTGCGCTGATTAGCGAGGGTGGACAGAACAGCCTGGTGAATCAAAGCTTCATTCGGCTCTAATCCAAATACATCCGCGTTTAGTTCAAGTTCTCCGGATTTTTCACCGTTAAACATATATACAGGTACGGTTGCCATGGCTTATTTCTCCAACGCAGTGAAGGTAACGTATTTACCCTTACCGCGTTCCAAATCTACGCGTACCGGCATAGTGACAACCACTAAACCGCCGGCGGGGCCAGGAACAGCACCCTTAATAACTAACATATTCTTGTCGGCATCGGTGCGCACGACTGTCAGACCTTTGATGGTAACCTGTTCATCACCCATATGTCCGGGACGGCGTGAGCCGGGGAATACACGGGCTGCATCAGTTGCGCCGCCAGAGGAAGTTTTGCGATGGTGCATGGAACCGTGGGATGCCTTGCCACCTTTGAAGTGGTATCGTTTCATACCACCAGCAAAACCTTTACCTTTTGATGTGCCGATGACATTAACTTTATCGCCAACTTCAAAAATGTCGGCTTTCAGTTCTTTACCTTCGGGAAATTCATCAATTGCGGCTACATTGAATTCTTTGAGGAAGCGCAGCGGTGGAACATTATGTGCGCGGAAATGACCGTATTGAGCAAGGGTGAGGCGGTGTGGACCGCGTGGTTCTTTCTCAACCTTGTTACGGTTAGCGGTTTTCCGACGCTGTTCATGCAAGCGGTGCATTTCTTCCGCCCGACGAACATCACGTTCGGCATATTCCATAAATCCAAGTTGCACGGCTTCATAGCCGTCTTTAACTTTTGTGCGGCGCTGCACGACGAAACAGGGGCCTACTTCGAGTACGGTTACGGGGATTGCTTTACCGTCTTCTGAGAAGATCTGCGTCATGCCCACTTTGCGTCCCATGATCATCTTACGAATCGACATGGTTAATTTTCCTTTTCAAACTTCAGAGGAGTCGTGAGCTGACTCGTGAAGCCCCCTCGCGGGGTGACGAATGACCAATTATTTTGGCCTATTACGCTTTAATTTGAATGTCTACACCACCCGGCAGGTCAATGCGCATTAATGCGTCAATTGTCTTCTGGTTCGGTTCGAGAATATCAATCACGCGTTTGTGAGTTCTCATCTCAAAATGTTCCATTGACTCTTTGTCAATATGCGGCGAACGAATCACGCAGAACCGATTAAGTTCGGTCGGCAGAGGAATCGGGCCATGAACCTGGGCGCCTGTGCGCCGTGCGGTATCAACTATCTTCAGAGCAGACTGGTCCAATATCCGATGGTCAAATGACTTCAATCGAATTCTAATCCGGTCAGCCGGCGCTTTTCGAGTTTCTTTACGCATGGGCGGTTTTACCTCACTCCGAAACAGCTTTCAACCTGTCCCGGTTAATTGTCATGGTACATACCGGGTACTTAATCCCGGCACACAACGCCCGTAACTATAATGAAATTTCAGAATGAAGTCAATAGGAATTTGACGTAAATTTTAAAATTTATTGAAAAACTTATAAAATTTATGAAAATATCTAAATTTTAAACTTCCAGCAAGAATATCCATACAGCGGGCAGGCATTAAATATACCACATATATATAAGGTATGACAAATTTGTTTTATTGTCAGTTTTTAGTGTTCAGTTTTTAGTGTTCAGTGTTCAGTGAGATCGATTGCTGTCGGGTGAAGTCGGTCGGGAAGGTAGGGGAACTGTCCCCAGTTCCCGCGAAGAACCGGAATTATAATGTAAAGAAGCGAAAAAGCGACAGATTTCTTAAGTGGTGTTGTGTTTATTAACCTTATTTTGTCGTTACATCCGATTCATCTTAATATAAAGACGCTTTCGCGGGAACTGAGGACAGTTCCCCTACCATCTACCAGATAAACCTGATTTAACTATAATTTCTCCTATTACTTCCCTTTCGCATCCTTCTTTATATACCCCAACTCATCCGCACGGTAGAAGGCTTTGTTTACCACATTTTCTTTATCATTTTCATCATAATTTTCAGATACTGCTGCCGAATGACCGTCGGCGTAACCTACAACTACATGACCTTTGTGTCGACCTACTGGTTTTACTGATAATTGTGATTTTAGATTATTTTTGTAACTGCCAATAATGCCGCCTTGAAGTTCAATATTTAGCATTGGCTCAGAATCGCATAATAATCCTACTTTTGCGGGTATTGTGATTATCTTTTTATCAATCCCCGCACCATTTGGCAGCAAAAGCGCTGCATTATAGCCATAACTGACATATTTTTTCATATTTTTATCAATATCTGGACAGTGAAACATATCGTCAATAATTACATCTGCTCCACCTTTTGCATAAGTATCAACATCACTAACCCATCCCGTGTAATTAGTAGAAACAGTATTGTCGGCTTGTCGCTTATATAATCCCGGCAACCGATTTTTATTATCCTGGGAATACATTTCCGCTGCCATTGCTAATTGACGAAGATTGCTTGTACATGCGGTGTCACGTTTGGGCATATCACTTCGGTGATTAAATAGAGGTGCAACTAAAGCAATCACTGCCCATAACGCAAATAATATTAATCCTATTTCATGCCATTGCAAAGGTCGAATATATTTTTTCATACGCCATCTCCAATACCAATATTTCGGCTTTCGCCGGGTGAATAATTGCGGTTTGTATTGCGCGATTGCGTATACGGGATAATACTCATTACATGATAATCTCCATAGTTATTATACCCGAAAGCTTCGGCATACTCATAATTAAAGATTAAATTACGATTAACATTTATTTTTATAGTTACACAGAGATTCACAGAGGAGACACGGAGATACACGGAGGCATTAATAAAATCTCCGTGAGACTCTGTGTCTTCTCAGTGCATCTCTGTGTAACCCCAAAATTGTTTAATTCATTGATATTTTGGTATCATATATATTATGAAATATCGGGTTGCTTTAACTATTGCGGGTTCGGATTCTGGCGGGGGGGCCGGGATACAGGGTGATTTGAAGACGTTTTCCGCCCATGGGGTATACGGCGCGTCGGTGATTACCGCTATTACCGCGCAGAATACCCTGGGGGTTAGCGGCATCCAATACATCTCCCCAGATATGGTGGGCGCGCAGATTGACGCAGTGATGAGCGACCTGCCAGTGCACGCGGTGAAGATTGGCATGCTGGGCAACGTGGATATCGTTAAAGTGGTGGCGGAAAAGATGCGCAAATACAAACCGCCGTCTATCGTGCTGGATACCGTGATGCTGGCGAAAAGCGGCGACGCGCTGTTGAAAAAAAACGCGGTAAAGGCGCTGATAACCGAATTAATACCGCTGGCAACACTGATTACCCCCAACTTGCCAGAGGCGGCCGAGATACTTGGCGAAGAAATAACCGACCCGGCGGAAGCGACGCGAAAACTGCTGCATTTGGGAGCAAAAGCAGTGCTGCTGAAAGGCGGTCACGGCGTCGGCGATATGCTGTACGACTACCTGATGGTCAGAGGTGGCCAACTGCAGGAGTTCAGCAACCCGCGCATAAACACCCGCAACACCCACGGCACCGGGTGCACTCTGTCATCCGCCGTCGCCGCCCACCTTGCCCTGGACGACTCTCTTGATGACGCGGTGAGCGAATCAATTGCCTGGCTGCACCAGGCGATAAAAAAAACTTATTCCATCGGCAGCGGCCACAGCCCGGTAAATCATTTCTGGCAATACTGGAGAGCGGACAATGACTAATTTATTTGATTATAATTACGACTACAGATTTGTTATTGATATAACCCTGAAGCTCTTGCTGGCGATGCTTTGCGGCGGCATCATTGGTTTTCAGCGGCAAATGCACGAAAGTGCCGCCGGTTTTCGCACCCATATACTGGTATGTATCGGCGCGGCGGTATACATGATAATATCCATCCTGATCAGCGATAACGGCAAATACGACCCGGGTCGGATAGCCGCCCAGGTCGCCAGCGGTATGGGCTTTTTAGGCGCGGGCACAATTATCAAGCAAGGCAGCCTGGTACGCGGATTAACCACCGCCGCCAGCCTGTGGGGAATCGCCGCCGTCGGCATGGCGATAGGCATGGGCGGTCCGGCAACAGTAGTCGGAGTAATAGCAACTGTTTTCTCTTATGTCGCACTGGCACTACTGGTTCCAATAGAAAAAAAACTTGCGACCAGCAGACATTGCGAATTTATTGTAAGAACAGCAACCGACCACGACATAATGCTGAGCATTACTAAAAAACTGGAATCCATAAATTTCCCCACCGAAGGCACCCGCATATCCCGCAACACAGCATTTAACGAAATATCATTTGAAATAAAAATTGGCAAAGAAAGCGATATTAACATAATAATCGACGAAATCTACAAGTTCGACGGCGTACTGTCAGTATCGTGCGATGGGAAATGAGAAGAATTGGAAATGGCAAATGGCAAATTATCTCTCCCTCTTGAGGGGGATGTCACCGCAGTGACAGAGGGAGTGACTGCGGAAAAAGTTATGCAAAAAATTTACCAATCCAAATCGAATTCAAACGACTTCGAACGATTGCAATCGAATTCAAAAACAGGAACTTAATATGATATCGATATCTCAACTATCTGCTGTTTCCGGACTTTGGCGAATCGCCGGTGATGACACCGTCGGGTATGCCATTGTTCGAGCAGGAAAATCGCTGCTGGTGGATTGTCCCGCCGGTGTTGCTGACGCGTTAATCACAGTCGGCATTCCAGTACCAGATGTTATTATACATACCCAGGTACAGGCGGAGCATTGCTGCGAATGGCAAGGTTTCCCACGGGTGCCGGTCTATGTGGCAGAATCTTCCCGCGAAGTAGCCCTGGTAAGCAATGAATTTATCCGAGACAGCAAAACCGTCTGGCCGCCAGACCGCGGGTGGGACAATCGCGGCGAGGAAAAATACGGCATCGGCGGATGTGTCACCGAACGCGCGCCGAAACAACCGTTAAATGTAAAAGGCGTATTGATTTCTGGCGATAAATTTTACTGGAATGGCGTTGAATTAGATGTAATTGCGCTGCCCGGCAGCGGCAAGCGCGCCATCGGGTTCTGGTGGCCGTCGGAAAATCTTATTTTCACCGGCGACTTGTTTCATGCCGGCGGATATGCGGTGAATCTCTACGATATTGAACGCAGCTATGGCATCCCCACCGGTTATGAACAGATGGCGGAATCACTGGAAAAAATATTAACATTTTCACCCAAAATGTGCCTGCCTTCCACTGGCCCGATAATTACCGAAGTTAATACCGACATCGCGCGGCTGCTGCCACTGTTAAAAGACCCCTGCCGGGTGGCATCGCTGCGCAGCAATGAAAAATGGGCATTAACCGGCTTTAAACCAGTTCGTACCATCGGCACCCGCTGGCGCGAAAATTTTCCCGGGGTATACCAGAACTGCAACTTTGGCAACATGATATTATTCATTGATGGCGAAGGCCGCGGCCTGGCAATCGACCCGGATATCTGCGTCTGGGATAGTTGGCAAGGCAGTGTAGACGCATTCCATGCCGACCTTGACCTGCTGGAAAAAGAAGCGGGATTGAAGACCATCGAACGCGCTTTGGTAACTCACTACCACGGCGATCATTTCCAAAATGCGCCGGAACTGCGCAAGCGTTATGGCACCCGCATACAGGCCGCCGGTGATGTAGCCGCCATTATAACTGCCCCATACAATTTTTCCTACCCGTGCATGGTGAACTGGTACGGCTTCCCATTCGATAAAATGGCAGTTGACGACGTGCTGACCTATAACCATGCAGAAAACTGGCATGAAACAACAATATTTACGCCAATCCACACCCCCGGTCACTGCAACGCCCACACCGGATACGCCATCACCTGGAACGGCAAACGAATATTCTGCTCCGGCGACGCCGTGCAATACGGTGCGGGACCAATCAGCGCAAATATGCCGCTGATATACAACGACACCGCCTGGCCCGCCCGCAGCCTGGCAGTAACCTTGAAAAGAATAATTGAGTTCAACCCCGAATATGTATTAGGCGGCCACAGTCACGCATTTCAAGACCCGGACGGCAGCATCCTTCGCGATATGCTGACCGTACAACTGCAAGCAGAAGAAAACCTGCGCCAGCTAATCACCGATGGCAATACCATGCGCTCAATGACCCCGCCGGGGTATGATGAATTGAGATTCGAGAATTGAGAATTGAGAATGGCTCTTGTAAAACTTATTTTTCTAAATTATAGATTGACATCTTAAAAGCCCCTCCCCTCAATCCCCTCCCCGGTTGGAGAGGGGAAGAACGACTTTCAGGGACTGACACCGAGTGGCAAAGCCAGGAAGGTGTTTGTACCACCATATAATCACAAGGTTTTGCAAAAGCCTGTGAGAATTCGAGAATTTTCTCCAACAATTTATTCCAAATCCAACGTCACCGAGACGGTGACGTCACGTACGACAGGCGGCCCGCCTGTCGAATTTTTTCTCTCTTCACTCCTCACTCTTCTCTCTTCATTTACATATCCGCACATGCCGCATTGGTTCTGTTCCTACGCTTTCGGAATGGAGGTGGTATTGCATTGCCAGTTTATGCTGCAATCGGCGCTGGTAGGCGTTTCTGGGGGCTAATTCCACAGGTCGCGAGGTAGCCAGTACTTCGCGGATGGCTTCCCGCGCCTCGCGGATGGCGTCATGGTCGCTGCCGCCGCCGTTCTGGCTCATTTTATACATGTCGTATAGGGCATTCACAATCTGCTGATAGGTGTTGTTGCGGATTATGTGTACCGGCACGCCGTGATGCATCGCCTGCGCCAATTTGCCGCTGTCGCGGCGTTCCTGCTGTTTCACCGCGATTATTACATCAGCATCTTCCATCCGCCGCGCCATCAAGGCATTCACCCCTATTTCGTTTATCGCGCGTTCCAGTTTATTGCGCGCCACCCCGTAGGGGAATATGTAAATTGATTTTTCCGGCGAGATATCCGCGGCTTTGTGGCTATCCAGGTATCCGGCGTAGTCGCCCCATTCCTCGGTTTCTTCCTCGTCCTCGTATTTTACCGGTGATTCCAGCTTTTCAACTTCACCCTCGGCGGTCAGTATTCGCATCTCCGGCGCCGGACTGCCCCCGCGCAGTTTGCGGTCGACGATGTCCGCAAGGTTATGGTAAACCGCCAGTTTATCCTGCTCTACCATCTCCACCAGCACGTCAAAAGTCGGCGGGGATTTGCGTTCCAGCACGGTTTTTTGCGTTCCGCGCCGCCTCGCTTCATCATCGGAAAGGGTGACAGCCTGAATCCCGCCGATAAGGTCGTTGAGGGTGGGGTTTTGCATCAGGTTATCCAGGGTGGTTCCATGGGCGGTGGCGATTAGCTGTACCCCGCGTTCGGCAATGGTGCGCGCCGCCATCGCTTCCGCTTCGTTGCCGATTTCGTCGATGATGATGACTTCCGGCATGTGGTTTTCCACCGCCTCAATCATCACATTGTGCTGCTGCGCCACGCGCGGCACCTGCATACGGCGGGCGCGGCCAATGGCGGGATGGGGAATATCGCCGTCGCCGGCAATTTCATTAGAGGTATCAACCACGATTACCCGTTTATTAAGTTCATTCGCCAGCACCCGGGTCATCTCGCGCAGTTTGGTGGTCTTGCCCACACCCGGCCGACCAAGCAGCAGCAGCGAATGTCCTTCTTCTACAACGTCGCGGATAATATCGATGGTGCCGTAAACCATGCGTCCCACCCGGCAGGTAAGACCCACGATGCGTCCGGTGCGGTTGCGCAATGCGGATATGCGGTGCAGGGTGCGGGGAATGCCGGCGCGGTTGTCATCGCCAAAATCGCCGATGCGATCTACCACGCTGTCCAGGTCATCCATCGTCACTGGAATGGTGGAAATAGTTTCAAAAGTGCCAGGGAAACGCGCTTCCGGCTCGCGCCCATAATCCAGAATAACCTCAAGAAGCGTATCAATATGCGGCAGCCGCATCAAAATTTCACGAATATGCTGCGGTAAAACATCCAACAACAAAGGCAGGTCGTCAATGACGCGATTCTCTTGCATAAAATACCTCTCTTCATGCTCAAAGGCATAATATAATATTCGGAAAATTTTGGGGAATTCCTGCAAAAAAATGATTATATAGGAGCATTATCTCATCAATTATCTTTTAAATTTTATCTATTACATGAAAATATTCTAAACAACTTAAAGTAAATCCAAGCCAGAACAAACTGCCCAGGCATACAAATACAATGGACCATGCTGATAATTTTGTCCGCATCTGAGTATCTGGCTCTATTACTGTATGTCCTGCATTTATTGCTTTTACTGCACCATGTATAGGTATTAACAATAATGCCAGTGAAACAACCATCCCTATTTCATACCAATCCATTTCATTTCCGCTTATTCTACTTGATACTGCTACTGAAATTAAAAATATAAAATATAGAATTGGATAGATTATTGTTGGCATAAATGGTTTATACCCACATTCCTTACCCAAAAAAAATGCATACTTAAAAAATCTAAAAGAGAAAAAAGGATCAAACCAAATATTAAAAATGATGTTATTTTTTAATTTATAATGTTGATTCAATATTTGCCAGGAACGGTAAAGCCATACTATTCTATATAGACCTATTGTCATCATCATCATGAGCGCAACGTACCAGAATGGTCGCATTGAAGAATATGGCAATGTTTTGGGGTCGACAGATTTCGGTGGCGCAGTTAGTGAAACAACAGGTTGTTCTGAACCAGGCTGCAATTGAGCATGGCAAAACTCGCAGGTTGCATCATCAATCTCTGATTCAGCATTGATGTGGTTTTCTTTGCCGCAGACCGGGCATAAAACTACTTTAAACTCATTCATTTAAGTTCTCCAGAAATAAATTACCTGAATAAATAATATTCTTATAAAATTATGGGTGTCAATAGCAGAAGTAGTTTTCAGTTTTCAGTTTATAGTTTTCAGACGCTACATTTAAAACATGCTAATTATCCAATTCATCCTATTAATCGATGTAAAATGAAATAAAATATCCATTCATCCTCTATGACTGTTTTCAGGTTTGACATTGCGGTAATATGGCAAGTATAATTTAGCGGACGAGTAGAGGGGTATTTACGATGGAAGATACATTATTTATAGACGTACAGCGGTATTGCCGCATGGTTAACGAACACGGTTTGGAAGAACTGACCATTACCGGGCCAGATATGTCCATATCGCTGTCCGCCATGTCTACTGTCGCTCAGCAGGTGGTAACCACTACAACAGCGGTTGCTCCTACAGTTCTGACAATTCCCGGCAAGGCTGCCGCCCCGGTTAAAAAAGTGCCTGAAGCACCGAAGGGGTATGTAGTTCCATCGCCATTGGTAGGCATATTCTACCGCCAGTCATCGCCGGATACACCAGTTTTCGTTGAAGTTGGCGATACCGTCACTGCCGGGCAGACAATCGGGATAGTCGAAGCGATGAAGGTATTTAATGAAATAACTACCGACAAGGCCGGCACCGTGATAGCCATCCCCGCTGAAAACGGCAAATTAGTGCAGGCCGACCAGCCTTTAGTGATACTTGATGTTTTAGAATAAGTTTTGGCAAATATTAATATTTTCAGGCGGGCCATTGTGTCCGCCTTTTTAACTTGTGGAGGTATACGATTATGGCGCGAGATATAAATGTAGCAGTGATAGGTTACGGTACCGTGGGCATGGGCGCGGTTAAATTATTAGAGGAAAATACCGCATGGGTGGCGCATCGCGTGGGAGCGACTGTAAATGTTCGCCGCGTATGCGACCTGGATTGGGTGCGCGAACGCGAATACATGCCTGCTGTTGAAAAAAGAACTTCAAATGTCCAGGATATTTTTACCGATCCGGATATTCATATCGTCATCGAAGCGATGGGTGGAACAAAACCAGCGCGCGAATTTGTCACCGCAGCATTGAAAAGCGGCAAATCAGTAGTAACCCCCAACAAAGAACTGATTGCGAAGTATGGAGCGGAACTGCTGGAAATCGCTAAAGAAAACCAGGTCGACCTGATGTTTGAAGGCGCGGTAGGCGGCGGCATTCCAATTATACGTCCGATGAAAGAAAGCCTGGCGGGCGACAATATTTTGCGTATCATGGGTATCGTCAACGGAACCACCAACTTCATCCTCACCGCCATGACGCAGGAAGGCCGGGATTTCGGCGATGTACTGAAAGACGCACAGGCGCTGGGATATGCCGAAGCCGACCCCACCGCGGATGTTGAAGGTTTTGACACCATGTACAAAATCGCCATCCTTGCCTCTATCGCATTTGGCAGCCATATCGACGTGACGCAGATTTACCACGAAGGCATTACCAAAATCAGCGCCGCTGATATCAAATATGCCAAACAGTTGGGTTACGAAATTAAACTGCTGGCAATCGGCGCCCGCAATGGTGACGCATTGGACCTGCGCGTGCATCCCGCGTTTGTGCCGGTCAGCCACCCGCTGGCAAGCGTTAACGGCGTATTTAACGCGGTGTTTATTCAAGGCGAACCGGTGGGCGATTTAATGTTTTACGGTCGCGGCGCCGGCAGCGGACCAACCGGCAGTGCCGTGGTTGGCGACGTTATCGACTGTGCCCGCAATATTCTCCACGATGCCGGCGGACGCGTTCCCTGCACCTGCCATCAAAACCTGCCCATTCAGGCAATCAGCGAAGTCGTCACCCGCTACTATATCCGCACCCTGGTGAAAGACAAGCCCGGCGTTATCGGCAAATTAGCCAGCATATTGGGCAAATACGGCGTCAGCCTGACATCAGTATTCCAGCCGAAGTTTGAAGGCGAGGCGGACAAGAACAATGCGGAAGTGGTATGGATAACCCACCTGACCAAAGAATCGCAGATTAACGAAGCGCTGCTGGAGATGAAAAACGAAGAGTGTGTGGCAGAGATTGCCAATGTTATTCGTGTGGAGGGTTAAAGATGGCCGAGTTTGAACCAGTAATCGGCTTTGAAATTCACGCCGAATTAGCCACCGCTTCAAAGATTTTCTGCGGGTGCCCCACCACGCCCGGCGGCGACCCGAATACCCACACCTGTCCGATTTGCCTGGGATTGCCCGGGGCATTGCCGGTGTTGAATAAAACCGCGCTGGAATATGCCGTCAAGGTAGCGTTGGCATGCAACTGCAAGGTATCGTCGCCATCTATATTTGAACGCAAAAATTATTATTATCCCGACCTGCCGAAAAATTATCAGATTTCGCAAAAACGCGCCCCGTTTGGGGTGGATGGCTGGTTTGAATACGAAGTAAACGGCGAAACGAAACGCGTCGGCATTTACGATATCCACCTGGAAGAGGACGCTGGCAAGTTAGTTCACCCCGAAGATAAAAAAGCCGCCCATTACAGCCTGGTGGATTATAACCGTGCCGCGGTGCCGCTATTGGAAATTGTATCCAATCCCGATATCCGATCTATTGAAGAGGCCGAAGGTTACATGGCTGCCATGCGCCAGATGCTGTTGTATTTAGGCGTATCCGAGGCGCGCATGGAACTGGGGCAGATACGATTTGAAGCAAACATCAGCGTGCGTCCCAAGGGCAGCAGCGAGCTACGCAAACGCGTCGAGATAAAAAACCTTAATTCGTTCCGTACCGTGCGGTTAGCAACTGAATATGAAATTGAACGCCAGATAGAAGCGTATGAAAATGACGAAAAGATAGTCCAGGAAACCCGGTTGTGGGACGAAGTGCGCGGAATAACCGTGGCAATGCGCAGCAAAGAAGACAGCCACGATTACCGCTATTTCCCCGACCCCGACCTGACCCCGATTGTATTCACCCCGGAATACCTGAGTGAATTGAAAGCGTCGCTGCCGGAACTGCCGATGGCGCGCCGCAACCGTTTCATCAGCGAATACGGCCTGTCCACCTATGATGCCACCATCATCACCGGTGAAAAAGCCTTCGCCGATTTCCTTGATACCGCAGTAAGCCACGGCGCCACCCCGAAAGTAGTCGCCAACTGGATGCAGGGAGAAATGCTGCGCCGGTTGAACGACGGCAATATCGCCCCCGCCGATAACCCGGTAACCCCGCAGGCACTCGCCGAGTTAATCGTAATGGTGGAAAACGGCAAGATAAACAACAGCCAGGCGAAACAGGTATTCAACGAGATATTCGACACCGGCAAATCTCCCGCCCAGGTGGTAAAAGAACGCGGTTTCGAACAAATCAGCGACACCAGTGAACTGGAAAGCGCCGTAGACGCGGTACTCGCCGCCAACCCCGACGCCGCCCAAAAATACGCCGCCGGCGAAGACAAAGTAATCGGATTCCTGGTAGGACAAATAATGCGCGCCACCAAAGGCAAGGCAAACGCCCAGATAGTTAATGAGATATTGAATAAGAAACTGCGATAAAGTATCAATGAAATAAAATTAACATGGATGGGCAGGATATATTACCGGATAATAAATTTACAGAAATTTTATTATGCTTACTATAAAAAAGTGCGGTTGGATAAGGGGACTGGGTTCACATCCTGAATTTCAACCTATTTATTATGGTTAGCAGCACCAGGATGTGTTACCTGCTCCCCGGCAAGATAATACATTTCGGCACCCCGAGAGGTGGCCAGAGCGTCCCGCTCGGAAAAAGGATGAGCCGGAGCAAATGTCAGTGTTTATCACCTTCCTGCGCAGCCAGCGTCACCGAGACGGTGACGCCACGTACTTCCCTGTCCCCTTACACAGCCAATATTTTTCATATTACCGGATAATAAATTTATAGAAATCTGATTTAGCTGATTATAAAGATGTGTTGCTTGCTCCTGGCTGATTTACCCCAACCCATCCTCGATGGCGTCAATTAATATCTTGCAGGTTTCCAGGCGGGCGTAGTTTTTGCTTTCTGCGGATATTATGTGCCAGGGGGCGCAAGGGCGGTTAGTTTCTTTGAACATATCTTCGGCGGCTTTTTCGTATTCAGCCCATTTGTCACGGTTTCGCCAGTCGTCGGGGCCTATTTTCCATTGTTTCAGCGGGTTGCTTTCGCGGTCTTTGAAGCGGCGCAGTTGTTCGGCTTTGCTTATCTGCATCCAGAATTTTACTATAACCATGCCGTTTTCTGCCAGTGTTTGTTCAAAGTAGCGAATTTCTTCGTAGCCCATTTTCCATATTTTGGTAGGGGTCAGCTTTTCTACCCGTTCCACCAGCACACGTCCGTACCAACCTCGATCGAAAATTACTATTTGTCCGGCGGCGGGGATATCTTTCCAAAATCGCCACAGGTAATGGTACTGTAATTCTGTTTCATTTGGCGCGCCAATTGGCCATACCCGCACCCCGCGCGGGTCCAATCCTTCGGTGATGCGCTTTATACACCCGCCCTTTCCGCTGGCGTCCCAACCCTCAAACATTACCATCACCGGCAGCTTTTTTGCGCGTATTTTTTGCTGTAAAGAAACTAATTTATACTGGTATTTCTTCATTTTTTCGTTATATTCATCTACTGACACCGTCAAGGATAAATCAGCTAATTCTAACATTTTGCGCCTCACTTTTTAGTATATTTCAATTTATGTGCCTGGATGTCACACATTCACCAGAATGTCCCGCAATTTATTACTGCGGCAACTTTTTGCCAGCTCTTTCACTTTTTCCAACTCGGGGAAGGCGGCAAGTTTTCGCAGGCGTTCTATGCACCAGGTAATGTCATCTTCCGAATATGTTTCCCATACTTGCGACATCAGGTTGTTTATTTCTGTCATGCGGTCGTAGGCGCGGCGGTAAGTAGAGAACAGTTCGCGGCGGCGCGCCACTATCTTTTCCGCATGGCTTAATTTTCGCATGGCAAATACCGACCACAACGCTTCTTCAGCGACTTTTACAGATACCGCTTCATCCATCACCATCAACAACGCGTCAACCAGTTCCGCGGTCAAACCTAAACCATGCACCGCACATCTGCCGGCAATCGCTTCAGATTCCCTGCTGTTAATGGCAGTCTCGAATAATATCCGGTTAAACTCTGCCAGTCCGCCGTTTGGCCGCGCTTCCTGGTTCAGCCTGGCGACTTCCATCGCCGCCACTGCTTTGCGCATGGGTGGAGTTTTGTCATTGGTCATTACCGCTTCCAGCAATGCGGCGTAATCGTCGCGAGTTAATTTCCCTCGCGCTGCTATCAAAACAGCCCTGTTGCTGATGTCGTTGCCGTCGCTAATCCACTGCAAAATCTGCTTGAAATCCGATCGGATGAACGCGCGGTTAATGCGTCGGGCAACCCCGCATTGTATTATGACACCGGGCAGGTAAGGCGTGCTTAAATCCAGTTGCCGCCACACCGCCATGTATGGCGCAGGTTGATGCTGCGCGCCGGTACCGCTTTGCATCATCTTCACTATACGCGCCGCCACCGATTTATCGATGGTGTTCATCATCGACTGCAATACCCGCTGTGCCAACTGGTTGCTTTTTACAAACGCGACGGTAGCGTCTTCCCGCCCCGGCATTATCACCAATAAAAATGTGATATGGGAAATAACATTTTTCCAGAATTTTGATGTCGGCAGTTCCGGCACAGTGGCGATAAATTCGAATAAAGCGGTGAAAGCGTCATGGGCGGAAAGGTTGAAGAGGGTTTCAATACAGATAGTCAGGTCGGCGTGTCCCGCCTCATTCTCGCGTCCCGCCGGGCAGGCAGAGATATCGATGAGCAGCCTGCGGGTTATGAATAGCAGCGCGGCAACCTTGTCCACCGCGCCAGCAGGAAAAATCGCCGGATATTCAATCTTTTTCCCTGCTGCCTGCGCTTCTTCAATCCGGTCAATGTCGCTGCTGACAACCGCAAATATCCGCCGCGTCATCTCCTCAGTCGGGGATAGCGCAGTCTCATCCGCCGCCAACTGCCGGGCAGCAGAAACAATCTCATCAATACCAGCGTTATCAGCAATCTGCATTTATGCTGATATTGTAGATATCCTGACGGGTTGCGTCAAATTGGGTGTGGTAAATAATAAAATAATCTTGTTAATCATGTTAATCATGTCAAAAATTCTATATAATACCAGCGCAGGCGAATATTTATTTTGCATTAATAAAATTGGAGATAATTATGACCAGACGCGAGCGGGTTATGGCTGCTTTAAACTTTCAGCCGACAGATAAATTGCCTAAAGATTTGAGCGGGATGCGTTCTACCGGGATAAGTTGTTTTGCGTATCCCAAGCTGATTGACGCACTCGGGTTGGCTCCACGCCGACCGCGGGTATACGATACCGGACAGATGCTGGCATTGCCGGACACCGACGTGCTGGACGCGCTGGATTGCGACGTGGTAGTTGTTGAGGCAGGTATGACCAATGCCTTCCCACAACCGGAAATATGGCACGATTACGACTTTAACGGACGACTGCCGGCGCAGGTTCAGCGTCCTGATGCATATAAAGCGCAGCCCGATGGCACTATTTCAATGGATGGCTGGTCGACCATGGTTCCTGATGGGTATGTATTTAATGCCGAACATGCCGGGCAGAATATCGACTTTCTCGCTGACCTGCCCATACCGGATGTGAAAGCACACGAAGAAAATCTGAAGAAAAACGGGATAATTTCTGATGAATACCTGGATGAACTGGTGAAATTCCTGCAAAAAGCCCGCGCCAGCACCGACCGCGCCATCTTCGCCAGCCTGCCATATCTTAATCCCGGCATTTCTATCGGTGCTTTCGGCGGCATCGGGGTCTTCCCCATTTTATGTCTCGAAGAGCCGGAAATAGTGGCGTCACTGCATGAACTATCCAGTGAATACGCGGCGAAAAATGCCGCGAAAATGGGACAGGCAATCGCGCCTTATGTTGATGTGCTGATGGCAACCGCCGACGACTGGGGCACGCAAAACAGCCTGATGGCGTCGCCATCGGTATTCCGCGAACTATTCCTGCCATATTTCCGCCGGTTTAACGAAGCCATGCACGTCAGCGCACCGGAAACAAAGATATTCATGCATTCCTGCGGTGCAATTTACGACATTATCGACATGATTATCGAAGCAAAATTTGACGTATTGAACCCCGTACAGTGGAGTGCCGGCAAACAGGGATACGCCGAATGGAAAAACAAAGCCAAAGGCAGAATAGCGTTCTGGGGCGGCGGAGTAGACAGCCAGCACACCTTGCCGTTGGGCAGCGTTGACGATGTGGTGAAAGAAATTGAGCAAGTCATGCCAATAATGAAAGAATCCAGCGGCTACGTATTCTGCAACATCCACAACATCCTGGCAGAAATTCAGCCGGAGAAAGTTATTGCGATGTATAAAACGGCGGGTAGGTATTAATTAAAAATTAAAATTGATAATTAAAAATTGTAGGGACGGGTTTTTAAACGTTGTTTTGAGTGTAAAACAGGGACTGACACCGAGTGGTGAGACCATGATGGTGTCGGTCCCATCGGGTTTTGTAAAAGCCTCTTTAATTATCAATTGCATCTCTGTGTAATTTAAATAATCTTTACCCCTTTACTACCTAAAATCCCGTAAAATCTTACTATGCTACTTTTCAAGCTTGCTCCGGCAAATCAACTTTCATTGCTGTGTATAAATC
>Ga0194052_1000223_pt1 | contig 38994 bp, 34 predicted proteins | sample SepL226m_MetaG_FD_160117 | JGI IMG/M metagenome (GOLD analysis project Ga0194052, IMG submission 160117) | Anoxic zone freshwater microbial communities from boreal shield lake in IISD Experimental Lakes Area, Ontario, Canada - Sep2016-L227-6m | ecosystem: Environmental > Aquatic > Freshwater >...
GAATACTCCAAGTCGGAAATACAAAACGAATTTTCATCCATACACCAGACAAAGAATCCATTGATAAATTGGCTCAAGAATATGATTTACATGAAATGATTGTAGATAATATTTTGTGAGTAAATGCACAATCAAAAATCGACACAAGCAGTAATAATTTTTTTCTAGCACTTACCTTCACAAAATATGAGATAGAAGAATCAAGATATCTTTTCAACGAATTGGATGTAATCATAGGAGAAGACCATATCATAACAACTATTGGACTAGAATCACAAAGTTTAAATAGAGTATTTGAAGAAATTTCAAAAGAAACAGATACGATTCAAGTGCCATATAAATCGTCTCCATATTATATTTTGTACAGAATTATCGATGCTTTCTATAACAAAACGATAAAATCACTTGCAGTATCTTCAGAAAAATTATTAGAAATCCAAACAGATATAGGCAATAAAGGAGAAGATGTGATAGACGAACTCATCAATGAAGATTTAAATAAAATATTCATCAAACATAATTTTCTTTCACAGGAAGATATCATTGATGACCTTATCCATCACGTAAATGAATTTCATGAAAAACATCTTACTACCTATTTCAACAACCTCAAAACAAAACTCGCAAAAATAGTAAGAACAATAAATGTTTTAACGGAAAAAAATGATTCACTTATGGCAGCTTACAATACATTTCTTAGTATAAAGAGTAACAAAAGTGTAACAAGACTCACCTTTGTAAATTCTATATTTATGCCTCTGACAGTAATTGCAGGAATTGGGGGAATGTCAGAACGAAGTATGATGACAGGTCCAGAAAATCGAAGAATATCATATCCACTATTTATAATCTTGTGTATTGCAATAGCTTATATCACCTACCTACTTTTACAAAAATTCTTTATGAAGAAATAGCAAAAAAAAAGATAATAAAAAAAATAACGGAGAATTACCGTTATTTTTCTGTGAAATGTTTAGCGCAGACATAGCCACTCGTCCATGCCCATTGCAGATTATATCATCAAGTATTTCCGGTAATATCAAGCGATTCTCCGATAAAATATAATCAGGGAATTTTTTTTGATTGAAAATATTGATCAAGTTCTTTCAAGAGAATTCATCATACAGACACTTTTGCTTCAGTTATGGGCCTCAACGCTTTGATACGAATATCACGAAGCGTATTTCAGACAGCAAGTTTAAAATATTGGACAACTTTTTTACTACTATTTACAAGATCAAAATCTCATTGCAAAGTATAGAGAGACATACCTTGATCCATATATAAAGTCGTATTAAAGACTACCGGGCCACTTATTCACCAATGAGTAAACAAAAGCGATCATCTAGCAGAATATATGACTTTATTATTAGCATATAAGGTAATTTTGGCTGGTAAAGTATTTCCGGCAAGAGAAGAAAAATCTTCTTGGGTTTCTATCCCACAGAGAGCTTGATGAGGAACAGCAAGAGAAAGTCACAATTGTTCAGCTATTTCATATGCAAAAGGACTTGCGCCAGCTTGAGGATACGTCATCCCTCACGTAGCAACAATTACTTGTTTTGCTGTATATATTCATGCAGAAGTAGTAACAACAAACGTATGATTTTTCTTGTCACCCTGAACAAAATGAAGTGTATCATGAATACTATATTCTTCATTCCACTCAGAATGACCTTGTTGAATAGATAGTACATCCTGAGAAAGAAAAAAATCTGTATCATTTTTTTGAGATTGATCTACAAGAAAGTCTACTAACTCTGTAGCTTTTCAGCTTTTGAGGACTACTCTACCATTAGCCTCTATCTGAGTTTCTACACCATGGTCATGAAGATACGAGATAATGTCTTCAGGTCCAAATGTATGAAACAATGATGGTAACGATTTGGTTGATTGTCCGATATAATGGACACTAGGATCGAAATTGATATTTGTTAAATTACATCTTTCTCCTCACGACATCAGCACTTTAGTACCAAACCTCTCTGTTTTTTCTATAATGCATTTTTTGGCATGCTTAGACAAAAATAAGGAACAAAACAATCCGGCAGCTCCTCATCAAACTATGATTACATCATAGACCATAAATTAATTTTAAATTATAAATTTATATAAAGATTTTATTTTTTTGAAAATTAAAAATTATAATTTGTATGGTTTCAAAACATCCAAATATCCTTGTAACACGAAAACATTATCAAAAATACATGCTACCGTCAAAGGACCCACTCCTCAAGGGACAGGAGTATAGGAAGCGACATTATCTTTGATAGCATCGATATTTACATCACCGACAGGTTTACCATCAATATGTCCATACCCAACATCGACAATAGTTTGTGTTTTATCATCACGTACAAAAGTTTCATCAAGCAAATGAACTTTCCCAGTAGAAGAAATAATATAATCAGCCATTTTAGCGATAGTTTTAATCTGTTCAGGAGGCGTATTCACGTTACAAGTATACACCGTAGCTTCTCTCTTGATACATTCAAGCGCTAAAGGTTTTCCGACGATATTACTTTGTCACAAAATAGCGACCGTCTTCCCCGTAAAATTATCTAATTGGTAATGTTCAAGAAGGTACAATACCGCTTTGGGTGTCGCAGGTACAAAGTCAATGAGTCATATTTCAGAAAGTCACAAGATAACTCCACCAAGGCCATCAAGATCTTTTTGCGGAGTGATAGCAGCCAACAATTGTTCTTTATACACTTCGAATTGTTGAGGTAAAGGAAGTTGAATGAGAATACCCACACACTCATCGTCATGATTGAGATATCTTATTAATTCCATAATCTTTCCCACACTATCATAATTCTGATTGATATAAATACCGACATCATCAAATTTTCCAGCCTGATTCCTATCATATTCAGCCATCTGATTCTGTCCAAAAACAATTACTGGCAATCCTATAGATTCACCATATGTTTTTTTGTGTTTCACATAGGTGGCAGATGAATAGTCTTGACCTAGAAAAATAATGGCAACATATGTTTTTCTCTCACCAAAAAACTGAACTCTTTTTGCAATAAGCTCTTGTTTGAAAACAACAGACAATTCTTTTCACGAAAGTATCATAGAACATACAGAAAAAATAAATAACAAATCACCAATAAAAAGGCAGTAGCGATGAATAATTATATAATAAAATAAGCAAAAAGAACAAGCTAAATTAAAATATAATGCTAATAAGCACATAAAGAAAACAAAAAAAACATAGAATTGACATTTGATACAATTTAGTTAAAATAACAGAAATAGAAACAAAAAATAATTAAAAAAAATAACATATGCAAAAATCAAAACATGTACAAACAATTGGAGATGAAAACAATGCATTAGTATTTCATTCTCTCATAGGTAATCTTTTTCTTTTGAATAAAGAATATCTAGAAACATTAAACTCTTTTACTATAGCACGACCACTTTCCAAAAAAGAAGAAAAATCAGAAATCATAGCAGAACTTATAGCAGCATCATATATTATTGATGAAATGCATGATGAACGCATATCGATAACTGAAAAAAATCTACAATGGATGAGTGGTTTTGAAACAGGTGAAAAAGTAAGACTGCTTGATTTGATGGTATCAGAAAGCTGTAATTTTGGATGTAAACATTGTTTACACTCACGATCAACAATGCTTACAGGATCACATGGCAAAAAAAGATTTATGGATGTTGAAACAGCTAAACAAGCCATAGATCTATATTACCAGATATTAAATCAACACACTGAAAACATTACCGGCAACATTCATTTTGGATCTGCTGAACCTCTATTAAATTGGCCAGTGGTCAAGGAAGCATGTCTTTATGCAAAAAAAATAGACAAAAGTTGTCTATTAAGCATAAATACCAATCTTACCTTATTGACACAAGAACAGGCGGTTTTTTTCAAGGAACATAATGTATATGTGGCTACATCTTTGGATGGACCAAAAGAAGGTAATAATATGATCAGAACATATAAAAACCTTACAGGAACATTTGACGATATTCTCAAAAACATTCGTTTACTCCAGAGCGTAGGTCATCCAATAGACGGTTTCAGTATTACCATCAATGACCTCAATTTTGATTCAATCAACACGGATTTTGTTGATTGGATAGCTAATCAAGGATTCAAAGGCATAGGTACTGATATTGACTTAATCAATGAAGATAACTGCACAAAATCAGTAGCAGAATATGTTGATAAATTAATGGAAATTCGTATCGCTTGCGAAAATCATGGGATAGAAAATTTCGGCTCATGGACAACCGTGTATGAAAATTTAGTAAATCCACCAGAAGATAGTATGCCTACTTTTTGCAAAGCAATTAAAGGAAGGAATATAGCTATCAATCCAGAAGGAAAGGTTTTTCTTTGTGGGCATACAACTACAGCAATGGACAACATATTCACTATAGATATATTTAAAAAACACCATGTGTTTTATGATGTCGTAGAAAGTAGATTACCAGGTAATGATGAATTTTGTTTACATTGTTCTATAGAAGGAATTTGTTCGGGTCAATGTCACATCACAAGAGAAGTGACAGAAAATTTACAAAGCAACAAAACAAATATGTTATGTGAATTTTATAAGATAGCAACAAACAAACTTCTTGAGCATAAATTACAAAAAGAATTAGCTATACCCGTATAAACAACAAATAAAAATCATAGAAAGGAGGTATAAAAATTATGCGTAAAGTAAAAACTGAAATAAGAATCAGTATGGCCGGCAAAAGAATGGAATGCAAATAAAAACGCATTTTATATCAAAAAATTATAGTAATAACCAATTATTTTGGAAAGGAGGTATGAAAATTATGCGTAAAGTAAAAACTGAAATAAGAGTCAGTATGGCAGGCAAAAGAACAGAATGCAAATAAATGCCAACATTAGGCATTTAGGGGGAGTTTACTCCCTCTTTTTTTTATAAAGTAAAAATATATTCCGGCCAAGAATAATAATAATATTCAAGAAATTGCTATTCATTCTTGAAGACTAATGATTCACAACAAAACACCAGCAACTGGTCATCAAATAATAGACGCTAATGATTCTATCATAGATTTTATAGAAAAAGTAGTAGCTCTAATTTTTGATGGTATCTGATCATGCATCAATGATTCTTCCAAAGGAATATACACCTCTTCAATAAGATTTCCCAAAACAAATACGGCAATCACGGCCAAAGGAATACTGATTATTCATATAGAAATAAATAAAATTCATAATAAGACCATAATCCAAGCAAGAATCTTTTCCTTTTTATGAAATTTCATTATTTTACCTATAATGAAAGGAATACCAAGAGCCACGATACTTATAAAAGAAAATATATATCAAATATTGACTGCACTTATTCCTATAGATTGGATATATGGAGTCCGTGCAAGACCTCATATTTCATCTATAAACCAATAGAGAAAAACTCATGCTAAAAGCAATAAAATGGAAGAATACTTCCATATATATCCAAATGTATTTCTTGCATGAGAAAACATTTGTTTTGCTGTTGAAAGATTAAATTCTTCTTCATCTTCATCATCAATATCTTGTTGAATCTTTGGTTCTTTGATTTTAAACAAAAACAAGGTAGCAACAAAAACTCATACAGACACAACCGATCGTAACCAGGACATAGTAAAATAATGGACAATCCATCATCATAATATAGGAGCGATTATCATTCCGATATTTCTAATCATTCTTTCCTTGAAAAAGAAACCTTGTAATAATGATGGGTCTTTTTCTTTTATATAATCAACAACCAGTGCTCTATCAGCACCACTAAAAAATGTTTGAAAAAAAGCATCCAATCAAAATACAAAAGCTACAATTCGTAAATTATGAACAAATGGTAGCATTCATAGACATATAGCTTTTCAAAAATATCATATCATTACACTGATTTTTCTTCCATATTTATCAGCAATAACTCCAGTAGGCAATTCAAATACAAATCACACAATACTCCTAAGACTTCATATCAAAGCTACTTGAACCAAAGACATTCATATACTCAAAAAATAGAGGATATAAAACGGCAATATTACTTTGGTAAGACTTATTATGAGTGTATTTGCATAAAAAGGTCGCAATATTTTTATTTCTTCTTTTTTAAACATAATAGAAAGCATACAAATAAAGTAACCACAACCAGCAAGTATATAATAAAATTTTAAAAAATCACAAGATAAACTAAAAAGATAACAAACAAGAAAAGATATTTATACTATCCAATTGTTCCCAACTAAATTCATCCCTACCAAAATGTCCATAGGCAGCTGTATTTCTAAAAATAGATTTTCTCAGATCCAATTTTTCTATAATTCATTTTGGACTAAGATCAAAGTTATTTTTCACCGCATCGACTATGTTCTGTAAATCAACTTTTTCCGTACCGAAACAATCTACATAAATACTGACCGGTTGAATAACTCAAATAGCATATCAGAGTTGGATTTCACATCTTTCACAGACTCATGAAGCGACAATGTTTTTGGCAAGATATCTCGCAATATATGCTCCGCTTCTATCTACTTTCGTAGGATCTTTTCCACTAAAAGCTCATCCACCGTGTTTTCAAATACCACCGTACGTATCGACGATAATTTTTCTTCCCGTCAATCCACTATCCCCTTTTGGTCATCAGATATTGAATATACCAGTTGGATTAATGAAAAACTTCGTATCCATATCTATCAAATCACCAAGTATAGGAGCGATAACGTATTCATGGATACCAGCAGCAATCTGTTCTTGCGTCACGTCTAAAGAATGCTGAGAAGATACAACTACTGTATCGACTCTGATAGGTGTTTGATCTTCATATTCCACAGTAACCTGAGTTTTTCCATCAGGATAGAGATAGTTCAATATTCCATTTTTTCTGACTTCCGTAAGTTTTCTCGCCAAGGTATGGGCCAAATAAATAGGTAAGGGCAAATAACTTTTGGTTTCATTACATGCATAACCATACATAATTCCTTGATCTCCAGCACCACCGATATCGACTCATTGAGCAATATTTGGTGATTGTTTATGAAGTAAATTTACGACAGAACAATTATTTCCATCAAAGTACTTACGATCACCATCATATCAGATATCCAAAACCACATTTCTGACGATGGATTCATAATCAATATTCGCTTTGGTGGTAATTTCACCAGCAACGATAACAATTCAGGTTGTAGTAATCGTCTCGCAAGCTACTCTAGAATACGGATCTTGTAGTAAACACGCATCCAAAACAGCATCAGAAATCTGATCACACATCTTGTCAGGATGTCATTCAGTAACAGATTCACAGGTAATAAAGTGTTTCATGATTAAGTTTTTAAAAGGTTAAATGAGACACAATAAAAACTAGAAGTATTGTAGATTACCAACCAAATAAATTCGAGATATAATGAGAATTTATTGAGTTGGTAACTATATATGTTTCAATCAAAAATATGAAGAATACTTTTGATTGAAACATATAAAAGTTTTTATGATGTCGAATTTATATATTGGCAATACCGATAAATTGATACAGCCAATATATAAAAAAAACTCTTAATCACGAAGAAAGAGTTCAAAAACAGTAATAATGCTTTTTAATATCTTTCCCGTGAGGGTAGGATTTAGCACCTTTCCGCTTGAACGGATGGTTGCTGGAACGATTATAACGAGCCTAGTCTCTATCGTTCACTCTAGATATATATTGTACCATGAAAATATATATACAGACAAAGAATACAAGTGATTTTCTATTTATGGCACAAACCATACTGGATAACATTTTCATAGTTTTGGTGAATAAATAGCTATTTTAAGCACAAAATAAAACAACAAAATTGCATTTTTAAGCATATTAGCTATACTAGTAGAGAAAATTAAAATATAATTTTAGCGAAAGAAATACCCTATGTCCAACCTACTTATCATCATTATCATAGCATGAGGAATACGATTGATTGGCTCATTGACCATCAAAGCAATATTTTCATCGATACATAAAAAACATAGAATACAACAAGCAAACAAGTTAAGATATATTCAAGTAAAAATTCCCAAAAGCGTAACAACCAAGTCAGGAGAAGATGGAGGGGATACCATCAAAGATATGAAGCAAAATATGCAGATCATGAATCAGATATATAAAAATTTTTATTCGATAGTTGAGGATAAACGAACACACAGAAAATTCTGACATAATTATATCAGTATGGAAATGTTTATCGAAAAAGAAGTGATAAAATTTATCATGGCAATACCAGAAGAACACGTAGACAATATGGAGAAACTCATCTCATCATTTTATATAGGTGCTGTAGTTGACCCCATTGACCAACCAAAATTACTCGAAGCAGGAAAATATATGGCAGGTGGAGAATTTGTATTAACAAAAGACAACGCTTATCCACTCAAAAATTACGAATCATTTGAGGCTGATCCTATGGATAGTCTCCTTTCAGCATATTCCAAAGTACTAACTGATGAGAAAATGTGTTTACAGATACTCATTTCTCCTCTTGAGGAAGACGCACTCAAACAGCTAAGAAAAGAATCTAAAAAAATAAAAGACGGAAAAAACAAAGGATTTTTGTGACTTTTACTCAAAGATATTCGAAGATGAATTGTAAGTGCAAATACGGACAGTAAAGACGCACCAAAAGACGAAGAAAAGAAAAGCGATTTAACCCAACAACAAACTGGTGATCTCGATAAAAAAGCCGAAGATGAAATCTTCTCTATCAAAATCAGAGCATTAGTTACCTCACCAGATCCAAAGAGACCAGAAAGAATTATAGAAGATCTTGCAAGAGGATTTAGCCAATACAGTTATATAGGACTCAATGCATTGAAGTTTAAAAAAGCGAAGAGAATCCAGGAGTTTGCCAAAGAATTTATCAATAGAATATTTCGAAGCAATAATGGAACACTTGGTAATCTCAATAAATGGGACAAAAAAACTATTTTAAGTATCAAAGAACTCTCCTCTATCATCCATATTCCCAACGCAAAGTTCAATAGGAATCCACGCATTAGTCGACAAAAATATAAAATTGTTCCAGCACCCGACAACATTCCTACCGAAGGAATTCTTCTTGGATACAATACATATGCAGGTATCAAAAAGGAAATTAGGATCATGACTAATAATGATGATAGGATGAGACACATGTATATCATTGGACAGACAGGTTCAGGTAAATCAACATTAATAAAAACAGCAATACAAGAAGACATTAGATTAGGAAATGGATTTTGTGTCATAGATCCTCACGGAGATTTGATCGATGATACAATGGAATATTTCCCCAAAGAAAGAATAGATGATTTGATTTATTTTGATTTAGCTAATACTGAATATCCTATTGCCTTCAATCCATTGGATGGAGCAGAAACTGACGATGAAAGAGATGTAGTAACCAATGATCTTGTAGAGATGTTTGTCTCTATGTATGGAGAAGAAATTTTCGGACCACGTATACAAGATTATTTTAGAAACGCATGTTTCTTATTGATGGAACAACCAGAATGAGGAACACTGATAGATATTATGAGACTGTTTACCGATGATGCATTTGCAGAATCCAAAATTAGAAATGTAAAAAACCCTATAATCGCAGCCCGATGGAACAAGACATATAAAAAAATGTGAGACAGAGAAAAAGCTGAAATTATTCCATTCATCCAAGCAAAGTTTTGACCATTTACGACGGGTACATATATCAGAAACGTCATAGGACAACCAAAATCTGCATTTAATTTCTTTGATGCGATGAACGAGGGAAAGGTAATTATGGTAAAACTTTCTAAAGGACTGACAGGCGAAGAAAATAGTAAACTTCTTGGAAGAATGGTGACCATGCAAATTAAACTTTCAGCACTTAAAAGAGCAAGTCTTGATCCCAAAGACAGAAAACCATATTTTCTTTATATCGATGAATTCCAAAACTACGTTTCTAATTCAATAGAAAGTATCTTATCAGAAGCAAGAAAGTATAAATTATGACTTATTATCGCTCACCAATATATTGATCAACTCAAACAAGAATGACTAGGAGGAAATCTTGATCTTTCAAAAACTATTTTTGGTAACGTAGGAAATTTATTTATATTCAAAGTTGGAGCAACTGATGCAGAATTTTTAGAAAAAGAAATGGGTCCAGAATTCTCAGCAATAGATATGGTAAATGGGGACACTTTCAGAGCCGCAGTAAAAACAGTAGTCAATAACCAACCAACCAGACCATTTAGTTTTACCATAGATTTGCCTTGGTTAAAGCCAAAAGTTAACATACCAGAAAAAATAGAAATAATGAAACAAATTTCTGCACTCAAGTGGTGAACCAAAAGAGAATTAGTCGATAAGGAAATTTACTTTAGAGTTGGAGTGTAAAAATCATATAAGATAAGATAAAAAAAAATGAATACAATTACAATATATTATGTCTATTACCTCAATACAAAAAATATTTATGGAACAAAAAAAAATAGATATAAACTTTATTAAAAAAAATTTAAATCTCCAAGCTTGGATAAACTTTTTATCCGGGTTCACTTTCTTGCTACCTGTAATAACATTACTATATACTTATGTAGGTTTATCTATCCCTCAAATTATACTTATCGCAAATGTGTGAAGTATTGTTGTGTTTTTATTTGACTTACCAACATCGATATTTGCTGATATTGTGGGCAGGAAAAAAGCATTATTTATTGCTGTACTATGTAATTTGCTTGCAGCCATGACAATAGTATTTTTCCCTCATTACTGGTGATTTATTGTTGCCTCTTTTTTTGGATGATTATATTTTGCTTTCTGGAACAGTACAGGACAAGCGTTTCTAGAAGAAAACCTCAGATATATAGGAGAAGAAAAAACCTTTGGAAAAGCAATAGGCCATTTGATGTCATTGGAAACGATTGCCGGTGTTGTAGTTGCACTAGCTGTTTCCTGAATTATCAAACGACTATGACAAGAGCATTGATATAGAGTATTGGCTATATTAGATACTATTTTTGCTTTTATAATTGTGGTTATCACGATAAAACTCAAAGAAATCCATCCTATTCAAGCGAAGTTATTGGGTATCAAAAAAATCCTCCTTACTAGTTATACCACGACGAAAAATACCATAAGAAATATACTTATGAATAAAAACATGAGAGTATTTATGATTTATCGTTCATTAGCTAATCATGTAGCATTTCTGGCAATTATTTCTCTTCCTCTTCGTGTAAAGGCATGAATGGATCCTTGGTTAGCAGGTATTTTATGAATTATTAGTACAATGGCTATTTTTATAGCTAATAAATATGCCTATAAGTTATGAGAGAGATGGACATATAATCGTGTATGGGTATTTTCTACTATTGCTCAAGCAGTTTTATTGATTGTTGTAGCTTTCCTTCTTAAATCTTGGATTGCGATAACCGTAATTATGGTACTCTTTAATTTTGCTGAAGGATTGTGGATGCCTGCATGGAATCATGTTCTTATGTGACAAACCAAGTGAATCGCTGTAGCAACCACGAGATCTATAATCTTTACAGTATTTGCACTCTATACAACCATTGGAAAACAGATATTAGCTCGTTTTCCTGTAGAATATGCACTCATAGGATTAGGAGTATTTATTATTTTAGTTAATATAGTTTTGTGAAGAAAAATTTTGAAACTCAAACAATAAGAGACGTATTTTATTGTGAAAGGCTATTTGTATAGCCAGTAAACTCTTTTCATAATAATCAAGAAAGATAGGATGATAAATCAGGAAACTTGTCTTCCTGTTTATATAAAAATTCATAGATATCTCACAAGATAAATCATTTTTTTAATCAGATAAAAAATGCCAACTCAGAGATATCTTTAGTATATCCTTCTCATAAATTATTCAAATCATATAAAATAGCAGAATAATATTTTTTTTCTATCTTGTCATTCTTTTCGAATAAGTTTTTATACGGAACGACTACATTCTCCATATATTTCGAAGAAAAGAGCTTTCTAAACTGCAAAAAAACCGAATATTTTACTGTATCTTTTTGTAAATCTTCTAGCGATGCAATATCCGTAAAATCAGACTTCTCTCCAATATGTTCTTTTGCCCAAAGAATGAATTCATCAAAAAAGTTTAGATTACCCAGAAAAATATCTCTTACTATACCATTCTTTTTTTTAGCTTCTTCTTTTCATTGCATTACTACTGATTCTTCATTTTTTACTTCAAGATAATCTCTTATACTTTTTACTAAAAAACCGACAAAACGAATCAATTCAACATCTTTTGATTTTTTCGATAGAAGAAATTTTTTTAATGTTTCCACCTTTATCTGCAAATTTTGATCAGTATATGTACGCAAATCAAATGTTTTGAAAACCTCATAACAGTTTTTATTGGTAAATATATCGCCATTTCAAAGGAGTGATGATATATACTGCCGACCAAACTCCTCTTGAACTTCCAAAGTTTGTAAAAGCTCAAGCTTGGGGACAATAACATCTTTTTCTAAAGGTATATATTGTGATGCAAAATAAAGTTCCAATAATTTATATATATCAAATACCAAAGAAAATTCTGAAGTTTTTAATCACTTGAGATAATTTACATCATGTTTATCGACAAAAAACTTTTCGATAGTTGTATCTCAAAGAACAGTTTTCAAAAGAATAAAAAAATCTTCCTTTTTGGATAATAAAGCTGTCTTTCATGCAGGAAACTGAAAATCTCATGAAGATAATAATCTTTTTATTTCATCAAAAACCAATGTTATTTGATCAAAAATCTTCTCACTAATAGTGAATCTATCCATATCAAAATTTTCTGGATTATTATTCATTAGATAATATAATAATAATAAAAAATAGCAATATATTATGAATATATATAAATAAATGTCAAAGAATCTCAATAGCAAGTTATAAACTATATACTGCCTTGAAGTTTTTCTCTATCTGCTGTGAAAGCACCTCAGGAGTAATGTTCAAAAACTCAGCAACAAATTCATAGATATATTTAATATTCGCTGGATGATTAGTTTCTCCACGAACAATTTGAGGGCTCAATCGTGGAGCATCAGTTTCCAAAAGTAATTGATTTAATGGAATTTTAGCCAATGAATCTCTGAGATTGTGAGCATTTTTATATGTTACATTACCACAGAAACCGATAAATAATTTCCATCATAATTCGACACTTCAACGATTCAATAGCTCTAATTCTTGAGGACCAAATCCTCGACAATGAATATAAATAGTCATATCACGATAGTGCTGAAGAATTTCAAATGCAGAACAAAAATCTTTTCTAATATGGATCATTAAAGGAAGATTAAGCTCTTGGGCAAGATCACATTGTAAAATAAACAATTTTTTTTGTAAAGGAAGGAATTGATCAGTTCAAGGATAATAGGTATCTATACCACATTCACCGATAGCGACAATAGACTCCTTATTGTCTATATAGAGCTTTTTCAAATCAATAATTTTTTGCTGAATATTTTCTTCAGTTATCTCTCCATCTTCACAAGATCATGGATGATACCCGATCGTAGATTTAACCAATATATTTTGCCACCCAACAATCATTCAATCTCTCAATGTTTCAACGGTCTTTACAATCTCTATACCTTGGGCATTATAAGCTTCGCTCGCTCCAGAATTTACGAGTCCAATTCAACCAACATTGATAAATTTCTGCAAATATCATTGCCAGTCATCAAACAAAGCACTAGTATTCAAATGAGTATGGGAATCAAATAATTTCATCAGAGAAATATATCAGAATAAAGAGGTTTTCAATAGTGAATTTTTAGCTTTACGCTTTCCACTAAAATGAGTTGCTTTGGTTATACAATTTCGTAAATACTAATCAACGAAAAACCGTATATTTCGTAATCTTTAATTATTAGCAATAGCATATGTGAATAGTTTTATGAATACTCATGTTTATGTTTTTGGTCCTTGCTCATGAATTTGGGCATTTTATGACCGCAAAAAAAAGAGGTGTCAAAGTATTGGAATTTGGTATCGGAATACCTCCAAAAGTATGTAAAATCTGGACAGATAAATCAGGTACAGAATATACTCTTAATCTTTTACCTCTCGGATGATTTGTGAGACTCAAAGGAGAAGATCCAAAAGATGAAGCAGACTTCAATGCAAAAGATAGTTTTATCAAAGCGTCACTGGGAAGTAAAATTATGATTTTACTTGCTGGAGTAGCTATGAATTTTTTGGTTGCTTGGCTTTTATTTACAGGAATTTTTTACGTCGGTACTAAACCATTTCAGATCGTTCCAGAAAATGCATTTAAGTCAAATAGTCAAAGTTATCTTATGCCGACACTTTCTTTTCTCCAATCACAAGGATTGACTAGTGGGAATATTCTTGAAATACCAGTAAAAATAGATGAAGTAGAATCATGAAGTATAGCAAGCAATATGCATTTACAATCCTGAGATATTATTTTGTCTATCAATCAAGAAAAAGTATCTATTCTCAATGTCAGTATACTTCTCAAAAAGTTCATCGGACAAAAAATCACCCTAAGCTATCAAAGAGATAAAAATATTTTAAACTGAATTGCTACCTGTGGCAATGATGATTGCATACTCGGAATTACTTTCCTAAACGCTGGAGATCTACAAGTTAAACTTATAAAATTTCCCCTTGGTAAAGCTATGCTTGCTGGACTCCAAGAAATTGGTGCAGAAAGCAAACTGACACTAAGTACGCTTGGAACTTTGGGATCAAATCTATTTTCCTTTAATAAAACCAAAATCAGTTGATCCGTAAATAAACTTACAGGCCCGGTAGGTATTGTCAAAGTTGTTCAGACACTTCGAGAAGAAAAGAAACGAAGTCCACTCATTTGACTTTTTGGAATCATTTCTTTAGCTCTTGCACTCTTCAACGTACTTCCTATCCCAGCATTGGATGGAGGAAGATTATTAGGAGTATTGATTCAAGGAATTGGAAAGCTCAAACCAGAAAAATATTTCACCATAGAAAGTTATATAAATCTAATATTTTTCATAGCACTTATGACATTATGAGTATATATCATTCTCAAAGATCTCGTACATTTCCGAGGCATTAAGATACCTTTTTTAGGATAAGAAGTATCTCTCACACACAATCACTCTCCTATGTAGAATAAGAAACAATATAAAAAAACTCTGCGACAATGCAGAGTTTTTTTTGTAGAAACAAATACGTGAAAATTTGGAACGTAAAAATATCAATGGTAAATTAAGGTTGTCTAGTACAATTATCAATTAAATTTTTATATTCATTGGCCTTGCGTATATATCCGGGAAGATTTTCATCAATCGTTTTTATTCATTCTTTTTGCAGACTAAGATAGGTTTCATTGATTTCAGTAAGGATTGCAGGATCTGAACATTTTTTCGTTTCTGTCATATTGATCAGTTCTTCATAGGTTTTTTCATAATCATATTTTTTTTGAAAAGCTTCAGAATCGGTATTGGTTATTTTATGTACATATACAACTACTCTCTGCCAAAGTACCTGAAAACCAGAAAAAATGGATGATTTTTCAGCGGGATGGTTTTGAATATATGAAAACGAGAATCCCAATAATATGAGTCAGATAATAAGTTTGATAAGATTCTTTTTTAGAAATACTCTTTCTTCTCTATCCATAATATACACAAAAAACATAAAACGTTCTATGTAGATGAAATAACTACATACAACAATAAAACGACTGATTAATACGGTTTTATAAATGTTTTTCAAGCAGTTCTGATACAAAAATTTTTTCCTTGCAAAAACCACGCCTAAATGATAAAATAAGAAAGCGATAAAATGGTTATGGTAAAAATCGTTTAGTCGTTTGATTATTTATAGCTGTAATCGTTTTCATGAGAATAGCCTTTGTACACTGTCGAATAAATCCATGATGAGCACTGAGTGTACTCCAAGATCTCATCGATGAACAAAAAAATATAAAACACGCCCAAGTGTTTACCCTTTTTTCTGATTGTGAACAACTCAAAACAAATCACCATAATCTCACCGTAATTACTGCCTTACCCAAATGGATAAATAGACTTTTTCTCTGGTGTGGAAAACACAAAGTTCCACTACTTTCACGACTCTTCGATTACCGTAATTTGATGTTTTTTTATCCAAGTTTGATGAAAATACTTTCCAAAAAAATAAAGAAACGAAAACCTGACTATATCACGATTTCATCGTTTGCCATAGCCAAAAACATCACTCCAATATCAGGCATACCGATGATGATCTATCTTCATTCACCTATGCAATATATCTGGACACATTATGATGAATACAAAGAAAAACTTACAGGAATAAAAGGAAAATTATTTAATCGGATAGTTCCCAAACTAAGGAAGCGAGACCTCAGGTTTACTAAGTTTGATAAAGTATTTGCCAATAGTAAATACACAGCCAAAGTAGCTGAAGAGCTCTATGGCATGAAACACATTCAAATAAAATATCCTCACATTCCAAACAAATTTTTCATCCCTGCAGTACAAGAGATTCCACAAGCATATTACCTGTATGTAGGAAGATTAGTGAGTTTCGTCAGAGAAGCAGACAAAATAATCAAATTATGTAATGAGTTAAAAGTTCCGCTTATTATTATGTGAAGCGGACCCGACGAAAAACAACTTAAATCTATGGCAGGTCCGTCAATTATTTTTATAGGACGAATACAAGATATAGATGAAAAGATAAAAATCATCACCCAAGCAAAATGACTTATAAATCTGACCAAAGAAAGTTATGGAATCGGAACCGTAGAAGCACTTCTTATGGGAGTCCCTGTGTTCGGATATGGTGAATGAGCTACTGCTGAACTAGTAGATGAAGATTGCGGCGTTTTGGTGAAAGATAAAAAACACAATACACTCGTAGAAGGATTCAAAAAGTTTATGAGCACTCAACGAGACAGGAAAATGATAGCAAGAAAAATCAGAGAAAAATGGAAGAATAAATAAAGTTAAATATTTATCTTCATATATATAACATGGACAAAAAATTTACGGGTATGTTTGAAAAAGCGCTTGGATTTGCCTTGGAAAAACACAAGGGACAGCACAGAAAAGGCAGCAACATACCATACTATTGGCATCCCATCAATGTAGCTAGAAACATTGAAGAATTTAAAAAATCAAAAAACCTAGAACTTTTGATGACAGCAGCCTTGTTGCACGATACAGTGGAAGATTGTACAAATGTAACGCTTCAGGAGATTGCAGAAAAATTTGGATATATGACAGCATCCTTAGTAGACGAACTAACTTCTGACGAAAAAGAAATTAAAAAAATAGGAAAAACAGAATATTTAAAGAACAAAATGATGAATTTATCATCATATGGTTTGGTAATCAAACTCTCGGATCGCTTAGATAATGTAAGAAGTCTACAAGAGACATCAAAAGAATTTCAAGAAAGATATACCAAAGAAACCAACGAAATTTTAGCTCATATCGAATCATGAAAAAGAAAATTAACGCAAACACACAAAAAATTAATCGAAAAAATAAAAAGTATGCTTATTAGCCAAAATACTATCGTAAAAAACAAATAATTCTATGAACGACAAAGAAATAAAAAAAATTCCGTTTAAGCGGAATTTTTTTTATTTCTTGAGTACAAAATGAACCAGAAAATTAATGGCTATTGGAATGATGGTTATAATCACTACAAGAAGGATGAACTTCCATGTCAATGTATTCAGATCTGTGCCTTTCCTTTTAAGTGCATAAAAAACAACAAAATCAGTCACAGCAATAACTATACTAACGATGATAACGGATCTTCGAAAAAAGGCGATATTCATAGGAGAAATCAAAGAATGAAAAAATACCATTGTTGTTAGTTGTTAGTTGGATTTAAGCGAATGATTTCGCAAATCTTAAATCACCATTGGTAAAATATCTAATATCTTTGATGCCATATTTTATGGCAGCTAATCTACTTACTCCTACTCATCGAGCAAAACCCGACCATTCTTTGGGATCTAATCATGCATTTATAAGGACTTTGGGATGAATCATTCCAGCACCAAGCAACTCTATCCATCCAGAACCTTTACATAAACTACATCATGTACCACCACAGATAGGACATTGTGCGTCTATTTCAAAACCAGGCTCCACAAAAGGGAAATACGATGGTCTCATTCTGATAATGATATTTTTTCATAAAATAGCTGAAAGTAATTTTTGCATCGTATCTTTAAAATGTGCTATACCCAAGTTTTTATCGACAATAATACCTTCGGCATATTGAAACATTACATCATGTGAAGCATCCATACTATCAAACCTATATACCCTTCCTGGTGATCACAATTTCAATGGAACGCCATATTTCATAATATCTTGGACTTGATGTGCAGAATTATGTGTTCTGAGAATAAGGTTTTGTCAGCTAGGATCTTTGTCTTCGAGGTAGATAGTATCATGCATTTCTGTAGCAGGATGGGAAAGCGGTATATTTACCGATTCGAAATTTTCAAATTTTGTGACGATCTCATGCCCATAATCTATGATAAATCACATAGATTTATATACATCTTCAATATCTCTCCTGACTTTTGCAAGTAAAGAATACGAGCCATATTCTGTAGTTACATCTAAACTAATATCTACAAGATCTTTTTCAAGTTGTTCATTGATTTTGCCCATCATAAAATACTGTTGTTTCTGTTCATAAGCAGCAGTCAATTCTGTTTTGATTTCAGAAAGTTTTGCTCATTTATCCTTTTTATCTTCAGAACCGAGACTTACCAAGAGCTTAAATTCTTCATTAAGCAATCATCTTTTACCAAGATATATTTGAAAAAAATTATCTAACTGAACGGCATCAGCAACTTTCCCCAATTCTCATAAGGCATGTTTCAATTCTATCATTCATTTAAACTAACAAACTAAATAGATATGAAGTATAAATATACAAATAGACTGAAGTTTCAACCATTTTTTGGCAATTTTAATGAAGAATAAAACGAAATTTTATCAGTTTTTGGCAATTTTGGTCAATTTTAGTGATTTTGTCAATTCAAACACTCAGACGTAAAGAGTTTCTTTTGCAAAATAAACTTTTTGAGGATATACTTAAGTATACAAACAAAGAAGTAATTAAGAATGAAAGAGTGAAGAGTAATTAAAAAATATATTCCAAAATTCTTAATAATCATTTTATAGCCTAGTCACTTTATTATGAATACCACTCCATTAATAGAGATAAGAAATCTCAGTCGATGATATCGAGACAATCCATCACCACTTTTTGATAAACTGAGTCTATCTTTGGACACAAATGACTTTTTTGTGCTTACAGGGAAATCATGAGCAGGCAAAACGACATTAGTAAAATTTATAACAGGAAAACTTACTCCTCCAGAAAAAACGATTTTTTACAACAGACAAGATATGACGACATTCTCTGCTGAAGACATTCAGATTTTGAGAAAAAGACTGGGGATAATTTATCAGGATTATCAATTACTAGAAGATCTTACGGTCAGAGACAATATTATTTATCCACTAGAATTATACGAAGTCGGTGAAAGTGTTATAGAATCAAAACTCAAACAAGTATTACAAAAGGTAAACATAAAACATCTTTTAGCGACACCTGTGAAATTATTAAGTGCCTGAGAAAAACAAAGAGTATCTCTCGCAAGAGCACTCATTCACGATCCTGAATTTATCATTGCCGATGAACCGACAGGTAATCTCGATCGAGAAAACACACAAATAGTAGCAGATATTCTGATGCAAGCAAACAAAGAAGGAAATACAATATTTTTGATTACTCATGATATTCACCTATTAAACTACCTCAAAGCAAAACATCCAATCAAATTATATGTAATCAAATAGTCATTTTATTTCTTCTAAATAACGATATTCGTATGGCAGAGAGCAAAAAAGACATTATTAGTAAAAATATTGTCGACGAAATAAACGTATTGGATATTGCAGGATATCTCAAACAAGAGGTAAAAGATTTTTTGAAATATTTACATTATTATAAAATAAAAAATATTCTTCAAAATATAGATGCACTGAAAGAATATCTCATCTGCCTTGACCATCAAAATACTGATCAAATCCACGAATTGGAATACAAAAAAAATCCAAATATAGAAATAGGCGAACATGATATTTACTATTACATCTCTACAAAAGGACTAGAAAAAGTGGGAGAACATAAAATCCACCAAAAAATATGGGAAAATGATTTTAATCTGAGCTATATCATGCAGGGAATCAAATGATTTCTCGTATTAACTGCAGACGAATTTTGTAACGCTTCCCCTACAAGAATGTCAATCAATAGAATGCTTTGGCAAAAACAGCTAGAGAATACAGGTAGTATAGGCACTACAGATGACACATCAACAATAGATTAATAAAAACATCACATCATATGAACCTCTAAAGAGAGGTTTTTTTTACTAAAAAAACAAACGCAAGATGCATGACTAGACACTTCCCAAATTTGAAGCAATCAATATAATCGAACTGAAGTGAGTCATACGAATGTATGCGAACAAAGAAAGATGAACAAATCTTGCATAATGAAAAGACAGATTATTGAATTTGCATCTGGCTAGAATTTTTTACTTCCTTTTTGAGTCAATATTAAAAAGGAAGTCTAGCGAAGCGTTTATAAGGTCCAACCGACGAGACGATAAAAAAAAGTAAGGCTGCGGAACAATTAATATGCTTTTTAGCAAAAGTACTTGAAAATCTATAAGAGAACTATATAGTCAAAACAACAAAAAATAAAGAATTTTACACGATAGATACTGAAATTTCAGCAATGGTAGATTTCGATCAAAAACTCTTAGCTCTACTTGATGTAGTTATTGATAATTATATCAACAAAGGAGAGCCCGTAGGCTCAAAGTTTTTACATTCACTGGAAGATGCAGAATATGCTCCTTCTACATTGAGGAAATATTTAAATATGCTCGAAAAAGCGGGCATGGTCTATCAACCATACAATAGTTCTGGAAGGGTTCCTACCGTACAATGATTGACTGCATATATACAAAATTATCTTGTCGTCCAAGAAGATGAGAAACAGGACGAAGTCATCAAAGTAAGAAGCTGATTGAAAGAATTAGTAGAAAGTATAGGGGCTTTAGCTGATGGAGTCGTTGTAGGATTTCTCAGAAATGATGAATATTATTATCTCGGAATCAATAACCTCTTGAGAGACGATATGGTAGATGAATATCATACGACAAGAAGTATTATTCGCTTCATCGAAGAAAAAAGAATAGTAAAATTTATCGATAGCAAAATACTCAAAAGGAATCAAATATATTATACTTTCATAGAAGATCAGAAAACACTAATTTCGTGTTTATATACAAAGATTACCGTGGAAGAATATGATTGTATGTTGTGTATTATAGGACCCACAAGAGTAAATTACAAACAAAATCTAGCAATATTTCAAAAAATATTACAATCTTTAGATAGATAACATTTTTAGCATGGCAGATATAGAGCAGAAAAGTATAGAAAAGGCTACTTCATGAGGAACCGAGAACAAGATAAATACCTATGAAAATTTACTCAAATGAAAAGAAATTGGTAAAGCACAAACTGAAGATGAGCGCAAACAAGCAGACAATTTAATTGTAGAAATACAATGAAACAAAGGAGTTGAAACAAAAAAAGAAGGAGAAACAAAGAATACTAAAATAATATCATGACGAAAGCAACAATGAGAAGAATTTGCACAGAATAATCCTGAAAAAAAAGACAGACTTCCTGCAGGAGAAAATATTCCAAAAAGTTTAAACGAATCACAAAAAGGGAATCTCCTTGGACAAACATTTCAATGAATTAGTAAACGAATTTTATGAAAAAATAATGTATAATATGCACATATTTTCTATACTCCTCCGTATACTATCTCAGATTTTTTTAGTTATTTTATGAATAGAATATGTCACCGATTATTCAAAGCGCTTGATGAATTGTTTATTTTATTGCTTCAGATTGAGAACCTAGATACCTCCTTATCAAAAGACATGCTCTAAGTGGGAAGATAGAACGAGTAGCTCCCAAAGGAAAAATACAAGGGAACGAAGATATACAGAAAACCGCACTGAGAGAGGTAAGCGAAGAGACAGGAATTCCTATAAATCAAATGAGAATAAAACAACAGTTATGAACTACACAATTAAGAAATACAGAAAACAACAAAGGGCAGATGAACAAAGATGTAACCTATTTTCTCATGGAATATGCATGAAATCCAGATTTTGTCAAAATAGAACGTGCAGAAGGATATATTGGTATCCACAAACGATGTACACTTAATGAAGTATTGGCGCTTATTTATTATCAGGATATTAGAGAATTGATAAGAAAAAGTTATTCACTTATCAAGGATGGGCAAAAGAATCAGAACATTAAAAAAGATTTTATCAACAAACTGGGATAAAACCCAAGAAAATACAATTGAATTTTTTGGCTAATTAAGTATACCATTAACGGAAAGCCAAAAGTATATCGGCTAACTATGGGCATAGAAATGTATAGAGTAAGTAGTAGTTTTTTTATATTATATTTCTTAGAAAATGGCGAAAAACCCAGTGATTTCATACCAATTCATCGATGTTCCGACAAACATGCAAGAAATTGTAAAAGAAATTGTTCAAAAAAACCTTGAAGGAAAAATGGATTCATATTTTAAGAAAATTTATGCCAATAAAGAAACTGCAGAGATTAGAATAGATTATGTTATCAAGAAAAACAAACAAGGAAAATGGCAAGGAGACTTCACATTTACCTACGACGGAAAAATATTCACCTGGTCTACAGGAGAAGGTGGATTTAAAATTATAGAAGACATTCCAAATCACGCATTTGAACACTTTAAGACACATCTTTCAAATAAATCAGAAAAGCCTAACAAACCAAAGAAATAAACATACTTTTTAGTCATTTACAATAGTATAGTTATGAAAAAAAATTATCTTACCAAAGAGGGATATGAACAACTGGTCCAAGAACTCAATGAATTGAAAAAAGTAAAACTTCCTGGGATTTTGGAAAGATTAGGAGAGGCTAAAGCCATGGGAGATCTTTCAGAAAACTTTGAATATAAATCTGCACTCGAGGATAAAGACTTTATCAATTCGAGAATCGGTGAAATAGAAACATTGATCGAGGACGTAGAAATTATCAAAGAAGAGAAAAAAAGTAAATCAGAAAAAATGATTGATTACGGTTCCAAAGTTACTGTTCAAATGGATAACGATGATATATATAACGTAACCATTGTGGGTACCTGAGAAACTACTATGGAATTTGACAAAAATTTCAAAACAGTAAAAGATTCCATCAAAATATCACTTGAATCACCATTGGGATTGGCAATAAAATGAAAAAAAACATGAGATCTCGTAAAAATGAGACTCAATAACGACAGAAAAGAGATAAGGATATTAGATGTAAAATAAGAAAATTAAGGATATTAGAGAATATGTATATCAAAACGCTTAATAATCACCAAAGGTGATCTTAATGAGCAAAGCGATTAAGTCTTGATATAACGTTAATTAAACTGTACATTAGTAACATTCCAATCATTTCGAACATCAAAAGTAATCTTGCATGTAGCAGGATTATTTTTTCTATCAAGTCATTGAAGTCCAAGCGTGATGGTATAAGGATCATGATAGGTAAGTGTTGATGGTTGATCTATCGTAGCAAGCTGAGCAAAATCATTTTGACAATTAGACTGGATAAGTTTCAATTTATTGCCTACTATAAAATCCTTATTAACTATCCTAAACATATTGGACATATCCAATATCATATCGTCAGAAACATTTTTGAATAAAAAACCAAACAGGTTATTATCAAAGGTAGCCCAAAATCACGTTCAATGTTTATAGAAGGTATACGATCGATACGAATCAAAATTATCTCTATTATTTTTGATATAATCAGCAATTAAAGAGGTACAATCATGAGACTTAAGAATTTTACTACATACAAAACGTTCAATACTGACAACAGGAATATCAGTAGACACTACCTGGATATCATTTCAAGATTTAAAAGCACTCAACTGTGGCTGTGTAGAGAAATCAAGATAGATAAAGTCTTTGACAAAAAAGTACCTATTTGCAGTAATGATAAGTCATTGATAAGGAATTTTGATAGTATCTACAATCAGGATAGGAGTTAATTTAAGATATTTTTTAACTCTACCGACAAGTTCTATTTTTTTACCGATAAATGCATTGAGATTGATAGTAGAACTCGTAAGCCCAATTTTTTTTCATTCTTTATTAATGAGTGAATGCGTATAATTAGGAAAATTATTATCTACATCAATTTTACCAGAAAAAGTGAGTGAAGCTCCCAAAGTATATAAATCATTTGAAGGTGTGGTCTGATGCAATCTTTCCGTAATTCATGTAAGGAATTTACTCACAAGATATATTCCCACACAAATAAATACAAACCACAAAAGAACCTTTTTATTTAGTATTTTTTTTTGTCTCAGATTTCTTATAACCATAAGGGGATATAATAGCTAAAAAACAAATACAGTGACATACTATAATGATTTTATGAAAGAAAGCAAGAGCACAAGAAAAGACAAAAACTTTAGTTAGGCAGCAGATTTACCTATGGAAAAAAAACGAAAAGCACTCATAGATGAGTTCATTGTGATAAATTCACGCACCAATCTTTCAGCCATTAGAGACCCAGAGGGCATTTGGGTCAAACATATCCAAGATTCACTAGAAATCAATAAAGCACTAGTGTTCAAGCCAGGATCAACGCTTTGTGACGTAGGAACAGGAGGATGATTTCCACTTTTACCTATAGCAATAAATAATCCTGAACTCCAATGTATAGGAATTGACTCCACGAGAAAGAAAATAGATGCTATCAACGAAATGATTGATAGCCTCAAGATACCAAATGCCAAAGCACTACGAACCAGAGCAGAAGATCATAAGGAACAATATGACTTCGTTACTGCTAGAGCAGTCGGATATATAGATAAATTACTTCCTCAAGTCCATCATCTCGTCAAAAAAGGAGGCCGTTTAGTCTTATACAAGCAATACAGTCCAGAAGAAAGTCAGGATATTGTTCATTTTGGTAAAAAATATCGTTTTGTTGTACAAAAGAAGCATACATACAAGCTTTTTGAGGAAGATATCCAAAGAGTCATCTATGTATTAAAGAAAATCTAGCACCTTGCTTTATAGTAAAATAAGCATATAAAAAGAGTCAAAAAAAAATAAAAAAAATAATGAAAAAATGTAAAGAATTTAAGGAAATGTTCGTTACATGGTTTACTGTCTCAAGGGTTATTGTGACCTTTTGGAATGGTATTTCTTTTTTCTATCATTTTCTTTGGATTGGAATTAATCCATGGACAAGTCTAATCATACAAGGATCCGCACTTATTATAGAATATTTTTTGTGTGGATGGTATGAAAGGAAGCTCATATGGAGCAATAATAAAATCGAGGAAAAAACAATGTTTGTTCCCTTACGAGGATTCAAACGGATAATATTAAAATATATAGCATTTACGATTATATTCATAAGTGTCTATGTATCCACATATTGTCTGAGATTAGGATTTTTTTACTTCATTAATTTTGGGGTAAACATAAATCAATTACATGCAAGTTTGATAAATATGGTATGGCTTACATCAATATCAGCACCCATTATGGGAGCATTCGTAATCGAACGAAAAAAAAGAATACATCATATTGAACTCAAACCACAAAGAATCTAAAAAAACAGAGTTTCTCGTATACGAGGAACTTTTTTTACATAATAAACAACAAGTAGCTATAAATAATAATTACGTAATAAGCGAAGTAACTAATAATATCAATCAGATTCACAACGCCATTGATAATAGCATTCATTTGGAAGGATGCTTTTTGGTTTCAGGAAGCAATGTCGATGCGCCAATATAGAGAAACTCCCCAACAAAGAGCGCGAGAATAATAGCAAGTATCTTTTGTGGGACAAAAATAGTAGAAGTTACTATAAGTCCAATCACAGGAGCTAATGCATCTAAGAAAAGAAAGGTAAGTACCATTTTCTTACTCTGTTTGTTTTTGAGCATAATAATGACAGTATTTATTCAATCAGTGAAGTCATGAGCGATTACCGCAAAAGCGACAATCAACCCAACAGCAAAACCTATATGAAATGATGCTCAGATAGCTACACCATCAAAAAAACTATGGAATACCAAGCTTCCTGCTCATATAGGACCCATAACATGACCATGTTCATCATGAGAGTGATCAAGTTCATGAGTAGCAAAGAATCTCTCCAAAAAACTATAGAGAAAGAAAGAACAGACAACAACAATCATCAGATATCTTATAGGGAAATTGATGGTCCTAGAGAGTTCAATGCTTTCGGGAAGTAAATCCAAAAGTGCAACAGCTATAAGACTTCCAGCAGCAAAAGCGAAAAAGTAATGAAGATTTTTTCTAAATCTGAATATAATCAATCACCCCAAAAGTGTTGAGAAAAACGTCACTCATGCAAGAATCAAAATTGTTGAATTCATTCACTATATTACCATATAAAATGCAAATATTTGAAAGTTAGAAATTTAAACAATTTCTCTTCTGATTCCTTTATCAAGTTTTACCAACGATTCATAGACGATTGTTCCAGTCTGTTCAGCTAAATTCATCATGGAATTTTTTGCACGAGGATTGTCTGAAATAATTTCTATCTCATCACCGATATGCACAGAATCATCAACCACATATGTAGAAAGATTCATACAAATGGTTCCTACTTGGTGGAAAAACGTTTTACGATATTTAATAAATATTTTACCTGAAGCAGTTCTTGCAAGTCCTTCAGCGTATCAAAACGGAATAGTAGCAACAGTTTCTTTATCGCTTGGTCTATATTCGTGATGATAACTTACTCACTCCCCTGGTCGAACGGTTTGTAGACTCATAACTCTAGAAGTAATAGAAAGAACCGGCAAAAGATTATTTCCATGTTTGTAGAGTGAATCTTGAATATCCAAAGGATTGTAGCCATACAAAGCCAATCACGGTCTATAAGCATTAAAAAAATCATCGGTAATTTTAAACATAGCCGCACTATTGCCGATATGTCTTCGATGTGGAGTAAATCAAGCATCTAAAATTTTATAATACATACGTTTAAAAGTTTGAATCTGATGGTTGATAGTAGTATTTGACATATTATCAGCATCAAAAAAATGAGACAGAACTCATTCGATGATAAGATTTGGGTGGCTTTGTAGCTCGTTGATAAGAGTAGGCAATATATCCTCTTGAATACCCTCTCTATTCATACCTGTATTGAAAAAAAGATGAATTTTGGTTTTTTTGCCCAATCTTCATAAGTATCTGATAGTTCATATATTATATACACAAAACGTAGTATTTTTATGATCAAATTTTTTGTAATTTTCGAGCAAGGTTTCTCACAAAATCAAAATAGGAAGAGAAGAATGCTTTTTGACAACAACATATTCAGGATAGCTATCTACAGCTATATACGGCACATCAGTTCTGGAAAGCATTTTCGTAATTTGTTTGAGTCCGTGACCATAAGCATTGGATTTAAGTACGGGAAAAATAGCAGATTGAGGTTGAAGAGATTGAAGATAGACTAAATTTTGGAGAAGCACTTTTTTGCGTAACCAGATAATATTCATAGGGGTAACACTAGGACTAAATAATGATCTCAAAAATCATAGCATGAGTATATGACTAACAACTAAAAATCAGTAACGAAGAATGATAATAAAGACTACATTGTTTGAGTATATTTTACACTTTGAGCTAAAGTAAGAGTAATAATAAAGATAAAATAATCAAGAAAAGCTTAAAAAATCAACAGTATAGATATATTTTAGATATTTATGTATCTACAGTATGTAGTGCTATTGAATTTAACTTTCAAAAAAATACTGTAGATAAATATCAATTTTATATTGAATTCTGAACGGCATGTTTTCACAGATAGAAACACTTCTAACAGACAATTCCAGCTCATGCATAACTCACGCAAATACACTAGCTTTTACCAACAACCAAAGAACTATTCATGGTGAAGATCTTTTTTGGGGAATTTCTATGTTTCTAAAACACCACGATCTCAATAGTATTTTTTGGAAGTTGCTAGGTGTGTCAGAAGATATTTTGGAAGAATATTTTCAAAACAAATATAATGTAACTATGATGGTAGGAAGCTTACAAGAAGCCAAAGTCTTACCACTAAGCAAAAAAACATCTCAAGAATTTACAAAACATATCAAAAAAACCACCAAAACACTTGATCTCGATATACTATTTTTTGTATCATTTCATGATTTGTCAAATCAATTTACCAAGCACTTATATGCTCATCATATTGACACAGAAAGCATAGTTAAGAACTACAAGAAACTCAATAAAAACCCACTGATAATCAAGATGTGACTATTTGCTTTTTTACAAGTCTTGAGTAAAATCTTTATAACGTTCAATTTAGATATTAACAAGATTAAACTTATGGAAATAGAAAAAATGCAAAAAATGAATAATATCAATATGCTCTTGGATGCCGTAGAAAGTGAAATCGTAGAAAAAGAAAATACAGTCACTACAGGAGATAAAAACAAAAAAGAAGAAAAAAAACTCACGATAGAATACTTCGGTACTGACCTTACAAAAGAAGTGAAAGACGGTTTGATCGATCCCATAATTTGAAGGCAAAACGAAATAAATCAAATCATCTATACCCTTTTGAGGAAAAACAAAAATAATCCACTCCTCATCGGAGAAGCTGGCGTAGGAAAAACAGCTATTGTAGAATGATTAGCACAGAAAATAGTCCAAAACGATGTCCCTGACAAACTCAAAAACAAGAGGATATTTTTGCTCGATATGGGAACATTGGTTGCAGGGACAAAATATAGAGGAGAATTCGAATCAAGAATGAAATCTATCCTAGAAGAAGCTATGGATCCGACAAACAACATCATATTATTTATCGATGAAATCCATACCATCATTGGGGCTGGAGGACAAGAAAACGGTGATGCTGCTCAGATGTTAAAACCACTCCTTTCTAGAGGAAAAATAAAACTTATCTGATCAACTACGTTCAATGAATATCAAAAATATATCGAAAAGGATGCTGCACTCAAAAGAAGATTCCAAGAAGTAGTTATCAATGAACCAGATGTAGAAGCAACAAAACAAATTCTTATCGGATTGAAACAAACATACGAAGATTTTCACGGAGTACAAATCAATGATGAGGCACTCGATGTAGCGATCAATCTCAGCAAAAGATTTATGATGAATAAATTTTTACCAGACAAAGCACTCGATATCATCGATGAAGCATGTGCGAGAAAATCAACCATGAATCAAAAACTCGGGAACGACAAAGACTACAAAAAATATGAAGAAACGCTTACAAAAATCCAGAAAAAAATAGAAGATGCTATAGAAAAACAAGACTATTTTGGAGCTGCAGAACTCAAAGCGAAAGAGGAAGAAGCAAAGATAGAAATGCAAAAAATAAGAACCAATAAAAACATTCCTATCAATCTCAGACAGATTATTAGCAAAGAAGATATTGGTAATGTATTGGCTGATAAAACAGGCATCCCGACTAATATTGTCAACGAATCTGAAATAGAAAAACTTAGAAGACTCGATGAACAGTTGAAGAAAAATATTGTCGGACAAGATGAAGCAGTGGAAGCAATAGTGAAAACACTCACCAGAAGTAGATTATCAGTGATTAAATATACCAAACCAATCGGTTCATTTCTTTGTCTTGGACCAAGTGGTGTAGGTAAAACGTTTTTGGCAAAACTCATCGCCAAAGAATATTTTGGTAATCCTGATGCAATGATCAGAATAGATATGTCTGAATTTATGGAAAAATATTCAGTATCTAAACTTATCGGTTCACCTGCAGGATATGTAGGATATGAAGAAGGAGGATGACTCACCGAAGCAGTCAGAAGAAAACCATATTCAGTGATATTGTTTGATGAAATAGAAAAAGCATCGACTGATGTATTAAATATTTTATTACAGATTTTGGACGAAGGACATCTCAAAGACGCAAAAGGAAGAATTATAGATTTCAAGAACACCATCATTATCATGACATCAAATATCGGATCAGAAGAATTTGTAAAAAAACAAAGCACTATAGGGTTTGCAACGGGAGAAAAATGAGATATCAACGACAAAGCATTTGAACTTGTCAAACAAAGAGTACTCGAAGAGATGAAAAACTTTTTGACACCAGAATTACTCAACAGAATTGATTATAAGATTGTGTTCAAACATCTCAGCAAAGAAACTTTGGCAATAATTATGAAAAACAAGATCAATACATTTTTGGCAGCACGAAAAGCAAGTTCTGAGATAGAACTACCAAAATATTCTGACAAACAGATCAAAGAAATTATCGAAAAAATCTACGAACCTCAATACGGAGCAAGACCACTCGACAGATATATCCAAGACACTATAGAACCACTCTTGATCAAAAAGATTATGGAAAAGAAAAAATAAATATCAGAAAATTCACAAAAAGAGCAGAAAATACCTGCTCTTTTTCTTATAGAGAAAAAAAATAGATGATTTGACTTTACTTGATATATATTTATAATAGTAAACAGAGATATATACAACTTTATCTTTATTACCAAATCCTCATGGTAAATATATTACAAACATCAGACGAAAAAAGCTCTGCATACAAATATTTCAGAGCTATAGTGCTCACAGGTACTACACTCTTGTTTTTGTTACAACCAGGATTTAGTAGAAACAACGAAAAGGTTAAGGCGGCCATCAAAGAAACATTAGATCAATACGATGCAAAAAAATATACCGTACAAGAGACAGAAAATACTAGTGACAAGACATATGTTGCCATGTGAACACCAAACATGATGGATGGAGACAGTGATGCACTGAGCTATGCAAGTGATAATGTAAGCAAATACTATCCAGATATGGCAAATCATCTAACAACCATGCTCAATAGTTTCCGAGATAAAGAACATAAAGATGCCACAACAAACTTACTCAATAATATGATAGCAAACATAAGTAGTCCAGAACAAAAGGTAGGAGCGATAATTGGAGCTCTAGAATACTCTGTATTTTATAAATCGACTTTCTGAGATAAATATTGAAATAAAATAACTGAACAAACATTCAAATACATAGAAATATTCGATACAGAATACAAAGTACGATTTAAAGCATACTATGCAAGAGTGGAAGCAAGTATAGAACAAATGAAAAAAGAAACTGAACAAATGAAAAAAGAAACTGAACAAATGAAAAAAGAAACTGAACAAATGAAAAAAGAAACTGAACAAATGAAAAAAGAAACTGAACAAATGAAAAAAGACCTTAAAAAATGATTACAGGAAATTGAATCTATAATGGATAAATTCACACCCAACGATATTCAAAAATCCGAATCCATCAAGAAGCTCGTGGTACAGACAAAAAACCTATTTATAAACGCCGAATACACATTTTCCTCACATACCAGAACATTATTTAATGCACTACCATAAAGCACAGTAGTTTGACAAAATAACGAAATTTGAGTATACTTAGTGTATGCTTTTTTTAGTATACTAAAAAAGTATGGGAGGAATATCAGAAAAAATAGATCAGAAGCCGGAGATTGTGGAAACCAATACGCAGACAAAGACACAAGAATCCACAGTTGAAGATATGCTTAAACAAAGGTTGCCAGATAGTCCAGAAAAGCAAGCATTTTTTCTTACTCTTTTCAAAGACAAACAAATAAATGACATATTTACACAAGGAGATATAACAAAATACATGCAGCAAAAGAATTTATCACGATTTTGAAACACATTAAAGACAAAAACATTAGAAGAAAGAACAAAGCTCTTGGTAGAAGATATGGATATCTATTTCAAAGAAAATTGATGAATAAAAGAAATTAAAGTATATGAAGAAAAAGATAAAGAGAAAAGTAAAGAAGATAAAGAGAAAAGTAAAGAAGATAAAGAGAAAAGTAAAGAAGATAAAGAGAAAAGTAAAGAAGACAAAGAGAGTACAGAAACACAGATTGAAACTAAGGACACCCTTCTCGAATCACGAAAGAAAACTAAAGAATCCTACGACACCTTAGATAAATCCAAATACCCAGAGCCGACAGACGAAGAAATCAAAGAACAAAAAACACAGATAAATTCACAGACACAAAACCAGTTAGAAGCGAAATGATTGAAGATCGAAGACTATACCAAGTTCTTGATTACAGAAAAAAAACATGAGAAACAACTCAGAAAAGAAGGAAATACAGAATTCTTGGACAATCTGAAAGAGTTGAAACAGTGATTATGAGATACCACCACCATGGCTGAGACCACCGATCGTAAACATACCGATATAATTGTAGCCAACAATCCATCACTCACTACCTACACCAAAGACTCTCCGACACTTAACAAACTCACCATACCAGAGATTAAATGCAAAGATTTTGAAGATGAATTCAGTCACTATGTCAAATTCATTCCCGACGAAGACATAAGAAAAAATATAGAAAAGAATAAGGATATTATCAAAGCATTTAAAGAAATTCACGATATTGATCCTGAAGACGCAAGAAATAGTGAAGGACAAAAAGCATATGATGAATATACCAAGGCTATAAACAACGTCAAAGAAAAACTTCCCGATAAGACAAAAGCAATAGCCAAACAAAGGGTCTTATGAACGTGTATAACGGGTTTAGCAAAATACTTCGATACGACGAATATATCTCCCACAGGAGCAGGCACCAAAAAAGAAAATTTCGCTAACGATTTTAATATCAATACCCAAGACGGTTTTCATATACAAAAAGGAACGGAACAGAACGAAAAAAACGATGACGTATTATATATCAAAGGAAATATCAAAGGAAATGAAATATGATTTTATTATAATCTGACGAATCCGGACGCGCAACTCCAATCAGATGACTTCCTCCATTTCAACCCAGAAGCAGAGACATTCGCATTTGGAGTAAAGTGATGAGGCCAAAACAAGCTTGGAGTAAAATTACCGACAATAAGTACATTAAGCAATGAAGCACAAATGATTATTGATAAAGAGTTTAGTAGTGAATTAGAGAAAGCAGAAGATATGGACGAATTTGAAACATCGTTCAAAGACAAGATAAGTGGCCAACTCCTGAAAGACTATGGACAGGAAGAATTAGTCAAGACACGTGTAGAAAGAGATATAGAAAAAAATATCACCACCCAGACATTACAAACCATATTTTTTCCAGACGTAATACGTACAGAACTCAATAAAGATAATATAATAGACAAAACGACAGAAAAGAAACCACGGAAAATTATGGAAATATGGGACAAGAGTACAGAAAACATGAGATCCGATGAACTTAGAACATTCAGATGATTACTCAACAGATTAGACTCATTGATTAGCAAAGAAAGGTATACAAACCTAGAACCAAGACGGCAGAAGCTCCTACAAGAGATACAAAAAGAAAAAAAATCGGTCAAATATAGTCAGGACCGAGGAAAATATATATTGAAATTTTTTAGAAAATTCAGTAAGGATAATAAAATACACCTTCAAGATATGGAAATGTTTATCAATAGTTTGGAGAAAGAAGAAAATATATGACAGAATATACAGAAGTTCTCACCAGGATTTCAGACAGCATATGAAAAAGATGATGCTGATAGCTTATTAGAAAATATAGGATAAAGTAACCGCAAATTTTTTGTAGGTTTTTTTTTATATAAAAAAACGATAGAAGTAGTTCTATCGTCATCATATATCACAAAAAGTATGGATATGTAATTAGTTTATTTTCCCAACCAATCTACAAACACCTCATAATCGTGAGCCATATCAGGGTCTTTCTTTAGTTTCTTTTCTGTATTGGTGATTGCATAAATAACGGCCGCATGTCATTTTCCACCAAAGTGATCACCTATTCTTTCAAGTGTTCGTTGAAAATATTTTTTAGCCAACAACATCAAAAGTTGACGTGCATTGGTTATTTCTTTTTTTCTTGATTCTGATTTAAGTTCCTGGACAGATATACCATAATATTGTGCTACCATATCTACGAGAAGATCATAATTTTTAGTTCATTTGGTATTGGACTGAACAGCTGCTTGCGTAGCATCAGCACTATGTTCGATAGTATATCCCAAAGTTTTGAGACATTCAAAAACATCCTGCTGTTCTATATCTTTATGTAATATAGCTTTTCTACTGAGGAGAATGTTGAGTGCTCATTCAAGTTCTCTGACATTATCTTTGATATATTTTGCAATAATTTCGAGTAAATAGAAATCTAAGTCTTCTCATTTATTCATGAGTTTAGATTGGAGAATAGCAATTCTTGTTTCAAAATCTGGTGACTTGATATCAGCGACCAATCATAGAGCGAAACGTGATTTGAGTCTAGGTTCTATATGGACAAGCTCTTTGGGAGGACGATCAGAAGAAAGAATAATTTGTTTTTGTTTGAGCTGGAAATCATTGAAAATATTATGAAATATTTCCTGAGTCTTATCTTTATCTGCAAGAAACTGGACATCATCGATCAATAAAACATCAACATCATCAAATTTTTTGAGGACATTGGTCAATTTATTGGCTTTTATCGCGGTCACAATTTCGTCAATCAATTTACTCGTAGGCAGGTAAACAACAACCTTATCTGGATATTTTGCCATGATATCATTTCCTATTGCTTGCATCAAATGTGTCTTTCCCAAACCGACGCTTCCATACAAAAAAAGCGGATTATACGCTTGTCCAGGATTTGCAGTCACTGCTTTAGCCGCCGAGAAAGCGATATTATTAGTCGCTCAAACGACAAACGTGTCAAAGGTAAATTTTGGATCAAAAAGAATACCAAAAAATTCAGACAAATCATGTTTGATAGTTTTTTTTTCTATGGTAAGTTCTGATTGTTTAGTTTCTTTGATATGTAAGAGTTTTTTGAGATCAACAAGCAAATCATTATTGGTAGAAAATTTTGAATAGATGACAAATTTGACAGAAAAATGAGGATTATAGACTTCATTTATAGATTCTTTGAGTGGTTTTGCAAAAAATTTTTTGGCTTGAGTAAGGACAAATTCATTGGGCACACCAAACACAACCATTTTATCTTGTTCATCCAAATCCAAGATTCCTACCTTGCATAAAAATGAAAGAATCTTTTTATGATCCTGTTGTTGTGCAAGATGTACGAGTGTTCTCTCCCAGACACCACGGAACAGTGCTATCTTATCTGCATCATATTGTTCTACCATATCTATAAGCATAGTCCAACATTAGGAAGTAAAGTAATTATTTATTCTGTGGTCAATCTGTTTTGAAAGTTCTTTATCTGCATATAAGACATGTTCACATTCCTCAACTTCTTGTAAAGTAAATCATTGAGAGCACAAAAGTTCTCATATATTAGCATAGGACGTATTTGTAATAAATTTTTCTAGATATTCAATGAATAATATAAGCTTCTTCTTGCCTGATGTCTTTTCAATCTTGTGACGAAGCATATGGTGTGCTAGATTATGTGCTTGCTGATCAAAATCATCAAGATGATGACTCAATATACGGTTTTTACGATACATAAGTAAAAAATAAAGCACAAAAAACAAACAGATTCCAAAGAAAATACCAAAAACAACTATCTGAATATACCATCACAGACGCATACCTTGGATATTGGGAAGAGCTAAGAACGAAAAATCTGACATACGTTGAATTATAGCAAAACAACTAAAATAACTAATATTCACAATACCACATAAAGAAGTATACGTTGTGATAAAGGCAAATTGATACCGTGAAACAATAGTGTATGAAGAGAAACACCATCAATATGTGATGTAGCAGTATAGTGAAGGCCTAACGATTGAGCAAATACATCATTACGAGAACTAAATACAGAGGTTCCAGAATCATAATAAACAATACCATTACTATATCTGACACTATCACCGGCAAGAGTTCACAATCACAGTAATGCTACTCACTGAGAAAGAACAACTCTACTGGTATGTTGGGAAGCATCAAAGTCAGAGAGAATAATATACGAAGTATACTTATCACGCAAAAATCAGGTCAATTGACTCATATCCTTAGCTCATTGTGGCAATAAATTTGTAGTTACTCCACTGAGATACAAAAGAAACGTTCATGTATCAAAGGTCGGAGGAATAATATAATCAGCACTAGCATTAAAGAGAATAAGTCCATAGGAAAATGAAGTGTCAGAAAGAAGTGTTTTTTGAATAAGTAGTTTAGCAGCTTGGAGTCTAGAAATTTTTTGTGTCCCAGACAAAACATCCTGAGTATTCATAGTTTTGTTGATATCCAAAACGAAAACAATCTTTTGATCAGGAGTAATATGGCTTCCCTGGTCTCAAAATGCCAAAAAACTCGCCAAACCCAGAGCGATAAAAAGTAATATAAGTTTTATAAACACAAAAAATCTATAGTTCATAAAAAAAATATACGGAATCTTATTTTGTATACAAGAAAATATAATATAATTACCAAATATACTCATAATGAATCAAAACATATCGAATTTTTTAAGCTGAAAATTCCGCTCTGATTGTCTAGTGTGGAAAAATGAAATGGCGGATCATTTTTCCTAGAGTTTTTTTTGCATACTTTTTTTGTGGCAATGACAAAAAAAGTATGTCTCCGAAGGGAAATATATAAATTATTTTATAAGTTTTTTATATACACTATCTTTTTCTTTATCACTAATCTCTTCAAAATGAGCCAAGACAGTATCGATATATCCACGCACCAACAAAGTCTGTGACTGTTCTTTGGACAATCCCCTACTCATCATATAAAAAAGTTTTTGATGATCAAAAGTATCAATGCTCGCTCCATGCGCAGCAGTGACATTATAAGAAGCTATGTTGAGCTTAGGTAAAGTTTTGAGAGAAATGTTTTTCCCCAAAACAATGTTGTGTTCGAGCAAACGACCATAAACTTGATTAAGATGAGATCAAATATCGAGAGAACCATCGATAGAAATTTTTGCTCCCTCATAAAGAAAGGAAATAAGTTCTACATTGGCTGAAGTATGAGAATGAGCAAGCGAGACCTTAAGTGAATCAGCAAGTACATGGTGACCATCAGATCTAAAAAGTCAAAAAATCAAACAAGAGCAGTATGGTCATCTAGTGATGATATCAATATCTATACCAATATTTGGACCAACGACAAGATATATCAACGAACTGTGAGTATCCAAGGTAATAGTTTTCCTTCAGGGAACATCAAAAACATCGATAAGGGACAAAGACTCACCTTCGACTACAGATAAAGGATCAAAATTATTTGTGTGCAAAAGTTTCATAGCAAAAAAATATATAGTAGAGGGACGAATCGTATTAAATAATAACGTTATTTTTGGACACTTGGACTTTGTTTCAACGCATTAAGTAGTGCTGCTTTTGAAGTAGATCAAGATGATGATGTAGCGGCACCCGTAGTTTGTCCATCAGTAGTAAATCAAAAATCTTGTCCACTAGCACCAGAAAGTGAAGTATCAGTGACCGTATTGAGATCTTGTTCAAGAGCAGGATCATACACATCTAAACCGGTAGTTCCGGTATCTATAGTATTTACTATATCACCAGAAAGGATATCAGCAATATCACCAGAAAGTTGATGAGTTGACCAAAAAGGATCAGTCCAAGTAGCTGGTTGAGATCGATGAAATATTGTCCAATCATTACTATTGAGGAACGTAATATATCCACGCACACTTCGGTGCATTTTTGCCAATCCGACAAACAAAACAAAAACGATAATAGAAAATATATACCACAAGATGTATTTAAGAATTTTACCAAAAAAAAGCATGAGACAAATATACGATATAAAAACAGATAAAATATATAGATTATCAGACCACTATCAACATTATCTTATACTTTGATGACATTCATCTTCTTTATCGAAAAGATCTTCTCTGCAAAATAGTTGACAAAAACAGTAAAAAAGCTATAATTAATTACATATACAAACACCTTTACTCATTTACCATCCAATAATGAAAAAAATTTTACTAAGTGTAGGTCTTATATGACTTTTCTGATGATTCATTTCTATTGCTTCAGCGAACACTACAAGCTGTAAAGATGTAGAATTTTCAAATGGAGTGACTGCATGTGTAAATATAGTAGATGCAGGAACCAACAGACGAAGTCTCACGACCAATTTAGATAATGGATGATCATCATCCAATCTTAGATGTGATATTATGACGCCTGACTCTCAACTCAGAAGTATTCCTTCATGTAATGGAGAATTCAATTATAATACAAACAGAATAGGAAGAATAAAATTACGAATCAGATATAATGAAGTTGCACCTATCAATCGACAAGACAAACCAAGTGATACTACTGAACGAACATATCCACAATGGGAATATGATTTTAATAATGCTGAACGAACAGATAACAATATAAACAATAATTACAATTATAATTATAATTACAATAACAATAACAACAACAATAATTCAAACGGTAATCTCAGTAATTTCTCCCTCACTACTGATGATTCTTCTCCTACCACCTACCAATATGTTGATCTTAATATCACGGCTCGTGATAGCAGCAATTATACTATCTCTAATTTCTCTGATACCGTTAATTTCAAAGTATACTATAAATCATCCAACTCTTCTTCTTGGATTCAAACTACCTCTTCTAGCTATTATGCTATGGCATCCAATTACAGTAGCTACGGATATAGTTTCTCTTCATACGATAATGGTATCGCTAATCTCAGTAACTTCATAGAGTTCAAAAATAGTAGTTATGATTATAAAGTAAGAGTCTATGATTCCAACAACTCTTCTATCTACAAAGA
>Ga0194052_1000224_pt1 | contig 38988 bp, 21 predicted proteins | sample SepL226m_MetaG_FD_160117 | JGI IMG/M metagenome (GOLD analysis project Ga0194052, IMG submission 160117) | Anoxic zone freshwater microbial communities from boreal shield lake in IISD Experimental Lakes Area, Ontario, Canada - Sep2016-L227-6m | ecosystem: Environmental > Aquatic > Freshwater >...
CGTTCGGTATGAAAAGTCTCGCCATCGCGAAGGGGGTCGATCCGCTCCAGTCCCAGTCGTTTAGCTTTAGCCTCGTATTTTTTCACCAGTTCCGGCGGCGCTTGAATCGGTGTATGCACGGCGTAATGCGAAAGATGCAGAAAAAAAGGACGCTCATCTGATTGGCGGATCAGATCAATCGCGGTATCTGTAAGATGGTCAGTCAGATAAGTACCCGGTGCGGCGTCCGCCATTCCGGGAATGCTCCACGGACTGAAATATCCCTTCTGGGGCATCCCCCATTCACAACCGCCAACGTTTACTTCAAAGCCATAATCAGTAGGATAATGTCCCGGTCCACCCAGATGCCACTTGCCGACATGCCATGTCCGGTATCCCCCCTCGCGCAACGCTTGCGCAACCGTAACTTCAGAACATGGCAGTCCTTTCAGATATGGCACCTCGATTAGCCGCCCCCGCTGGGGATGCCACTGTCCGGTCCAATCAATCCAATCGGTGATGCCTACAGTGGCTGGATATTTCCCGGTTAACAGGCTTGCGCGGGTTGGCGAACATACCGGACATGACGCATAGGCGTCGGTGAACCGCATTCCCTCCGCAGCCAGGCGATCCAGATTCGGTGTCTCGTAGAAGGTGCTCCCGTAACAGGTCAAATCCCGCCAGCCCAAATCGTCAATCAGGATAAAAAGGATATTCGGTTTATTCATACTCTATGCCCCCATCCCGCCACAACCGCCGGTGTGGTCGGTAACCATTTGAAGACTGGCTCTGTCTCAAACTCCAGTTTATATACCACTACGCCGGCATTTGAATCCGGACAATCTACCGGTAAATTTAGCAACCGGATGCGATATCCCTCCTGCAGAAATTGAACTGGCTGACCGGTCGTCAGGCAGGTGACTTCCTTCAGCGAAGTTTCGTAACCTCCAAGCCCTTGTTCAGTACCGGCCCAGATTTTCCGCCAGAAATAGACAACATTAGCTTTACGGGAGACCAGCCCGCAATAGGACGGGAAACCACCGAAGGAATCGAGCTGCCCATACACCGCTTCGCCGTGACGCTCCAGCCAGCGACCAGTCACTTCAAGAGGCTTAATCACATCACTCGGTACGCTGCCGTCGGGAAGAGGGCCGATGTTGAGCACTAAATTGCCCTGTCCGGCACAGGCTTTGCCCAGCATCTTGACAATGTCGCGGCCGCTCCAGGAATCCACCTCCGCGCCGGTCATGTAACCCCACGAGACATCATTGAAGGTCATGGCCGCTTCCCAGCCGCGGTCGCGGACGCTCGGTACCGGAGTAATGTGACCCTCCGGCGTGGAGAAATCTTCCAAGAGATTGCCCGGCAACTGCGGGTCGCGATACGGATGGGGTTGCGACCGGTCGTTAATCAGGATGTGCGGCTGAAGCTCGCGCACCATTTGGTTCTGCGCATCCGCCCCCCAGGCCAGCGCCGTCTTGAGCACATCGGGCGAATCGTACCACAGGATATCGATCCGGCCGTAGTGGGTCATCAGCTCGCGCATGGACTCCAGGTTGAACTGCAGGAACCGTTGCCGCGCGGCTGTATCGTAGGCCATGGTGCCGCAATCGGGATGACGCAGGTCTTCCCATGGATAATAGAAGCCGACCCTCAACCCCTCACCCCGGCAGGCGTCGACGAACTCGCGCACCAGATCGCGCCTGGGGCCGGTCTTGACGCTGTTGAAATCGGTCTGCTTCGTGTCCCACAGGCAGTAGCCCTCGGAATGCTTGGTGGTGAACACCATGTATTTCATGCCGGCCTTCTTGGCCAACTGAGCCCACTGGCACGCGCAGCCGGGTTGGGGCCGGAAGCCATCCACCAGTTTCTCGTATTCCGCCCACGGGATGCACTCGGTCGCCACCGCCGATTCGTGCCGGCCGAGTACCGAGTACAACCCGAGATGGACGAACATCCCGAAACGCGCTTCCTTCCACCAGCGCATCCGTTCGGCCCGGGTGACGGTAGTCTCCTGCTCGTATTGCCAGCGTGGTTTCAAGGTGGTCATCAGAGGCTCCCTTCGTTGACCACAATCGCCTCCGCCGGCGGCCATTCGCCTTGCGGCGATGCGTCCTCCACGCGCTGCGACTTCGCGCCCGGCCACGGCTCGATGCGACCGGTCACCAAGGGGTCGTTGGTCTTCACCATCCACGTCTGCAAGCGCTCGCGCATCTCCAGCAACGCGGCGGCGCAGTTCGGATCGCTAGCCCGATTACAGGCTTCGTTGGGATCGAAGACCAGATCATACAGCTCCTCGGCGACCTGTGCGCGCGAGTCCCAGCCGGCCTTCCGCAAGAACGTCTTGCTGACGCTGTCATCGCAGTTGGGCAATACCGGACCGGAGTGCGGGGCGAAGCGGCGAATGTAGTTGTAACGCGGCGTACGCACTGAGCGCATTGGCTCCGGCGCGGCATGCCAGTTAACCTCGGCGAACACGGTATCGCGCACATCGGTTTCCTGTCCGTCAACCAACGGAACCAGTGACGCGCCTTCCAGCCATTCAGGCGAGGGTAGTCCGACCGCCTCACAGAGCGTCGGGAACACATCAATGTGACTGGCGTAAGCATCCAAGACCTTGCCGCCGGTGAATGCGCCTGGACCGCGCAGCAACAGCAGCACGCCGGTGCCGTGGGCCGTCAAATTGCACTTCATAAGTGGATAGGCGATTCCGTGGTCAGTGGTGATCAAGACAAGAGTATTCTCCGCCAACCCAGCCTGCTCTAACGCCATCAGCACCCTACCATAACATTCGTCGAGTAACCGGGCTGCAACGTGGAAGTCGGCGAAATCACGGCGTGTTTCGGGTGTATCCGGCAGCGGCGCGGGCGGACGTACATAGCGCGCGTCGTCATCTGGGGCATGGTGGGATGTGTGCCACTGTTCCCCCATTCCTGTGCGATGGGTCAAGTCAAACCCGCAATCAAGGAAAAACGGTTTCGCCGGATCAGCATTGAGTAGATATTCTACCGCCGCTTGTGCATACCATTGATTCCATGCTTCAAAATCATTCGCCCATTCCGGCCAACGCTCATGGGTGAGCGCCTGCTCGTAACCAAGTTCGTGGATTCCTTCAGGATTATGTTTCGCTGTCACATGCTGCACACCGGAAAGCGCGGTGGCATAACCCTGGCTTTTCAGGTAGCTGGCCAGATGTTTCGATGGATCGATGAGCTTGCCGCCATGATGCGCAAGGGCAGTCATGCCACACTGGTGCGGATATTGTCCGGTCAGCAACGCCGCCCGGCTGGGTGAACAAGTCGGCGCGGCGCAGAAGGCCTGACGGAAGAGCACCCCCTCCTCAGCAAATTTTTGCAGATGCGGCGTCTCAACCGCATAGCCGTAAGGCTGGATATAGCGGCCAGTGTCGTGCGAGTGCAGGTAAAGGATATTCAATGTTGGCATAAGTGGACTCCTGAATAACAGTTATTTCACCGTCTTTTCGGCTGTACGTGCGCCGCGATCCGGGTAGTTATCGATAATGTCACCATGCCCGGTAGCACGGGGATCGCCTGTACGTACCAACTCAGCAGACAATTTCCGGTCGAGTTTTCGTTTTATTCCAGTATAGTGAAGTTTGTCAGCAAGATTTATCATTTGGTTCGGATCCCGGCGATTGTCATAGAGTTCTTCGGCAGGACGCAACCCGGCGTAAGCCTTCCACATAGGCGCCACCACTGGATCATCCTGGTGATTCATCATATAATTCAGTGCAGGTCCTCCATCGGCAGCCGCTGGCGAAAGTTCTGGTTTGTAATTCCGTATATAGAGGAAATCGCGGGTATGCAATGCGCGGCAAGGATATAGGCTGCCGCCATGCCGTTCACGGACGACAATAGTATGGTCACACTCTGAATCCACTATACCTTTCTTACCCGACTTCAATATTCTTAGCAGACTGTGTCCTGTCATATCTGTGGGGATAGGCAATCCAGCCGCAGCCAAAAAGGTTGGCGCTAAATCGCAAAGACTGACAAAGTCGTCTATTACACGTCCCGATTTAATATGTTTACCCCACCGAATTGCCATCGGCATGCGAGTGCCACTGTCATAAAGATTGCACTTAGCACGCGGGAACGGCATACCATTATCACTGGTCACCACAATCAATGTGTCGTCAAGGCGACCACTTTTCTCCAGAATATTAAGAGTCGCGCCAAGTTCAGTATCGAACGCCTGAACTTCAGCATAGTAATCCGCCAGGTCTCCGCGCACTTCGGAGGTATCGGGCAAAAAGGGCGGAACAGGCACAGTTTTCTCGTCAACAGTTCCTTTCAACCAATGTTGATTGTAGGGTCGGTGTGGATTGTTGCTGCCGAACCAATAACAGAATGGCGTCTCAGCGGGTAACGCTCCCAGAAATCCCGCAAAATCCTGTGCGGGTGGTCCGGCCGGGTTGCGAGTGCGTCCACCGAGACGAAAATCACCAGGACCAAGCCCTTTATCTTTCACACCGACGGCATAGCCGGCAGTCTCAAGCAGATCGGGATAAACTGCGAACTTCTTATCGAGAGGCCCGTTGAGATTTACAGCTTCCTCCAATCGGTAGGGATATTGCCCGGTGAGGATACCGGCACGGGACGCGGTACAGGTAGGCGCGGCGCAGTAGGCATTCCTGAACAGCACCCCTTCGCGCGCAATGCGATCGAAGTTAGGGGTCTTTACCGCCGGATCGCCCAAACAGGATGCATGCCCCCATCCCCAATCATCGGCAATAATCAGTATTATATTGGGACGTTTTGGTGTTGCCGTAATAGCCCATAATGCACGGGGTAACGCCATAGCGGCGAGACCAATACCAACTACTTTCAAAAAATCACGGCGTGTTAAAGAATTATTCATTATATTCATGTTATCTAATACAAACTTACTATTATGTTTCATAAATATATCTCTTTTTTACATCTTGAATCCCGCCGAAGGATTATCTTCATCCGGGTCAAGTAATTTCGCCACCGGTTTTCCATCTGCCAGTGATACTAAATATGTGCTGCCCCCTACCCTTGCTTTTAAAGTTATTTCGCCGGCACCGGGGATATTCACGGTTGCGTCATACTGTTTGTCTTCACCACCCTTTGTATCTGCTGTCCAGGCTTCAACCAGCCACTCTGCCTTGTTGCGGTGTTTTCTTGCAACGACACGAAATGGGCGACCCATTGGCAATACATTTACTTTGCCTTTGGCTATAACGGTCTTTTCCAGTTCTTTCGGCAATAATTCATAGGCTGGTTGTTCAACCGACCAGATATGTTTATATTTGCCTTCATCCACCAGGTCACCATTACGAATGTAATCTTCGAGATGAGTGAACAACGCATGGACATGGCCAAGTGCCATTTGCTGCATCATCCAGTCAGGCACAGTATTCAATTTAAATGACGCATTAAAATCAGGTTGATTATATGTGCCGGCATTGCCGCCCAGAGTACCCATTACATACATACATTTTAAAAAGCCGCGATACTGGCGCATGGAAGTGTCGTATCTTTTGGCCCAGAACCAGTTATAAGATAGTGTATCCCCCAGGGCAAGCTGCTGACCAATAGCGTTAAGAGACATCGACAACAAATCTTGATTACCATCAAAACCGGTATTCATGGAATGAAGATAACATTCTATGCTTGGCTGGTCGCTTACTCCGCGCATTGGCTTATATGACGGTCCCCAATCTGCCCATCCCCAGTAACGGTCTTTATGACCAGAACCGCCGGATGTGTAATAAACATATAAATCACGGTCCGGTACAGCTTTTTTCACCTCATTTGCTATCAATTTCTGGGCATTTCCGGTTTTATCATCTAAATATTCGATTCTGCTAAGACCTTTTGCCTTATATTCATCTATCGCTTTCTTTATCTTAGGGTCCTGCATCCATACACTGCCGGCAAAACCCCACACGCCAAGACCCCATTCACCACCATTCAGAATGATAGAAACCGGCACTAATTTGCGAATTTCTGCAATCGGTTTTGCCCTTCCGGCACCGGCATCAATCCAATATTGGTCTGATACTTCGGGGCTAATAACCGTATTCATTCCCGGGTGCCATTCTGTACCATCCAGAGATTTTGCCTGGGCATTCAGTAATATGCCATCTTTATCCCGAGTCCACAAATCAGCAGGAGGATTCGGTGGGTCAAACCGGTCACAAGTCACCTCGAGTTTGTATTTACCGGGATTAGCCTTCATAAGGGAGATAGTTTTCGCCAAATCACTTTCAGGATTGGCAATTTGTTTTAGTCGTTGACTGCTAAGATACCCACCCGACGGCAACGCGTACCCCCAATTATCAGCAAACTCTTTATTCAATTCAAACGGCATAACCCAGCCATACCGGGTTAATGGTGGCAGTTTATTACCCGGTTTGAAATATGGTTTTGGCTGCGTCTGCAAATATGCTATCGGGGTGGTCATACCGCGTTCTTTATTATATGCTGTCAAAGCCATTTGCTGTTCAGTTATTGAGGTGCGATATTTATCAGTCATTGTTTTTACAGCAGGGACAGTATCGAGATTGTATAAAGCATCTATTATCAATTCGCTTTTCATATTATTGATATCTTCGCGCATTTGCTGATGTTCCGGTGTCGCATGATCATTTCTTACCTTTTGTGCGTCAACAAATGCCTGCCATCTGCGTTGTGCTATTTTTTTATAATCCGTGGTTTCAGTTTTATTTTCATTACGCATCTTCGCTATTTCAGCATCAAGGTCAGCAACCAATTTCTGGCTTTCAATGCATTTCTGGTCTTTTGCCGCCCACGCGTTAAGTTCCGCATCTGCAGCTTTTAAAGCTTCAATTTTCCCTTTATATTTCGCCTGTTTTGCCGTGAAAACTGCATTGTCGCAGGTGCCATCCAATGCAAATTTTTCAATAGCCTGGCGTTGCTGTGCTGTTTTATTCACTGAACTTTTCCAGACAGCTTCCAGTGCTTCAGTATTATCCACCATCTGGAATTGCCGCCACAAATTAGGCAATGCGTTAACACTGCTATTGAAACCGCTGAAAGTTAACCATGAGAATTTACCCCAGTCTTCCTGAGTCTTCTTATTGGTATCATGCTGATCCCATACGCTCATAGATAACCGGAAAGCACCGCCTTTTTCCAATTTAATTGGGTATAAACTTGCTTTTGTGTATGCCCATTCATATATCCAACCGGTATCGGTACGCTTTACCGCAATCTCCGCACCGTCCGGCATCGCCGGTCCACTGGGGACATAACCCGCACGCAGGAAACTCGCTTTGCCACCCTGTATCGGGCCCAAATGTTCGCGATAATAACCGGTATTTAAAGACTCGCCCATGTGCCATGCCCATGGATACAGGCAAAACATGATATTATCATCATTCCAGAATAACTGTTCCTTACCATTTACAACCGGGACATTATCAGTGATTTCCGCGGCAAAATAAAGTTTCTTATCATCCCAGCGGCTATAAAACTTACCGCTGAACTCTTTCGGGTCGCGTGGTCCGTTATACCATTTTTCATAAGGAATAGGAATTAATTCGTCCAGATTCCAGTCAGACAAATCGCCATTTACTGTAATTGGAGTATTCGTTTTAAGAGATGCCTGGAAAGATACATCATCTTCGCAAGTGATGTTAAAACCACTCTTATCAGCAATGGTGGCGCGCATTTCATAACTGGTGGCTAAATTAGCCTGCTCACGCGATATGGGGAAACGGATTTCTGTAGTGCCACGTGGAGTGACGGTATATGCTTGTTCCATTACTGATGGTTCATAATCAGCGCCAAAGAACTTATTCGCGATACTCACCTTGCCGGTCATTGTAGTATCCGACAAACTGCGGACAGTGACAGCGATGGCAGGATTTTGCAGTTTAGTCATTGGAATACCTGTCATCTGCGCAGTCAGAATCTCACCAACAACAAGCGGTTGTTTCAGGACAGTAATAAGAGTGTCACCATCATAAATTCGTGTTGTGAATGTATAATTTCCTGCTGCGGTGTCTGATGAAATTGATATTGGCAAATCAATATTGCTGACTTTACCAACTTCAACATTAACTGTTTTTGTTTCTACTTTCGGCCAGGTTCCGTCTACCGTGGCGACAATCTTCGCGGTAAACGCTTTGTTGAATATTGCCGGCAATGTTAAAACTGCCTTACCTGATGACCCACGTGCTATTGATGGTAATATCAAACCACCATCAACAGATTTTAATATTCCGGTGGCGGTTTTCGCGTTATATAATCCTGTGACTTCTTTATCAAAAATCAATACCATCGGGTCAAGTGTGGCGACCACCATTGACGCACCGGCAGGGGTAATACGGTCGGTGCGACCATAAATATCCTGCATGGTATATTGCGCGTCCGCATTTACTGTGAATGTTGTTGGGGTACCAGGTTCACGCATATATAGATAACATATAGTCTTACCATCACGGGCGTAAACGTATGCAATTGTTTTATCAGTTGGTTGAAATGCCAATTTAAAATCCGCGCATTCTACTGCCTGTACAAAATTATAATACGCCATTGTTTTCATCATTGGCATCAGTGACGCGCCGCGCTGGTCAGTACCAAAAGCACCGCGTCCCCAATTATTATCTTTTATACTATCCGCAACCCGTGGTCGGTCTACATATTGCATCCACTGAAAACCATCACCGGGGAACTCGCCGCGTAGGATAGCGTTACTACCCAGGTTTGACCCGGCCTCATTAACATACATCAGGAAATAAGTTATACGATACATGTCATGGGCATGGGCATCAAGCATTGATGTTATCAAGTCGCGACTGCTTTGCAACTGGTCATTACCACCAACAGCAGCAAACTCAGTTGATATTAAATGACGTTCAATGCCCAGTTTTTTCAATTCCCTTTGTAATCTCTGCTGTCCATCCCACACAACTCCGGATTGATATACATGGGTATCAAAGAAATCTGATACTTCATATAATTTTTCTTTTAATATCAGATTAACACCGTCATCGCCGGCATTAACACCCCAAACCATCATCCCTACCGGCAAATCGGGGAACTCTTTTTTAATTGCCGCGTAGGCTTTTCTTTGTAGTTCCAGGGTGCGGGCATCAATAAAACGCTCTAATCCTGAAGGAACCACTTGGACGATACGATTTTTATTGGCGCGAATGTAGGCAACAATATATTCCACATAGCCATCTATCTCAAAACCTTTGCAACCGGGATGAAATGGGTCATCTATAATAGCCCAATCCGGAGCGTTTCTTGACATATCCCCCCATGGGTGATTTGGAGTTCTGCCGCGAATCTGTTCAAGGTTTGGACAATATACCATCTTGGGAAACTCTGGATCGGGTTTAATAGTTATCGGTCCGCCTTTCACGGGTTGCGCGTTTCTCCAACCATTATAATCCCAGTTATGCACTAAAGATGTGCCCATCTTATCCAACAGTGACTGCCCTTCATGCTTTGAATCACTATTCTTAAATCCCCCGCCTTCAGCAAAAGATATAAAACGGCATTTATCGTATTCATTTACCCCGGTTTTTCGCGGATTCACCACAGCATAAGTGATTGTGTCTTCAGCAATCACCTTGTCACCATCCAACAATTTTGCATTCAGGAAAAATTCACGCCCAACTTCTTTTGCTGATTCATCAGCTATTAAAGTTGACAGACGCAAATTTTGTGTGCGTTTCGGGTCAAGATGCCGGTCAACAACCGGTGCCGCACCATCAAAAGCAATCTCGCCACTAGCAATTTTAAATTTCTCATAATCAGTTATTTCATACCGTATCACTGGCTTCTGTAGAGTTCCAATCGGCTTTTTATCATTGGCATACAATAAAAAGTCAAATCTGAAAGGATCATCAGAAAAGAAAAGATTAGCGTTTTCCGCCGTACTGACTTCTAACGAATATCGGCTTGCGGCTGATGTTGTTTTTACCTGCGCAACATTTGCTGCGACATCTGATACTGCTATGCGGACATCGGTGAAATAACATTCACCACGACTCATAGCCTTTGGCCAGCACAATCGCAAACGAAAAAAATCACCAGTTACATTTTTAACAGCATTGTAATTTTTCCATAACAGACCTTCCTTTGTCATAGTGTGGCGAAATTGCGGTATTTGCCGTTTATCATCCCAGGGCAGCCAGGTCCAATCGCCGCCGTTATTTGCCAATTTACCATCTTTATCACAGGGGATAATTTCAAATGCGGCAGAATATGAAAAATCTTTCTGTGCGTCATAATTATCCGCACCCCACAGACTGATCTTTACCGGCTTACCGGGATTTTTAAGTACCGGACTAAGCCAGGCGCTATCCGCCTCTTCGTCTTTTAATTGTTTTATAAGCAGACTTTTACCACCGGCGCGCCGGGTGATATCAGAAACGGTGGCATTGTTCACCGCAGTCCAATCCTTGCCGCCATCAGCAAATGTGGTTTCGTATAGAACTTCTGCCGCATTGCTTCCAACACCAGCTATTAACGTTACCATACATACCATAAACAGCCTCTTAATAAGATGATTAATACGCATTTCATTCCCCTTTATGCAAAATTATTTCAGAAGTCATACCATAAGCACAGGTAAACTCCAGCACTGTTACCGAGTTTCTTGTTTCTTTGACAATTACATTTTCACAAAACTTTGGCATTATCCATTTTCCGTGCAACTCTACACGGACAATTGACGAACGTGCAGGTGTGGCATTCGCTTCATCGTCCAGATACCCCATGTTTCGACGTTTAGGAAGCCGCAGGTCGGGATCGGCAAGACTTAATATAACATTATCCGCGTTTTCTTTAACCATTATCATCACCGGGGTATCTGTCTTACGCACTATTCCATATGGAATTACCCAGTCAGTTTCAAACAATGCATACGCGGTCGTATGCTGTGTTAAATGTTCAATTATATGCGCCTGATGATTTTGCAGTAATACCCGGTATGGTAACGTGTTAGCGTATTTACTTAATGACGCAGCATCTGTTTGAACCAGCATTACATATTCATAACGGACAGAACCATAACCATCATCTTTTGGGGCATGTCCATGGTCAAGCCAACAAGTGCTGAATGCGCCTGTTGTGTCACCCTTATTCCACGCGTCACGTGATTGCTGCATATTGCGCGTCAGTTTTACACTGCCAGCATCAGGAATTATATAACCATTGTTATATGAATCAATTATTGTCAGCTTTTCACTTTCTTTTCCATGAAATTCATACGGAAAATCAGTTATTGATTCACCATTTATCTGAATCGGCATCTTTTCATCAGGCATCCAGTTTTGAAACAGCGTAGTTTCAGTTGTATGTTCAACATCACTATTCTGAATATTTGAACCAAGGCAAATAATTTCATTATCAAAGAAGAAATAACTTTTATAAGCACGGAATGATGGGTCATGATAATGCTCATGCAGTTTCAGCACGAACATACCATTTTTATTCTCGCTGCTGACACCGCCGACAAAAGTCGCGTTGGAGAAAAACCGGCAAGCCCAGCTTGATTTCGGGTCATAATTTTCGTTAAGGGTAAGGTGCTTTGTGGTCGCCCCCGGCCACCGGCACCAATCCCAACCTTTATCCAGATTCCACCCACTTGATACCGGATTCACCGGGTCGCCATGGGTAATAGTCTGCAAAGTGCCATAACTCCAATAGCGCGCGAAAACATTTTCCTCTATCATTGCCCACATTTTGGGATGCATCTCAAAATCCCATACATATTGGCTCCAACCCTTAACCGCCGCCATCCAATTTTTGCGTCGGTGAATAGCCAACGCCCCCCAAGGTTTGCTCCAAAATCCATGTAGAGGCGGAGTGGCAGGCAAGTTTAGGTCAACGAGTTCCTGCATAATCTGCAGGCGACCTGGGGTCTGATAAAAAAGAAACTTCCCCTGTTGTGCATCCAGATCCACGCTCATAATCTGCGGCAGATAATTGGTACCCTTATCACCCTCCCCAAGATATGCGCAATTTGGGTCCCATAACCGCATGAAGATTCCAGCCAGGTCCGCATCTATCGTTTCACCCGCAAGCGCCAGGTAGGCATAGGCTGAGAGTATCCTTATCCCGGGACGCGGCATACGCCCCATCACAGTGTATGGAATGTCATATTTATTAGTGAGAATATCTTGCGTCAGTAATGCCTTTTTGAGATTGGCAACGCTCTCTGGAGCAGCGGCGAAATCGGTGCCGTGCAGCAACCAGACGATGAGCGAACAGAATTCATAAGCGCAGACGGTATAGGCACCTGCATAGATCGCCTGATGATGAAACCCCAGTCCGTCAGGTTTGATTAGTCCGGTAAAACGCGGCGAAATCCTCAGCGCGTCATTATACCAGTCCAGCCAGCCATTCATATACTGCACCTTTTGCGGTGTATCATCCATGGCCAGAATCATCGCCAGCGAGGTGAACATAACAGAACGCAAAGCGTCGGCGTTGGTCTCAACATATTCCTCATCGAATCGTGTAAAGGTCTTGCCAAAGGTCAGATACCAAAATGCCGCGCGTACCGCGGTATCATGCCGATCCGTGGCGCGAAGTTCATCCCGCATCAAAACAACGGCATGGCAATAAGGCGCAAAGCCGAGGGGAAGCAACCACATATCCCCCAACGCACTGCCTTCACCCCAACCCTGGTCATGGATGTAATCAAACAAATCCAGCACTGTCTGACATGCGGTTTCGTTGCCGTTGACCTTGTAGTCGAACACCAACGGCATGAGGATGTCATAAAACATGTGTTTAAAACTGGTGGAACTTCCAAAGTTCTTCACCAATCCTGGCCCGATAATGCGTCCGTGCTCATCCCTGACAATGCCCAGCGCCTCAAGTTCTGACCAGCCACGACGAATGTAGGTCTGAAACTGCTCAGCGCCACCTCGCAACACCGGACGGCTCAAATCCGGTTGGTCACCAACCAGCCATTTGTGGTAACGCGCCAAAATTGTAGCAAAATCCCGTTTTTGTGTTTCCGTCACTGTTTCCGGCAATGGCAGACTCGGGCACTGCCAGGAATAATACAGTGGCCAATGCTGGCACCAGCCACCAAGGCTGCCACTATATTCAGGTATCTGATAATCAGCGCTGCGTTGGGCAGACATATTCGATGAAATGATAATATTATCCAAATAAATACAGCCTGATTTTTTTGATACCGGCGGGATAATTTCCATTTTTTCAATAGTACCACCTAAGTTCTCAGCCTTCGCGTCTGCCTCAAACTGCACCTGGAACATTCGCCATCCAGAATAATTCAAGCCGAATCTAAATATATAACGCGGGTTACCTGTTTCTAAATCCTCATCAGAACCCAAACAAAATATCAACTTGTCATCCACAGGATTTTCATTGTAAATCCAACCACTAATCCCAGCCTGCGGGTATTCCGGGACAGATAATGACAGGCCATCACAAACTAATATTCCGCCGATACCCCATTTCCACTCCAGCGATTGCCGACCATCTTTAAAATGACATGTCGAAATTTGCAATTCACCAGCATTTTTTGTATGCCAATTAGTTGGTACAGATTTTTCTTCAAATGATTCTGATAATGATGAGGAAGATTTCATATTACTACCTTTATCTGATAATTAATTTACGCAATGCTTTGTCATTCACCCATCCCTGCGCACTGGCGAACCAGAAACGGGTTTCGGAAGTTCCCTGTTTTAATAAATCACCGGCAAAATCAACGTAATCCGGATAATCTTTGTTCTCACCGAAAAGAAATGGAATATATATTATATCATCACCAAATAGCCGATGAATTTCTTTAAACGGCGTAAATGGATAATGGAACTCCAGGCTGTGTATTTTTATTCCAGACTCTTTTAATGCCGGTAGATGTTGCGCATAACTGCCGCAGCAATGAATTTGTAAACCGCCGAACGCATCCGCAATTCGGCGCAGACAGGGAATCTCAAAATCACGGTAAATATCCGGACTGAGCAACGGCATCATATCCTGAGTCAGTGACGCTCCCAATTCCTCCGGTAAAAATGTATAGGGCCAAATGCTGCCGATAACTTTCCCACCACCTATTTCTTTGCGAAATCGTTTGTGATATTCAATCAATGTGGTAGTGATGGAATCCAACGCAGCGTGAATTGCATCCGGTTCCTCATACATGGTAATCATCAACTCAGTCTGCTCCATCACCAGTGCCAGTGTATTCATCGGTCCCTGAAAATCCGGGGTGCGGGTAAATATCGCGTCAGACTGTAATTTGTCACAAACTAACCAGTATAAATCAACCGCCATTTTAAAATCAGAATCTTCATACGAACAAGCCTGTAATTTTGGGAGATCATTAACGTCATTAATTACCGATTCTATATGCACCCCACCGCCTTCCGCGGGTGGTATCACCTTGCCGCCATACATTTTAGCGGTACTGATGGTGCCGAAATCCGGATATATCGCCGGTAATATAAACTGCTCATCAGACTCAATGTCAGCACGAATGCATTCCGCGGCAGCAGTTGCCACTTCATCCAAATTGAAATGTTCACGATCCAACATTTGCCGGTAAGCCGGTGGAACAACCATGCTGACTATTGGCCCGGTGATTTCTCCCTGCCAATATGACCTATAATATTCCAGTGTTTCTTTATAATTTGCAATTTGGTTAACGGCGGTCATATTATCTCACTTTTTATAAATAATTCAGTTGATTTATTCCTGCCCGATATGCCGGACCTGCGGTATTTGATTCTTTACCATCTTCAACAGTCTTGTAATTATAAGGTTTATTTGCCCAGTCAACGGCAGGCCAAACGCTGACAACCCGGGTGGTGTCAATCAACCATTCCAATAAACGTTTTCTGCCTTCTGCTACCACATCGCGATAAGACAAGTTATCAAATAAATTGGTTGTTTCATTCGGATCAGTTCTAATATTATATAATTCGCCAAACTCTTCACCACCAAACATTTGCGGTTGGTAATGCACCATTCGCCATTCATCCCAACGGATAGCCTTGCTCCAGGGATTTTCTGTTACCGCGACTGACCTGACCGAGGTTTCATCTCCACTTAATAAAGTGGAAATGTCTTTGCCATCCACAGTCTCCATTGCCGGTAATCCACACAACGCGGTTATTGTCGGGGTAAGGTCGATATTTTCTACTAACTGATGACTTACATGCCCACCCTTTGTAACACCGGGAACGCGCCAGATATACGGAACACGACAAACAGCCTGAGAACAAATACCTGGTGCTTTTTCTGGAACGCCGAAAGTACCGGAATACGCGCCATGGTCACTGCCATAAATTACAATGGTATTATCCGCCAATCTGTTTTGGTCAAGGTAATCAAGAAGTTGACCTAACGCAAAATCAACCTGGGTTATACAAGCCAGATATCCATGCCACACCCGACGGCGAACGTTTTCTACACCTTTTGGATCAATTAACCCTTCCCACGTCTTACCACGCTGTACCATTTGCTGAAAATGCGGCGGACGTTTTGAGGTGTCCTGATTTATTGTCTCTGGTAATTCCAAATCATCAGGATACATGTCCCAAAATATCTGATCGGGGGTATAACACTGATGTGGCCTGGGTAACGAAACCTGCATACAGAAAAGTTTACCGGCTTTTTGCGATTCACCCATAAACTCTATAGCTTTTTTTACACACCATCCTTCTACGCTGTGTTCATATGGTAATTGTGATGGTCGGGCTTCATCTTGTTGCGCACCACTGAACTCCGGCAAAGTAATGCTATCTTCTTTATCGCGTATACCCAATTCCCGCAGATAATCAAAATATGCCGAACTATTACATTCAAACTTGCCACCGTAATTATATGACTCAGCATATAAATCTACCTGGTTTAGCAGCCAGTCCTGCGGGTCGTTCGGCGTATGCAGTTTACCAATACCAGCAGTCCGATATCCATTTGATTTAAAATGACCAAGAAAACCCGGCAAATGGTCAGGACTGGGACCGGATAAACCATAAATGCCGTGGTTGTGGCAATACTGCCCGGTAAAAAATGACATGCGACTGGGGGTACAGATAGGGTTTTGCGTATATGCATCGGTAAAACGCACCCCTTCAGCAGCTAACCTGTCCATATTAGGAGTAATCGCCTGCGGATGACCTTCGTAACCAGTACAGGCAGCCTGGTGTTGGTCAGATATTACAAATATAATATTATATGGTGTATTCGGCATTATTAACCCCTTTTAAATAGCTGGTGGTGTTACCCATTCTTTATTTTTCTGGATTATAATGTTTTGTGATAATGCAAGCAAACGCGGTTCTAAGTCTGCAAAATCAAGTGTGTTTGGCTGAGTATCACCTTGTGCGCACATTGCCGCCACGCAACCTGCCGGGCACCCGCCGCAGACTACGACATCATATTCACCGATTACGGGAATGCAGGACCGATAGTCGAGACTGTTAACGCTCATGACAATAACTCCTTACACTCAAAAGATATCTGTCTTCGTAGGCAGCGGTTCGGACTCAAGGATGAAGGACAGGAGGCGATCGCGCATCTCACGGACCACGTCTTGCCTGCCAGTGTCGGCCCATAGGTTGCGGAGTTCGCACGGATCGTTCCTGCGGTCATGCAACTCGCCGAACTCCTTGCCCTCGTAATGGACGAACTTCCAGTCGTCGGTAACAAGGCAACGCACGGCGGGCTCCCATAGGACACCGTCTTTTTGGTGGATATGCGAACCACGCCATTCTGTCAGCACCGCATCGCGTGCCGGCACCGGACGAAGCGTACCCTCGCGACTGAACAGTGGCCGTCCCTGTTGCCGATGTGGCCCTTGAATCCCAGCGAGTTCGGCAACCGTAGGCGCAATATCTACTGATGATGCGAACCCTGTATCGATTGCGGCTGGCACCGCCATCACCTCTGGAAAGCGCCAGATCATCGGCACGCGGATCGACGGATCGAAGAACATCGGCCCCTTGAGGAGCATGCCGTGGTCACCGAGCAACTCGCCATGATCGGAGGTGAAGATGATCACAGTCGACTCCGCCAGCCCCTGGGATTCCAAAGCCTTCAGGATGCGGCCGACGGCGTCGTCGAGATGCGCCATCATGGCGTGGAACGCGGCAATAGTGCCACCCACGCGTGCCGGGTCGCGGCAGATGTCAGCGTAGTCCTTTCGTCGCTCTTTTGCATACGGCGTCATCAACTCCTCGCAGTCCCCGCTGATTGGCGCCGGCATGTCCTCGGCCCTGAACCGCGAGGCATACGGTTCAACAGGATCGAATGGATGATGCGGGTCAAAGAAACCGACCGAGAGGAAGAACGGCTTGCCGTCCTCACGCCGCGCCTTGAAGTAGTCGCCGACGTGGTTTGTGATCCAAGTGTTCGGATGAAACTCCAGTGGGATGTCGCGCACATAGCGCTCGTAGTGGCCGCCAGCCTTAAACTGGGCCAAGTAGGATTCATACAGGCCATGCTTCTCAATCCACTGAAAATACTCGTCCTTGCAGTAGGGGTCGCCCTCGCATTCGAGTAGCAGGTCGAAACCATACTTCGGGTGCGGCGTGTTGCGCATCCAGATGTTGTCGAGGTGGATCTTCCCGATCAAGCCTGTGTGGTAACCGGCACCCTTCAGCCGAGTCTGGATCATGTCCGAATTCGGATCCAACGGCACGCCATTCTGCCAGCAGCCATGGTGACTGGGATACTGGCCGGTGAACCAGGAAGCCCGTGCTGGCATGCACACCGGATTAGCGGTGAAACAACGGTCAAAGCGAACCCCGTCGGCAGCCAGCCGGTCGAGGTTCGGGGTCTGCGCTACCTCACAGCCATAGCAACCGAGACTGTCGAGACGCTGCTGGTCGGTATTGATAAAAAGGATGTTGAGAGGTGTGTCAGTCATGTTCTGTACTCCTATGCGTAACAGGGAAACCTTTGGGCAACCCCATGCCAGGATGCGGCGGCGATAAGTGATAAACGGATTGCCTCACCTTGGGGAAATTAACCCCGACGTGCCATAGTTGCCCCTGATTTTCCACCATTAGCAACTCCAGTCCGGTGCGCCGTGCTGACAACGCAGTGGCACAGCCTGCAGGCCCGCCACCGCAGACGTCGACATCATATTCACCTATAACCTGACTATTTTTATCTAACAGTTTGTATTTCATTTTATTTATGTGACAGTGTGATGCAAAAAATTACGTATCGAAAAAATTCGAAACGATCGCATCTTACCATTCTACCTTTTTACCAAAGTTTTTCTTAGCTACTTTATTAAACTCAGTGCCTGCGGCATTAATAACCTCTTTTAAATATTTGGCGGTGTTACCCATTCTTTATTTTTGCGGATTATAATGTTTTGTGGCGGTGCAAGCAAACGTGGTTTAATGTCTGCAAAATCAAGGGTGTTTGGCTGAGTATCGCCTTGTGCGCACATCGAGCCTGCCACACCTGCCGACTGTCCAATTTGCGCCAGGATACATTGCACCCGGTATGATGCCATCGCCAGATGAGTACCACTCATATGCTTACCGACCACCATTATGCCGTCATAATCACGTGGAATAAGTGAACGATATGGTATGCCATAAGGCTGCGGTTCCGGGAAATCTGACATTCCTTTTACCTTTTCGCTCCAAATATCCACACTGCGCTGAGTAACATGCACGCTGTCATCCGGCACAATACCATTAAAGATATCTTCACTGGTAATTACCTTTTCTCCCATTATACGCCATTGTTCCCGCACCCCAAGTTTTGGAGCAAGATGAACCGCGTAACCATTTTTTCTCAATAAGATAATATCTTCACTCATCATATTCAGAGCTTCCCGTTGCGCGGTTGCCAATATTCCCGGTTCGCGGGTATCAGCACATCGCACTTTGCATCCCCAATGCAGATAAGCACCAATATTTCGTTCTTTCAATCCTTCTATATCGCCTTTAGGCCAACCCTCACCGGATTCCAGTGGAAAAGAGAGCTTTAATTGACGGAAATCAAAATGCGGTACATTACCGATTTTCTGGCTAATATATTTCCACGTGCATAATTGTACATGGTCAGTGCGTTCCATAGGAGCAACACCTTCGCCAAAATCGTCCCTGCTGTCTTCGCCATAACGTCCATCCATACCAGAATTAACGCAAAGATTGCCGACACCGGTCGCTTCAATGGTGACTTTCGCTTTTATCTGCTGTTCTTTGCCGTCCGCACCACGCCAGATCGCGCCAGTCACCCGGCGGCGATTACCGGCATCTTCCACCATCAGCCTTTCTACCCGTACCCCACAACGAACAGTGATATTTTTTTCTGCCGTCAGCATTCGTGACAGTACCATCAGATAATCACCGGGCATATACCAAAAGTCCCACCATCTACCCGGTTTGCGCTCTGTCAGCGGATAGTTCTTGTCCAACTCATTGCATAACTCGGTAATTACACCTGACCGTGGACCGCCATCAAGCATCAGAACATATTGATCCATTGCCGCGCCGCCGGGAACCGCGTCCTCTTCCAATAAAATTACTGATGCTCCGGCACGCGCCGCGCCAATTGCCGCCGGCCAACCCGCAGCACCGGCACCTATAACTAAAACATCTGTTTCGACTATTGTATGCATAAATTATTCCCTGAAAGTAAGTGGTGAAAAATCATTAAGGTTTGAATTAAATCCGGTATTTTTAGCATTCAGTTTCTGATCTTCCCGTATGCTATCTGTACCACGTGCATTATCACTCATGCGGTTGCGGGTTATTTGGCAGAACCATGTTACACCAGTGCCACAACGAATATTTTCGCCTAATGCTTTGAAAGGTACAAATACTTCCATCATCCAGCAACCAACCCCAACTTTGGTAGCAACCTTTAACCCCTCTGCGTTCCACGAATAGGACCCATTTTTAATATCTTGTACTGCACCATTTGCATTAATTACAAATTGTGCAAAATCACCAATATTTTTACCACTGGTATCCAGATATAATTCTATGCCATCATCCCAATATGTCAAACCATGATCATTAGTTTTTACATCACGTTTTAATTTATCAGGTGATGGTTCAGTCATTTTGAAGCTGAATGAAATTCCATCAAGAGTAAATACGGATCGTACTTCAGTGGAATATTTGCATGCGACTTCTTTTCCACCCTCATTTTTCATCAATATTACAGGTTCGGCTTTCTGCCATACAACATCATCAAGATTTCCGTCAATTACCGGGTTAGCGGCTACCTTAAAAGATTTTATAGTTCGCTGACCTTCACCTTCCATAACAGCGGCATATTCTTTAAAAAAATCATCAAAGGGATATGAAAAATATGCCAACCGTTTAGTTGCCAACGCATCAGGTGCAGCCTCTGTTTTCGCCTGCGCAAGAAGTTGTTTGAACTGTTCAACTACTGATTTAGGATATGAAATAGTATAAACAGATTTCGGTGCAAGCCTACCACCCGGCCAGCGGCTTTTTTCCCAACCATCCATTTGCAGTTGTACTATTTTACGTACTGTATCGGCAGCAGGACCATACATTCGCTTGCAATATTCGTCAATTGAAGCATCAACATCAAAATCCGGATTCCACAACACCTTGAGCCAGGTATAAAGCGATATATGGAATCGCGGCCATTCATCAGGATCACCACCATTAATGAATGTGCCAACAGTTTTATCTCGATTAGCCTGATAAAAATCTTTTAACACATGCGCGTAAATATATGGTGCCATGGTTCTGTCCGCAGGCCAACAGGAATAGTGCCAATCCTGCATTTTTTGCCCGGTAGCAGCAATCCAACTATCGATATTTGCCTGGTCAGCAGCAAGAATTGAAGGTTCTTTATACTGGGCAATACCGGGCATTCCACAAATCTGCATCTGCACATTATTTGGCAACTTCACTCCTGCAGGTGCCATGGTATAATTCATATATGCTAGAAATATTATAGTCTTGCCGGGGTATTTTACTTTTACTTCATTCGCTAATTTCGTTGCAAAAGTAGTCATTATCAAAGATGCTGACGACAGGTCTCCACCTGCTTTGTTAAACAATTTTTTACATTCTTCACATTGGCAATTAACCCCAATATCCGGTGGTGACAAGGTAATTGCGTCACCGGCAATGAATGATGCATTTTTCTTCCCCGAATAATGGTCATCTATATTTTCCATAAATGTTTGCAGTGTTTTAGGGTTTGAATAACAATACATTGAAAAATCACGGGTACCATCAGGATTAAGCTGGAATATTTCTGGTCTATTTGCACGATACTCAGCATTGCGCGACCATTCCATAGGTTGGTGAACGCGCAAGTCAACAGGCCAGGAATTACCGGCGCGGAGTGTCATCAATAATGGTCGCAGTTCCTGATTCGCACCACCGATTGGACCGGATGGAACAAATGGAGGAAAATACTGGCGTTTGCGAAATACCGGAGCATCAGTATACCAAAGCGGATCTATCACCAATTTATCTGTTTTTATTATAGAACGACCATCACGATCAGTTGGCCAATACCAGCGTACCCCGACAACTCGTTCCAGAAAATCATAAACTCCCCAGATCGATCCGACAATAAAAACACCATCTGCCGTTGTTTTCAATTCAAAACCTTCGGGTGGCAATCCGGCAGATACCAGCCCGACAGTCTTTGCTTCCGGGCAATCCCCTAATATTATAGCAGGAAATATAACTTTTCCCTGCAATATCGGCAGAATCACACCCGTAGTTTCTTTAATGCAGCTTTGCATTTCATTAACAGTCTGATTAAATTCTGGAGACATAACGCAAATAGAGAAACTGGATTTACCATCATCAGTCAACACTAATGGTTTATGTACCGGTTTCATCGTAACAGGCATCAAATCATTCCCTTTTACAGCAGCGTGACAAAATGTCACAAGACCAACCATCAACAAAATTATAAACTTTTGCATCATAAACATGTTATGTTTCCTTTTAATACCTATTTCAATATTTAAAACCAGGAAATTACTAATTCGTAGAGGCTTTTGCTAAACCTTGATGGGACAGACACCTTCCTGGCTTCGCCATTCGGTGTCAGCCCCTGATTTATACTCGATTTTTAATTTAGATCAATAAAAAATTAGGTTTTACAACAGCCTGCGTAATTCGTAATTCCTAATTCGTAATTAATAATTCCTTCACTTCGGTCCCAGCGCGTTAACCACACACCGGAAACCTGTTGGTGTCCAGTCTCGCACATGTGGCGGATTAATAAACCTGGCGGCGGTACGACTTAATCTTTCATCATACAGGGAACATCCGCCACGCAATACTTTGTGACTGCCAATTGCCGGACCGGTCGGATTTTTTGATGGTGATGATTTATAATATTCATAACCATACCAATCTGCTACCCATTCCCATACGTTGCCGGCCATATCCATCACGCCATAAGGACTGGCCCCCTGCGGGTAACTTCCTACCGGACGGAAACCGGATGAAAACTTATACAAAGTCTCTTCCATGGATACACATTTTGTAGAATCCCATTTGTTGCCCCATGGATATTCACGACCATCAGTACCACGGGCAGCTTTTTCCCATTGTGCCTCGGTGGGTAACGCGGCGCCAACCGCTTTCGCGTAAGTATCGGCTTCATACCAACTCATCTGCACCGCATACGCACCTTCATCACCTTTGGGGTCAGCATACATTCCCTGTCCCCAAGTTGGAGTAAATGTTTTACCGGTTGCGTCGCAATATTTCTTGTATTGCGCGACTGTTACCGGATATTTATACATCCAGTAACCATCCAAATAAATTTTTCGCTGTGGTCGTTCATCACCAGCACCTTTGCCATTGGGTGAACCACGCAGAAAATCACCCGCAGGTATCCAGATTAATTCCGCGCCATCCAATTCATTAACTGCCGTTGTTGTACTGGTAATTTTTATTTTAGGCGCAAATAACACTGCAGTCGTTTCAACAGTTGCGGTAGTAACCTGTTTTGCAACTGGAACAGTTTTGGCACTCAATACCTGAACCGGTAAATTTACTTCCGTCGCATCTTTTGCCGCAGAGGTGCCAATTAATGTTATCTGTAAATATGCTTTATCAACTACCGGTTTTAATTCGACAGCGTCCCAGCCATTAGCCGAAGTTGTAATAACCGCAGCAACACCATCACCACGGTCAAGTTGAATAACGATATCTCCAGTGGAGTTGGCAGTTATAGGAATATTGACCGGTTCCGCGTCAGAAACAGCAATAACATCATCAAACTTCTGGTCCATCGCATCCAAACCGGGTAATCTTTCTCCAGCTTTCATTCCTTTTATTCCGCCCGGTACAGCATATTGCAAGTCCAGCAACTTTGTGATGCCACCGCCGGTCACTGCGACTTTCGCAACCTTCGGGTTTGGCAACGCGAGCATCCATCGGGTAGTAAATCGGTTTGTTACAGCCAGACTGCCATTATATTTTCGATCAATCTGCATTCCAGTATCAGTAGTGCTTACTACTCTATTCAGGTGATTTTTAGTATCAAATCCATAAAAAGGCTGGGAAAGGGTAAGGTCTGTTTCTAATTTATCTTTATTCGGATTTTGGAATTCACTCCACACTGACGACCAGTCTTTATCAGAAATATTAGGGTATTTCAAATCATTTTTTGCTACATCTGCCGGCAGCCATATCATTGAACTAATTCTGGCAAACTGGTCAAGATATCCGGCCTGTCCACCCTGAACCGCAAGTAATTCTTTCCCACTTTTTTTATCTATCGCGCTGGTGACTTGTCCTTTCAAATCAGGACATACCGCCACTGACATTGATTTTCCATCCAGTTCCACTACTGGTCCGCCGTTATTGGCAACATACCATGATATGGTGCGCAATACCCCGGCTTCACCGCCGCCATTCATGAAAGCGGCTTTTTTGGCACGGTCAAGACAACCAGGCACATTCGGGTCAGCACCGGCAACATACCATTTTTTATTATCTGCCGCATATTTCACCATTCCCCAAGGATTACCGCTGTAAGACGCCGCATTTAGCGTAACCGCATCCAAAGAGCTTCCCCGCGCCTCTATCATATTGGCAAGCAAACGTTTATCTTCTTCTTTTTCTGCCGCTGCCAGTGCTTTATCCATTGCCACTGTCATTTTGGCTAATATAGTTGGTGAAAACATCTTCACGCGTGTTGTCGTGGTCCATCCGCTCCAGCGTACCGCACTGGGAACATGACCGCTGTCAGCATAGGCAGCCTGCGCAAGTTTCAGATACTCCCAAACATAAGGTGCTGCACCTTTACCATAATTATCATCCAGGAACTGGCGAATAAGTTTATCAGCATCCTGGTCGGGGTTCCAGGCGAGTTTTAAATAAACCCATGAATACAGCCATTGCCAGTTATCACTGCATAACTGCGGATTTGTGCCATAAATTCCGCATTCTTTCCAATATTTCATAATGTCGCTGAGGTAGAAAATCGCTGGCCATTCCGGTTGGTAAGGAACCCAATGCCAGGTGGTTACCCGTCCGGGAGCGATTTTTGGCCATTCTTTCAGTGCTTTCGCGTAATCACGGTTTGCCGGGTTATTGGTAATCGGTCCTACCTGGTCACCCGCCATATTCTGCGATCGCGCGCTTGATACCACATTAATCCACAGATTTTTATTGGGTTTAATAGTCTTTGGCGCATCAAGAGAGTCAAAATATGCGAATGTGATTACCTGCTGGTCCGGGTCGGTCTTTTCTAAATCTTCCAACGCGCGGTTAAGCATCAGTATTAACGGTGCCGCCTCAGATTGTTCATCATGCACTAACTTGCGGCAATTATCGCACATACACCCGGTAAAACCATCACCCTGGGCAGCAGGAATCGGCATTGCCGGATCAAATTTTGCCCCCATCTGTTTTTTTCTTATAGCAATCTGTTTTCGCAATGCATCCGCCAAGAATTTTGGCAAATCCGGATTTGTTCCGCATACACCCATACTCCATGGCGTCTCGCGCTGACCGGCTTTATTTAAAGGGTAAAAATCAGGATGTTCAGCAAACAAACCTTTTTCAGTAATATTTCCTTTGCCATCTTTCTTATCCTGTGGCGGCAATAAATCATAAAAATTATGTCCGGCGCCAAGATCACCGCTTACAGTATTGGCAGGATAACCCGCTCCACGATTCTGCAATATCCACGGGTAACTACCCATCCAGAAGATAAAACCGCGTTGAGCAAATGCAGGTTGCTGAAAATCATCAACATTTTTTATTGACAATGTCGTTTGTTTTGGCACTACTTCATGCCCCGGACCCCCGTATGACAATCCTTTCGCCTTAAAAGTGTAAAAACGACAGCCAAGATGATCTTCCAATAAACCCCATACCGCATATTGTATTCCAAGGTCTGATAAGGCCGAGAGAATTAATTTATCGCCATCAGTTCTGATACGATAGGCCTGTTTCCCCTTCGCGTCATCACTTGCACCGGGTAGTTTATCAACTTTTTCTATAATGATAACTGCTTTATCCCGCAATTCGTCAGTCATCGATGCTGCCAATGGTAATTCAGCACCGGTAATCTGCTTCAGATATGACTGCAGATTTTTGGCAGGCTGCAAAAAACCATTGTGAACAATAGTCGCCTTAGTCACACCATTTTCAGCAAGCGTAATTGCCTGGGTGCTGATTACAAGGCAAAGTAACAGAAATACTACCATCGCTTTACAAGTTGACATCTTGAAACCCCTTATTATGTTAACGTTAACCTAATTTTTATTTAGACATTATTTTTGATAGATTGTTTTGGGAATTATATTCAAAAAAAATTATTTTAAAAATTTTATACGAAAACGGAATAATGCATCTTCGTCATACCACATCGGAAAGTTTGAACCCCACACATTATTATAAAGATTAAAATGCATTCCACCAGATAAATCAGGCAGAGATTTATCAAAATGCAATAATCGCGGATTCCCTGGCGCCACCAATGGCACATCCAATGTTTCCAACATCAATTCGCCACTAACTATGGGACATCGCAATCCTGATTGCACAGCATGCAATGTTCTGTTTCCACCTTCTATTACATCCAGCGGTGATATCAATTCTCCCATTTTATCCATCATCCAGCTTTGAGGTTGTGGCACACAAGGTACGAATGAATACCATAATGCTTCAGGAAAACGACATGCAGGTTTATCGAACCACTGCAATTTTATTTCTACTATTGGGTTCTCATTGGGAAAGGTATATGTAATATAAATTTCCCGCGGAGCACCATACTCGTCAGAGCACCATACAGGAAATTCTACTTTTATTAATAATTCTGAGTCTTTATCAGTTTCTTTACATCCTGCCCAGGTCATCACAGGTTTTACCATACATGACTTTGCACCGTCTTCATTAATTCCCGGCTTGTTGAAATCATGTTGTGCCCAGGCGGAATTTGTCCACTCAGGTGTAAAATTCACATCCATATTAATCAGATATTCTTTCATAAATTGCGCGTAATCATCCTCATTAAAAGTTTGATATCGCATTAATCCCAATGGATTGTTTATTCCGGCTAATTCTACAGCAGTCGCCTTATTAATGAATGAACTCAATGCCCCGGTTTCAGGATCAAGAGAAATTTTAAAATTAGCTGTATTAAATATTCCATCGCATTTCTGATATTTTTTTTGTTCTGGCAGTGTTGGAATTAACGAATCTAACTCTGCTATTGCTTCTGTTGACAATTCAGAATTAGATGCCAATGATTTTAATGCGTCAGATATATATTTTCGTTGTTCTACCCATGAATCTGAAAACTTCTTGAACTTCGGCGTTTTTCTGGCAATTTCAAATTCTTCTTTACGATAACTTTTATCTTTATTAAACAACTGTCCGAACGGTAATGGTTCATCCGCCGGCAAATGCGTTTTTTCATCCATTCCCCAGGTGTGTTCCGGTATCAGCAAAATATTTCTACTGAATGCATGGTAAATCGGATCATCCCATGAAACTCGTTCATTATGTTCCCATTCAGTCCGCAATCGGCAAAGTGAACGATAAGCCGCAACCTTTGCCGGGTCAGTACCTGCGCCATGTATCCAGGTATCACCTATTTCACTATTTATCACCGGTAATCTGTCGCGAATATCTTCAATATTTTCAGCAAACGCATCCATTGTAGATGCCATTACCTGATGCCCGGGGAATTGTTCTTTTAAATAGTTATATTTTGCCAGTATTGCATCTGCGGTTGGCGGTCCGGCATTATCACCCTGGTGAGCAAATGCCAAGACATTTTTTCCTCCGGGAATAACCTGTACATCTCCGTAACCGCCGGTTTGATACATAACCACAACTTCATCACCACCCGGCGAACACCAGCGAAAAAGCGGCGGAACCTGTGGCGGTGAACATACCGGATTAACGCCGATATGCAAAAACTTAACACCGGCCTCGGCAAGATATGGAACCATTGCCCGGGTATGTCCAGGCACATCAGTCATCTTGACGGCAATTGTTTTATGCCCAAATCTTTTATCAAGAGTCTGCGATAACGACAGTCCAAATTTGAATAATGCCGGATCCATTAATTCGGTATGAGTAGTGAATGGCAGCGCGTGCCAAGTTATATCACCGGCAGCAATGGCAAATTCCAATTTTCTGCGATTTTTAGTATTTGCCTGCTCAAGATATTCATATATCAGCCATGAACCGGTGGTCCATACCAGCCTTTCTTCACCACCGCGTTGCCGCAATTCATTTGCTGTTTCAATAGCCTGGGGCAACAGCACATTAAAATATCTATCCACTACAGATTGTGCGCTGTCAGTAAATCCTACATCAAGATGTGATTTAAATATGATATGCACCACTGACTGCAAATTCGCTTGCATATCAGTTTTTTTATTTAATATCTTTATTGGTGTTGGACTAACGGTCTTAGTCATTTTTAATTTATCCTTCATCTTTCGTAGAGACGCATGGCCGTGCGTCTCTACATATTTAATAAAATTACCACCTTGAACGGGTCACCGGATTTAATTTCCGGCAGGTGGAACTGGTAACGATTTTCAGTATCTATTTTTTTACAATTAATTTCAATATCACCATTTAAAAATGCTGACAGCGGCAATTTGTCTAATGAAACATCAATAGTTATTTGTCGTATCCCACCTAATGGCTTTCCTTCAATTACCTTTCCGGCAATCTCAATTATGTTATTATTTTTACGCATATTGAATCGCGTTCTGCAAAAATCACCTTGCTTATAATCGGGCGAACGTCCATCATCTTCGTATAATTCGGCACATCCTTCTGCACCGGGATATACATCAAGTAACAGATGCTTAATATGGGCTGCATGAATATTGTCATCCGACGATTGCCGTGGGATAATGCTGCCTGCTTTTACATATACCGGTACTTCAGACAATTCCACATTACGGGTTATTTCTTGACCGCCGGAGACAATCTTTGCCGTCTCAAACTCGTACCATTCCCCTTCGGGAAGATAAATGGTTCGTTCCTTATCCGTTGATAATACCGGCGCAACCAGCATATCAGGTCCAAAATAAAACTCGTCAAAACGATAACCTGCATTATTCTCTGGCTCCATCAGGTATAGACCGCGGGTGATGGGCATACCAGTGTCGTAACAGGTACGGGATGCAGTGTAAATATACGGCAGCAAACTATGGCGTATTCGCAACCATCGCCGGCATTCACCATTCAATTCAGTATCATAATCATAGGGTTTGCGACTGCCGGAACCTGGTGCGCAGTGAAAACGCATAATAGGGTTAAATACCCCGAATTGCAGCCAGCGTAGATATAACTCCGGTTTAATAATCTTTTCACCCGATCTATTAGTCGTTAACTGACTCGGAGCCAGGCAAAATCCACCCATATCATGACTGATATTGGATACGCCTACCCCGCTGGCGCGGATATTGAACTCGCATTGCAACCGCAGCACATCAAAGTCGGACGTTGTATCGCCAGTGAAAAAGCCGCCATAACGGTGCGAACCAAAACCACCATATCTCCCCAATAGCATCCCTCGCCGTCCATCACGTTCTGACTCTTCAAAGAAAGTCTTGTTTGTTACTAACTGTCCATGTGTTGTGGTCAATTGCCCGCGCGAACCATCGTTCCACCAGTAATCCAATCCGTCATTAATTATGTGGGTGTGGCACACTTTGCGGAATGCGGTATTCTGTGCTTTATTGCAGATATCAACCTTCGCCATTCGCAGCGTTTTGCCATTATATTCGCGGGTATTTATCTCTACATCGGGTCCGGCTTGTTTTATATATTCATCAAAATGACTGTCATCATCACGCACATCCAAAGGATGGTCGTTGAATGTGACATCAAGATTATATTTGCGGCAAAATGCGAAAAATCGCTGCGGGTCGGGTATTAATTCGGGGTTATATTCCCAATGCCCCCAACCTTCTTTGTGCCATTCCATGTCCATTACCAAAGTTGACAATGGGTAGCCATTAGCAGCAAAATCATGTGCCATCTCAGTAATTTCATCCTCGCTGAAAGCGGGCCAACGAGAAAAAATTATGCCATAATCTTTATGAGGTAATACTGGAACCGGCCCGGACAGCAATCTAAAGTCCTGCAACGCTTGAAGGTAATTCTTGCCATACGCGAAAAAATACCAGTCCTGATAACCGGGTTTATCGCGTTCTATTGGAAAGTCGTCTTCATCCATTACCGCACCTTCAGAATCATTCAACAGATAATACCCGCTTCTGGATAAAACACCCGGACAAAACTTTCGTGATACTTTGTACCAGTTGAAGGTGCGCTCGGTATATTTGCCATCATTAAATTGCTGCTGCGCGTCACGCAACCAGTGACCACGACCAAAATTAGCAGGAGCATCTGGGTGCAAGTCTACATACAACGGATCAATCTCGCACTGCAGCCATGCCGGCCAGGTAGTGCCGCCGGGATCTGGCGATTCCATTGTTGCGGTTTGCACACCATCTAATACACACGACTCACCACCATATCTATCCAAACTGCGCAGCGTGCCACCGAGATTCTGATAATCCCGATCACCGGGACGCCATATCTGCATCAGTTTGCCGTCGTTCCATCGTAACTCCAGATTATTGCGGTTACACGGCTTATCATTATCAATTGTACGAATTTGCATCGCGCCAGTATCCAACACATCCCATTTACCATCGCGTGTAATTGCAGTGAAAGCTACTGGTTGCTGCTGATTATAAGCGACCATGCTACGCCGGTCATCAAAAATGCCATCTGGTGAAAATTCTATTCTCACCAGTGTTGGGGAGAGGCATATAAAACGGCGATGACCGATAACCACCGCCGCTGAGTTCACGAAATTATTATCTTTTTTTACATCCGAATATGGAATTGTCATAAAATTAAATCCCTGATTTATACATATTTTTTCGTAGAGACGCAAAATCTTGCGTCTCTACAGAACAGATATTATTTTTGACTATCGCAAAATAGACGTCTCTACAGTTCCGATTGAACAAACCTTACTTCTGCCAAGCGCATACTATTGTCGCCAAAGTTTGATGTTATTACCATTTTGACCCATTTTGCCTTTGTTGATCCGCCGGTAAATGGATAAAATTGCGCCCGCCATGTTGATTGCGTTTCATTTCTAAACTCAGCAGGTGCACCATTTACCGCTGTGTATGTTCCATTCAAGTTGGTTGTAGCATCAATTGATGATGTCAAGGTTATCCCTTTTACTGCCCGGTTTGGATAAGAAGTGCCTTCATAATAGTTCCAGATACAGATACCAGACAAATTATAATTATCACCAAGATTAAATAAAATGTATTTATTTAACGCGCATTGCCATACTTTTGCTGTTAAGTAGCTATGGTCAGGCCAGGTTGATGGAGCTTGGTCACCTGTATTCAACGGCTTGGTTAATCCTTCGCCATCAATAGCTAATAAAGGTGTCCCGGAGTCAGAATATGCAAATACCGGCTTAACTATAGTCCATTTGTATGGATCACCCAATGAGCAATGACCATCAACAAAACTTTTGATTACTTTACCGCTATGGCGCGCATCAATATCATTATCTTTGCCATCCATTGTCAGCCAGGTTGCGCTGGTATCAGGTATAGTACCAACGGCCATATTTGAACATTTAACAGCATTGTAAATAAAGCCTGGCAATACAGTTCTGCCGGCAGACGGACAAATTTTTATACCATCATCAACACTGATACTGGTCCAGAATGTTGTGGAAGATGGTAATATCTCCTGATGGTCCTGGCAATACATTTGTGCGGATACTGCTATTTGCCTCTGGTTGCTCATACAGGTTGTTTGCCGCGCTTTTTCTCGTGCCCGGGCAAACACCGGGAACAGTATGGCGGCCAAAATGGCAATTATGGCAATCACGACCAGCAGTTCAATAAGGGTAAAACCTTTTCGTGAATTAAATTTATACATAAAATTTCCTCCTCAAAGAAATATGAACGATAATAATTAAGGCGTGTAGACGAATCGAACTTCACCAAGCCCGGCACCACCACCCCAATGTGAATTGATATATATTTTTACCCATTTAGCTTTTGTAGCTTGTCCGCTAAATGTATAATATTGTGCTTTCCACGGATTCGTTGTTTCATTGCCAAATTCAATAGGTGCTCCAGGAATTACAGCCCATACACCATCTGAACCATTTGTTGAATCTAATGATGAACTGATAGTTACCGACCTGAGTGATCGGTTTGGCCATGAGGAATTTTCATAATAATTCCAGATAGTGATACCGGTAAGATTGTATGTACCGCCCAGATAATAAACTATCCAATTTCCACTACTCGACGGCCACCAATAATTTTCATTACCTCCAGAGCCGGAATTGGTTTGAGTTGGCCAGGTTAAAGGTATTGAATCTCCGGTGCTTAATGCTTTCGATAATCCAATGCCGTCAGTAGTAGCAGCAAATGAAGAACCTCGTGTACCTGCGGCAGGACCACTGGTTGCCACACAAGTCGGCTGAATAATATAGTATTGAAATGGTTTCGATGCCGCACAATGACCGTCAACATAGCTAAGTACCAGATTTCCACTGTGACGCGGGTCCATAGCGTCATTTTTTCCATCGCAGGTCAACCATACAGCTGACGCGTCCGGTATTTTTAACGGGTCGCCGATGGCGGTACCTGAACATATAGCAGCATTATAAACATATCCGGGCAGGACATCCCTGCCTGCTGTCGGGCATATCTTCACCCCATCATCAACTTTTATATCATTCCAGAAAGTTGCTGATAAAGGCAGCGTTTCGTCATGGTCCTGCGCGAACATCTGAACCGATGCAGATATTTGCCGCTGATTACTGGTACAGGTAGTCTGCCGTGCTTTCTCCCGCGCCCGGGCAAATACCGGGAACAATATCGCGGCCAAAATGGCAATAATGGCAATCACAACCAGAAGTTCAATCAGCGTAAATCCTGATTTTCGTTTGCCACATTTGGAATAGTGATGATACATAATAAATACCCCCTTAATAAAAATATTTTGTTAACGTTAACAGAATATTGCTAATATTAATTATACCACTGTGTTTGTATGGTGTAAATAGGAATTTAAAAGAATTTAAAAATAAAAAATCGGGGTGGCTTGCACACCTTAATAGGCAATAGAGCCACCCCTAAATAATTGTATTCGATTCAGATTATTGCAGAATTCCCCATTTTTTCTTCAGGTATTCATATATGATATTGCTATCAGATGTTGATAATGCAGGAGAGAAACACAATACTTCTGAAACATCACCTGTATAATAATCACCACCTTGCATTCCTCGTTTGCCAACACTAAATCCATAGATTGAATAATTGTTGGTAGTAGGAATGCTGCTAAAAACGCAGACACCAGCACCTGGGCCTGCCTGAATAGCATCTTTTGTTAACTGTTTTGGTGTCAGATAAAAACCACCTGTATTTTCATAATCAGAATAATAAGTTCCGCCATTTAATCCACCGGCACCGACAATACGACCCATTTGAGTTGCGTTAGGACTGTTTGATACTGTAAATACACTCCACTTTGCTGACTGGGTTGCACCCACTGCACGAAAATCTACTTGCATACCACAATTAGTAACACCAGAAAATGATATTGTCGGTTTGCCATTCATCCCTGTTGCTGACAATATCGGCGAAATAGTAGCAGGAGTCAAATCACGTGCTTTACCAGACTGGTCTTTCCATAAAGTAACCGCACCAGTTGTTGCATTTGCTACAACACCCATATCTGCCATTACCCAAAATTGCAAATTATTCTTTGATATCGGACATGGTACAAGGTCAAATGAACTGCCTGCCTCGGAATGACCATCTACATAGCTGGCGACAGCCTTGCTGCTATGCCGATTAGTGTCAATGTCAGTTACAGAGTTTAATATATTTACACCACCCGCGCTATCTGCAGTCATTAGCACTTTTGCTGGGTTATCAATATCACTTGTTACCCGGTCTGACAGCCAACTATTATAACCATATACAGAAATAGAGTTATCACCACTTTTAGAAGCAGACGGACATTCCCAAGATTTGCCGGAAATGCCATTGCTGCCGCCTAATGAAGTTTTCCATGTGCCGCTATTAGGCAATCGCTGTTCGTGGTCCTGCGCATACATAGTCATAGCTATCGCTAATTGCCTCTGGTTGCTGGTACATACCGTCTGTCGGGATTTCTCACGCGCCTTGGCGAATACCGGGAATAATATCGCGGCCAAAATGGCAATTATGGCAATCACGACCAGAAGTTCTATCAGGGTAAAACCCTTTCCTTCTGTTTTGTTTAACGTTATCATTATCAGTCTCCTCTTAATTTATTGTACCAGATGGTACGGTCAGTAATCAATTATCGCAGTTTGCGATAATCATGTTAAAGTGCGTATTTCGCCTTTAAATATGCCATTACTTTATCAATATCGCTTTGAGACATATCATCGTGATAACACAATATTTCACAAACTTGCATTATAGGACTTTTATCAGGATTTTCCCATCCAAGTGTAAGAGGACTAACAACACTGACAGTACGAAAACGTCCAACTCCAAATAGTGATGTTTTTCTGGTTGGTGTGATTTTTACTGTTGCTGCATTAAAAGCTAAAGGGAATGGACCTGTTGTATCTGTCCAACTAATTGAAGTGCCATTTGCGACATCTGGTGCACAGCCTTTTAAAATAGTGCCAGTCTGACATTTATCTGTCATGTTGTATACTGTAAAGCATGTAAAAGTAGATATAGAAAGTGGTGTTGCCATTAGACTGTTTGTTCCCGCCCCTGAATTGTTTTGAATAGTTGTAAATGCGGAATAACCATTTAAGGCACTGGGAGTAACAGTAGCACCGTTTCCGGCAGGATAAAGATCATTTTTATAACCAGATTCATCAGACCATTTTTTCAAAATACTACTACCACCAGAGGTAATATTCTCCGGCATCAACCAGAGTACCAGATGTCCAGATACCGGCGGAAGGCGTAACTTTAGTGTATTTGATGTGCCAACAACAACGTGGCCATCTAATGCTGACATGATGGCTTTACCCGAATGTCTTTCTGCTATTAATACCTGGTTATAGATACATCCAGGAACTTGATATGATGAATTAGTGGTTTGTACCAGAGAATCGCCGGTTAGTAATATTCCCGACGGGTCATCTATTTCGCCTATCGATGCTGGTTGACCGGTGGATGTTTTACCCAGAAACTGGTTGTAACCATATTCCGGTTTACCGGCACTACCCTCGTCATTCGTGGTCGGACAATCAAATATTTTCGGGTCCAATCCGGTTAGCGCAAGCGTCCAACCCTCGGCGGGCGGCAATGTTTCTTCATGATCCTGTGCATACATCATCATAGATGCTGCCAATTGTTTTTGGCTGTTAGTGCATGTGGTCTGATTAGCCTTTTCTTTTGCCCTGGCAAACACCGGGAAAAGTATCGCCGCTAAAACAGCAATAATGGCAACTACAACTAATAGCTCTATCAGTGTAAAACCATGCGAATGAGCATTATTTTTCATAATCCCCCCCTTGTAAAAATAAAATTGTTAACGTTAACAGATATTATAAATTTATAATAGCAGAATGTGTCATAAATGTCAATAGATTTTTTGTCGAGCATTAATAAATTTTACGTCAAGCTATTACTTGATTATATTATATTTTTATCTCTATTAAACTTTTTGGCTGGTCCGGTTGAGTTCCGCGGAATAAAGGATGTAGGGAGAGTAATTCTTTGTATTTCTTTGTTATGTTCAATTATCTGACGAATCAGCATGCGGGTGGCTTCGCGGCCAACATCTGCTAATGGCAGGTTGGTAGTGGTGACATTTATCCCTTTCACCGGGTCAAGTACCGGAAAACTGTCATCATGCCCCACTAAACTGATATCTTCCGGCACGCTAATTCCCTGTTGTTTAAGGTCATTATATATCATTTGTGCCATATAATCATGATGGGTAAAAACTGCGGTAATTTGTGGATTGGTAATTAGGAATTTATTAAATGCAGTCATACTGGCAATGGGATAATCCCAATCCCATGGACAGGCGTACAAAGCAGAATCCGCGTCGATGCCGGCATCCATTAGCGCTTTGCCATATCCTGCCAACCGTTGCTGGTAACAATAATATTGTGATTGCTGCTCTGGGAAATGCAGAAAATGCCGGTGACCGAGTTCTATCAAATGCTGCATTGCCGCGTAAGCGGAAGACGCGTCATCGGTTAATATCGCAGAACATCCATCCGTAGGTTCAATAATTGTAACGATAGGCCGGTCAAAAAAGTTGGACTCAGCACGCAGCATATTAACGATATACGCTTGTTCATGTGGTTTTGCCTGCAGCAATGCACCGTCTATATCACCATGGCAAAATACAGCAGGCAAAGATTCAATCATGTCATAAGGAAACAACTCTTCATCTGTTTTACCTGGCCATATTAACGATTCTATCAACTCAGTTACAGGTTCCTCTTCTGAATGAGGATAACTGACATAATTAGTATGAACGGAATATCTTTTCAACACCGCAACTGTCATTATACTGTCAAAAATCGGACCATAATAAGCTGATGCCGGATATCGGGTAAACAATGGCGGAAAAAACAACCCGATGGTATGATTTAACGCGGTAATGCCATGTCGGCGAAGTACCATCTGCCGCGCCATTTGATTTCGAGCCGGGTCATATCCAAGTCTTTTAGCCACTGCCAGTATCTTCTCACGTGTCTTAGCGGCAACATAACTGCTGCCATTCAACGCCCGTGAAGCAGTCATCACACTTACGCCGCATTCCTCAGCAACGCTATGCAGATTAACCTGTGAATCCTGAACTTTTTGTTTTTGAGTCGACTTGGCCATGTGTACCCCATTTAATATGTTAACGTTATTATACCGGTTTGATAAAATATTAGCAAGTTAATGATTAGAGAACTTTCTCTCTGTATGTCCTGTTATATATTAAACTTCAGCCAATAATGTTATAATTTCAGCCAGATGAATAACAAACCATTTGAAAAATATTCTTTAGCGGAATTGCGACGGATTACCGCTTTGCTGACTAATATTATCCCGACAATTTCCCTTGGGTCGCGGTATATTCGGTTACGCGATTTGCGGCTTCATTATTCTCCTGCTAATGTTTCATCCGGTCAGCATACTCATGATACATCAGAAGCAGTTCTTTTATTATCCGGTTCAGTTACATATACCTGGCAAGTTCCACATTTGCTAAATATTGGCGGATCTATTGTTTTCCCTCCTGATTGTATGCATGAATGGAATACTGACGATAATGACGCTTTACGATTTGTTTTCTGGTACGAAGATGATTTATTAAAGAATTATCAGGATACCCAACAATCACCTCATCGTCCAGAGTTAGCATGGGAAACGCGCGCTTTATTCAATGACGTGCGTGAAGCCCGCCCAGGTTGGCGATTCCGTTCACAGGCTCGTTTAGGTGTAATTCTTTCCGAATTATTAGCATTGCAACATACAGTAACATTAGCCAGTGACATGATATCGCAACAAGATTATTCAACATCTGTTGATGCATTTATTCGTGCTAATTATTTTAAACCGCTAACCTTAAAAGAAATAGCGGATGCTATCGGAATTAGCGAACGAACATTATCCCGTCGATTCAGAGAAGAAACCGGCGTTAGTGTAATGCATAAATTAGATGTTTTTAGAATGGAAAAAGCCGGTGAATTGCTTGTTGATACCATTTTGCCTTTAAGTGAAATAAGCAAGTTAATCGGAATAATTCATCCAGGCTATTTTGCTATAAAATTTAGACATTACTCAGGAATGACTCCTTCTCAATATAGGCAATTCCACCGATCTGGAAAATTATAGAGGCTCTTACAAAACCCGGTGGGACAGACACCATCATGGCTTCGCCACTCGGTGTCAGTCCCTGATTTTCTCTCAAAAAACGATAATCAACCATCTAAAATATAGAATAAATATAGGTTTTGCAAGAGCCTGTATAAAATGTCATTTTATTTTCTAACTGTTAGTTCTTCAAATGCAGGTTCAACATCTCTATCAATTTCAAGTTGCTTAATTAATAGTTTTGCATCAAGCAACTTGGGTGAAACATCAGCATTTATACTTAGCGCCGCCGCCGTCCCGGCCGCTTGTCCTGTAGCCATACATGTTTGTTGAATACGCAGGCTTGATTCGGCAATATGTTCTGCGGAAATACATCTGCCTGCAACCAGAAGATTATCAACATTAATTGGAATTAAACTGCCATATCGAATATCAAAATAATCTCCAGTCTTAAATCTTTCATGACGTATTTTATAACTTTCAGATTCCCTATCAACCGCAGGTGCTGTATAACTGTCAGCTGGCCAAATATCAATATCCCATGAGCTTCGTGCCACCCCATCTGAATATTTATTAAATTCAACTGCGTCTTTTTCAGTTGCCGTGGCTAATCCATGAATCCGACGCGAAGAACGCAAACCAATATGTGAAGAAGTATCAACAAGATAGGAATTTTCACATCCCGGCACATAATTCTTATAATAATCTGCTACCTGCCATGCCTGTTCGCGTCCTTCACGTTCTGCACGGGTAAAATCAAATGGATCCAGCGGATTCACTTTTAACACGCGACTTGTCACCAGCAGTAATTCATTTCTATATGACGGCATTTGCCACATCCACCATTGAGCATAACCTTTGACACGACCCGTTGTAATTACAGGTGTGGTATATTTACCGCTTTTCATTGCAGCCTGAAATCCATCTTCTATCTGCTGTGCAAACTCAGGAGTGTTGAAATTTTCCGGCTTAATCGCGTTGCCAATTCGCAGAACTTTTGTGCATGCCATCGCCCATGGATTTTTCCCATCTCCCTGATCCCAAGGAACTCTGGCATAATTACATACTATCGCGTCTCCGGTAGCGTCAATCACCTGCTTAGCGGATATAAAACCAGTTCCCGCCTTTGTTTCAACAGTAATTCCAATGATAGTATTATTTTCTACTATCGCTCCGGAGCAATACGCATGATGCAGGATATCAGCACCTGCCTCTGTTAACAGGTCATCCCATACATACTTTACGACTTCCGGGTCAACGATACCCCGAATTTGTCCACTGCCTATACCATCAAGTTTTTCAGAAATCCCGCCGCGTTTTTTCAAACCACGCGCATATTCATGCCAGATACCTTGAAAATCCACACCATTAGTGCTGAGTACAACACATACAAGCTGTGATACGGTGGCGCCGCCCAGATAGCCGTCTTTTTCGATAATCAGCGTTTTTGCGCCAAGCCTTGCTGATGCTATTGCTGCCGCACACCCCGCCGGCCCGCCGCCGCAGACGACGACATCATATTCACCGAGTACGGGGATATCACGCGCGGGTTCTTGAATGGTAGTTTTCATATTGTCTTCCTTTGCGGATTGATTGCGATCAAGCCGCATAGTTCCGGGAATGCCGGCTCGATGTCGCGGTCCTTTTCCAATTGTGCAACCACGAGCGCCGGATCGAGTTCAC
>Ga0194052_1000226_pt1 | contig 38834 bp, 33 predicted proteins | sample SepL226m_MetaG_FD_160117 | JGI IMG/M metagenome (GOLD analysis project Ga0194052, IMG submission 160117) | Anoxic zone freshwater microbial communities from boreal shield lake in IISD Experimental Lakes Area, Ontario, Canada - Sep2016-L227-6m | ecosystem: Environmental > Aquatic > Freshwater >...
TCGCGCCGTGAAGCCCGAACTGGTCTTCGACGCACCGCGGCGGGGCCTGCCGCCGCGTCACTTCGCCGACCTCGACGCCGAGGGACGCGTCGCGGCGGTCGCCGAACTCGGCCTGCCGGCGTTTCGCGCCAGACAGCTGGCCAACCAGTACTACGCCCGGCTCGTCGCCGATCCTGCCGAGATGACCGATCTGCCCGCGGCGGTGCGCGACGCCGTCTCCGATGCGCTCTTCGGGCCGCTGTTGTCGGTGGTGCGCGAGGTGGAGTGCGACGGTGGCGAGACCCGCAAGACGTTGTGGCGCGGCTACGACGGCGCCACCTTCGAGTCGGTGCTGATGCGCTACCGGGACCGCAACACCGTCTGCATCTCCTCACAGGCCGGCTGCGGGATGGCGTGCCCCTTCTGCGCCACCGGGCAGGGCGGGCTCACCCGGAACCTCAGCACCGCGGAGATCCTCGAACAGGTCCGCGCGTCAGCGGCGACACTGCGTGACACCTACGACGACCGGCTCTCCAACGTGGTCTTCATGGGCATGGGGGAGCCGCTGGCCAACTACTCCCGGGTGGTGGCCGCCGTGCGGCGCATCACCGCCGCGCCGCCGGAGGGTTTCGGAATCTCGGCGCGTTCGGTGACGGTGTCGACAGTCGGCCTCGCCCCGGCCATCCGGCGGCTCGCCGACGAACGGCTCGGGGTGACACTCGCGGTGTCACTGCACACCCCCGACGACGAACTGCGCGACACCCTGGTGCCGGTGAACGATCGGTGGAAGGTAGCCGAAGTACTCGACGCCGCGCGCTACTACGCGGATGTGACCGGCCGACGCGTGTCGATCGAGTACGCGCTCATCCGCGACATCAACGACCAGCCCTGGCGAGCGGACCTACTGGGCAAGAAACTCCACCGGGCGCTGGGGCCACTGGTGCACGTCAACCTGATCCCGCTCAACCCGACGCCGGGCAGTGCCTGGGATGCCAGCCCCAAACCGGCGGAGCGGGAGTTCGTCCGCCGGGTGCGGGCCCACGGCGTGACGTGCACGGTGCGCGACACCCGCGGCCGGGAGATCGCCGCCGCCTGCGGGCAACTGGCCGCCGAAGGCGGCTAGCGGTAGCGCCTCAGCGCAGGAAGCCCCGCCTGCGCAGCACCCAGTCGCGGATCATGATGAACGCGACGATGCCGGCGAAGGCGATCAGGAACCAGTCCTCGACGTGGCCGACGTGGTTGCCCCGCAGCATGCCCAGCAGGAACACGATGACGAAGATGCCCAGGCCGTACCAGGTGCGCCGGGTGATCTTGCTCCAGCCCCAGGCGGCCGACGGCACGTCGGCGGTGTCGACATCGTCGTAACGCTCGACCTCGGTGTTGGCCATCGTCGCTGCTCCCGTCAGATCAGGTGTTCCGCCATGTTTCCGGCACCGTCATTCTGGCATACCGCCTCAGCTCAGAAGTCCGTACCGCCGCAGCGCCTCGGCGCGCTCGGCGGCGTGATCGACGATGGGTTCGGGATATCCGGGTGGGCGGCCGGACTTGAGCCGGTGCACGTCGGCGCCGGCGATCTCGGCGAGTTCGGGCACCCACCGGCGGACGTAGTCGCCGGAGGGGTCGAACTTCTCGCCCTGTGCGGTGGGGTTGAACACCCGGAAGTACGGCGCGGCGTCCGTGCCGGTGCCCGCGCACCACTGCCAGCCGTGCTGGTTGCTGGCGACGTCGGCGTCGGTGAGTTGTTCGAAGAACCATCGCGCCCCCCACTGCCAGGGCAGGTGCAGATCCTTGACGAGAAATGAGGCGACGATCATCCGAACCCGGTTGTGCATGAATCCGCTGTCGCGCAACTGCCGCATTCCGGCGTCGACGATCGGGTAGCCGGTGCGGCCCTGCTTCCAGGCCTCGAAGAACGTCTGCGCGTCCGGCCCCTCGTCGACCTCGATCGCGTCGAAGTTCGGGTTCCAGTTTCGCCAGGCGCTCTGCGGCCACTCGTGCAGCACCGAGGCGTAGAAGTCGCGGAAGGCCAACTCGCGCAGATACGCCGCCGGTCCGGTGTCCTGGTTCAGCTCCGCGGCCATGGTGCGGGGATGAATGGTGCCGAACTTCAGGTGGGCCGACATCCGGCTGGTGCCCGGGCGGTCGGGCCGGTTGCGGTCGTCGGCGTAGCCGGACATGCCGGCGTCGAGGAACTGTTTCCACCGCCCTCGTGCGGCAGCCTCACCGGCCGGGAGATCAAGGGCGACGCCGGGATTCGGTGCGGTGACGCGCGCCGGCAGATCGGCGACACCGGCGGGGTCGAGCCATGTCGCGGTGGAGGCTCCGGTGCGGGCCGGTGCCCGCCAGCCCACCTCGCGCCAGCGCCTGTAGTACGGGGTGAAGACCTTGTAGGGGCTGCCGTCGTCCTTGGTCACCCGGCCGGGTGAGACCAGGTACGGCGATCCGGTCGCCACCAGCGATGCGCCGGCTGATTCCAGTGCTGCGGTCACCTGCTGATCGCGGCGCACACCGAAGGGGCTGAAGTCCGCCGAGATGTGCACGGCTCGCGCGCCGACGGCCGAACAGATCTGCGGGATGAGCGTCTCGGGATGACCGCGTGCGATGAACAGGCGGCCGCCGAGCGCATCATCGATCTCGCGCAACGAGTCGCCGAGGAACTGGAGCCGACGCGGACCGCTGGGGGTTTCCAGTCGTGGGTCGAGGACGAAGCAGGCCAGCACCTCGGACCCGCCGGCGCAGGCATCCAGCAGCGGTGGCAGATCGGCCAGTCTCAGATCTCGGCGGAACCACAGAACGGTCGGCATGGCGTTCATGGTGCCCTGTCGGGGCGCCGGCCGCGGCGGTGTGAAGGAGAAGCACACCGCCGCGGCCGGCTTTATTCAGTGCGCGCGCTTCAGTTCGACGGCGACAGCAGCACTGAATAGATCACATAGTCCGTAGATCACACAGTCCGTGGCTCCGGTACAGACGCGGGATCCTGCTGAGCGCTCTGCGCTGCAGAGGATCCCGCGCCCGCGGGGATGGTTCTACGGTGTCGGTGACGCCGGGGTGGCCGCACCGGTCGACGGCGCCGGAGCCGCCGGCGGCATCAGAACGGTGTCGATCAGGTACAGCGTCGCGTTGGCGGTCTTGATGCCGCCGCAGACGACGCCGGCGTTGTCGACCTTGAGGTCATCACCCGATCCGGTCACCTTGACCGTCGCGCCCTGGACGGTGGTGTGATCGCCGACGACCTTGTCCGGACCTGCCTGGCCGGGAACCACGTGGTAGGTGAGGATCGACGTCAGTAGCTCCGAGTCGGTCTTCAGCTTGTCGATGGTGGCGGCGTCGATCTTGGCGAACGCGTCATCGGTAGGCGCGAACACGGTGAACTGCCCGTTGTTGAGGGTGTCGACGAGGTTGACGTTCGGATTCAGCTTGCCCGACAGCGCGCTGGCGAGCGTGGTGAGCACCGGGCTGTTGGCTGCCGCCGTGGCGACGGGATCCTTCGCGAGGCCCTCCACCGACCCGGGCCCGGTGGGCACCTTCTCGGCGTAGCCGGCGCAGCCCGCACCGACGAGGCCGCCTGATGCCGGTGCCGCGGTCATCGAGGACATCGCTGACGAGGCCGCCGACGACGCCGACGACATGGTCTCCTTGGCGGCGTCCTTGGTGGCGGTCGAACAGGCGGACAGTGACACGGCCGCGACGGCGGCGATGCCGACTGCGGTCCAGGTGGTGCGCTGGGTCATGTGGTGCACTCCTTTGTGGTTTCCCTCCGGTGCGGCCGGGTCCGGCCGTCACGTCAATATTCGGTGCCGAACGCGCAGCGGACCGCCTTCTGTGATGACGATCACAGAAATTTCTTTCATATGAAGGCCATGCGGTTGGCGCGGTACCCGGTCGCTGCACAATAGAGGCGTGAGTGCCGCCGACCGCATCCGTGTGCTGATCCTCGGCAGCACCGGGTCGATCGGCACCCAGGCCCTCGAGGTCATCGCCGCCAACCCCGACCGTTTCGAGGTCGTCGGCCTGGCCGCCGGTGGCGGCAACCCCGAACTGCTGGCCCGCCAACGTGCGGCGACCGGAGTCACCCGCGTCGCGGTGGCCGATCCCGCCGCCGCGGAACGGGTCGGCGACGTCACCCATGTCGGTCCCGACGCGGCGACCCGGCTGATCGAGGAGACCGCCGACACCGGCGGGGTCGACGTCGTCCTCAACGCGCTGGTGGGGGCGCTCGGCTTGCAGCCGACCCTGGCCGCGCTGGCCACCGGGGCGCGGCTTGCTCTGGCCAACAAGGAGTCCCTGGTGGCCGGGGGTCCGCTGGTGCTCAAGGCGGCCAAGCCGGGCCAGATCGTGCCGGTGGACTCCGAGCACTCCGCGCTGGCCCAGTGTCTGCGCGCCGGTTCGCCCGCCGAAGTGGCCAGGCTTGTGCTGACCGCCTCCGGCGGACCGTTCCGGGGCTGGACCGCCGCCGCTCTGGAGTCGGTCACGCCCGAGCAGGCCGGCGCTCACCCCACCTGGAGCATGGGGCCGATGAACACCCTGAACTCGGCGTCGCTGGTGAACAAGGGACTCGAACTCATCGAGACCCACCTGCTCTTCGGAATCCCCTATGAGCGGATCGACGTCGTGGTGCACCCGCAGTCCATCGTGCATTCGATGGTGAGCTTCACCGACGGGTCCACCATCGCCCAGGCCAGCCCGCCGGACATGAGACTGCCGATCTCCCTGGCCCTCGGCTGGCCGGACCGGGTGGCCGGCGCAGCCCCGACATGCGACTTCGGTACCGCCTCCACCTGGGAGTTCGAACCGCTGGATGACGCCGTGTTCCCGGCGGTGCAGCTCGCGCGGCAGGCCGGTGAGGCCGGCGGATGCCTGACGGCGGTCTACAACGCCGCCAATGAAGAGGCCGCCGCCGCCTTCCTGGCCGGACGGATCCGGTTCCCGGCGATCGTGCGAACAATCGCTGACGTCTGCGGCGCCGCCGACCAGTGGCGTGCTGAACCGGCTACCGTGGAAGACGTACTCGACGCCCAGCGATGGGCCCGGCAACGTGCTCGCGACGCCCTCGGCGTCGCCGCGCAGGAGGTCGCACCGAATCCCATGAGGTTGGTCCCATGAGGTTGGTCCCATGAGGTTGGTCCCGTGATGTTCGCCCTCGGCATCATCCTGTTCGCGCTCGCCATCCTGGTGTCGGTCGCCCTGCACGAGTGCGGCCACATGTGGGTGGCGCGCGCCACCGGGATGAAGGTGCGTCGCTACTTCGTCGGCTTCGGGCCGACCCTGTGGTCGGTGATGCGGCCGAACAGGCTGGGCACCACCGAGTACGGGATCAAGGCGGTGCCGCTGGGCGGATTCTGCGACATCGCCGGAATGACCCCGGATGCGCCGCTGCGCCCGGAGGACGAGCCGTACGCCATGTATAAGCAGAAGACCTGGAAGCGGGTCGCGGTGCTGTTCGCCGGCCCCGGGATGAATTTCATCATCGGTCTGGTGCTGATCTACGCGATCGCGGTGGTGTGGGGCCTGCCGTCACTGCGTCCGCCGACGACCGCCGTCGTCGGCGCGACATCGTGTGTCCAGCCCGAGGTGATCAAGGGCGAACTCGGCACGTGCACCGGGACAGGTCCGGCGGCTGCGGCCGGAATCAAAGCCGGCGACGTCGTCGTCAAGGTCGGCGGATCCGAGGTCCGAACCTTCGAGGAGATGGTCAAAGCCGTCCAGAAGGCGGGCGGCCCGACGCCGTTCGTCATCGAACGCACCCGGGACGGACAGACGGCCACCATCGACACCGTCGTCGAGGTCACCTCGACGCAGCGCTGGGTGCCCGGCGCCGACGGCGCCGTGCCCGCCGGCCCGTCGACGGTCGGCGCCATCGGGATCAAGGCCGCCCAATTCGGCCCGACCCAGTACAACCCCGTCTCGGCGATCCCGGCCACGTTCGTCTTCACCGGTGATCTCGCTGTCGAACTCGGCAAGTCGCTGGCCGCCATTCCCACCAAGGTCGGCGCGCTTGTCCATGCGATCGGTGGCGGCGAGCGGGATCCCGAGACCCCGATCAGCGTGGTGGGGGCGAGCATCATCGGCGGCGACACCGTCGACCACGGAATGTGGGTGGCATTCTGGTTCTTCCTGGCTCAATTGAACTTCGTCCTCGGCGCGGTCAACCTGGTGCCGCTGCTGCCGTTCGACGGCGGCCATATCGCCGTCGCGCTGTTCGAGAAGGCGCGCAACATGTTCCGCACGGCGCGCGGCCTACTGCCGGCGGCGCCGGTCAGTTACAGCAGGCTGATGCCCGCCACGTACATCATCCTGGTCATCGTCGTGGGCTATATGGCGCTGACTGTCACCGCCGACCTGGTGAACCCGATCAGGCTGTTCCAGTAGGAGATTCACAGATGTCTGTTGGTCTGGGCCTGCCGCCCGCACCGCCGCCGGTTCTGGCCCCGCGCCGCAAGACTCGGCAGCTGATGGTCCGCAACGTCGGCGTCGGCAGCGACCATCCGATCTCGGTGCAGTCCATGTGCACGACCAAGACGCATGACGTCAACGCGACGCTGCAGCAGATCGCCGAACTGACCGCCTCCGGGTGCGACATCGTGCGCGTGGCCTGTCCGCGTCAGGAGGATGCCGACGCACTCGCCGAGATCGCCCGCAAGAGCCAGATCCCGGTGATCGCCGACATCCACTTCCAGCCCAAGTACATCTTCGCCGCGATCGACGCCGGATGTGCTGCGGTGCGGGTGAACCCCGGCAACATCAAGGAGTTCGACGGCCGGGTGGGGGAGGTGGCCAAGGCCGCCGGCGCGGCGGGCATCCCGATCCGCATCGGCGTCAACGCCGGCTCGCTGGACAAGCGCTTCCTGGAGAAGTACGGCAAGGCAACTCCCGAGGCGCTCGTCGAGTCGGCGTTGTGGGAGGCGTCGCTGTTCGAGGACCACGGCTTCGGTGACATCAAGATCAGCGTCAAGCACAACGACCCGGTCGTCATGGTGGCCGCCTACCGACTGCTCGCCGAGAAGTCCGACTACCCACTGCATCTCGGCGTCACCGAGGCGGGTCCGGCGTTTCAGGGCACGATCAAGTCCGCGGTCGCCTTCGGCGCACTGCTCTCGGACGGAATCGGTGACACCATCCGGGTCTCGTTGTCCGCGCCTCCGGTCGAGGAGGTCAAGGTGGGCAACCAGATTCTGGAGTCGCTGAATCTGCGGCCGCGGTCGCTGGAAATCGTCTCGTGCCCGTCCTGCGGGCGGGCCCAGGTTGACGTCTACACGCTGGCCAACGAGGTGACCGCCGGTCTGGAGGGTCTCGACGTTCCGCTGCGGGTGGCGGTGATGGGATGCGTGGTCAACGGTCCGGGCGAGGCGCGGGAGGCCGACCTCGGTGTCGCCTCCGGCAACGGCAAGGGTCAGATCTTCGTCAAGGGCGAAGTCATCAAGACGGTGCCGGAGGCCAAGATCGTCGAGACGCTCATCGAGGAGGCGTTGAAGATCGCCGAGGGCATGCGTGAGGAGGGCGGCTCGGATGAGTCCGCGACCGGTGCTCCGGTCGTCACCGTAAGCTGATCCAAACTCACGCGCGCAGAAGGAACGCCATGTCGGCACCCGCACTGTCCCGGCCGGTCGACGGCCGGCGGGTCACGGTGGTGCGCGACCGGGCAGCGGTGGGACGGGTGCTCGCCGACGATCCGGTAGCCGGCTGCATGGTGGCCGCGCGGGTGGCCGACCACGGTGTGGATCCGCGCGGAATCGGCGGGGAACTCTGGACGCGCCGTCGCGCCGAGGACTCGCTGTGCTACGCCGGGGCCAATCTCATCCCGCTGCGCGGCACCCGTGCGGATCTGGACGCCTTCGCCGATCAAGCCGCCGCCACACCGCGGCGCTGCTCGTCGGTCGTGGGGAGATCAGATCTGGTGCTGCCGATGTGGGAGCGGCTCAGCATCCACTGGGGTCCGGCCCGCGACGTGCGCGACCGCCAGCCGTTACTCGCACTGGAGTGCCGTCCGCGGTGCGGCGCAGACCCGGGTGTTCGCCGCGTGCGCGCTGATGAACTCGACGCCTATCTGGTGGCCGCGGTGGACATGTTCATCGGTGAGGTGGGTGTGGATCCCCGCGCCGGCGACGGCGGACGCGGCTACCGCCGCCGGGTGGCCGGCCTGATCGCGGCCGGCCGGGCTTACGCCCGGTTCGAGCACGGGCGGGTGGTGTTCAAGGCGGAAGTCGGCGCTCAGTCGCCGGCGGTCGGTCAGATCCAGGGGGTCTGGGTGGCGCCGGAGTGGCGCGGGCGCGGTCTGGGCACGGCGGGCACCGCGGCGGTCGCGGCGGCGATCGTGGCCGGCGGGCGCACGGCGAGTCTGTACGTCAACAGCTACAACACCGTCGCGCGAGCGGCCTACGCGCGCGTCGGCTTCCGCGAGGTCGGCACGTTCGCCACCGTTCTGCTCGACTGAGGCTCTGCTGGACCGGGGGCCGCCCGGTGCGCCTCCGCCGGTTGGGGGTCACAAACCCATAACATCTGCCCCAATGGCAACTTTGGTAACGAGAGTCACAGCGGTCGCGTCAGCGCTGCTGGTCGCGGCGTCGGCGGTGTCGGCCTGCACGCCGCGCCCCGACGGGCCCGCACCGGCCGCCGCGGAGTTCTTCGCCGAACTCGACCGCGGTGACACCGGGGCGGCCGCGGCACTCAGCGATCGTCCGAGTGATGCCCACGCGGCGCTGAACGAGGCATGGACCGGGCTGCAGGCCACCCACCTGAGCGCGGAGATCCTCGGGTCGCGCTACACCGAGGACACCGGCAGCGTGCACTACCGCTTCACCTGGGAACTGCCCAAGAAGCGCACCTGGAGCTATGACGGCGTGCTGAACATGATCCGAGACGAGGGCCGGTGGCTGGTGCGCTGGAGCGCCAGCGCGCTGCATCCCAAACTCGGTGAGCACCAGACGTTCTCCTTGCGCGCGGATCCTCCCCGCCGTGCCACCGTCAACGAGGTCCGCGGTTCTGAGGTACTGGTGCCCGGTTATCTGTACCGCTATCAGCTCGATGCCGCACGGGCGGGCGAGGCCCTGATGTCCTCGGCCCGGGTGGTCGCCGATGCGTTGCGTCAATTCGACACCGCACTCAACCCACAGCAGTTGGCCGAGCAGGCGAGCTCATCGAACGGCCCCCTTGAGCTCATCACGCTGCGGGCCGCCGACCACGACCGCGTCGGCGCCGTGCTTGATGACCTCCCGGGTGTCGTCGTCACCCCGCAGGCCGAAATGATGCCCACCGCAGCGGGATTCGCGCCCGCGGTCATCACCGAGGTCCGCAAAGCCGTTGTCGACCGGCTCGACGGCGAGGCCGGCTGGCGGGTGGTCAGTGTGAACCAGAACGGTGCGGATCTGCAGGTGCTCACCGAGTCTCCACCGACACCGGCTCCGGCGATCACCTTGACCCTCGACCGCGCCGTCCAGGACGCCGCCCAGCACGCCGTCGACGTACAGGGCAGCAAGGCGATGCTGGTGGTGCTGCGGCCGTCGTCCGGCGACATCCTCGCGGTGGCGCAGAACGACGCCGCCGACGCCGACGGCCCCGCTGCGACCACCGGTCTCTACCCGCCGGGGTCGACGTTCAAGATCGTCACCGCGGGCGCTGCGCTGCAGACCAGGATGGCCTCGCCCGACTCGCCGGTGGCCTGTCCGGGCCAGGTCGACATCGGTGACCGGACGATCCCCAACTACAACAAGTTCGATCTCGGCACGGTCCCGCTCGCGCGCGCGTTCGCGAACTCGTGCAACACCACGTTCGCCGAACTCGCCAGCCGGATGCTGCCGCGCACGCTCAACGTCGCGGCATCGGAATTCGGTATCGGCGCCGATTACACGATCGAGGGCCTCACCACGGTGACAGGTTCGGTGCCGCCGACGGTGAACCTCGCTGAGCGCACCGAAGACGGATTCGGCCAGGGCAAGGTCGTCGTCACACCGTTCGGGATGGCCATGGCGGCGGCGACCGTCGCGGCGGGCCGGACCCCGATGCCGCGGCTGATCATGGGCACCCAGACCGCGGCGTCGGGGGAGAACCCGCCACTGGATCCGGTCACCCTGGAGGGCCTTCGCTCGATGATGCGACTGGTGGTGCTCGACGGCACCGCCCGGGAGATCGCCGACTCCGGACCGGTCTACGGCAAGACCGGTGAGGCCGAGTTCCCGGGCGGTTCACACGCCTGGTTCACCGGCTACCGCGGTGATCTCGCGTTCGCCGGCCTGATCGTCGGCGGTGGCAGTTCCACCTATGCGGTGCGGATGGTCAAGCGGATGCTCGGGGAGTTGCCGCCCGATTTCCTGGCTTAGCCCGTTTACCGAGCCCGTTATCGAGCCCCGTTACCGAGCCCGTTACCGAGCCGGTTTGGGCGGGCCTGGGTTGGCTGCACCGGGATTAGCGGGGCCGGGATTAGCCGGGCCGGGACCGGGATTGGCCGGGCCGGCCGCCGGCGGCCGCGGCCCTAGAGCGGTACCGGGACCTGAGCCGGGGGGCGGTGGCGGCTTGGGCCCCGGCGGTGGCGGCGGCGGAGGACCCCCGCTGGGGCCGGTACCGACCTGCGGGGGCGGGGGCGGTGGCGTCCTGTTGAGAGCGGGCGTGTCCGGTGCCGACCCGCCACCGACGGATCCGGCGGATCCGATGGGTCCGGCGGGGGCCTGAATGATCCCGCTCTCCTGACGCGGTGGCGACATCACCGGCGCACCGGCGTCTGTAGACCCCTGCCGCTGGGCGGGACTCGACGGCTCGGCCTGTGGGGGGACGACGGTACCGTCCCGCCCGGCGGGGACATCGGTGACGACACTGCTCGGAGCCGCGGGGGCAGGAGACTTGCCGACATTGGCCGGGGTGATGAAAGGAAGTTTGACGTCGGTGCTGCGGCCCGCAGTCAGCCCGACCCCGAGTGCGAGAACGGTCAGCACCAGCGCGGCGGCGATCTGCAGGTAGGGCCGCGGCCGGGGGCCATCGGGCCGGCTCGATGCCGAGCTGAGAGTCTGCAGGTAGGGGCCGAAACACTCGCGTGCGTAGTCGGCGACCTGCTCCCGGGTGGTCAGCGGCTGGCCGGGTCGGCTCACGACCACCATGGAGTGTGCAAGCCGGACGAACACGTCGGCGAGGGATGCGGCGTCGGGAGTGTCGTGGGCCGAGTCCAGCCGCGTGAGTCGCTCCGCGATCAGCGGCAGGCTGACATCCATGATCGATCCGGACGTGCTCGACAGCACCGGCAGTTGCTCGCCGGAATCGGAGTCCATCTCGCGGATGACGAGCGGATGGTTCCGCAATGTCCACACGATGTCGGTGAAGGCGATCAGCGAGCGCTCGGAGAATGAGCCGCCCCGCCCCCCGGCCTGGTCGAAGGCCTGATCGAGGATCTCGGTGAATTCGCCGACCACGGCCGTCCTGAGCAGGTCACCCTTGCTCGGCCACCGCCGGTAGATGGTCATATGGGACACGCCGGCGTACTTCGCGACGAGTTCCACGGTGGCCCGCTTGACGCCGAAGTCGCGCAGCACCCGGGTCGCGCCGTCGAGGATCTTGGCCCCGGTCGGGTCGAGCTCCTGCGGCGACACGGCACCACCTTCCCGGGCTCGATCAGCAGCCGTGCGACCAGCCTACTACTGATCCACTCGCACTCGATCGACGTCGCCGCGCCGGCCGGCGCGCCGCGATGAGAGCCGATCGAGAACCGCGTAACACTTGACACGCAGGGAAAGCGGTGATGTGATGCTCTCGTTAATTCAATAACACTCGCAGTTCAGAGCCATTTTCCGTGTCGGGTCCCGTGGGGCTCGCCGATCAAGGATGAGGACCGGTGAAACCGATGCCCGCACGTTCAAACCTGGTGAGCCCGATCGGCGTGGGGCGGGTGGGAGCCCTCGCGGTCGCCCTCGGAGTCGGCGGGGTGCTCGCCTCGATCCCCTGGACCGCCTCCGCCGACGATTCGGCCGCAACCACATCGCGCAGCGCGCAGCGGCCCGCGAACGGCGAAGTGCGGACCTCGGCCGCATCCCGGGTTACCGCCGGTGCCGCATCGGCACCCGCGTCGCCGGCTCGGACCGCCCCCCTCAGAGGGGCACACGGAGCGGGTCCGCGTGGCGCGGCGCCGGCGGGACCGCCACCGCAGCCCGTCCGATTCCCTCCGCCTCGACCACTGATCCCTCCCTCGCCGCCGTCACCGCCGCCGTCACCCCCGGCGCCCACGCCGGTACCGCCGACGCCGGCCCGGCCGGAGATCACCTACCGGTCGATCGACGGCAGCGGTAACAACCTGACGAATCCCGGACTGAACGCCGTCGGCGCCGATTTCAGCCGGATCGGCGCGGCCCACTTCAGTGATGGAATCTCGGCCCTGCGCACGGACCTGCCGAACGCGCGCACCGTGAGCAACATCGTCGTCGCCGGCAACGGCGACACCCCGAATGCCGAGGGGCTGTCCGGGATGATGTACGCGTGGGGTCAGTTCATCGACCATGACATCAACCTGACCCTCTCCGACGGCACCACCCACATCGACGTCGCTGTCCCCAGCGGGGATTCGGTCCTGAGCGGATCCATCTCAATGACCCGCGCAGTGATCGACCCCGCCACGGGCGTCTCCGGTAAGCCTGCGTTGACCACCAACAACGTGACGGGGTGGCTGGACGGCTCCATGGTCTACGGGTCGGACGCCACGACCGCGGCCAGTCTGCGCGGGAGCGACGGCCGTCTGCTGACCTCGACCGGTGACAACCTCCCGATCGTCAACGGCGCCTTCGTCGCCGGGGACAGCCGCGTTCAGGAGAACCCCGACCTGACGGCCCTGCAGACGGTGTTCATGCGTGAGCACAACCGCCAGGTCGATCTGCTCAAAGCCGCCCACCCGGACTGGACCGGCGACCAGTTGTACAACCAGGCCCGCGCGATCGTCACCGCGGAGATCGAGCACATCACCTACAGCGAGTTCCTGCCGCATCTGGTCGGCGCCAACGCGATTGCGCCGTACACGGGCTACAAGCCGACCGCCGACGCCCGGCTCACCGAGGAGTTCGCCGGCGCCGCATTCCGATTGGGCCATTCGATCGTTTCGGCCAACCTGCAGAAGACCGATGAGCAGGGCAATCCTGTCGGCCCGGCTGTCACCCTCAAGGACGCCTTCTTCCAGGACACCACGGCCTTCCAGGCCGACGGTGGAGCCGATGGCCTGCTGCGTCATCTGACCAACGATCCGTCCAATGCACTCGACGTTCACATCGTCGACGATCTGCGCAATTTTCTGTTCGGACCGTCGGCGGGACTGGACCTCGCAGCGATCAACCTTCAGCGTGGCCGGGACCTCGGCCTGGGAACGTTGAACGAAACCCGCGCGTCGCTGGGACTGACGCCATACACCAGCTTCTCGCAAATCACCTCCGACCCGACCACGGCAGCGGATCTGCAGTCCGTCTACGGCGACGTCAACAAGGTGGAACTGTGGGTCGGCGGGCTGGCAGAGGACCATCTCAACGGGGCAATGGTCGGACAGACCTTTGACGTGATCATCAGTCAGCAGTTCACCAATCTTCGCGATGGCGACCGCCTCTGGTATCAGAACCAGGGCTTCGACGCTGCCACACTGCGCAGCATCGAATCCACGACGCTGTCTTCGGTGATCCTCAAAAACACCACCATCGCCACTATGCAGGATGACGCTTTCGTGTACTACGAACGCCGCAGCGGCAGCAGTGCGATCGAGGATCCGACGGCACCCCAACTGGTGGTGGGGTCCAACGGCGGCGACACCCTGACCGGCGGCACCAGAGCCGACCTTCTGGTCGCAGGCACCGGTCTTCAGACTCTCACCGGCGCGGCCGGCGCCGATACCTTCATCGTGGGAAGCAGTGGCGTCAACGCCGTCATCACCGATTTCACAGTCGGCCAGGACCGGCTGCGGTTCACCAACCTCGGTCAGCCCGGCAAGACCGGAGTGAAGATCACCACCCAGGCCGGCCATGTCGTCATCACATTCGCCGGGAACACGGTGTCGTTACTCGGGGTGGCGGCCAACAAATTCAAGCTCAGCGATGTGAGTTTCAGCTAGTCGCATCGGCTGTCGCGACGACGATCTGGCCGTCGCGAACCGCCACCGCGCGGGGACGCAGCGCCTGGGTCGCCGGTCCGCGCAGCACCTCGCCGTCGAGGCCGAACGCGCTGCCGTGGCACGGGCACACAGCCTTGCCGTCGGTGACCGTCGACAGCGCACAACCGGCGTGGGTGCACCGGGCGACGAAGCCTTCGAAGACCCCGGCGGTGGGCTGAGTGATCAGCGTCCCGTCCGCCACGACGCCCGACCCCACCGGCACGTCGGCCGCGGTGGCCAGCACCTGTCCGGGAGTGGGCTTGGCGGGCGCCTCGGTCTTGGCGGCCTGCCCGCAGGCAGCCAGGGGGACGGCGGCGGCACCGATCAGGACGGCACGTCTTGGCAGTTCGGGAGTCATCGTCGGTCAGCGTAGTTCAGCCTCGCAGGTAAGTTGAAGGGGCCATGACGCAGTACGAGAGCCCGTCCGCCGGAGTGCCCGCGCTCCGCATCTCCGACGCCGACCGCAGCGGAACGCTGCGCCGGCTGCACAACGCCGTGGCACTGGGACTGATCGACATCATCGAGTTCGAGGAACGCTCCGCCGCGGTGGCGATCGCCCGTCAGCCGTCCGAACTCGACGCGCTCGTCGGGGACCTTCCCGGGCCCGGGGCGATCGCCACCTCGGCGGCCGACCGGCTGGAATTGCGGGGCTGGCTCGGTTCGCTGCGTCGGCACGGGGAATGGACGGTGCCGACGCGGCTGGCGCTGGTGCGACGGGTGGGCTCGGTGCACCTCGACCTCACCAGCGCCCGCTTCGCCGGGCCGGTGGTGGTGCTCGAACTCGACATGATCCGTGGTTCGGTGGACATCCGGTTGCCCGCCGGCGCCAGCGCATCGCTGGACGACGTCGTGGTCTACGGCGGCAGCGCGCGCGATCGCCGCAAGTCGCCCCCCGCCGAGGGCCGGCCACACGTGGTGCTCACCGGCCGCGTCGTCATGGGGTCGGTGACGATTCGCGGCCCCAAGCGGCCACCGCTGAGCCGCGGCCGGTAGGGGACCGCGTCGATGCGCAGTGCTGTGAAGTCGGGTGTCCTCTCACCGACGCGGTCGGTGCCCAACGCCATCCAGCGGCCCGAATACGTGGGCCGCTCCGGCGTTGCCGAGGGCAACGAACCCTGGGTGCAGAGCACCGAGGTCATCGAGAAGATGCGCATCGCCGGTCGCATCGCCGCCCGGGCGCTGGCCGAAGCCGGTAAGGCGGTGGAACCCGGCGTCACCACCGACCAACTGGACCGTATCGCGCATGAGTACATGGTCGATCACGGCGCCTACCCGTCGACGCTGGGATACAAGGGCTACCCCAAGTCCTGCTGCACATCGCTGAACGAGATCATCTGTCACGGCATCCCGGACTCGACGGTCATCGAGGACGGTGACATCGTCAACATCGACGTGACCGCTTACATCCACGGCGTGCACGGTGACACCAACGCCACCTTCCTCGCCGGCGACGTGAGCGAGGAGCACCGTCTGCTCGTCGAACGCACGCACGAGGCCACGATGCGCGCCATCAAGGCGGTGCGATCCGGCCGCGCACTGTCGGCGGTCGGCAGGGTCATCGAGTCCTATGCGAACCGGTTCGGCTACAACGTGGTCCGCGACTTCACCGGGCACGGTATCGGCACCACATTCCACAACGGACTGGTCGTCCTGCACTACGACGAGCCCGAAGTCGAAACCGTCCTCGAACCGGGGATGACCTTCACCATCGAACCGATGATCAACCTCGGTGCGCTGGACTACGAGATCTGGGATGACGGCTGGACGGTGGCCACCCGCGACCACAGGTGGACGGCGCAGTTCGAGCACACGATCGTGGTCACCGAGGACGGCGCCGACATCCTGACTCTGCCGTGATAGGGCAGGCCGTGATAGGGCAGGCCGTGATAGGGCAGGCCGTGATGGGGCAGCCGTGATGGCAGGCGCGCTTCTGATCGCCGGGGCCACCTCGGATGCCGGCAAGTCGGTGGTGGTGGCCGGCCTGTGCCGCGTGCTGCACCGCAGGGGAATCCGGGTGGCGCCGTTCAAGGCGCAGAACATGAGCAACAACTCCTACGTCACCGCCGACGGCGGAGAGATCGGCCGCGCCCAGGCCATGCAGGCCCGTGCCGCCGGGCTGGAGCCGAGCATCCGGTTCAACCCGATCCTGCTCAAACCCGGCAGCGACCGCACCTCTCAACTGATCGTGCGCGGGCGGGTGGCCGGGACGGTCGCTGCCGCTGATTACGTCACCCATCGCGACGGGCTGGCCTCGGTGGTGGCCGAGGACCTTGCGGGATTGCGGGCGGAGTTCGATGCGGTGATCTGCGAGGGCGCAGGCTCACCGGCCGAGATCAACCTGCGGGCAACGGATCTGGCCAATATGGGGCTGGCCCGCGCCGCCGGCATCCCCGTCGTCGTCGTCGGTGACATCGACCGGGGCGGAGTTCTGGCCCATCTGTTCGGCACCGTCGCGGTGCTCGATCCGCTCGATCAGGCGCTGATCGCCGGATTCATCATCAACAAGTTCCGCGGGGATCCGGGACTTCTCGCGCCGGGACTGGACCAACTCTTCGCGCTGACCGGCAGGCCCACCTACGGCGTGCTGCCGTACTGCCATGAGTTGTGGCTCGACGCCGAGGATTCGCTGTCGGTGCTGCCCGGCGGCGTCGGCCGCCCCCAGCCGCCCATCGGAGAGCAGTCGTTGCGGGTGGCCGCCGTGCGACTGCCGCGGATCTCCAACTCGACCGACATCGAAGCGCTGGCCTGTGAGCCCGGTGTGCTGGTGCGTTGGGTCTCCGATGCCGCCGACGTCGCTGACGCCGACGTCGTCGTGATCCCGGGCAGCAAGGCCACCGTCGAGGATCTCCAGTGGCTTCGTCGGCACGGTATCGCCGATGCCATCGTCGCGCATGCCGCAGCGGGCGGTGCGGTACTCGGCATCTGCGGCGGCTTCCAGATGCTCTGCCGCCGTATCGACGACGCGGTGGAAAGCCGGCGCGGGGCGGTGGACGGTCTGGGACTGCTCGACGCCGACATCGAGTTCGCCGCCACCAAGACCCTCACCCGGTGGGAATCGCCGCTGTCGGGGTACGAGATCCGCCACGGTCAGGTGGTGCGCTGCTGCGAGGACGTCTGGTTCGAGTCCGGCGGAGCGGCACAGGGATACCGCCGCGGCCCGGTGTTCGGGACGCACTGGCACGGAGTCCTCGACAACGACGAGTTCCGGCGGACATGGTTGGGGATCGCCGCCAGCGCCGCCGGGCGGACGGGTTTCGAGGTCGCGCGGGATGTCGATGTCGCAGCGCGCCGGGACGCCCAGCTCGATGTGATCGCCGACCTGCTGGAGGCACATCTGGACATCGACGCCGTCCTGGCGTTGCTAGAGGGCCCGCCGCCGGTCTCATCGGTGATCACCACGGCCGTACGCTGACGATCGTGAGGAAAGTGGTGCCCGCAGTGCTGGCGTGCGTTGTGCTCACCGGCTGCGGTGGCACCGTCAGCGGTACCGCGACGTGGCCGGGCACCAGACTCGACGCCGCGCTTCTGACCGAGCCCGATTTCCCCGCGGGTGTGCGCTACGACCGGATCGTCGAGAGGCCCGGCGAACCGGATGGTGCCGGCGGTCCGGGTTCGATGCTGTCGCGCCCACAGGGATGCGCCAACGCCCTCACCGACGTCATCGCGGAGTCTGCGGAGCGCGGTCCGGGCAGCGCTGCGAAGTACGCGGCGTCCTACGACGGGGCCCGCATCGTCATGACGCTGCTGTCGTCGAACCTGGATCTGGCGAAGCTGCGCGCGGAGGCGACGCGGTGCGCGGCATTCGAGGCGTTCTTCGACCCCGACTCCGAGGGGATCCCGATCACCACCACGCCCCTGCCCGGCGTCGACGGCGACGGGATCGCCTATCAGCAGACGATGACACTGCGGGACGCGGCGAGCAGTGTCTACATGGCGTTTGCGAACGTCGGGGACTCCGCGGTGTTCGGTGTCGCGTTCGGCACGCCCGATCGCTCGATCGGGGCCAAGGCGATCATGCCGAGGACCTTCCTGGACGTGTTCTCCCAGCAGGTCAGGAAGCTTCGGGCTTCCTGAAGAGTGCCTGAGAGGGGGCTCGATCAAGGCGCGTCAGGATCGCGCGCCGCAGTAGCGTGTGTGAATGGCCGCGACGATGATGACCGTCGACGGCTTCCCGGTGCCGGTCGTCGTCTGCGGCCCGGACTCCGGTCCCGACAACGGCCCCTACGTTGTGATCCTCGGCGCCGCCGCACATGCCCCGGCCGCCTACGACAGCCTGTGTCAGCGTCTGCACACCGCGTCGGTCCGCACCGTGGTGATCGGGGCAGACCCCCGCCTGCACCCCAAAGCCGTCGTCGCGATCCTGGACAACCTCGAGGTGCCCTGGGCGGTGCTCGTCGGCGATCGTTTCGGCGCCGAGTTGGCCTGGGAGGTCGCCGCCGCGCGGCCGGATCGCTTCGTCGGCCTCGTGGTCGTCGACCGGGGTCACCCGCGGGTGCCCGATCCGCACGGTGTGATCCGCGATCCGGAGTGCCGGCCGGTGGAGGTCAACACCACCGCCTTGGTGACCACACCCGCGTCGCGGGCCGTGGCCAAAGCCAGTCAGCGCTACGTGCACAGCGATTTCCGGCTGGCCGAGTTCGCCGGACGGCGCAACGCAGCCGAGTCGACCGCTCAACTCGCGGCCGAGATCGTCCTGCGCACCAGCACCTGGTGAATCAGGCCAACTGATCGGAGGGCAGTTCGACCTGGCGGACCGGACCGGTGAACCACTTCTTCACCGAGAGATGCCAGTACAGCCACAGCAGGAACAGCACCCCGAACACCACGATCGGGGTGTAGTTGACGAACTTCCATTCAAAGCTCGCATCCCAGGGCACGCCCCCGAGTGAGGTCGGGAACATCGCCACGATCGAGGTGAGGATGATCTCGGCGAGCGCCAGCGGAGCCATCCAGCGGTGGTGCCCGCGTAGATTCCAGCTGCCGACCCGGAAGGACTCGCCGGCCTTCCAGCGGTAGAAGATCGGCACCGCGAAGCACAGGTACAGGCCGACGACGCCGATGGACACCACCGCGAAGAACGCGATCGGAACCGGTGCGCCGTTGACGTCCACCTCTACCAGCGCCGGCAACGTGAGTAGTGCCGCCAGCGCCGCGGTCACCATCACGGCATTGGCCGGCACCTTATTGGCGTTCACCGCCGACCAGAGCCGGTGGCCGGGAACCGCACGGTCACGGCTGAAGGCGAACAGCATCCGCGAGGCGCTGGTCTGGCATGCGGTGGTGCAGAACAGCTGTCCCGCCGTGGAGATGAACAGCACCAGTGCGGCGAGTTTGGCGGGAAGCGCCTGGGCGAAGATGGTCGCCACCGCACCGCCGGCCGCCGACACCGCATCGGAGTCCTGCACCGCGAACAGGAACGCCAGCAGCAGGATCCAGCCGCCGATGGCGGAGTAGAAGATCGACCGCCAGATCCCTTTGGCGGCGGCATTCGCCGCGCTCTTGGTCTCCTCCGAAAGGTGCGCGGAGGCGTCGTATCCGGTGATCGTGTACTGCGTCAGGATCGCCGAGATGGGCAGCACCAGCAACAGCCAGCCCCATCCCGATGTCGCCCCGCCGAACATCCCGCTGTTGTTGATCGTCTTTGCGAACACCTCGGAAAAGCTCGCGTGTTGTTTGGGCACCAGGAGCAGAATCGCGATGACGGCGGTGGCGCCGGCCACATGCCACCACACCGAAATGTTGTTGATCACCGCGAGCAGATGGCTGGAGAAGATGTTGATGGTCGCCACCGCCACCAGGATGATCAGGAACATCACGAAGACCCGCTGGAGGCTGTAGCCGGCGAGCCAGCCTTCACTCAGCGTGCCGAGGGTGAGGTCGAGGAACGTGGCGCTGCCATAGGCCACCGAGGCCAGGATGGCGATCAACCCGATCAGGTTGAGCCAGCCGGTGTAGTAACCGGCTTTCGGGCCACCGAGTTTGGCTGCCCACCAATAGATTCCGCCCGACGTGGGAAATGCGGAGACGAGTTCGGACATGCAGAGCCCGATGAGCAGGATGAAGGCCGACAGGATGGGCCAGCCCCAGGCGATCGCCGCCGGGCCGCCGTTGTTCCAGCCAAGTCCGAACGAGGTGAAGCAGCCCGCCAGGATTGAGATGATCGAGAACGAGATCGCAAAGTTGTTGAATCCCGACCACGACCGCTGGAGCTCCTGGGAATAACCGAGTCGCGCCAGATGCAGTTCGTCCTCGTCGAGCAGTTCATGGCCCTCTGGCACGGCGGTCTCCTTCACCGGTAGAGCCCCGCTGTTGATGTCACGGCCGGGCATCCTGTGCTGGCACACTAAGGGTTTATTGGTTTGTTGTCCTACCTTTGGCGTGTCAATCGTGTAAACCGTGCCTATGACATCTGACGGGACCATCGGACGCCGGCGCGGGCTGCTGACGCCCGGTGAACTGGACCGGCTGATGGCCGCCGGCGAGATCGACACGGTCATCGTCGCCTTCGCCGACATGCAGGGCAGGTTGACCGGTAAGCGGGTGTCGGCCCGGCTGTTCGCCGAGGAGGTCGCCACGCACGGCGCCGAGTGCTGCAACTACCTGCTCGCCGTCGACGTCGACATGAACACCGTCAACGGGTACGCGATGTCGAGCTGGGACTCCGGCTACGGCGATATGGTCATGCGTCCGGATCTGAGCACGCTGCGGCTGTTGCCGTGGCTGCCCGGCACCGCCCTGGTGATGGCGGACCTGCTCTGGCACAACGGTGATCCGGTCGTCGCGGCGCCGAGGGCGATCCTGCGCAAGCAACTCGACCGGCTTGCCCAGCGCGGACTCGGGGCCTTCGTGGGCACCGAACTGGAATTCATCGTCTTCGATGACAGTTACCGCGACGCGTGGGCGGCGGACTACCGCGGTCTGCGCAAGGCCAGTGATTACAACATCGACTATGCGATCCACGCCTCGACCCGGCTCGAGCCGTTGCTTCGCGACATCCGCCTCGGCATGGACGGCGCGGGAATGTACTGCGAGGGAGTCAAGGGCGAGTGCAACCTCGGCCAGCAGGAGATCGCCTTCCGCTACGACGACGCGCTGGTCTCCTGTGACAACCATGCCATCTACAAGAACGGCGCCAAGGAGATCGCCGATCAGCACGGCAAGAGCCTGACGTTCATGGCCAAGTACGACGAGCGTGAAGGAAACAGCTGCCACATCCACATCTCCCTGCGCGCCAGCGACGGCAGTGCGGTGTTCTCCGACGAGGACGATCCGCGCGGGATGTCGCCGATGTTCTCCCACTTCATCGCCGGCCAGATCGCCACCCTGCGCGAGCTGACGCTGTTCAGTGCCCCCAACATCAACTCCTACAAACGATTCGTGGAGGGCAGTTTCGCGCCCACCGCGGTGGCCTGGGGAATGGACAACCGCACCTGCGCACTGCGGGTGGTCGGGCACGGCCACTCGATGCGCGTGGAGTGCCGAACGCCGGGCGGTGACGTCAATCAGTACCTATCGGTGGCCGCGCTGATCGCCGGCGGCCTGTACGGCATCGACAACGCCCTGCCGCTACCCGAGCCGCTGCCGGGCAACGCCTACGTCAGTGACGCGCAACGGCTGCCCGGCACGCTGGCCGAAGCCGCTGATCTGTTCGCCGGGTCGGCGATGGCGCGGGAAGCGTTCGGCGACGATGTGGTCGAGCACTACCTGAACAACGCCGCGGTGGAACTCGCCGCGTTCAACTCGGCTGTCACCGACTGGGAGAGGGTGCGCGGATTTGAGCGCTTCTGACGATCTTCCCAGGTCGCTGCCCTTCATCGGACTGACGACCTACCGGCAGCGGGCGCAGTCGGGCGTGTGGGATGTCGACGCCGTCTTTCTGCCCGGTGTCTACGTCGACGGCGTGAGCGCCTGCGGAGGCGTCGCCACACTGCTGCCGCCGCAGGCCGCCGGCGCCGCAACCGCCGAGCGGGTCCTCGACGGGCTGGACGGGCTGATCATCACCGGCGGCCGCGACATCGAACCGGCCGCCTACGGCCACGAGCCGCACCCGGCGACCGACGAACCGGCCCGCGACCGCGACGCCTGGGAGTTCGCGTTGCTCGCCGCGGCGTTGCGCCGGCACACACCGGTCCTCGGCATCTGCCGCGGCGCACAGATTCTCAACGTCGCACTCGGCGGAACGTTGCACCAGCACCTTCCCGACGTGATTGGACACAACCACAAGAAGGGCGATGCCGTCTTCGCCACATCCGCGGTGCGCACCGCTGCGGGCACCCGGCTCGCGGCGATGGTCGGAGAGTCTGTGGCGGCGCAGTGTTATCACCATCAGGCCATCGACCGTCTGGGAGAGGGTCTCGTGGTCAGCGCCACCGACGACGACGGCGTGATCGAGGCGGTGGAGATACCCGGCCGCGACTTCGTCGTTGCGGTGCAGTGGCACCCCGAGGAGAACCTCGAGGATGTGCGGATCCTTCAGGGGCTGGTGGACGCGGCCCGCGCCGTCGCCGACGAGAGAGTGAGCCAGTGACGAGCACCGATGTGATCAATCCGGCGACCGAACAGGTACTGCGCACCGTGGACCTCGCCGACGTCGCCGCCGTCGACGATGCCGTGGCGCGCGCCAAGGCGGCCCAGAAGCTGTGGGCGGCCGGACCGCCGGCCGAGCGGGCTTCGGCGCTGCGCGCATTCGCCGCAGTGGTCGACGCTCACATCGACGAACTGGCCGCACTGGAGGTGGCCAACGCCGGTCACCCGGTGTCGGCCGCCGAGTGGGAGGCCGGAAACGTCCGCGACGTCCTGCAGTACTACTCGGCGGCTCCGGAGCGGCTGTCCGGACAACAGATCCCGGTGGCCGGGGGCCTCGACGTCACCTTCAACGAGCCGATCGGCGTCATCGGGTTGATCACCCCGTGGAACTTCCCCATGCCGATCGCCTCGTGGGGATTCGCCCCGGCTCTGGCGGCCGGTAACGCCGTGCTGCTCAAGCCCGCCGAGTGGACGCCGTTGACCAGCATCCGGCTCGGGGAACTGGCGTGCGAGGCCGGACTGCCGCCGGATCTGTTCCAGGTGATCCCCGGCCGGGGCAGCGTCGTGGGGGAGCGGTTCGTCAGCCACCCCGACGTCGGCAAGATCGTGTTCACCGGTTCCACCGAGGTCGGCGTGCGGGTGATGGCCGGCGCCGCGCAGCGGGTCAAACGCGTCACCCTCGAGCTCGGTGGCAAGAGCGCCAACATCGTCTTCGCCGATTGCGATCTGCCCCGCGCCGCCGCGACAGCGCCCTACGGCGTCTTCGACAACGCCGGCCAGGACTGCTGTGCCCGCAGCCGGATCCTGGTGCAGCGCAGCGTGTACGACCGCTTCATGGAACTGCTCGAACCTGCCGTCACCGGTGTCGTCGTCGGCGATCCCGCCGCGCGCGACACCGAGATGGGTCCGCTGGTCTCCCGCAAGCACCTCGAATCGGTCGCGTCCTACGTTCCCGATGGCGCCCCGGTGGCGTTCCGCGGTTCGGCGCCGTCGGGCCCCGGTTACTGGTTCCCGCCCACCGTCCTCACCCCTGAGCGCGGTGATCGCACCGTCACCGAGGAGATCTTCGGGCCGGTGGTGTCGGTGCTGCCGTTCGAGGACGAGGCCGATGCGATCGCGTTGGCCAACGACACCGACTACGGCCTGTCCGGTTCCATCTGGACCGACGACCTGTCGCGGGCGTTGCGGGTCTCCCGCGCCGTGGAGGCCGGCAACCTCAGCGTCAACTCACACTCCTCGGTCCGCCACAACACGCCGTTCGGCGGATTCAAACAGTCCGGCCTGGGCCGCGAACTCGGCCCGGACGCGCCCCTGCACTTCACCGAAACCAAGAACGTCTTCTACTCGATCGGAGAAAGCACGTGAGCGCCCCGAATGTCGACCTCACCCAGCGCCTGGCCGGAAAGGTGGCGGTGATCACCGGCGCGGCCAGTGGGATCGGTCTCGCCTCCGCACGGCGGATGCGCGCGGAGGGCGCGACCATCGTCGTCGGCGACATCGATCCCGCCACCGGCCAACCGGTGGCCGAGGAACTCGGCGGGACCTTCGTCGCCGTCGACGTGGCCGATGAGGAGGCGGTCAACAACCTCTTCGACACCGCTGTCGCCACGTACGGATCGGTCGACATCGCGTTCAACAACGCCGGTATCTCGCCGCCCGATGACGACCTCATCGAGAGCACCGAACTGCCGGCCTGGCAGCGGGTTCAGGACGTGAATCTCACGAGCGTCTACCTGTGCTGCAGGGCGGCACTGCGGCATATGGTGCCCGCGAGGAGGGGGTCGATCATCAACACCGCGTCCTTCGTCGCCGTGATGGGATCGGCGACGTCGCAGATCTCCTACACCGCCTCCAAGGGCGGGGTGCTGGCGATGAGCCGCGAACTCGGCGTCCAGTTCGCCCGGCAGGGTATCCGGGTCAACGCCCTGTGCCCCGGACCGGTGAACACCCCGCTGCTGCAGGAACTCTTCGCCAAGGATCCCGAACGTGCGGCACGCCGGCTGGTGCACATCCCGCTGGGCCGATTCGCCGAGGCCGACGAACTCGCCGCCGCGGTCGCGTTCCTCGCGAGCGACGATGCCTCGTTCATCACCGCCTCGACCTTCCTCGTCGACGGCGGGATCAGCTCCGCCTACGTGACGCCGCTGTAGGAACAGCCGTGGCGCACCCCCAACCGCTCGGAGCCGGCGAGGCACTGCTGGGCCGGTTGACGAACCCGTTCGAGGACACCGTCGGCCGGCTGCTGGCGACCATCCGGCTCGGGGTGCTGGCGCCGGGGGACTGTCTGCCGCCGGAGCGCGAGATCGCCGCGAGGCTCGGCGTGAGCCGCGACACCGTCCGCGAGGCCATCAAGTCGCTCTCCGACGCCGGCTATCTCGTCTCGCGGCGTGGGCGCTACGGCGGAACCTTTCTCGCCGACGAACTGCCCGAACCCAGCGGTGCGGAATTCGGCGTCAGCCGCCGTGAGATCGACGACGCACTGCGGATGCGGGAGATCCTCGAAGTGGGCGCCGCCCGGATGGCCGCCGCCCGGTTGCTCGGCGCCACCGAACGCGACGGGCTGCGTGCGCGGCTCGCGGAGGTGTGCCGCGCCAGCGCGCAGGATTACCGCCGGCTGGACTCGAGGTTGCATCTGGCGATCGCCGAAGCCGCCGGAGTGCCTTCGCTGGTGCCGATGGTGGCGCAGAACCGGATGCGGATCAATGCGCTACTCGACCGGATCCCGTTGCTGCAGCGCAACATCGGACACTCCGATGATCAGCATCGGGCAATCGTGGCTGCGATCCTGGCCGGTGATCCGCAGGCCGCCGCGGCGGAGATGGCGACCCACGTGGGCGGCTCGGCCGCACTGCTGCACGGATTTCTGGACTAGACCTGCGGTCCGGGCTCAAAGAAATGGTGCGCGATGCTAGCGTCGGCGCCGTGAGGGAACGACTCCGGCGCATGTTGACGCCCCGGGAGTGGGCCGAGATGGCCGGGATGGTCGCCGTCATCACCGCCCTGCACGTGGTGGGATGGGGAACATTGTTCTTCATCGTCGCCCCACAGCATTTCGACGTCGGCGACAAGGTGCTCGGCATGGGCCTCGGGCTCACGGCGTATGCACTGGGCCTGCGCCATGCCTTCGACGCCGACCACATCGCAGCGATCGACAACACCACCCGCAAACTCATGGAGGAAGGCCGCCGGCCGCTGAGCGTCGGGTTCTTCTTCTCCCTCGGACATTCCAGCGTCGTGTTCGGCCTGGCATTGCTCGTCGCACTGGGCGTCAAGACCATCATCGGGCCGGAGCGCGAACCGGAATCCGCACTGCACCATTACACCGCCCTGATCGGGACCGGAGTCTCAGGCCTTTTCCTCTATCTCATCGCGGCCATCAACATCGCCATCCTGGCCGGGATTCTCAAGGTGTTCGCCGCGATGCGTCGCGGCGTCTTCGATGCGGCCCAACTGGAGGACCACCTCAACAACCGCGGCCTGTTCAACCGTCTGTTCAAGCGGTTCACCGGATCGATCGCCAAGCCGTGGCAGATGTACCCCCTGGGCATGCTCTTCGGCATCGGCTTCGACACCGCCACCGAAGTCGCACTGCTCGTGCTGGCCGGCACCAGTGCGGCGGTCGGACTGCCCTGGTACGCGATCCTGTGCCTGCCGGTGATCTTCGCCGCGGGAATGACACTGCTGGACACCGTCGACGGCTCGTTCATGAACTTCGCCTACGGTTGGGCCTTCTCCAACCCGGTGCGCAAGGTCTACTACAACATCACCATCACCGGACTGTCCATCGCCGTCGCGCTGGTCATCGGCACCGTCCAACTCCTCGGCCTGCTGGCCGATCAGTTGGGCCTCAGCGGTGCGTTCTGGGACTGGATCGCGGGCCTAGACCTCAATGTCGTGGGCTTCGCCATCGTCGGCCTGTTCGCATTGACCTGGATCGCGGCTCTAGTGATCTGGCGTGTCGGACGCATCGAAGAGAAATGGGCGATCCGCTAGACCCAGTCCCGCCAGCCACCGGTCGAGTTCCGCGTAGGCGGCCGCCCGCGGCCCCGGCAGTGACAGGAAGACGTCATGTTTGGCGTCGGTCACCGGGACGACAGTCTGCCGGTTGCCGATGCAGCCGGCCCACCGGGCGATGTGCGTCACGTCAAGGACCGCATCGCCGCGTTGGATGACGTCGGTGCCGGCGTCCTCGGCGACGCTGTGGTCCGAACGCAGAATCAGGTTCGGCACACCGACGTCGAGTCCCAGGTGCAGGTGCGCCTGGCCGCGCCGGATCGCGTTGATCCAGCCGACGGTGATCGGGAAGCCTCCGATCGGCTTCCAGCGCAGGTTGTAGTCGAACTCGCCGTGGTAGTCGCGATGCAATGTCAGGCCGTAGCCGCCGTTGCCGGGCTTGCGAAGGATCCGGGTCTTGGCGACTCTGGAGGCCGCGCCCACCGCCGCCGAGGTCATCCGGGTGCGCAGGATCGGCGGGCCGTTGAGGTCGAGGAAGGGACTATTGAGGATCAGGCCGGCCACGCCCAGCGTCGCGGTGTCGCCGCGGCGGCGCGCCCGGTCCAGCCACAGCGCCACCACAAGTCCACCGGTCGAGTGGCCGTAGAGCAGCACCGGTGCGCCCGGGTTCTCCTCAGCGATGATCTGCAGGGCCAGCTCCAGTTCGCGGTCGTAGCGCGACAGGTCGGTGGTGAAGTGCGGGGTCTGTCCCTCGCGCCAGGACCGGCCGCACTTGTGCAGGTCTATTCCGTAGAACCGGCACCCGTGCGCGGCGAAATGCCCGGCGAGGTCGGTGTTGAAGAAATAGTCGGTGTAGCCGTGCACGGCGAGCACCGCCGCGGCCGCTGATCCCCGATCGCCGTGCCGCACCACGGTGGCGAACACCTCGCCCTCGCCATCGGGATCCGCACCCAGCGGCACCGTGGTCTGCTGGTATCCCGGCAGGACGTCAGAGGACCAGGATCCCGCCGTCGCCACGAGCCCAACCCTAGGGCGGGATAACCTTGCGGCATGTCTGAACACGCCAAGTGGGACCGCGGCACGAAGGTGCTCGGGCTGGACACCGGCGTCCATGCGGCCCCGTGAGTGCGGCGCTGCAGCGTTGCCGCGGCTCCGAACTGAGCGCCGCGACGCTCTATGAGTTGCTGAAGCTGCGGGTCGAGGTGTTCGTGGTCGAACAGAACTGCCCGTACCCCGAACTCGACGGCCGCGATCTGCTCGGCGAGACGCGGCACTTCTGGCTCGCCGGCGCGGGGGGCGAGGCGATCTCCACCGTTCGCCTGCTGGAGGAGCACCACGACGGTGAGAAGGCGTTCCGCATCGGCCGCGTCTGCACCGCGCTGTCACATCGCGGCCGGGGGCACAGCAATCGGCTGATGGCGGCCGCACTCGCCGAGGTGGGTCAGCACGCCTGTCACATCAACGCGCAGACCTACCTGACCCGGATGTACCGCACCCACGGTTTCACGGTGTCGGGGCCGGAGTTCCTCGAGGACGGGATCGCCCACGTCCCGATGCTGCGGGCGGCGCGGCCGTGAGCGCGCCGGTCTATCCCCTCAGTGCCATCGTCGGTCACGACCGGCTGCGACTGGCCCTGCTGCTGTGCGCGGTGCGCCCCGAGATCGGCGGAGTGCTGATTCGCGGCGAGAAGGGCACCGCGAAGTCGACGGCCGTGCGCGGACTGGCCGCGGTGCTGCGGAAGGCCGACGCGGCCGCGCAACTGGTGGAGCTGCCGATCGGCGCCACCGAGGATCGCGTCATCGGATCGCTGGACCTGCAGAAGGTCCTGCGCGACGGCGAGCACGCATTCTCACCCGGACTGCTGTCCCGGGCCGACGGCGGCGTGCTCTACGTCGACGAGGTCAACCTGCTGCCCGATCACCTGGTCGACATCCTGCTCGACGCCGCGGCGATGGGGCGCGTGCACATCGAACGTGACGGTGTCTCGCACTCCTACGAGTCGCGCTTCGTGCTGATCGGTACGATGAACCCCGAAGAGGGCGAACTGCGTCCGCAACTGCTCGACCGGTTCGGTCTGACCGTCGACGTGCGGGCCTCCCGCGACGTGGCGGTGCGCAGTTCGGTGATCCGCTCCCGGCTTGCCTACGAGGCGGACCCGGTGGGATTCGCCGCCGCGCACACCGACGCGGACGACGAGTTGGCGGCCCGGATCGCCGAGGCGCGGCGGCTGGTGGGCCACGTCGTGCTCGGCGACGCCGAACTGATGCGCATCGCTGCGGTGTGCGCGTCGTTCGACGTCGACGGGATGCGCGCCGATCTGGTCCTCGCGCGCACCGCGGTGGCGCACGCCGCCTGGCGCGGCGCCGCAGCCGTCGGGGAGGACGACATCCGGGTCGCGGCCGAACTGGCGTTGCCGCATCGCCGCCGCCGCGACCCGTTCGACGAACCGGGCATCGATTCCGACCAGCTCGAGGAAGCGCTGCGGAATTCGGGCGCACCCGCCGACTCCGGTCCGACAGCTGACTCCGGTCCGACAGACGGGGATGATCCGGGGCCCGACGGCGGCGGCGGCGCGATTCCCGACGGGGACGCCGCGGTGACACAACGCAAGTCGCCGCCGGTGTCGCGGCCCTCGGCGGCTCCCGGCGAGAGTTTCCGCACCAGGGCGCTGCGGGTGCCCGGGGTCGGTGAGGGCTCCTCGGGGCGGCGATCGCCGGCCCGGAACTCCTCGGGCGCGGCGGTCCGGCCCAGCCGCGAGGACGAACCGGGACACGGTGTGCATCTGTTCGGAACCGTCCTGGCCGCCGCCGCCCGCAGTGCCGGCCCCGGACCGGTGCGACCGGACGGCGCCGACGTCCGCCGCGCTCTGCGGGTCGGACGGGAGGGCAACCTCGTGGTGTTCGTCGTCGACGCCTCCGGGTCGATGGCGGCCCGCGACCGGATGGCCGCAGTCGCCGGCGCGACGCTCTCGCTGCTGCGGGACGCCTATCAGCGGCGGGACACGGTGGCGGTGATCACCTTCCGCGGTGCGGGCGCCGACGTGGTGCTGGCACCCACCGGGTCGGCCTACATCGCCTCGCGGCGGCTGTCGCGTTTCGACACCGGCGGCACCACCCCGCTGGCCGAGGGTCTGCTGGCCGCCCGCGATCTGGTGGTGCGCGAGCGGGCCAAGGATCCGTCACGGCGGCCGCTGGTGGTGGTGCTCACCGACGGCAGGGCCACCGCCGGGGCGGACCCGCTGGCGCGCAGCGCGATTGCGGCGCGGCGGCTGGCGGCCGAAGGGGTCGCCGCGGTGGTGGTGGACTGCGAGACGTCCTATCTCCGCCTGGGCCTGGCCGGCGAATTGGCCTCGCAGCTGTCCGCGCCGTGTCTTCGCCTCGAGCAGGTGCGCGCCGACCATCTCGCCAACGCCGTGCGCCGGGTGGCCTGATGCCACGGAGCCGTTGATGCCACGGGGCCGGCCGGGCAGCGTGCCCTCCGACGGTTTGACCACACGGCAGCGCCGCAGCCTGCCGGTGCTGGCGGTGCACACCGGCGATGGCAAGGGCAAGTCCACCGCCGCGTTCGGAATGGCGCTGCGGGCATGGAACGCCGGAATGAACGTCGCGGTCTTCCAGTTCGTCAAGAGCGCGAAGTGGAAGGTGGGCGAAGAGACCGCGTTCACCGAACTGGGCCGGCTGCACGAGGACTCCGCCACCGGCGGTGCGGTGGAGTGGCACAAGATGGGACAGGGGTGGTCCTGGATCAAGAAGGCCTGCTCGGATCAGGACCACGCCGCCGCGGCCGCGCAGGGATGGGCGGAGATCGCCCGCAGACTGGCCGCGCAGCAACACGACTTCTACGTCCTCGACGAGTTCACCTACCCGCTGCGCTGGGGATGGATCGACATCGGTGAGGTCATCGAGACGCTGGCGAACCGGCCCGGCCGTCAGCACGTGGTGATCACCGGTCGCGGGGCGCCCGCCGCCCTGATCGACGCGGCTGATCTGGTCACCGAGATGACCGGCGTCAAGCACCCGATGGATTCCGGTCGCAAGGGTCAACCCGGGATCGAATGGTGAGAACCGGATCGTGAGCGCAGTCCCCGCCGTCGTCGTCGCAGCACCGTCATCCGGGAGCGGAAAGACCACCATCGCAACCGGTTTGATGGCCGCACTGCGCCAGGCCGGACACCGGGTGGCGCCGTTCAAGGTGGGACCGGACTTCATCGATCCGGGTTATCACGCGCTGGCCAGCGCGGCGCCCGGTCGCAATCTCGACCCGGTGCTGGTGGGCGAGGATCTGATCGCTCCCCTCTACCGGCACGGCAGCGACGGCGCGGACATCGCCGTGATCGAAGGAGTGATGGGCCTCTTCGACGGCCGCATCGACGACTGGTTCCGGTTGCCGGCCCGCGGATCCACCGGTGAGGTCGCCGGACTGCTGGGCGCGCCGGTGGTGCTCGTCGTCGACGCCCGAGGCCAGAGTCACAGCATCGCTGCTGTGCTGCAGGGCTTTTCGACTGTGTCGCCCGCTGTCCGAATCGGCGGGGTGATCCTCAACCGCGTCGGATCCGCCCGCCACGAACAGGTGCTGCGGCAGGCCTGCGAGTCGGTGGGCGTGCCGGTGCTCGGTGCGGTTCCACGCAACGAGGCGCTGTCGGTGCCGTCGAGGCACCTCGGTCTGGTGACGGCCGTCGAGCACGGCGCCCGGGCGCGTTCCGCGGTCGCGGCGATGGCGGCCCTGGTGGCACGCCACGTGGACCTCGCCGCGGTGATTCGGATGGCCCGCTCGTCGGTGACCGCTGCACCGTGGTCACCGGGTGAGGCGGTGGGCGCCGAACCGTCCGCGGTGCGACCGGTGGTGGCGGTGGCGGCCGGGCCGGCGTTCAGCTTCGGTTACGCCGAACGTGACGAATTGCTGCGTGCCGCCGGAGCGGAACTGGTGGCGTTCGATCCGCTGGACGACGCGCTGCCCGAGGCGACCCGCGCACTGGTGCTGCCGGGCGGATTTCCCGAGCAGTACGCCGCTGAACTCTCGGCCAACTCGGCACTGCGCGAGCAGATCGGCACGCTCGCCAGGACCGCTCCGGTGCACGCCGAATGCGGCGGACTCACCTATCTCATGGACGACCTCGACGGCACGCCGATGTGCGGGGTGCTCGCGGGCAGCGCCCGCTTCACCGAGCGCCTCACCATCGGGTATCGCGACGCCGTCGCCGCGACCGACTCACCGCTGTTCACCACCGGTCAGCGGGTCATCGGCCACGAGTTCCACCGAACCACGGTGGATTTCGCCGACCCGGTTCGGCCGGCCTGGCTGTTGGCCGATCGCGCAGGCGAACACGTCAATGACGGCGCCGTGCGGGAGGGTCTGCACGCGGGATACCTGCACACCCACCCTGCCGCCCACCCGCACGCGGTCCGCAGATTCGTCGAGCGGGCCACGCTTTAGGCTCGGTCGGTGACACCGAATGGCTACCTCGTCGGCCTGCGCCTTGCCGGTAAGAAGGTCGTCGTCATCGGTGGCGGCACCGTCGCACAGCGCCGGGTGCCGGTGCTCATCGCCAACGGCGCGGTGGTTCATGTGGTGGCGCGGGCCGCCACCCCGGCCGTCGAGGCGCTCGCGCACCAGGAACCGGGCATCACACTGGAGTTGCGCGACTACCGCGACGGTGACCTCGAGGGCGCCTGGTACGCGATCGCCGCCACCGACGATCCGGAGGTCAACGCCACTGTCGTGGCCGAGGCGGAAAGCCGCCACATCTTCTGCGTGCGTGCCGACGCCGGCCGCGAGGGCACCGCGGTGACACCGGCCTCCTTCGACTACGAGGGGCTGTTGGTCGGGGTGCTCGCCAGCGGGGAGCATCGGCGCTCGGCGGCAGTGCGCTCGGCCATCCGCGACGCTTTCGCGCAGGGCCGGATCGCGCCGGACATCGTCGCCAGTTCCTCCTCCGATGTGATACCCGGGGGGGTGGCGCTGGTCGGCGGCGGTCCGGGCGATCCGGAACTGATCACCGTGCGCGGACGCCGGCTCCTGTCGTACGCCGACGTCGTCGTCGCCGACCGGCTCGCCCCGCCGGAACTGCTGGCCGAACTGGCGCCCCACGTCGAGGTGATCGACGCGTCGAAGATTCCCTACGGCCGTGCGATGGCCCAGGAGGCGATCAACGAGGTCCTCATCGACCGCGCCCGCGCCGGTCGGTTCGTGGTCCGGCTCAAGGGCGGCGACCCGTTCGTGTTCGCCCGCGGCTACGAGGAGGTGATCGCCTGCGCGGAGGCCGGGATCCCCGTCACCGTGGTGCCCGGTGTGAGCAGCGCCATAGCTGTTCCCGCCCTGGCGGGCGTCCCGGTCACCCATCGTGCGGTCAACCACGAATTCGTCGTGGTCAGCGGACACCTGTCACCGCAGGACCCGGAATCGCTGGTGAATTGGGACGCGTTGTCGAAAATGTCCGGGACGATCGTCCTGCTGATGGCCGTCGAGCGCATCGAACTCTTTGCTGAGGTCCTGATGGCCGGGGGCAGGTCCGCCGAAACCCCTGTTCTGGTGGTGCAGCACGGCAGCACCGCGGCCGAGCGGGTATTGCGGGCGCGGCTGTCTGACGTCGCGCAACGGATCCGCGACGACGCCATCCGGCCGCCGGCGATCATCGTGATCGGCCCGGTCGCGGCATTCGAGACGTTATCGAGACTTTAAAGTTCTCTTAATATTCAGGTAGGGTTAGCCGCTATGACGGCGCCAATGCGTTCACGCTCGGGCGACGCCGGGGCCGCCGTTGCGCTCCCGGCGCGGCGGACGCCCGACTGGATGCCCTCGACCCGGTTCCTGGCCGCGGTGGTCGCCATCGGCGGGATGCAGCTGCTGGCCACCATGGACAGCACGGTCGCCATCGTGGCGCTGCCGAAGATCCAGGACGACCTCAGCCTCTCCGACGCCGGGCGCAGTTGGGTGATCACCGCCTATGTGCTGACCTTCGGCGGACTGATGCTGCTCGGCGGCCGGCTCGGCGACTCCATCGGGCGCAAGCGGGCCTTCATCTCCGGCGTCGCACTGTTCACCATCGCCTCGGTGCTGTGCGGCGTGGCCTGGGACGAACCGACCCTGGTGATCGCCCGGCTGCTGCAGGGCGTCGGTGCGGCGATCGCCTCGCCCACCGGACTGGCGCTCGTCGCGACGACGTTCCCCAAGGGGCCCGCCCGAAACGCGGCCACCGCCGTGTTCGCCGCCATGACCGGCGTCGGCTCGGTGATGGGCCTGGTGGTCGGCGGCGCACTGGTGGAGGTGTCCTGGCGGTTGGCGTTCCTGGTGAACATCCCGATCGGCCTGCTGGTGATCCATCTCGCGCGCACCACGCTCACCGAGACGCACCGCGAACGCAAGAAACTCGACGCCGCCGGCGCTCTGCTAGCCACAGTCGGCTGCACTGCAGCGGTGTTCGGCTTCGCCCAGGGCCCGGAGAACGGGTGGCTGCGGCCGATGACGCTGCTCTCCGCCGCGGTGGCCATGTCGGCGTTCGCGGCTTTCGTCTTCGTCGAACGCCGCGCGGCCAACCCGGTGGTCCCGTTCGCACTCTTCGGTGACCGCAACCGGCTGGCCACCTTCGCCGCGGTCTTCCTCGCCGGTGGAGTGATGTTCACCCTCACCGTGCTCATCGGCCTCTACGTGCAGGACATCATGGGATACAGCGCGCTGCGCGCCGGTATCGGATTCATCCCGTTCGTCGTCGCACTCGGGTTCGGCCTCGCCGTCTCGTCACAGCTGGTCAACTACTTCCCACCGCGGCTGCTGGTGATCGCCGGCGGCGTGCTGGTGCTCGCCGCGATGATCTACGGCTCCACACTCGACGCCGGGATCCCGTACTTCCCCAACCTGGTGATCCCCATCGTGGTCGGCGGAGGGGGCATCGGCATGATCGTCGTCCCCCTGACCGTGTCGGCGATCGCCGGCGTCGGCCACGACCAGATCGGTCCCGTGTCGGCCATCGCGCTGATGCTGCAGAACCTCGGCGGCCCGGTCGTGCTGGCCATCATCCAGGCCGTGATCACCTCCCGCACCCTGTACCTGGGCGGCACCACCGGTCCGGTCAAGAAGATGAACCCCGCCCAACTGCACGCGCTCGACCAGGGCTACACCTACGGTCTGCTGTGGGTCGCCGGGGTGGCGGTGATCGTGGGCGCGGTCGCGCTGTTCATCGGCTACAGCGCACAGCAGGTCGCGCACGCCCAAGACGTCAAGGAAGCGATCGACGCGGGAGAGCTTTAGCGCTCGGTAGGGTAGGCACCCATGGCTGGCGCGAGCGTTCCCGAACCGCCGGCCCGCCCGCTTGCCTCCAGTGTCCTGGGGATCGCGATCATCGCGATCACCGGCATGCAGTTGATGTCCACCCTGGACGGCACCATCGTCATCGTCGCGTTACCCCGCATGCAGGCCGACCTGGCCCTGTCCGACGCCGCGAAAAGCTGGGTGATCACCGCCTACGTGCTGACCTTCGGGGGCATGTTGCTCCTCGGCGGACGCGTCGGTGACGCGATCGGCCACCGGCGCGCCTTCATCTCCGGTGTCGGAGTGTTCACCATCGCCTCGATGGCCTGCGGCCTGGCCACCGACGGCCCGCTGCTGATTGCCGCCCGCGCGGTTCAGGGCATGGGCGCCGCAGTCGCCGCCCCGACCGGTCTGGCACTGATCGCCACCACATACGCGGTCGGTCAGGCCCGAAACCAGGCGATGGCGATGTCGGCCGCCATGCAGGGTCTCGGATCGGTGCTGGGCCTGGTGCTGGGCGGCGCGCTGACCGTCATCTCCTGGCGGCTCGCCTTCCTGATCAACTTCCCGATCGGCGCGCTGATCATCTGGATCGCGCTGACCCGCCTGGACGAGACCCGCCACGAACGGCTCAAGCTCGACGTCACCGGCGCGCTGCTGGCCACCCTGGGATGCACCGCGGCGGTCCTGGTCTTCACCCAGGGTCCGCCGCGCGGCTGGTCGGACCCGTGGGTCATCGGCGCGGGCGTGGCCGCCGTCATGCTCATCGGTGCGTTCTTCTTCACCGAACGCACCGCCGAGCACCCCCTGGTGCCGTTGTCGCTGTTGCGCGACCGCAACCGGATGATGACGTTCGTCTCGCTGTTCCTCGCCGGCGGTGTGCTGCTGACGCTCACCGTGATGATCGGCCTCTACGTGCAGGACGTGCTGGGCTACTCGGCACTGCACGCCGGAATCGGCTTCATCCCCTTCGCCCTCGCGCTGGGCTTCGGCAATCTGCTGACCGCCCGGCTGGCGCCCTATGTCGCGCCGCGCTGGCTGATCATCGGCGGCGGGCTGTTCGTGCTCGGCGCCATGATCTTCGGCTCGACGCTGACCAGGACCATCCCGTATTTCCCGGATCTCCTTCTGCCGATCGTCGTCGGCGGCTTCGGTATCGGCGTCATCTCGGTGATCCTGCCGCTGTGCGCGGTGGCCGACGTCGGTCCGCGCGAGATCGGACCCGTCAGCGCCATCACGCTGATGGTGCAGAACCTCGGCGGCCCGATGGTGCTGGTGGTGATCCAGGCGGTGCAGACCTCCCGCACGCTCTACCTCGGCGGCACCACCGGGCCGGTGGCGAAGATGACACCGGCTCAGCTCGACGCACTCGACGCCGGCTACACCTACTCCCTGCTGTGGGTGGCCGCGGTGGCGGTGCTCGTCGGGATCAGCGCGTTCTGGATCGGGTTCACCGCACAGCAGATCGCCACCGCGCAGCACACCCGCGAGGCCGTCGAGGCCGGTGAGTTGTGAGTCCCGGCTAGCGGCGCGGTCACATTGCGCTGCTGGACGAACCGGTGGCTTAAGCTTGCCCGCTGTGATCACCCGCATGTCCGAACTGTTCCTGCGCACCCTGCGCGACGACCCGGCCGATGCGGAGGTTCCGAGCCACAAGCTGCTGATCCGGGCCGGATACGTCCGGCCCATCGCGCCGGGTCTGTACAGCTGGCTGCCGCTGGGTCTGCGGGTGCTGCGCCGCATCGAGGAGATCGTTCGCCAGGAGATGGTGGCGATCGGCGGTCAGGAGATCCTGTTCCCCGCCCTGCTCCCGCGCGCACCGTATGAGACCACCAACCGCTGGACCGAATACGGCGACGGAGTGTTCCGGCTCAAGGACCGACGCGATAACGACTATCTGCTCGGACCCACCCATGAGGAACTGTTCACCCTGACGGTGAAGGGGGAGTACAGCTCCTACAAGGACTTCCCGCTGCTGCTGTTCCAGATCCAGACCAAGTACCGCGACGAGGCGCGCCCGCGCGCCGGCATCCTGCGTGGCCGCGAGTTCATCATGAAGGACTCGTACTCCTTCGACGTCGACGACGACGGCCTGAGGCAGGTGTACCTCGCCCATCGCGGCGCGTATCAGAAGATCTTCGAGCGGATGGACATCCGCTACGTGATCGTGTCCGCGGTCTCCGGTGCGATGGGGGGCAGCGCATCCGAGGAGTTCCTCGCCGAAAGCGACATCGGTGAGGACACCTTCGTGCGATGTGTCGCCTCCGGCTATGCCGCCAACGTGGAGGCCGTCACCACCGCGCTGCCGGATCCGGTTCCGCTCGACGGTCTGCCGGAGGCGGCGGTCCACGACACCGGTGACACCCCGACCATCGCCTCGCTGGTCGACTGGGCCAACTCGGCACTGCGCAGGTCGGTGACCGCTGCGGACACGCTCAAGAACGTGATGGTCAAGACTCGCGTCCCCGGCGGCGAATGGGAACTGTTGGGAATCGGGGTGCCCGGTGACCGCGAGGTCGACGACAAACGTCTCGGTGCCGCCCTGGATCCGGCGGAGTACGCACTGCTCGACGATGCCGACTTCGCCAGGTACCCGTTTCTCAAGAAGGGTTACATCGGCCCGAAAGCTCTGCTGGCCAACGGGGTTCGCTACCTCGTCGATCCGCGTGTCGTCACCGGGACGTCCTGGATCACCGGTGCCGACGAGACGGGCAAGCACGTGGTCGGTTTGGTGGCCGGTCGCGATTTCACCCCCGACGGAATCGTCGAGGCGGCCGAGGTACGCGACGGGGATCCGTCACCGGACGGCGGCGGAGAACTGGTGAGTGCGCGCGGTATCGAGATCGGGCACATCTTCCAACTCGGACGCAAGTACACCGACGCCTTCGCCGTGGACGTCCTCGGCGAGGACGGCAAACCGGTGCGGCTCACGATGGGCTCCTACGGAATCGGCGTTTCCCGGCTCGTCGCGGTGATCGCCGAGCAGCATCACGACGAGTTCGGGTTGCGCTGGCCGGCGTCGGTCTCGCCGTTCGACGTCCACGTCGTGATCGCCAACAAGGACGATCAGGCGCGTGCGGGTGCGGAGTCGCTGGCGGCGGATCTGGACGGCCGGGGCTACGAAGTGCTCCTCGACGACCGGAGCGCCTCGCCGGGGGTGAAGTTCAAGGACGCCGAACTGCTCGGGGTGCCGTGGATCGTGGTGGTGGGCCGCGGCTGGACCGATGGTGTGGTGGAACTGCGCAACCGATTCACCGGTGAGCAACGCGAGATCGCCGTGCACGGGGCACTCGAGGCACTCGCCGACGCCCTCGCCTGAGACCGATCCGCCCGGCTACTCGCCCCCGCCGGGGAAGGCCTCGGTCGTGGGCCACGCGCCGAGCACCCTGCGCCAGCGTGCGGCCATCACGGCGCTCTGCGTCAACGCCGTCAACGCGAACCTGCGGTCCTCGTCGGAGGATGCCTGCTCCATGACGGCGCGCCACGCGTCGGCGCAGTCGCCCTCCATCCGCACCGCCAGTCGAGCCGCATCCGCGGGGGTGTCGAGGGCCATCGGCAACTGGTAGCCCGCCGCCGGCAGCGGGACCTTGACCGAGCGTTCGGTGAGTGTGGCGATCACCGCCTCGCGGCGCTGCCGATGCTCGGCCAGCGCCGCCGACACCAGTTCGTTGTCGTCGACGGTGCTGTGCGCCGAAACCAGCCCATAGCCGTAGATCGTCGCGTGCTCGGTGAGCAGTGCGTCGAACAGCGCGCCGGTGTCGGGTTCGGAGGGCCGGTCGGGATCCGGTGCGGGCTCTGAGGTGGGCGGCGTCGGGGAGGTCATCGCGGTGCCTCCTGCCCGGTGGGCTGTTCGGCCCGCTCCGGCTTGTCCGGCAGTGCGACGGTGTAGAACGTCGTGCAGGCCGCCGCGATCGAGCCGATCAACCCCGCGCGGTACCCCGACAGGGTCGGCGCGAGCGCGGCTGCGCTGTCGGCTGAGCGCCGCAGCGCGGCGACGACGTCGCGCAGCGTCGGTGGGGGCGAGGCGGGCTTGGCC